>JGI12001J15744_1000354_pt1 | contig 8108 bp, 8 predicted proteins | sample DeeseametaMP2634_FD_15744 | JGI IMG/M metagenome (IMG submission 15744) | reverse complement strand
CCCTTGGTCTCAGCCAAAGCATCCTTAGCTTTCTCCTCATCACAATTTGCCTGCTGACATACTAACATTATATCGTCTTCTGAAAATATTTGTACCTCAAGTTCCTTTTCCTCAAAACTCTCCGCAATTACCTGAAAGATTGAATTTTCTTTTGACTTCATTTCAGTGACAGATGGTTTTGAAATGATTATCTCTTTTTTATCAGTCTTAATGATAACTTCCTGCACATTTGGGATCTCTTCCATGTCAAGACCCATCTTATCCATCATTCTTCGCATTTGGCGGTTACCTCCACGCATCATGTTCATCATCCCTCTGGCTGGTTTTTTAAACTATCTCTGACTTTTACTGCCACTCCGATTCTTTGTTCCTTCATCATCTCTGAAGACAGGATAGCCTTCCCTACTGCGATAACTTTATTCTTGTATAGAACTGGAACTTCACTTTGGATTCTGATATTTTTACCACACCAGACAACATGACCACAAAATACTGACCTTCCATCTTCTACAAACGGTTTTGAATCTTTGTCAATCTCAAGACAGTTTTCCTTGAATTTTTTACTCTTCATAAGAATCTGAGCAAAATGTGGTGTTATTGCCAGACCACCATCAATTCGCAATGTGCAAAGAAGCTTCTGGTTATGATATACCTCACGAATTCGCCCAGTCCTCTTTGAAAAGAAAAACTCTATCTGTTTAGGCAAATGTCTAGACACGCCTACGCCAAATAGGGCATCAATAGTATGTTTTAGTTTTAAAATAGGATCCATTCAAATGATATGCCTAGATATCTAAATATTAGTTTAAATTCTGTATAGAAGTGAAATAATCTATATAGAACAAAAATATGACTATAGTATTGACATCTGGTGATGAAACTAGGAAGATCCAATTTACGGGCAAATCTACTTACATAATTTCTCTACCCAAACAATGGATTACTGAACTAGGTCTAAAACAGGGAGATCGGGTTTCAGTCGATCGAAAAGGAGTTTCCAGTTTGCAGATCATGCCATGGAACACTAGAAGAAAAGACCAATCTGAAACAGCCACGATAGAAATTGAACCGAAAGAAGAAACATCATCTGTAGTAAGAAAACTAATTTCACTGTACTTTCTTCACTTTAAGACGATCAACATCAAGCCTAGAATAGGACGAATTACACCGTCACAAAGAATTGGAATTCGAAATGGTGTTAAGAAAATTTTAATGGGTTCAGAAATAACTGCCGATTCATCAGACGGTATAACCATTCAAATTCTAATTAATTTGGTTGAGCTCTCAGTTGATGCTGCTTTCAAAAGAATGATGTCACTTGCAAAATCAATGCTAGACGATGCATTACTTGCAATAAAAGAAGGAAATGAAGAACTTGCAAAAGAAGTTATCAACAGTGACGATGATGTGGATAGATTTGGATTTTACATAACTAGACAACTTGCAATTGCGATTGAGAATGAACATATGTTAAAGGAAATGGGATTTGATAATACTCGTGATTGTCTTGGTTACAGAGTTGTTGTCAAAAACGTTGAAAGATTAGGAGATCACGCAGTAGGATTATCACAAGATGTTTTAGATTATAAAATGCCCATCCAAGGCAAGAATTTTGATAGAATACAGGAAATGAGCAATTTTGCAATTTCAGTAATGGATGAAGCATGCCTAGCCTTATTCAAAAAAGACTACGAACAGGCAGATAAATCAATAGAAAGTGCAAATGATATACAAAGATATGAAAAAAGGATCTCAGACAATCTAAAAACAAACAAAAATGAAGAGGAGGTTTTTAGAATTAGAAGGATCGTTGAAAATATAAAAAGAGTTGCAGAATATGCAAGCGATATTGGTGAGATTGTTTTAAATATGAACATAGAAAAAATTCTCAAAAAACCAACGATGTAGAGTTTTTGTGATGAATTCAGCTGTTTTAATTACATATGACCAAGATGATATGATTGATGAGGCAGTCGCCCTTTGTGAGTCGGCTGGCTATAAAGTAAAGCATGTCATAAAACAAAACTTCCTGCAGAAGCCAAAATATGGCTTGAGTGGTGGTAAAATTGAAGATCTTAAAGAAATCATATCTACGGTAAAACCAGATGTAGTAGTTTTTGATGAGATATTAAAGCCAAGCCAGAACTATAATCTGGCTTCCGAGATTAAAATGGAAATATTGGATAGAGAAGCTTTGATTTTACAAATATTTGAGAAAAGATCTTCCAGTACTGAATCCAAGCTTCAAGTTAAACTGGCGCAGGCACGCTATGATATGTCGAGAGCTAAAGAAAAAGTAAGACTTTCAAAAAAAGGTGAACAGCCAGGATTTATGGGTCTTGGAACATTTGAAGTTGATGTATACTATAACGAAATCAAAAAAAGAATGATTAACATCAAATCAAAGCTGGTAAAGTCAGGAAAACAACGCAAACTTCATAGACAAGCAAGAAAACGGCTTGGTTTCAAGACAATTTCACTTGCAGGATATACTTCAGCAGGTAAAACTACATTGTTTAATGCACTAACAGGAGAACAACGTGAAGAAAATGATGAGCTGTTCACTACTCTTTCAACTACTGTCCGGAGAGTAATGATAAATCAAGAAGTTGCATTGATTTCAGATACTATAGGGTTTATCAGTAAGCTTCCGGCATACATGATTGAAGCTTTCAAATCAACGTTAGAAGAACTGTTGTATGCGGATGTTGTAATAGTTGTTATTGATGCGAGTGATAATCTATATGAATTACAAAAAAAATTCAAAAGTTGCCATACAACCCTAAATGAAATTGGTGTAGAATCAAATAAGTTGGTTTTCGCTTTAAATAAATCAGAATTGTTAGATGACGATAGAATTTTAGACATAGTAGATTGGCTAGAATTGAAGGAAAATAAAAAATGGATTGATATTTCTGCAGTTACAGGAAAAAATGTGGACAAACTTAAAAAAATAATTGATAATATTTTTCAAAATTACATATCAGAGAATAGTGATAAAGTTGGAGTAAACACGTATGGAAATTGAAGTTCTAAGGATTGGTCAACGGGTTGTTAGAGATGATAGAGTTACTACTCATGTGGCTCTAGTTGCAAGATCATTTGGCGCACAAAAAATCTATATGAATGAGGTAAATCCTGAGATAAAGTATACTATTTCTAGCATTAACAAAACCTGGGGTGGTAATTTTAAAATTGAAATTATTTCAGAATGGAAAAAAATCATTAAGGAAAAAAAAAATGCTGCGGTAAAAATTGTTCACCTTACAATGTATGGTCAGAATATTAATAATGTTGAAACGAAAATACGAAATGAAGACAAAATTTTGATTGTTGTTGGAGCTGAGAAAGTTCCAAGAGAGATCTACGAATTGGCAGATTATAATGTGGCAGTGGGTAACCAGCCACATTCAGAAGTAAGTGCCTTGGGCGTACTATTAGATCGTATTCAACAGGGAAAACAGTTTGAATTCAAGTTTGAGAATCCGGAGAGGGTGATAATTCCCCAAGAACAAGGCAAAGATGTTAGGGTGAATAAAACAACTGATTAATAACGGAAAATGAGGATTATCGCTGTTGATTGACAAATACGAAGATCCATTTGTGAAAATTTCGTATATGCTTGGTGGTGATGAATACCTCAAGGTTGCAAGGTCACTCTTAAAATCACAGGATGCGACAGATGAAGAGATTGCAAGTTCAACTGGTTTAAGAATCAATATGGTTCGAAAAGTACTCTATGATCTTTTTGGCAAAGCTCTCATTACTGGAGTTAGAGTGAAAGATGAGAGAAAAGGTTGGTTTGTCTACCGTTGGCGTTCTAGAAGAGATGAGGTTGAAATTTTATCGAGAATCAGAAAAAAAAGATTGGTGAGAGACTTCAACAGAGATTAGATTATGAAAACTCATCACAGTTTTATCATTGTGGAAACGATGATTGCGCAAGAGTAACATTTGAAGATGCTCTTGAAGAATTTTTTAAATGTCCATCATGTGGTGGGGTTTTAAATCTCAAGAAAAATGAGAAGTCTCAAAAGGCATTTGCTAAACAAATTGATAAGATAAGAAAAGAAATGCAAAGTTAATTCTCATAGTGTAGTATAACTTCATTTTTCATTTTTGAAACACTTTTTAATTTTAGCCTTATTGATTTCGCAATAGTTGAAAATCCATCACCGTCTACTAATGTTGTGGCAGTCATACCTCCTACAAGATAAGGTGTGATTGTAATTATGGCTTCATCTACTAGGTTTTCTTTCACAAATGCCCAGTTTGCTGTCCCACCTCCCTCAACTAGAATATTTTTTATGCCTTTTTTCTTGAGAATTCCAAGTAACTTTTTTATGCTTACTGTATCATTTCCACAAACTATAACCTGAACAGGAAATTTTTCTAGTTTCTGCAAGTTTTTTTTCTGTGCTTTTTTTGACACCGCAATAATTGTGGGAATTTTTGAACATGTTTTTAAAATTCTTGAACTCGAACGGATTGTAGCATTTGAATCAAGAATTATACGTATTGGATTTTTTTTCTTAATATTATGCACAGATAAAAGTGGATCATCAATTTTAACAGTATTTTTTCCAATAAGAATTGCATCAACTTTACTTCTAAGTTTATGAACCCTAATTTTGTCTTTTTTTGAAGAAAGTTTTGAATCACCACTTCGTGTTGCTAACTTTCCATCTAAAGTGATCGCAGCGCTGAATATTACACGTGGCCTAAAGCTTTCCATGAACTATCTTACCTCCAATCATTACAGCCTTGATCGAGTTTTCATTTGCTCTGTGGACAATAGATGCATATGGGTTTTGCAGGGGATCAAGATCCAAGTTGTTCTTTTTAATAAAAACAGCATCTGCCAAGTATCCTTCTTTGATACATCCAATTTTTTTGCCTAGCAATTTCCCTGCATTAACGGTTACCATCTTCAGAATTTTTTTTGGTTCAACACGTTTTTTGTAAATACCCATAGTTACTTTCCATAAAAAGTCCATCTCTCTAAACAAGTCAGGTGAATTAATCATCAAGTTATCAGTTCCAATTGCTACATTACAATTCATTTTCATCATTTGTTCTATATCTGGAATTCCTTCCGCTAAAGATGCGTTTGCGCGAGGACAAACAACTATGCCACTTATTTTTTTAGATACCAGCCTCAGATCACTTTTTGAGGCATATGTCATATGCACAAGAAAATTTGGTTTTAACAACAGGCAACGTTGTGGCTCTGTTTTTCTTGTAGTCTGTTTTGATTTCAAATAACTTTGCTTTGTTTCTGCGCAATGAATTGCACGAATCTTTTTTGTTTTTGATAATTGTTTGAGAGCAGAATCACTATTTTCATTTGAGCCACTAATTCCTATTCCATCACAATTTGTTAACAGTGGTTCTAGTTGGTTTAGGTATGATTTCGGGATCGGCGTGTTTTTTTTGATCTGATTTTTTGACTGATAAAATTCTAATCTACCTAATATGATGGCACGAATTGGAATGTTTGATAACACTTTCTGAATAAGCAAAACTCCATCCAAACCGCCCTCTCTAAAATCAACAAATGTTGTTGTTCCCTTTTTTAGCATAGATTTTACAGTTTTTCTCATAAAGTAAGCCAATTTTTTTGGCTCTGTTTCTCTGAGAATTTTTTGCTTAATCCCAAAAATAGGATTGATTTTAGAATCAGGATCCTTATCCAGAGCTACATCTTTTGCAATTGAATCACCAATGTGCGTATGTGAATTAATTAAGCCTGGAATTAGTAGAAGACCGTCACAGTTTACAACTTTGTTTTTAGCAGGTTTAATTTTTGAAGCGATTTTTTGAAACGTATTATTAGTGATCAGTACATTTGTTTGTTCTATAAATTTTAAATCATTTCCATAAAGTATGCTGATATTTTTTAATATCATGTAAGCTCGTAAATTTCTGGTTTTTCTTTTCCTGAATCACGAATCTCTCTAATTGTGTCAAGTGATCTTGTTGCAAGTTTTACTGCACTTCTGGCAGTTTTTCCTGTTCCTACTCCACAATTTAGATCGATTCTAAATTCATTTTTAATTATATCAATAAATTCTTCTGCACTTTCCTTATAGTTCGAGTTTGCAACCACTATGAAATTATCACCCCCCATGAAAAATGAAAGTGATTTCTTAGCTAAGAAAAACTCGGACATTTTTGCGTATAGTTTGAACATCAGTGAAGAAATTTCATATGGTGATATTGTTTTTCTTCTAGAAGTTAGATTATCAACATCTAGGTGCATAATTGTAACTTTTGACTCTACTTTTCCATCTATGAATCCAAAAATATTATGCTCTTCATTTAGTTTTATTTCAGATTTTTTTCCATCATATGCACTAAGATTGGCTTCAAATGGTGAATCTCCATAACCTATTGACATTGATAACTTCAAATCAAAAGATGATTCAAGTTTCTTTTGGATTTCTATATGATCTTCAAGTGTAATGCCATTTGTAATTGCAAAAAATTCGTCTGATCTGTTTGAAAAAGCCAGTCCATTTTTTTGAGAAAATAATTTCTGTATCTGAAGGTATAACGATGCTTGAAGCATCTGTATTTCATGTTCTCGATCACTTCCTAATGTCAGAGTCCAAGGTCCATACCCCGTAATCTTGATAATTGTAATCTGAATCATTATTTTATCTTCTTCAATTCTTTTGCCGTATTGAAAATAGCATCAACTGCCCTTTCTGATACTGGTCGAATTCTTGCAAATGCTTGCCTTTCAGACATTCCTGGGCCTGAAATTCCTAACGAGACTGGTTTTTGATACTTAATTGATAACTTGGAAATTCTTGCTGCAACAACATTTGCAATTAATTCATCATGTTTGGTTTGCCCCTTGATAATGGCACCTAATGTAACAACCGCATCAATGTCTTTTTTTTGTAGCAAAGTATCAATAACTAAAGGCATATCAAAAACGCCAGGAACATTACACTCGTATTTTACATTTAGTTTCAATTCTCTAGCCTTTTCAAGTGCAACTTTATGCATTCTAGACGTCACTTTGTNATTAAATTCCGAAACTACTATTGCAATATTCAAAATTAACGCACCCTTGAAAANTCATAGAGTTCTTTGCCATCAATAAAAGGAATGGCATTTTCTTTGGCATACTTTTTTGCCTTGTCAACAGACAGTGCAGCATAAGTTTCTGCATCCATCATTTCACAGATGGCAGAAACTGGGTGTAGCTTTGCCAGCTTTGTTAGGTAAATTGACATCTCCGTATGACCCTTTCTGGAAGAAAGAAGACCATCTGAAGCAAGCAGTAATGGAACATGACCCGGTGTCTTAAATGAAGAAACAAACTGTTTTTTTGGGTTGTCTGAATTGTATAGGTTTGCCATTTCTTTTATGGTTAAAGCTCTATCACTGTCAGTAATTCCAGTGTATGTACGTTTGTGGTTCACAGATATTGAAAAAGTTGGATGATCTCCATATGGTGCCATTCCCATTACCATATTTTTGGAATCTGAATCAAGATCATTAGAATTTGCAAGTATGTTATGCATGTATTCTAGATCTAATTTTTTTGCCAAATCATTTGAAATTGCAAGACAAAGCAAGCCACCTGCATGTTGTCTCATTCTTGCCACGTGTTCCGGTGTGCAAAATTCAGCTGCAACCATCATGTCAACTTCGCTTTCTCGCCCATCTGAATCGTAAACCATAACAAATTCACCTTGTTTTAGAGAAGCAATTGCCGTATCGAATGTCATTACTAAAAATTGATTTTGAAGATATTATAAAACTTACTAAAAATGTGGTAATTACCAATTTTGTGGTAATAGATTAGCCTTATTTTTTAATGTATTTCCCAAGAATGTCTGTCTCTATGTTGAGTTTGTCTCCAACCTTTTTTGATTTAAAGTTCGTAACTTTGATTGTGTGAGGGATGAGACAAACAGATGCAACATCTTTTTTTGCATCAACTACTGTCAAACTAATTCCATCAAGTGTAATTGAACCTTTTTTGACAATATACTTTGTTAGTTTTTTTGGAATCTTAAACCAAAACTTTACTTCCTTTGGTTTTTTTTCAATCTTTGTTATTGTTGCTACTCCATCTATGTGTCCTAAAA
>JGI12001J15744_1000346_pt1 | contig 8175 bp, 9 predicted proteins | sample DeeseametaMP2634_FD_15744 | JGI IMG/M metagenome (IMG submission 15744) | reverse complement strand
GGGCGGCGGCGATCTACATCGACCAATCGGCTAGCGAAGAGCAGGTCGGCGGTATAGCCACAATACTCACCGGACAAGCGGGCGGGATGCCTTGGGAAATCTTGGCCACTACGCTCAGCTCATTGGACGGCCCCCACCTGAAGTCCATCAAGATGGACGTCAACGGCCGCAATAGCGGGTTCAGCATCGACGGGATCTGCGAGGCCAAATTTACTCCTCTGATAAATCCCGTCACCGGCGACGAAAACGAAGTCCACATCGTCTTCCCCAAAGGCGGCCTGATCTGGAATGACGGCGACAACGCCAAGACTTCGGTGATGAAGGTGGATACCGGGGCGATCAAATTCGATCATTCCGGCCAAAGCGCCATCTTCGCTCCGGTTGAATGGACCAACCAATAGTCCCTTCCCGGCTCAACTAGATACGCAGAGTGGGGCCGTGGGATCCGCGGCCCCCACTCCTTTTAAACATGCCTCAGACATCGACACACATCGAATCACTCCTAAAGCGCGACCGGGCCATCGTTATATCCGGGGTGGTGGCATTGGTGGCGATCGCCTGGGGATACACCATCTACATAGCCCAAGGCAACGCCGATATGGGAGCGTCGATGGGCATGGCCATGGGCAATGTAAGGTCTTGGAACGGCGCGGATTTCTCATTGATGTACCTGATGTGGGCGGTGATGATGGTGGCCATGATGGTCCCCAGCGCGGCGCCCATGGTGCTGCTGTTCGCCACCGTCAACCGAAGACGCCGCGAACAGTCCCGCCCATTCGTCGCCACAAGCATTTTTCTCTCTGGGTATCTGGTTATCTGGGCCGGTTTCGCGCTGGTGGCCACTAGGCAACTGGGGCCTGCACCAGGCTTCGCTGCTGTCGTCCATGATGGGTGGCAGTTCCAGCGGTTACCTGGGCGGCGGGCTGCTGCTGGTGGCCGGTTTGTTCCAGTGGAGCCAGTTGAAGTATGTCTGCCTTACCCACTGCCGCAGTCCGATGAGTTTCCTGATGTCCGATTGGAGAGAGGGGACCGGTGGCGCGTTCAAGATGGGTCTGCAGCACGGCAAGTATTGCCTTGGTTGCTGCTGGATACTCATGGCTCTGCTGTTCGTTCTGGGCGTGATGAACCTGGTGTGGATCGCCGCGCTCGCCGCCTTCGTGCTGGCGGAAAAGGTCATCCCCGCCGGGAAAAAGGTCTCGAAGATAACGGGAGGACTGCTGGTGGCTTGGGGCGCCTGGGCCGTCTTGGCGGCTGCGTTCTAGGGCGCACGTCAATTCCGCAGTTGAGTCCTAAGACATCTTTTCGCTGAAGCACACGATGAGTCGGAGGGGAAATCCAGCCTCCAACAAAACCGCTCGTCCTGAGCCTGTCGAAGGGCGCGCATAAGTCACGCTGTGGATGGAAGACAAACTTGGCCAAAGCAGTGGTTCGACAGGCTCACCATGAGCGGATATCCAGCTTACGCCCAACCAACCCACCCGTCTCTTTTTTCCTAATCGCTTTCAATCCGGCGTTTCACCGCACCTACGGTTTCCACCAGAGTCCAACCGGAATATTCCGTTCGGTCCAGACCATTTACGTCGTCCGCCGAAAGTTCTGTGCCTCCAGCCGTTGCTTGTTTGATGGACTCCAACACCTTACGCCAGGGAATCCCACTATTGTCTTCTTCAGACTCCCCTTCAGCCAAAGCCCCGACCGGCAGGCCAGTTGTGTGGAGGACGAACCCTGCGTCTCCGAAATTGATCAGCACCAAGGCTGGTGTCTGCAGGCCGGAAAGTCCCAGACCGGGTATCAGCGCGGCGCAGGTGGTGGACATGCCGTGCTGGCCGAAGATGACCAGGTCATGAAAACCGGCGCCCATCTCCTCAAATGCGGTCCGGTAGGNCCGGAATATGTCGTGGGCCCGGTTATCTTCCCCNGAAGCCAAGAACAGGGCACAAACNGGGAAACCCTGTCCCGACGCGGACATTAGCCCTTCATGCCATCTAGTCAGCTTGTCCAGGTCGTGGCGGTCCGGTGTCTCGGCCATCTGCTCAGCTCCCGTTTTGGAATTCCTTTAGCATGGCGTATATCACGTCGTTGATCGGCGTCGCGACCCCGGTCTGTTGTCCGATGCGGACCACCGCTCCATTCAGCGCATCGAGCTCCATCGGGCGACCGGCCAACAGGTCGGTGTACATGGAAGCGTTTAGATCACCCAAGTTATTCTCCATATAATGAACCGTGTCGGACAAGATGCCCGGGGGGAGCCCAACCCCGCTGGCCCGGCCGACGGTGTCTATCTCAGCCAGGCAAGCCAGAACGACCTTGCGCCAATGAGGTTGGGGCATGAGCTCCGCCAGAGTGGCCCGGGCCATTGACGTGACGCCGGCCATGGTGGCGATGAACATGAATTTCTCCCACTGACCGGCCCGGATGTCCGGTAGCACTTCAGCGGGAACACCTGCGCCTAAGAACGCGTCGCGTATCGCTTGGCAACGGGGTGTCTCAACGCCGCTGGTCTCGCCCATGATTATCCGCACCACACCCCCAGTCTGCTGGACGGCCCCGGGCCCGAGCATCCCGGCTTCGATGAATGCGGCCCCCGGCAGCACTCTTTCCTCACCGAGGGTCTCGACAGCCGTTAAGTAGCTGTCTACCCCATTTTGCAGGCATAGCACTGTGGTGTCCGGCCCGACCAGAGGCTCCATGAGGGGGACGGCAACCTCATTTTGGTAGGTTTTCACGCATAGCATCGCCAGGTCCACGAACCCGATCTCGTGCGGGTCGTCCGTGGCGTGGCATCGGACCGTGAACTCCTCCTCATCCCGGACCACTTTGAGCCCATTGGACTTGATCGCTTCCAGGTGAGCGCCGCGGGCGATGAAAGACACCTCGTTCCCGTTACGTGCCAGCATCCCACCGAAATATCCGCCGATGCTTCCAGTTCCCATGACCGCGATTCGCATGATTCGGCACCTCTGGGCTTCCGTGATTGCACAGCCAACGTTACTCGAATGCCCGGCCGGGGCGCAACACTGAGACCGGTATACGGTTCTTGACGCCTGTGGTTTTTGTCCCTATTCTTTTGGTGGCATTGCTCCAGAGCCGCCTATGTATCTGAATCACAGGAGTGGGAGATGACCCAGCAGCAGTCTTCGCCGCCGATCCCGGCGCCCCAGCCCCAACCTGAATCCGACTTCTACTGGGAAAAGTGCAAAGCAGAAGAATTGTGGCTGCGCCATTGCAAGTCCTGCGATTCAACCTACTTCTATCCCAGAGACATCTGCCCCGAATGTTTCTCCCGGGATACCGACTGGACCAAGAGTAGCGGCAAGGGAATCATCCACACGTTTTCCATCGTCCACCGCGGCCCGACTCCTCCCTTCCGCGACAAAGCGCCCTATGTGCCGGTGATCGTTGAACTGGAAGAAGGCCCCCGCATGCCCAGCAACCTGGTCATCGCCGACCCGGATCCGGCCAACATCAAGATCGGCATGGCCGTTGAAGTGGTCTTCGAGGTACTGGACGACACGATCACCCTCCCCAAATTCCGCCTGGCCGCTTAATTGATCATTCATTCGGCCGGCGGACCTACGGAGTAATCATGGCCGCCACAGAAGACCTCCGGGGCAAGGTAGCCATCGTGACCGGCGGCAGCCGTGGCATCGGACGATCGATGTGTCTGGCATTCGCCGCGGCAGGCGCCCAGGTGGTGGTCGCCTCACGGACCGAACACGAACCACCCCCGGACTCCCCCTTCATCAAGTACGGCTCCGGCACGATCAACGACACCGCCCAACAGATCGCCGTAGCCGGCGGAGAAGCCATGGCGGTCGCTTGTGATGTGACCAAGTCGGAGGACCTGAAGAACCTCGCCGACCGGACGGTGAAACACTTCGGGCGCATCGACATCGTAGTCTCCAACGCCGGTGTCGACTGCGAGTCCCCGGTAGTGGACCTGGACGAAGACCTGCTTGACCGCGCCCTCACGGTGAACATCCGGGGGCCGATCTTGCTCTGCAAATACGTCCTTCCGGCCATGATCGAGCAGAAGGGCGGCGGATCGATCTTCTGCATCACCTCCGGCGCATCTCAGGGTTACCGCGAGGGCCGGGTGGGTTATTCCATGAGCAAGGCGGCCTTGGACCGGGCCTACCTGAGCATCGCCGAAGAAGTGCGGGAGCACGAAATCGCCGTCAATGTGCTGAGCCCAGGCCGCGTCGATACGTGGATGAACCGCCACGGCGACTGGCCCGGCACCGGCCACATACCTATGGAGCAGCCGGATTCCATCAACGACGCGGCGGTCTGGCTGGCCGCCCAGAAAGCGTCCACATTCTCGGGACATCGGATCGAAAGGGCCGATTTCGGCATCAACTGGGGGCCTGGCATACGGGCGCCCGCTCCGTAAATCGTTAATCCACCAAAAAATAAGGAGCCAAATGACTACATCACGCAGTGCCATGCAAGAGGTTTCACCCAAACTAGCGGAGATGACCGCCGATGTTCTTTTTGGAGACATCTGGGAGCGGTCAGAGCTGTCCAAGCGGGACCGCAGCCTGATCACCGTGGCCAACCTGGTTGCCCTCTACCGGACCGACCAACTCAAGGGCCATATCGCCAGGGCTCTGGACAACGGCGTCACCAAGTCGGAGATCAGCGAAGTGATCCTGCACACCACCTTCTACGCCGGTTGGCCGGTGGGCGCCAACGCCGTCCGGGTGGCGAAAGAAGTGTTTGACGAAAGAGGGATCTAAACAACCCGCAGCTCAGCCACCGCCCATATCTGACGATTAAGAGGGACAACCATGCCTAAGATGACCGGAGCCAAATACCTGGCCGGGACCTTGAAAGCCTACGGCGTCACCCACGTGTTTTTCGTGCCGGCCACGCTCCGCAGGTCACTGGCGGAGATGGACCTACTTGGCATCAAGCGGGTGGTGACTCACGGCGAAAAGGCGGCCGCCTACATGGCCGACGGGTACGCCAGGGCTTCCAACAAAGTCGGGGTCTGCATGGCCCAGTCGGTGGGCGCGGTCAACCTGGCCGCGGGTCTTCAAGACGCCTATCTGGGCCTGTCGCCGGTCCTGGCGTTGACCGGCCATAAGTCGAACCTCCAACGGAACCGCAACGCCTACCAGGAGATCGATCACTCAAGGCCGTTCGCCGCGACCACGAAGTTCAGCGCCGTCGTAGATACGGTGAACGACCTTCCGGGCTTGCTCCGGCAGGCTTTCCGCGAGGCTACCACCGGCGCGCCGGCCCCGGTCCATCTGGACCTGGAAGGCATCGGAGGGCAGGTCGTGGAGGACGGTGAAGCCGACCTGGAGATCCTGTTGGAAGAGTCGTTCACTCAGCGTCCCGCGTTCCGGCCTGAACCGGAACCCGAGCGAGTCCGGGAAGCGGCCCAGGTGCTGGCCAACGCACAACGTCCGGTCATCGTGGCGGGCGGCGGTGTCACATCTTCTGGGGCCCAACAAGAGTTGGTCGAACTGGCCGAGTTGCTGAACATTCCAGTGGCCACTTCGCTGAACGCCAAGGGCGCCATCCCTGACAATCACCCCTTGGCCGTGGGAGTTGTCGGCTCCTACTCCCGTTGGTGCGCCAACCGGGTGGTCCACGAAGCTGACCTCGTGCTCTACATCGGCAGCCACACCGGCAGCCAAGTGACCAACGAATGGCGTGTCCCGGCCATCGGAACGCCGGTGATCCAGATAGACATCGACCCGTCGGAACTGGGCCGCACCTATTCCGCGCAGGTGGCCATGCAGGGCGACGCCAAAGCGAGTGTCCGCAGATTGATCGAGGCCTCGGAGCCCGTCGGCGACCGTTCCGCATGGGTTTCTAGGGCCCAGGAATTGGTTAAAGAATGGCGGGACGAAGTGGCCCCGTTGGCCAACTCGGACGCAATGCCAATCATCCCGGAGAGACTCTGCACGGAGATTACAAAGTGGCTGCCGTCAGACGCCATGTTGGTGGCCGATACCGGACACGCCGGCATCTGGACCGGTTCGATGATCGACATGAACGAACCTACCCAAGGTTACATCCGCTGCGCCGGCTCATTGGGCTGGGGACTATCGGCGGCCATGGGTGCCAAGTGCGCGCTGCCCGACCGGCCGGTGCTCTGCTTCACCGGCGACGGTGGGTTCTGGTATCACATCGCGGAATTGGAGACGGCCGTCCGGAACAATATCCCAGTGGTGACGGTGATAAACAACAACCACGCCCTATCCCAGGACAAACGCGGCGACGAACGGGCGTACGAAGGAATCGAGGGCGGCTCGCCAGGAGAGTTGTGGCAGTTCACTGACGTGGACCTCTCCAAGGTCGCCGAGTCTATGGGAGCCTTCGGCATCCGTGTCGAGAAGCCCGGAGACATCCAGAGCGCCATCGAACAGGCCATCGCCTCCGGCCGGCCGGCGGTGGTGGACGTTGTCACCGACCAGTTCAACAGCGAAGCCCCGGTCCCCTGGGCGCCGTAGTAGCTGTCAGCTAACCATCGCGTCCTGGCCGGATCGTCAAAGAATAATTCTCTGGGGCCATCTCCCGTTATTCTGGCGAAGGCGAGAATCCAGTTTGCCTGCCTTTTTCTACCGTCATTCGCAAGACGATTCCTGGATTCCTGCCTTCGAAGGAATGACCAAGGAGTTACTAGGCTTTCTTTATCTTTCCCAGAAACTCTTTGGCTGCTTCGTAGTTTCGGGCGCCGCCGCGTTTGATGGGGGGCATGAGGTAGATGTTGTTGAGGCGGGCTTTTTGGAACTTTCGGTAGAGCTCTAAAGCAATGTCCACCCCGGTGCGGCCGTCTTCCAGTTCGCTGCGCACCGATTCAGGGACGGAACTGAATAGCACGCCATCTTTTTCCAAAATCTGAAGCCCTAAGTAGATGGGTACAGTCCCGGCCTTGCCGGCGTGATACCCGAAGGATTCCCGGTAGCGGGCCACGTGGTCAACGTTGAAGATGGGTTGGGTGATCAGAAATTCGGCCCCGGCTTCTACCTTTCGCACCGCCAATTGGGCTTCTTCTTCGATGCCGCGGCCCAGGTCCATCGTCGCGCCGATACAAAAGTCCGTGGGTTGCCCCAACTTGCTCTCTTTGAAGTCCTGCCCCTGGTTCATCTGGGCGATGGCTGCGATCAAGCCGGTCGGCGTGTAATCGTTGACCGATGCCACTCTCGTTTGGTCCCGCTCGCCAAAAGGGTCGCCTTGGACGACCACCACGTTCTGCACTCCCAGCAGTTGGGCGCCTAGCAACTGGGTCTGGAGAGCCAGTTTGTTCATGTCCCGGGTGGCCAGGGTAAACACCGCGTCCTTGCCGGAATTTTGTATGGCGGCGGCCAACATGGCTGAGTTGGTCCTAACGGCCCTTCCCGGGTTGTACGCCACCGAGATGAAGTCGGCGTCGATCTGTGCCTGGCCGACCACAGCCGCGTCCCCGGAGCGGGGAGGGGAGAAGTCGCAGATCACAGACGTGTGGCCCGTAGCTTCGAAGGAGCCTTCGGTGATCTTCACTACAGGCGCACCTCCAGTATAAATCGATGGGAAAAGGCTGCCGGTGCTAGGAAGGCAGTTCGGCCAAGTACCCTCTGAATAGCTCGATGGACTTACGTTCGGAAAGCCCGACGAAATACCGGTATCCGATGATGTAATCGACGATGTCCCGGGCCATCATCAGTAGATGGTCCTTGGGATCAGCGAGGTGGAACAGGCTGTCCACACCGTCCTCTAAGCCCACGTACAGGGTATCTTCCACCAACAGGGTATCGTCTTCATTCAGTTCTTTGCGGGCCATCCAGCGGGCGAACACAAAGGGCAGGCTGGTCATGGTGTGCCATTCTTCACCCAGGTCGTACCGGTGTCCATAACCCCTGGCGCCTCGCCGGCGGCGCAGCGCGTCGTCCCCGGAGATCACGAAGGCGTCATGCTCATCGGGCAACGATACGAATGTATCGGTGCTGCCATTGTGCTTCTGGGCCAATAGCACCTGGAACAACTTCCGAGTGGTTGAGTCAGCAGTGGCTGTTGCGATGGTGGCCCCGGAGAGTTCCTCTAGGGGTTTCTTAGAGTAAAGCAGATTGCTGCCTGCCTTGTTCGACGCCGAGAGGCAAAAACCCGCCACTGGGAGGCAGATGTCTTCCAGGCCAAAACTGTCCACCAGGCTCACCGGTCCGGCGTTGATCTCGCCATCGC
>JGI12001J15744_1000339_pt1 | contig 8231 bp, 12 predicted proteins | sample DeeseametaMP2634_FD_15744 | JGI IMG/M metagenome (IMG submission 15744) | reverse complement strand
AAACAGCGGATTCGATGGCCATGAATCTCACTGTGCCAGCAGAAACGGCAAGACGTGGGGTAGTACGAGGTCAGACCGGTAAAATGATTCAGGATGATTCAAACCAAGGAGAGAGAAAAACTCGGCAGAAGGCATTTGCGTGGCGCATTGATTGACCTGAGCCGCACCTCCGTTGGATTCACCGACGTAGAGTAAGACTGGCTTCTCGATTGATGCGAGAGACGCTTCAAGTGTCTGTCTGTCCTGTTGTGCCGCCGCAATGGCCTGAAAATCGTTATCGACGAATTCGGCTATCTTCGCGGGTCCCATCTGCTCCCGGTCGATCCCCTGGCGTTGGAAAAATCGCTCTAGAAACAGATCTGGGTTGGTCCCATCCAGCCGGCTGCCGTCGGGTAATTTTCTCCCGTATGGGTGAGCGCCGCCAATGATCGCCGCTTTCAGGCTGTCCGCAGCCATGATTCCCATCCCGAAGCCGATCCATCCGCCCATTGAAAAACCCCAGTAAATAGCAGTAGGAATCTCCAATGCATCAAGGACCGCTAGTACGTCCGCCACGTGATTGGAGAGCGTATAGGCCGTGGGATCATGCGGTTTGTCGCTGCCACCATGTCCGCGGGCATCGACTAAAATCAACTGGAAATCCCGTTTGAGGGAATTAGCGTATCCCCATCGTTCCCAGCCTTCCAAGTCCCAAAACATCCCATGCTGAAGAATCAAGGGAGGGCCACTGCCCTCGACCTTGTAGTGAATGCGTGTGCCGTCGTTGTCCGTGTATGGCATTGGCCCACCGCGCTGAACGCAGAGTAGCTGGACTATAGCAGGCCTGCCTGCAATTCCTCGATAAAAGGCTGAAACGCCAACCGCTCCCGGCTGTTCGCTGCTAGATCTTTCTCGAGAACGTGATGGTAATAGTCTTGGGCGACCTGGCCTTGCTGCTCCCGGTTGAACCCGCTAAATGTCTGGCCTTCCTTTCGCCGCTCTTCCAGTCCGTCCACTTCTCCGTATCTGTAGCCAGCTCCCATCTGCGCCATGATAGCCTGCCAGATGTAGATGCTGCCGACCTTCTCGAACTGGTACACATGGACCAACTCATGTACGAATAGATCGAGACGGCCTCTGGCGTGACGGCCCTTAGAGGGAAAGAGGATGGTGTGGAACAATGTGGTCGCCCTGTCGCGGTTGATCATGAAGTAAAGGGGCAGCAACCGGCCCTCCCCCACTCTCTCCGCGGAGTAATCGATGGCATTTGTGCCCAACACCTGGCCTGCCGCCTCCAACTTCTTCTGCTGTTAACCGAGTGACGTTGACCAGCAGATTCAGGATAAACTCTAACAACCTAGGGACTTGGAGTACGTCCAATACCTTGAAGACCGGCTTAATCAGCATGGCATCCCCCGATTCCGGCAATTTATGTCGCAGCCAGAGCTGCCTTAATCGGATTGAGGGAATCTACCATTGCTGATCTGGAGAGTCAATCAAGGCGGGCTCACCGTATCGTCATTACCCGCCGGCACGCTCGATCAGATCGGTGAACAGCTCTCGCCATTCTTCCGCGCCGCCCCTGGCATAGCTTTCCCGGTAGGCGATGATTCCTTGGTGGTCCAGGGCGATCTTGGTGGACTGCTGGAGAACGCGCAGGTCCTTCAGCACATCTGGGTCGATCTCAGCGATGGGCCAGGGATAGCCCTCTTTCCTGCGGTCCGACTCCAATTGTTCGATGCTCTCGAACCGGCTTTGGCCGATGGCATAGAAATCTACTTTGTCGGCGAATTCCGGCCACACATCCTTCATGCTCCGTAACTCGGAGCGGCAGACCGGTCACCAAGTTGCGAAGAAGAAGAGGAACACCGGTTTGCCTTGACTGGCTAGCTGGGCGGTCGACCGCTTCGTGCCGTCGATCAGCGTGAATTCGAAGTGGGGCACGGTCTTGCCGACGGTGGTCCCGACCTCAGGCTGGTCCACTATGATGGCAGCCCTAGGGGGAGCGGCGGTTGGCGCTCCAGTCGGCACAAGCTTCGGCGCCGTTGTCGAGCTCGGGAGAGGCGATGATGCGGGCGCAGTGGCGGATTCCGATTCAGGGTTCAGATCAGGAGCGGCTGTGGGTTGGGACGAGGGTGCTGATGCCGGAACAGATGTGGGCTCGTCTACCAGAGTCTGCGGTGAAGCGCCGGTGGGGTTGCTCACGGCCGCAGCGTCCGATGACGGCGCGCTGGTGGGCGATCGGACCGTCTGGCTGGCTTGCGTGGTGGTTGTCGGCGCTTGGGTCGCGCTCGCCCCGCAGCCCATTACCCCGATAACGATCGCCATCAACGGCAGAGCTAGTAGTCGTGACATTTCCAGATTATACCTAACCGTCCAAGTGGACGCACCAGATTTAGGCTTTCGTGCTGTAACTCAAGTCAATGAAAATGACCGCAAGGGCGGTGCATCACAGGGACTTATACGCAACATAGTCCGGCGGTGGATTCACCGAAAGCCGGTATGGGTCAATTTTGATCGGTGTTATTTTACCCACTCGGTTTCGCCTCAATATCGGGCTTGGAATGATATACTCCGCTCGCGGTATCGGAGAGCGGTTTATCGACCGTCCGGGAGCAAATGCCCAGGCTCGAAACGAATGTGCGGTGAACGATGGCGACGAATCAGCCTAAACCCGAACGTTCCGGGTTTTACTACAATTTAGGGGTAGCCTACTACGCGCTTGGCCAACTCGAAAGCGCTCTGGAAAGCTACGATGAGGCTGTTCGCATCAACCCCGAATACCACGAGGCCTACCACAACCGGGGGAACGTCTACCACGACCTGGGCCAGAACACGCGCGCCATAGAGGACTACGATCAGGCCATCCAGCGCAATCCGGAGTATTCGGCGGCCTACAATAATCGGGGGATCGCCTATTACGATCTGGGCGAACATTGGCGCGCCATCAACGACTACGATGAGGCCATCCGGATCAATCCCGAATACGTCGTGGCCCACAACAACCGCGGAAACGCCTACCTGGCCGTAGGAGAACATGCGCAGGCCATCGCAGACTACGATGAAGCAATCTCTTTGGACCCCGAGAATGTGGCCGCTTTCAGCAACCGGGGGACCGCCTACCATTCCCTGGGCGAGAATGAGCGGGCCATCGAGGACTATGACGAGGTGATCCGCATCAATCCCGACTATGCCGCGGCCTACAACAACCGGGGCAACGCCTACAACGACCTGGAACAATTCCAGCGGGCCATCGATGAATACGATGAGGCTATCCGACTCGACCCCAGCGACCCTGACGTTTACATAAACCGGGGAAACATCCTCGCCGGTATGGAAGAATACGAACGAGCCGTTGAAGACTACGACCATGCCATACGCATCGATCCCAACTATCCGGATGCGTACCACAACCGGGGGATCGCGTACCACCGGCTCGGGCACTATGAAGAATCGGAGAGAGACCTTGCCAAGGTGGCCGAACTGCGGTCGCAGTCCGCTGACAGCCCGACCGGGTGAGGCCTGCTTGCCGCGTGATTGAGCGCAGTTACCGCAATCCTGGCAAAAAAAGACCCCGGCGGAATCGATTCCGCCGGGGTCTTCTTCATTTACCGTTGGCCCTACCCATTCGGGAAGGACATTTCGAAAGTGTCAGGCCGCTAAGCTCTTCTTGGGAGCCTTGGCCTTGGGCTTACCCGATTCCACGCCGTTGGTGGCGGCAGAATGGCCGTCATCCGCATCGGCGCTTTCCAGCATCGGAGTCTCGGTGGCCACCGGGGAGTCGCCGTCGTCAGCGCTCAGCGCTTCGGCGGTCGAACTCTTTCCGAATTCCTCTACGGTGGGCAGCAGATTGTTGCAGATCTCCATGACCGAGGCCCGGATTTCGTCTGTAACGCTCTGGGTAGTCTTCCGGATGAAGAACTCAGCCTCCAACCGGGCATTGGACTCGGTGCTATCGGCGCGGGTCTGGGACGCCTTGATGATGCCCTGGGCTTCCTGACGGGCCTTGNCCAGGATCTCTTGGACCTCGCTGTTGGCGGAGCCCACATTGGCTTCGCTGTCGGACTTGGCCTTGTTCAGGAGCTTGTCGCTTTCCTCTTTGGCCTTGCTGACGAGCTTGTCGGAATCTGACTGGGCCTTGCTGAGCATCTTTTCGCTTTCAGAGCGGGCGCTGTTCAGCGTTTTCTCGCTTTCTGACAGGGCCTCAGCCGCGGCCTCACTGGTGACGGTCTCACTGCGGCGCTTTGCGCTGTCGATCGTCTGCTGAGCTTCCGCCTTTGCTTTCTCAGAGGCGTCGGCTATGATCTTGGCGCCCGCTGCTTCGGCTTCTTGCTTGGCATGGTCAGTGATCTCCTGCGCCAAAGCTTCAGCCTGGACAACGGTCCGCTCGGCGAGCTTTAGCAACATGGACTGCTTGTCTCCGGTTGCCTCTGGCTGCGTGCTGGCTTCCTCTTGATTGTTGTTTGCCATCAGAGTTCCGCTCCCTTAGTTAATTCGCTGGCCAATAACGAACTTGTGTCGCCAAAAACTTATGTAAAGTACCTTATTGGATGGGTGCCGACACACTTGGGGGAGTGTAATTCGGTATTCGTCGGGTGTCAAATATTACGATTGACAATAGAGTGCGAACACCTAACGATTCGCGAAAATTCCCGTACATAGACAATGGAAAGGCCTAATCGAATACGTAACGAACAACGAGACGCGATAGGTGATTTCGAAAATCCCATCCGGCGCCGAGAGACATAACCACGCTACCACCTGACGGACCAATGATCAACGTCGCCAGCCTGCCTAATCTGGCATAATGAACTTGCCGGGTCTGGCGAGACGGGATGAAGTCCTAGATTTGGCCCATGAACAGCGCCGTTCTGGGGTAGAATGCCCGGGCTAGTTAATGGCCTGGCAGATACACAAAGCACGCCGGGCGCGCAGGAGTCCGGGTCGGCGGCGGCCTCTTTATCAACAGCGGGGTAACGATGGACAACAACAAATGGGAGCGGCGCCTGGACAATTACCTTGATGGTTTGGAAGGGCCTTTGGCGGCNATCCCGGAGATCAAACAGAAATGGGGCACCCTCGCTTCGGTAGCGGTCACCCCGTTCGCAACGCTGTTGTTCGTTCTCAAAGTCGCGATAACCGCGCCTTGGGGCCTATTCTTGGTACTCGCCAGGTTCCTGGAGCGCTGATCCAGCCCAAGGCCGGCGCCTTCAGTCGGCTTCCTCTATTTCTCCTCGAAACCCCTCTCTGATTTCGTAGTTCTCCGCGCTTCACTTCTGATAATCTGAAGAAAATCAGAAGTCAGAAGGAGAAGATTGTGCTTGATAGCTCTCTTCGTGAAGAGAAAGCGACCCTGGAAGAACTGCTCTCGAAGCTTAAACCGATAGTGGACGAGTTCATGTCGGTCGAGGTCAGGTTGCAACACATAAACGCCCTCTTGGGCATCGGCCCATCGGAGAACGGCGTTGACGGGCAGCCGCGGATAAACTGGGCGAATCTATGCCGGGAGAACGGGCTGAAGCTGCAGGGGGATTCTGGCCACCGGGTGTTGAAGAGGCTAAAACCGCAGGTCCACGACACTATCCACCACACGTGTGAACTCTGAGCCGAAAAAGAGCTTGGAGCGGGCAATGGGATTCGAACCCACGACATCTTGCTTGGGAAGCAAGCACTCTACCCCTGAGTTACGCCCGCTCGCTTTAGGAACGCAGGCAGGGGCGCCTGCTGGACAAGTATATCAAAACGTATCGGCAGAATCAGGCGATACCAAAGTAATGGGCCGTTGCCTTTCTCGAGGCCCGGAATCCGTCGGAATCCGCCGGGAGCTGCGGTAACAAATCTAGGGTCTGGGCAGAGCCCAGTTACCAATATTAGGTCATTCCTAAGTATCGAGAGAATCGCTCCACTCGCCACCCAAAACCCAAGCAAGTGCCGACATGCGGCCGCTCAAGAGCCCCCATTCGAAATCATCCCAACCCAGATTCTTTCTGCCATACTTTTCTTCGATTTGCTTGGCGGCTTCCTTTGCCATTTCTAAAACCGGTTTTTGTTCTTCGGTGAGAATCTCTCCATCGGAAATCCTCTGCAGCCAGGACTGATGTCTGTTCCACCAGACCTTGTCCCAGAATTCGTTGTATGCATCCAACATGTCTCGGTCGTTTCGCCGAAGGAGCAAAGGCCATTCTTCGCCCGGTCTGTCTTCGTCAGGCAACCATTCAACTTTGTCTCCATCATCCGTGTAGCCAATTCTGTGGCCATTTGGCCCAACTTGGCCCGGCCCCGACTGGGTCGGAAGTCTGAGCATCCGTTCGCGTCTTGGGATCCGATCGATGGAGTCGAATGAAATCACGGTTCAACTCTTCAATGCGGGACATTAGGTCTTGATCGAATCGCGCTATCTGAATACCAGCATCGCGCAATTGAAGCTCGCCTTTACCGCGGATTTGGGGGTTTGGGTCGAGGGTCCCAGTAAAAACTTTCCCGATTCGCCTTTCGATTACCGTCTCCGCGCAAGGAATCTTGGGAGGGTTTCGAGAAGTGCACGGCTCCAAAGTGGTGAAGAGCGTTGCCCCAGCTAACATTTCATCTGGCAGCATCTTTTCAAGGAGCGTGAACTCTGCGTGTTCGCCCGGAGCAAGCTCGGCGCGATAAGCCTTGCCAAGGACTACCCCGTCACGAGCCACAATGGCTCCAACCTTCGGTGATATTTGTCCTTCTTCGCTCTTACATTGTCGGCCAAGCTCAATTGCTTGTTCCATTAGTTCTCGATCACTAAATCCGGAAGCCATCGCCGGTTCGGATGACTCGGGCGCCGGTGGGTACATTTCCAGATGTTCTCTAGGACCAAAACCCATTCGCCAACTGGAGTAATCCTCACATGAACGTTCGGTTTCGATGATCTCAATGATTCTTTTGGGCCTGCCTCTGATGGATTCAGGCAGTCCCATAGACATCTCTTGAATGTCTATTACCTTTTGGAAACATAGTGGGTATGCAGATGCATCGAGCTGCTGACGAGGTTTCCCCGTCTCTCTGAATTCGTCATTGGCTTCGATGAATTGACCGGTTGAGTTAGACCGTAACGCCAGGTAACCACATCCCACACATTTGACCATCAAACACCTCCTCAGCTCCAATCGATTTTAACATTGGAGGCCCCACAAAATGAAAATGGCCGGGATTTTCCGGCCATCTTTACAGTATATAACTGGACATGTTCTGGTGTGGTTCGTAGCTACGGAAGCACAGCGTTGACAGCGGGAGGCTTGGGAAGCAAGCACTTTACCCCTGAGTTACGCCCGCTCGCTGTTGGAACGCAGGCAGGGGCAACTGCCTGATAGGTATATCAAATGAATTGCGGCGCACTAGAGCCTACGAAGGCGTAGCTCCTTGCCAAACCTACTTCTCTTTGTGCTCCATCAACCAAGACATGGCCTGAACATCGGCTGACATCCAGCGTTTGGCGGCTTCGAAGCGGTTTTCTTGGATCTCAACGCCTAGACCATCGGCCAGGCGGGTCATGAAGTTGAAAAAACAGGTGATCAAGACCGTGGCCAGGACCTCTTGTTCGTCCAACCCTAGATCACGCAGTTTCTGAAGGTCGGCTTTGGTGTTTTTCGCCGGGTCCTTGGTAAGTTTGACGGCGAAATCCAACATCCCACGAGTCTGGTCGTCCAGGTCAGCTTGGGTGTAGTCGTGCATGATGTGGCTGGCAAGCTCAGGGTCATCGGAATGCTGACGGAGGAACCCTCCGTGAGACATAGTTCAATAGCGGCAGCTATTGATGGCAGCCACCACGGTGGAGATCGCCTCTTCCTGGACCCTGGTCAGCACGGAGCCACCAAAAGTTACGGCGGCGGCCAAGTTCTGCACTGCGTCCATCGCCGGCCTATTGATCGACATGGAAGCGATCACCGGCGGTAGGTCTACCTTTTCTTCCTTGATCCAAGACATGGAATTTCTCCTAAGTGCTGGCTTAATTCGGATTTTTAGATGCGCTCAGGCTCAATCGGATTAATTCTTTAGCCGGTGAGCCTGCTGGTCAAGAATTTGCTCCCTGGATATCGGCCCAATATTCCGCCCACTCCTCCCGCATGGATTCCTCGGTCTTGCCCGGCGTGTATCCGGGTGACACCAGAGGCGCGGCCTTGGTCACGGTTATCAGCACATAGCGGGTGGCCGGCAGTCCCGACCTTCGGATGCCGTGGCTGCCGGTCGCGTAAGCCTCGTTGATCTCATCGAAGAGCTTCCCG
>JGI12001J15744_1000337_pt1 | contig 8261 bp, 6 predicted proteins | sample DeeseametaMP2634_FD_15744 | JGI IMG/M metagenome (IMG submission 15744) | reverse complement strand
ATAGTAAAAATTCTACAAAAATATTATTCCGACAACTTTTGTATGGATAAAAAAACTATATCAAAAAAGAGATATGAAAATATCCACCAGAATGTTTTGGAACATTTTGGAAAGTATGCTGGCTATTCTCAACAATTTCTCTATAAAATGGAAAGAGATTTGAACGAAAAAAAGTGGTTATAAAACCCTTAATAAAGTAAAAATTTTTTTGATTCTTGGGCTCATAGCTCAGCTTGGATAGAGTGTTGGACTTCTAATCCAATGGTCAAGGGATCGAAGCCCTTTGGGCCCATTATTATCTCAACAATTATTTATTAAATCTAAATTAACCAACAACAATGAAGGACATCAAACTTACGTTAGATAATCTGAACATAAAACCTAACTNTGAAATTAAGGGATATGTAACCGTAAACTATCNTGGTATGTATGATGGCGTTGTTATTAACACTCAGATCATAGGTTCAAACAAACTAATAGTTTACAAGTCATATAACGATGAAAGAATTTCCAAAAATGTTTCACGGCTCTTTATTAGCAGAGATGTAATGCCAGATAATAAAGCAAAGTTTACTGCAGTAATTGAATTTGAACCTAAACAGTCACATGACGTAAAGTTTCGCGCTTCAATTATAGAACAGCACAAGGAAGTTGAAAGTGATCATCTGTTTGCAAAGTTTTCAGCCTAAAATCTAGCCTGTGATACTACAACCGTTCCAGTCATCCATGGATGTGGATCACAATGATAGTCAATGGTTACCGGTGTGTTTGGTGGTGCCTCTGTGAATAAGAATTCATATGTATCACCCGGTTTAATGACACCTGCAGAACCAAAGTCTCCACTATAGCCATCAGTATAGCGATGGTCGGGTGTGACCGTGTGTGCAGTCTCATCTACGTTATTCCATATGACATGATTGTCAATGCTCAATTGCAAGTTGACCAGTTTTGGTACATAATTGTCCTGCTGGTCAGCATTTGAAGATCCTAAAATCATCTCAATTATAGTGGATTTGACAGGATGTAAAACATGCTCATCAACGTTTGGTGTTGCAAGCATCTCTGGTAGGTAAAACATTTGGTAGTAACCAATTCCTATTGATGCTGCAACCAAAAGCGTAATCAGACCTACTCCATACTGACTACCTGAAACTGTACTCAACATTTTGCAATGATTTGTAAAAGTATTATAAAGTTTGTTGAAGAGAAATGTGATCTTTTTTATGGTTTCTTTAGATCAGACATGCCAAGGTTTTGTTCCCTATTCAAGTCTAATTCTGCTGTGGTTGGTTTAATTTCTGGTGCTGAAGTTTCAGCAATTTGTCCTTGCGATGATTTTTCCTCAGGTGATTTTTGAACTCCGTCTGTTTGTGGCAATGATTTTTGTGAAGTTTCTATCTGCTTGGTAGTAGGAAATTTTGGCGGTTTTGGTATATTTTTTGATTGAGACATAGCATATCGGTATAGATGGAAGAATCCAGCAAATACAATCAAGATCACGCCTGTTATCCACAAGTTAACGTTGTTCATACCAGACAAGAACGCGTTGTATGCAGCAATGTTAAGGAAAACTTGGAAGGCAAGCAAGGCAATAAGCATCCAGTTTGTCCATTTTATTGATAGCTTGATTTCAGACACCTTCTTTGGTCCATTTGCCTTGGCAAGCTTTGCCTTTCTTTCCGCATCCTTTGCAAGATGAATCATCATTAAGGTGAATCCAAAGCTGAGCGGTACCAGCAGAATCATAACCAGATAAAGGTTAATCGGATCAATTACCAGCCTTTCGACCAGTGGAATTGTGGTGTCCGGTGGGATGTAAAATCCCCAGTATGTTGTTACCAATATCTGGGCAATTCCCGTGATGCCTATTGCAGTAATCCACGGGCGGTCTTTCCAAGAGAATTTTTTGTATCTGTCAAGAAATGGCGTAAGTAATAATACACCTATGAACAGTGCAGGCCATAGCACCCCTGTAAGAAACTTGTCATATTGTGTCCGCAAAAATGCATACAATGCAGTTAGGTACCACTCCGGAACAGTAATTCCAGGCGGTACAGTTGGTTCAAACTTAAAGCCCAAGTCAACAGGAAAGACCCCCCCGGTCAGAAATACTGCACCACTGATTGCCATAACCATTGGCACATCAAACACCAAGAATCTTGGCATGTGCACTGCCATCAGTCCAAGCATGACGATGGGCAAAATGAAAACATGTTGTGCGTAGAACCGAAGCACAAAATCATGAAAGCCAGCACCAAACGCCAGTTCACGAATCATGGGTCCAGCTATAGGAATGGAGTTGGTAAGCGATGCGGCAATGCTAATTGCAAGCTCTGCCCTCTCACTGAAGATTATATCATATCCAGTAAAGGCTTCAAGAATTGTCACAGTGCCCAGTATGACACCTGTTACCCACAAAACTTCATTTCTTATTTTGTATCTACCACTAAAGTACTGGTAATACATGTGAAGAATAGCCAACATTACCATTGCGTTTGAGCCATGATAGTGTATGTTCCTAAGATGAAATCCAAACGGTACGTCGTTGTTGATAAATGCAACGCTGTCCCATGACCTTGTCATGATTGGTTCGTAATAGAACATTAGTAACGCGCCAGTTACACCCAGAATAATGAACATGATGAATGTGAGCATTCCCAAAAAACCAAATGGGCTTACAAATCGTGCTGGGAATGAAAACTTTATTCCAGTAAAGACAGTTCGATCTAACTCATTCCAAATCCAGTAAAAGAACGCGAGTAAGCCGTTCCGCCTTTCAAGTGAAACGGCCATATCCTACAACTCCATTGTCGTTTACACCCCATGTTGGGGGAGAAATGAACATAAATCCATCAGAATCAGCTTCAAAATCAAGTTGAGCAAGTGTGTTTGAAGGAGGAGCNTGCACNGATGCAGGTCCTAGAAAGGAAGTGCCTGTCCTAACATCATACATGCTTCCATGACAGGGACACTCCCCTCTCATTCGTCCTTCCTCTGGCCAGTACTTCCATAAACACCACAAATGAAGACATATCATACTGTATGCCCTAAATGAAGATACATCTTTTCTTCCCCCTCCAAATTTTTCGGGGAGTCTGATAAACTGCCATTTTCTAAAAGCCTCCTCATTCAGAACCTCATCGGCTGTTTCTGGATAAGTGATAACCTCAGCATGATTTACTGGAAAAGTGTGAAGATTTGCCTGCGTACCGTCAGGCAACATTACAGGTACTTTTGTAAGAGTTACAGATGATGGATTGGGCATGAATTTGCCCCAAGGGACAAAAGGCGCAAAAGCTAAGGATGTTCCTGCAGCACCTAAAAGCTTTAGAAAATCTCTCCTGGACATTCCGCCAGGACCTTTTTCCTGCTCAGACATTCAAGCTCACGTATCGCCAAATTGGTTATAAATCTTCTTTCAAAATTTTATTTTCTGTAGAAGTTTTTCTAAATCTCTTGACAATAATTGTGATCACGATTGCTGCAACAATAACAGCGCTGACTATAATTAACAAGGTGTTTTCAGAAACTGCCTCCTTTTCTTTGGAAATAACAGATGGCGCTTCAACAAATGCATGATCAACATTAAATGATATCATCTTTGTCTGTTCGTTTTCAGCTAGGTCTACAGCCATAATCTTCAGATCATAAACCCCGTCATCAATCCCAGTTACATTAAATGAATGAAGTGTTACGTCCTCCAAGGATTCACCATCAGGCAATAAAATGGTAATTGCCCCACCCTCAGCCAAATTTTCATCCTTTACTTTGAAATCAATCTTTAGCAAGTGTGATACTGTTGTGCCATTTACCGGTGATTTCACCAAGATTTCTGGTGGGGTGTTATCAATGGTAAACGAAAACGTCTTTTCGGCTTCGTTGCCAACTATGTCGGTTGCATGTATTCTCAAGTCATGCTGCCCGTCAGGTAACATTCCAAATCTTAAAGGTAACTGCTCTTGTTCGCGTTCTTCCCCATCAAGATAATATTTCACAAAATCAGGATTTTTCTCAATTATCTTTGGTAGTATATCAAATGTCTTGTTTATGAGGTCTGGAATTTCAAACATTATTTCAGGGGGCTTTTCGTCAGGCACAATTGTAGTAAACTTTGCAGCAAGTGAGATAGGCTCTGTTATTGATGTCCCGTCAAATAGGGTAGAATGGACAAGTAGTGTGTATGTTCCAGTCTGGTTTATTGGCGCAAACAGCACAGTGGACGTGTTGTCTCTGTTTTTTAGAGGGTAGAATGTACCACCACCACTAAATGAGGATGTGCCAAGCCAGTCGCTAGTTGGCCAGCCCAAAAACTCACCAAATACACCTGACGGAAAATTTGTCTGGATAATTTTCCCCTGTGGGTCAATCATAAACACGGTAAAGTTTGTGTTATCATTTTCCCACTCAAAGTCTATAGTGGCAGAGTTTATCGTATGATCCTGTATGTCAAAATAATACTGTCTCCAGTCACCAGCCATGTATCTGCTTGTCATGTCAAATGCGCCCTTTACAAAACCATTCCCGTACAAAGCGCCACCTACCGAACCGGAAATCACAGTTTGCTTTACGTCTTTCTCAACCGTTTCGAGTACACCGTATGAGACTGGTGACTTTATTTTGTGATATTTTCCTTCAAAACTTAAAAATCCTTGATAAACACCTGTTTGTCTGTCAGATGGTACTGAAAGTGTAGCACGTACATCAGTGAAGTCATTAGCAAAAATTGTAAGTTCGTCGTCAACCAATGCGCCTGATACAGTGATATCGTCCCATAAAACATTTTGATAGTAACTTGTAGAAAGAGTATAATCCATTGATGTCGAGTTTTGGTTGGTATTTCCTTTCCAGAAAGAAAATATCTTTGGTACAGGATACACTCCGATAACCGGCTCGTTTTCAAATTTTTCTAAGGGGTCGGATATACGAATCTCTTGAACCGTTCCCCAGGAACCACCCCTGCTTACCATCGATAACTCATCGCTTGAAATTTCGTCATCTGTGTTTTTGTCTTCCCAATCATAAACATACAGAGAGGAAATTTTCAAGTCATCTGCATAAGTTGTGTCCGTCTGATTCATGAAAGTGTCGAATGGAAAGTGAAGGTTCAAGATTAAAAGTGAAGAGTCCGGATGGATTATACTAGTTTCATTAGAAATTCTATGCTCTGCAGGTATGACTTAATTTGATGTAATTTGGTGTATATGTTTCTGGTTCATTTAAAATTGGATCTTGTAGATGCGGTTCAGTGATCCCGCTCATTTGTAGCTTCTCAATTAACTTTAGAGTTTCTGGTTTGATTGTAACATCAATTGGATAGTTATTTGGATTTTCAATTGTAAAAGTGGTGGTAGTTTCTTCCCCAGGATTCAATCTTCCTCCATACCAACTTGTCATGGGGAATGTCTTGTTGGAAAGGTCAAATTCATCAATGCCTAATAAATCTGAATTAAATGATGATAAGGAAACATCAATCACTTCTTTTATGTTTGAAAATGTTGCATCGTTATGCACCATAAATTTACCGCCGTGTCCATTCACTATCCTTACAGCATCTAGTGCATTTACTAATCCCGCACCCTGTGTCAACGGGTCGTTGCGCAGATCCTCCGCAGATGACATCAGCAGGTTTCGAATCATAAACGGATCATAGCTCACTGATTTTTCTTTCAAACTTTCAATCAAGAGAGCCGCNCTNCCAGCANCAATTGGTGCAGNCATGCTGGTACCNCCAAAAACACTAAATGATTCACTAGGCTCGTCAGGCAATTTTGTTATAATTGATGGAACAAAGCCATATGCCCCAATACTCATTAAATCTGGCTTTGGGTCACCAATTACTCCGGGACCCCTACCTGAAAAATCAACAACGTGATCTGAATGGTCAGTTGTGTTACCAAATCGTGGCTCACCTTTGAATGGACCATATCCGACAAAATCGTTACTTGTTACGGCACCAACTGAGATACCAAATGATGAGATGCCTGGCATTCCCATAGTGCCATATCCATGTCCTGAGTTTCCAGCACTTGANATTATTGTTGTACCTGTATAATTTTGATGAAGTAATTGCGGTATGACCAGTGCGTTAAGGATGTGTGATGAGATGTCTAGACCTGGCGCATACTCTAGGCTTGGAAAGTTGCTTACTCCCCAGCTGTTTGAAATAATATCTGCTTTTGGCTTCCCTGCGTATACCCACTTGTTCTCCTCGTTTTCAAACCCTGCAGACCACATCCATCCATAAAATACATCGCCAAACCACAACGACTTTACTGGAAGTATGCTGACATCTGGAGCGATACCTAGTATTGTGTATTTTTTGGTGTCATTGTAGATATCATACTCCATTTTTCCCTTTGATGCAATGGTCGCAGAAGTGGCAGTACCATGTCCGAAAAAATCGTTCATTATTCCAAAGTAATTGCCGTTTTCATCCATTGCAGGTAACAAAGTCCCGTTAACTGCACCTAGCTTCTCATCAATTTCTGCTTTGTCTGAAAAAATTCCATATATGTCAACTACTCGTGCCCCTACTGTTCCAGCAGAATAATCGTTGATGCCGTCATCGTCTGAATCATAAAGCAGGAATTCGTTTCCACTGCCAATGTTAATCGCTGTTTCGTCGGTAAAGTCAAAGTCATAATTTGGTCTAGATTTTTCTTCCTTCGTAAAGTCCATCCAAGATGTTGACATGTCCGGCGTAATGGTGTCGTATACCCCAGCCTCATTAGGATCAGTGACTAAAACTATCACAACCTGAAGTTTTCCAAGATGAGAAGCAAGAATTGCACCTAGGTGATAAATCCCACTCTTTGATGGGATGAAGTTTTTTTCGCTTGTTCCAATTTTCATGTCACCTGTTATCTTACCATTAAGAATATGGGATCCGCCATAATATGGGTATAAAGAGTTGTAAACAGAAATTGTACCATTTTTTGACATTGTGTTCAAAAATACACCNTCCTTTGACTCGTACACGTTAGAGGTTACATTTTCTGGCAGCGTGAAAGTTTTTGTGAAATTGTACACCTTACCATACTTTTGGTTTACAGCAAATGTTGAATTTGTAAGAACCAAGCCCTGTCCGTCGGCATCAAGCATTATAGGATTGTTATCCTCGTCCCGCGCCAGTGATTCCATGATATCAGGGTTTGAAAAGTCAACTCCAGTATCTATTACCGCAACAGTTACTCCATTGCCAGTTACATTATAGAGTTTATGAACCTGTTCTGAATTTGCGATATTTCCAAATTGTGATGTTTTAGTAATTGCGTTTGTTGAAACGTACTTGGAGTGAAAATCTAATGGCAGGTCCTGAATTACATAATATCCCTTTGACTTTAGTTTAGATGCTTCGTTCTCGGTTAAAATTCCAACTGAGAAAAATCCCTTGCCAGAGTCAATTCCGTATGCAATATTTTTTGTGTCAGAATATGCGCTGTTTAGTGAGCCTGAACCATAAACTAGATATCTTTTTGCCGGGTTTTCCTGATGGGGCAGGTCAATTAAGATGATATCTGATGTTCTTTCAATGGGAAAATTTGAAAGTGTGGGAACTTCAGCTCCCTCAATAAAGCCATAAGAGCTTTGCTGAAACAAAATCAGTAAAAAAAATGTCGATAAAAAAATCGCCAGTTTAGGCATGATTGAAAATTCCTTGGTAGTTTATTATAACTATCTTCTTCGCGCAATGATTGAAATCTGTAGGGCAAGTATAACTGCAATGGCGCCCATTATAGGAAATAACAATGAATTTACCTGTAATGATGCCTGTTCAATATTTTCTACTGCTGATGACATAGAAGTTACACTGCTGTCAATAGTTGTTACACTGTCACTCAGTTGCGTATTTAGCAATCCAAATCCATGTATGTCTGTTTGCAACACAGCAAGTTCATCCGATGCTGTGGTCAATACTTCATTTAGAGTTATAATCTGCCTAGATATTCCAGCTATGTCCTGTCCCATAACAAGAGTAGCGGCAGAGCCATGTGACTGTGTTCCTTGGAAAAATGATACCATGTGGAAAATGTGAGTGCCTTCCATTCTAGGAATGTATTCGACAAAGTATAATCCTTGATGTAACATTTCCATTGACATTGCAAGGCTTTTCACTTTACCGTCAGGACTATGTATGTGTGACGATGACAGTACTTTCTTTGCATCACCACTCACTAAAAGACCATCACTTGTAACCTGTACAAATACACGGAAAGGTCTATCTGCTGCTGCTATCTCTGGTGCAAATACCTGAGTAGAGA
>JGI12001J15744_1000336_pt1 | contig 8265 bp, 9 predicted proteins | sample DeeseametaMP2634_FD_15744 | JGI IMG/M metagenome (IMG submission 15744) | reverse complement strand
TGGCAATGGGAAAAAACCCTCATGTGGTTGGCATTGAGACTCTGAAAAAAAACGGAATTAATGTTGATGACCTTATCAAGGAATTAGTGGCCAACGCGTCTGTTGAATTCACAGCTTATTACTACTTCACGTTGTTGCGAGCAAATTGCACAGGCATGGAGGGTGAAGGAGTCAAGGGTGTAATTGAGGACGCAAGGCTTGAAGATCTCAGCCACTTTGAATCATGCATTGAAAGAATATATCAGCTTGGCGGCTCTCTGCCAAAAGATGCCACTGAATTCATCAAGATGTCTGGCTGTGAGTTTCTTCAACTCCCTCCAAATCCAACAGACCTAAAAGCAATTTTAGAAAAATGCCTCAAGGCTGAACAGGGCGCACTTGTTAATTGGAACAGGGTATGCCAAATGACAAGTGGCAAAGATCCAGTCACATATGATATTGCAAAGGACATACTTGCCGAAGAAGTTGAACATGAATCATGGTTTCTGGAGCTCTTGTATGCAAGACCATCTGGTCACATGAGAAGAAAATATCCCGGTGAAAGACCGCACACAAGTAAACATTCCAGGTCTCTTGGTTAGTTATAGGATTAATACACTAATCTAATTTTTTTAAAGACTCAACAATTTGATTGCCGTGACTTTTTACATCTATGTCTCGGAAAATATTTTTGATTGTTCCATTTTTATCTATGATGAAAGTTTCACGCTTTGCAAGCCCTGCAATGTTAGTGCCTGGATATTTTTTGCAAGTGTCCTTCTGAACATCGCTAAGGTGCAAATATGGAATGTTATATTCCTCGACAAACTTTTTCTGTGATTCAACCGTGTCGATAGAAATTGCAAATAACTTGGAGTTTGTTGATAAGATCTCAGGATACACAGAAATCACACTCTTTGCCATCTCGAATACCTTTTTTGATGGACATGCAAAAAGATGGTTTTTGGGATAAAAGCATAGAACAACATTATTTTTTCCAGTAAAAGATTTCAAGCTTACTCTGGTTCCATCATTTGCTTCCAACTCAAAGTCTGGTGCAGAATCTCCTACTTCCATATCATTCATCACCAATTGGTGTAGCAAATGACATCTTATAACCATCAGGATCTAACACGTGAAAAAATCGCTCGCCCCAAGTTGCGTCTTGCGGTTTGGATTCCAATTTGCCCAATCCTGAAATTGTTTTATCATCCTGCATGTAAGCAAAAAGCTCATCAACATCATCAGTATAAAAAATAATTCTGCCAAAATTTGGTGAATGTGTTTCATTTAACTTCAGGTTAAGAAATGACTTTGCCGTATCGTCTATCAGAAACGATGTAAATTGGCTGTCAGGACCTCCATAAACTATCTTAAAGTTTGGAATCCTGGAATAAAAATCGACTGATTTTTTCATGTCCGAAACTGGTAATGTGACTGCGGAAATTTTTGTAACTTTCATGTCTGTGAAAATTAACCTGTTTGAATTACAGCAGTGGATACGTCAAAGGGCTCAGACAACTTGTATACAGTAACTGTAAAATCTCCAATTGGCTGATTAATGGGATCAGATAAAATAGTAGGGACCATTGAAATGGCAACTAAAACAGCAAGGACAGAAAGAAGTAGATGTAACATTCAGATTTTATTTATCCTCATTTAATAATAAACTATTAAGAAAAATAAATTGTCTCAAGGGATAAATGGATCCGAAGGGATTCGAACCCTTGACCTCCGCAGTGTGAGTGCGGCATCCAAACCAAGCTAGACGACGGATCCGAATTTTGTTCGCAAATATATTATTTAGGCATTCGAAAATGTTGTGAAAATATATAGAAACTATTCAGGTTTACAAACATTATGGGAAACAAATGTGAGCATTATGTACAGGCAAATGACCAAATATCTCCAAATACAAAGGAATGCGAAGAGTGTGAAAAAGAAAAAACTCCTTGGGTTGCATTGCGAATGTGTCTAACGTGCGGTCATGTTGGATGTTGTGACTCTTCAGTAGGATTGCATGCAACAAAACACTTCAAGGAGACAGGACATCCTGTTATGGTTGCATTACCCGCAAAGTCGTGGAAATGGTGTTATGTTCATAAAGAATATAGTTGATGTGTTATGATGCGGCATGAACTTGGAAAATGGAATCTTGACGAACTGGTTAAAAACCCGACTAGGACAGTTTTTGATAAAAAGCTGGCAAAGATAGAATCTACTGCAAAAAGATTTGAGAAGATCAAAAAATCATTAAATCCAAAAATATCATCCGGAAAATTTCTGAAATTATTACACGATGTTGAATATATTTCAGAAAAATCAAGCGTCATAGGTGGATATGCATCGTTACGCTACTCCGAAAATACACAATCAGATGAAGCCACATCATTGTTGACACGGATCACCAAATTTGGCTCTGACATTGAAAACCGATTGCTGTTCTTTGACCTATGGTGGAAAAAACAAGTTGATGAAAAGAACGCAAGACGGCTGATAAAATCTGCCGGTCAGTTTTCTGAATACCTAAAATTCAAAAGATTGCTAGCAAAGTATTCACTAAGTGAGCCTGAAGAAAGGATAATCAACACACTTGATGTAACTGGTGCTTCCGCACTTGTAAAGCTGTACGATAAGATCACCAATGCCTACGTTTACGTTGTCACTGTGGATGGCAAAAAAAGAACGATGAATAGAGAACAGCTGACAACGCTTGTTCGAAGCAAAAAGGCAAAGACTAGGGAGGCAGCATACAAATCATTATTCTCAAAATTTGGTGAAAACAAGGGTGTAACGGGTGAAATTTATCAAAATATTGTACTAAATTGGAGGGATGAGGGAATTGGAATGCGTGGATTTTCTTCTCCAATAATGATAAGAAATATTTCCAATAACGTTGATAATGAAACAGCAAAAACATTGCTCGATGTTTGCAAGAAAAATTCAAAAATTTTTCAAAAATACTTTTTACAAAAAGCAAAATTGCTTGGCATGAAGAAACTGCGACGATACGACCTTTATGCTCCAAGAAAATCAAAAATAAAAGAAAAAAATTACTCGTATGACAGATCTGTAAAATTAGTCTTAGATTCACTTTCAAAATTCAGTCCTGTTTTATCAGAAGACGCTAGCGGTGTGTTCAAGAAAAAACATGTCGATTCGATTATTCGTCCAGGAAAAACTGTAGGTGCTTTTTGTAGCACACCCACTCCAACGATAACTCCGTATGTATTGATAAATTTTACAGGAAAGTCGCGTGACGTATTTACGCTTGCGCATGAGATTGGCCATGCCATACATAGCATATCGGCGTCAGGCAAATCAATATTGGTGTCTGATGCTTCATTGCCATTAGCTGAGACTGCTTCTACATTTTCTGAGATGCTGTTATATGATAAATTATCCGAAACTGTGAGTAAACAGGAAAAAAAGACCATGTTATCGGAGAAAATAGACGACTTTTACGCAACTATAGGAAGGCAGTCTTTTTTTACATTGTTTGAAATTGAAGCCCATAAGCAGATTGCTAACAGCACTACCGTCGATGAGATATCAAAAACATACCTCCAGAATCTCAATGAGCAGTTTGGGAATTCAGTCAAAGTTTCTGAAGACTTTGGAATTGAATGGAGCTGTATTCCACACTTTCATCATGCACCGTTTTATTGCTATGCGTATGCCTTTGGAAATTTGTTAGCACTCTCATTATTTCAGAGATATAAAAAAGAGGGGAAAAGCTTTGCTCCAACATACATTGAAATTTTATCAGCTGGGGGATCAAAAAAGCCTGAGAAATTACTTCGCGAGTCTGGTATGGATATTACCAAACCAAGATTCTGGCAGGATGGCTTTGATTACATTCAGAATCAGGTTAAGGAATTATCTAAATTAAACTAGTTTTCAAACAAAACGAGAATTATAAGATTTGAATAGTAAGTAAGATTAATAGATAAAACATCAAATGAGCTAAATATGTTAAGATTTTTAATATTTTTGGTACTTTTAGTTGGTTCCTCTCTTTTTGTAACGGATGTATTTGCACTGGAAGTAGAATTCCAGAAGGAAAGCGATTGGATCATTGAATCGTTGGGATGGTTAACGCCTGAAAAGTTTCCCTTCCAAGAACAGATACAAATAATGATTGATGAATCGAGGCAGAAAAACAGAATATCTATTGGTATGCTAAGTACAAGCCCAAATGATATTAGATTTCCTGATTATATAGAGGCTATTAGTTCTAATCCAAAGATAGTTTCTTTTACACTTACCAATCAATTTGGTTGTGCTCCTGCTAAAATTGATAGAGCCTGTGTCATTATTGAAGTTGATAGGAAGGGATTGGGAGATAATATAATTGAAATCAGGAAAAATACACGTGAAATTACTGACAAAATTGTTAGTGAAGGTGTTATTCTTGGTGGAATTGAATTTGATTCAATTGTTCTTAAACCAAAAAGTAGTTTTGATACGGATGAAGAAATTCTTGTTTCTGAAGCAGTATATACAGTAAACAAACAACCAACGAATACTTTGTTTGCTGCATTGGCCCCCATGCTTGTCAGTAGTGACATTAGAACTGCTGGGGGATTTTATGATAACGCTGAAAAACTTTCAGAGCACTATTTTTCTGATTTTACTGTGTCACTAATACCTAATGAGGATAGCATGTTACGTACATTACACATTTCATTGGTTTGTTCAAATAAATTACCTGAATTACCAAGATGTGATCCTGAAGGAAATATTCAAGAACAAATTGCACGTGGTGATATAAATCCGCTAGATTTCATCCAAGTTGAAAATATCAGCCGTTCTAAAATATTTGCAGATGAATTTTTACCTCTAAATTCAGTGATACAAGTACTGATATTTTCTGAACAAGATTTACAGGTTAAGAGTGTTAATTCTAATGTAATAGAAAGATTGCAAGACATTGGCGACGTACAAGAGAGTGGCTGGTTCTTTGCGTCAAAGTCAGGTAAAATAATAGATGCGAAATATATTTTTGGGTCAGAATCCTCAGTTAGTGCAAATGATTTAGCTTTTTCGATTGGAGCTTACTCTGGTGATGATATTGTGATAAANNAGATTGAAGAGGGTGGGGGATGTCTCATCGCAACNGCNGCATTNGGTTCTGAATTAGCNCCACAAGTCCAGTTCCTAAGGGAAATACGTGACAATAACGTGCTTCAAACAGAATCAGGTTATGCATTCATGACTGGTTTCAACCAGTTCTACTATTCGTTTAGTCCAGCAGTAGCTGACTATGAAAGGGAGAATCCAGCCTTCAAGGAAGCTGTGAAACTGACACTGACTCCACTTCTTACATCGCTGACACTATTGCAATATGCTGACATTGATTCTGAATATGAGATGTTAGGTTATGGTATCAGCATCATATTGCTAAACATTGGAATGTACTTTGTTGCCCCAGCCATTCTGATAATGAAGGTTAAGAAAAGAATTTAGTTAAAGGATTAAAACTGCAGCGGCAAAAACAGTTGTCCATTTACCGTCTTTATTTCCTTTCGCAGCTTGTGTGATNTTTTTTGTTTTGTATATTTGCCCAGATATATTCCATTGTTGACGTTTTTCATCCCAGCTCTTATCAATATCAAATGGAATTCCTAGAGAAGATGCCAACATTTGTGCCGCGATATCTTCTGCATAATCACCAGACTCCCTCTCATTTTTCCCAAATGCTTCATACTCAGAAAGATATCCATATTTTGATCTGTCTGTTGCTTGTGCGATGCCAACAGATGCAGAAATCAGTCTGTTGGGTTCATTAGTTTGATTTCTAGAATAAATTGAAAATAGAATTTGTCCTGGTTTTATCAGTTTTTGACCTTCCTTGCGAGGAACTAGCCTTGCATATGGTGGAAAAATGCTAGAGATTAACACGATATTGGTTCCAGCAATACCAGCTTGTCTAAGGGCAAATTCAAAACTTGTTAATTTATCATCTGCAACACCAATTCCTTTTGTAAGAAATAATTTCTTTGCGACTAGATCTAACAATTCAAATTTTTTTCAAGCATCTCTTGTAATTAAGATTTTCAGTCTAGTAATCAAATTAGAATCCAAACAGCAGGATTTTACTTCTTCTTGTATTTTCTGCTATCGCGTGTATAGGGTTTTTGCGTGAACAAAAGAAATCCCATAAATCCGCCAAGGCATAGATTAACCACACCAAGAAGGGTGATCATTAATCCCTGCGCGCCGCTAGTTGCAAGAAATAATCCAGAAAAAATACCAAATCCGGCTGCCGCGAAAAACATAATGACAAAACCTTAAGTTTTTTTGGAGGAATGTACTTCATCGAGATTTTTCATATTTTATGATTATTAAAGTGATTTGATATGATCTATAGTTTTGAGAACATTTTAAATCACCATAATCCTTGCGTACGTCATGCCAATGTAGCTCAGCCTGGCTAGAGCAGCTGATTTGTAATCAGCAGGTCGCGAGTCCAAATCTCGTCATTGGCTTTATCTAAATTTACAATCCCGTACGTATTGATAGTGACAAGCGTTTATTAGACGTAATCAAAGGTTGGAAACCATAAGGAAATATGACGAATTAGACTACGGTGTTCTTCGTCATGATTTAGATGAAGAAAATGACAAAATTTGAAAAATTAGGATTAGAAAAAAAATTATTGGATACACTAGATGAAGCTGGATTTACCACTCCGTTTCCAATACAGGAGCGCACAATTCCAGTTTTGCTAGAAGGAGTGACGTAATTGGTCAAGCTCATACTGGAACTGGTAAGACCGCTGCATATGCACTTCCAATATTACAGAAGACAACTGCAAAACAAGGAATCCAGGGAATTATAATGGCACCTACAAGAGAACTCGCATTACAAATAACATCTGAAATTAATAGATATGCAAAATATACTGGAATCAGAACTGTCACAATTTATGGCGGTCAAGGTATGGGAATACAACTTGATGCGCTAAGAAAAAAACCAGAGATCATAGTTGCTACTCCTGGTAGGCTAATTGACCACTTGAAAAGAGGTACTATAAAACTGAACAATGTAAAACATGTAGTATTAGACGAAGCTGATGTAATGCTTGATATGGGCTTTGTTGAAGACATACAATTTATTTTAGATCTGACACCAGAAGAAAGAGTCACATCGTTGTGGTCCGCTACCATGCCTCAGGAAATAATGCGATTAGCGGAAACCAACATGAATTCTCCGAAGAGAATTCTTGTTGATTCAGATGATCTAAGTGGTGCTGGAATAGATCAATCATTTCTGATTATAAAAGATAGAGAAAAAACAAAATTTGTGCTTGATTTTATAGGTGGTAATATTGGTCAGTGCATTGTATTTTGTTCAACAAAAATTAGAACCCGCGATGTTGCAAGAATGCTTCACAAAGTTGGTAAGAAAGTAGTAGCAATTGAAGGAGACATGTCTCAGCATAAGCGTGAGGAATCCATGCAAAGATTTAGGAAATCAAAAGTAGACATATTGGTTGCAACTGATGTAGCTGCAAGAGGAATAGATGTACCACAAGTAGCTCTTGTAATCAATTACGATATTCCAAACCAAGATATGGTGTATTTTCACAGAATTGGTAGAACTGCAAGGGCAGGTGCCAAAGGCAGAGCAATTACACTAGTTTCATACTCATCAGTTGGAGAATGGAATGAAATCAAAAAACAGACAAAAGTTAAGATGACTGATCTTAACGAGAAACTTGGAGTTGAATTTAAGATTCCTGATCCGCTAAAACGACGAGCGATGCCAGGACGACATTTTAACCGTTCAAAAACTTCAGGGAGACGATTTACTGGTAGACACCAAAATGCCAGAGATCAAAATGCCAGAGATCAATATGATAAAAGAAAAAAGGTGCAGCATGTGACAACAAGAAGTTACTTTAGTAAAAAGAAACGCTGGTAAATTAATAAAACATGTGCGTTTGAAGACTTAAAACCTAGATTATGTAACTAGAAATGAAATAAAATAATGCATAAAGGATTTGTGTTGTTAAATTGTGATTTAGGTGCTGAGGAATTTATTGTCGAAGAACTTAGAAAAATTTCCCAAGTTTCACAGGCATACATCACATTTGGAGCATATGATATTATCGCTGAAATTAATGCAGACTCGCAAGAACATTTTGATGAGACTGTTTCTTTAAAGATAAGACGGTTAACACGGGTTGTGAGTACAATGACTCTTAATGTTATCAATTCTTAATGATTATATGAGTAATCATGGGAATAATTCTAGTTGGAAAAAATCGAGTATATTGGA
>JGI12001J15744_1000335_pt1 | contig 8266 bp, 7 predicted proteins | sample DeeseametaMP2634_FD_15744 | JGI IMG/M metagenome (IMG submission 15744) | reverse complement strand
CATAACTTAAAATTTTTCAACCTGGTTGAACGCGACACCAGTTGCGTCCTGGAATACTGGTAGGACTTACAGAATAAACCGCTTAAATTAAGGGCAGATCTCTTGCTGTAATTGGCAGTAACGAGTTTTCGACTTATATCATAATTATGGCCACTGTCATACATTGTTTGTAGTCAACCGTGTCTCAAGTCCGTTCAAAATTTAACGTCGAAAAACAAATTTTCTTTTCCAATTTGCTGGATTTTACTGAAAATTTACTCTTAACAAACAAACAGCTGTTATTTCTGTATCATCCAGAAACAGAGAATTCCTGTGTTTTTTGTTGACACTTGATACATTATTCTTTAGAATCTTTTCTTCTACTTTTCGTTAATTCAAGACTTTCTTGAATAACAAAATTTTTTTAACCTAAATTTAGGAGGTAAGATGAGGCTGGGTATTTTGGGGACACTGTCTATTGGTGTACTGCTGGTTGGTCAGGTTGCGTTGGCTGAAACAGTTAAAATTGGATTTGTGACCACACTCACAGGAGGTGCAGGTGCAATTGGGAATGATATGCGGGACGCAGTAGAACTGGCACTGGACCATTTGGGTCGTAAAATGGGAAATTCAGATGTTAAAATGTTTTATGAAGACGACACTTTCAAGCCGGCTGTCGGTAAACAGAAAACAGAAAAATTAGTTAAAAAAGATAAAGTTCATTTTGTCACAGGTTACATTTGGAGCCACGTATTAATGGCTTCCCGGAATTCGGTAGTAGGAAAAGGACCTTTTATGATTACCTCCAATGCAGGACCGGGTCCAGTGGCAGGCAAACTCTGCCACGAAGATTTTTTCTCAACGTCCTGGCAGAATGACCAAACCACAATGGCTATGGGGGAGGTATTAAACCAGCTTGGTATCAAGAACCTTTACATCATGGCACCAAATTATGCTGCAGGCAAAGGAATGGTTGCTGGTGTAAGCCGAACTTTTAAAGGTAATATCGTTGGGAAAGACATGACCAAGTTTCCGGCACAACTTGATTTTTCTGCAGAACTGGCAAAAATACGTGCAGCTAAACCAGATGCAGTGTTCGTTTTTTATCCAGGAAAGCATGGAATACAGTTTTTCAAACAATTTTCTCAAGCGGGATTGAAAGGAACAATCCCACTCTACTCAGCTTTTACTGTTGACTCATTGAGCCTTCCTCGTTTGAAGGATTTGGCTGAGGGAAGTTTGATGACACAGTTCTGGGCTCCAGACTTGGATAATGCGGTTAACAAACGTTTTGTTGCCGATTATCGAAAAAAGACCGGACGCTATCCGACTTTCTATGCAGCACAGTCTTATGACACTATCATGCTGATTAACAGTGCTGTAACAGCAGTTGGTGGTAATATGTCAAACAAAGATGGAATGCGGACTGCCATGCGAAAAGCTAATTTTCCATCAGTACGCGGTCCGTTTAAATATGGAAATAACCATTTCCCAATTCAGAATTTCTACCTGCGAAAAGTAATTAAGGATGCTGAAGGGAATTACACCACAACTATCATAAAAACAGTTTACACCGACCACCAGGATCCTTACGCAAAAGATTGTAAGATGTCCTGGTAGTTTGTTTCTTTCCAGTTGGAGGAGGTACTTGTGTTCCTCCTCCTCTCCGTCTTTCCTTCCACACTGTCACAACACTAGTAAAAGGTTCTGGTGAACTGGACCCTGCTTTTGGAGCAAACCCTGAACGGGTTTCAATTTGGAATTTTACTATTTCTACTGGCAGCAGGCCTGACCCTGATCTTTGGCATCATGGACCTGATCAACCTCGCACACGGGTCGCTCTACATGATGGGGGCCTATTTCGCAGCAACTTTCATAAAATGGACAGGTTCATTTCTCCTGGGCGCTATTTTGGCAATTCCTGCCTGTATGGCATTTGGNATGATCGTAGAAATGATTGCACTGCGTACACTTTACACCCGTAATCATCTAGATCAAGTCTTGGCCACATTCGGACTCATCCTTTTTTTTAATGAATTTGTCAGACTAATTTGGGGACCAATCGGTTTGGACATTCCACTTCCTGAGGTACTAAACGGCAGTGTAGAGCTTTTCCTGGGAATTCGCTATCCTGCTTTCCGCCTGGTTATCATTGCAGTTGGAATCCTGGTTGCTTTTTTACTCTACCTGCTTGTATCACGTACAAAACTGGGTATGTTGATTCGTGCTGGAGCAAGTAATCGGAAGATGGTAGGTGCACTGGGAGTTAACATCAATTTACTATATACTTTTGTTTTTGGTCTGGGAGCTGCGCTGGCTGGTTTAGCAGGTTTAATGGCAGGACCAATCATGACTGTTGAAATTGGAATGGGTGAAGGAATTTTAATCATTACTTTAGTTGTGATTGTAATTGGGGGAGTCGGTTCCATCAAGGGTGCCTTTGTTGCTGCTTTGTTGGTGGGTTTGATTGATACTGTCGGCCGCTCCTTTCTTCCCGATATCTTAGGAATATTTTTTTCCAATGATGTGGCCGATACTGCAGCACCCGCTATTTCCTCTATGTTGATCTACCTCTTGATGGCACTAATTCTGGCCTTCAAACCTCAGGGACTTTTTCCACCAAGAGGTGCCTAGATGAAATGGTCTCCACGAATAATTTTTATAGTTATTTTAATGCTTGGTTTAGGTGTTGTTCCACTGCTTGCAGACTATTTTGGTGAGCCGTTTTACACAGTAATGTTTTCCAGGATGCTTATTCTTTCGATTGGTGCAGTCAGTCTGAATTTAATTTTGGGCTTCGGAGGAATGGTCAGCTTTGGACATGCAGTTTATTTAGGAATAGGTTCATATATGGTTGGCATTGGAACCATGCATGCCGTTGAGGATGGAATTGAATGGATGGCTAATGGTTTCCTTCAAATTGCACTTGCAATTGTGTTTTCAGCCCTGGCAGGGTTGGTGATAGGAGCAATTTCACTCCGGACTCGTGGAGTATATTTCATTATGATTACACTGGCCTTTTCGCAGATGTTGTATTACGTGGCAGTAGGTAACGAAAAATACGGCGGGGATGACGGTTTAAGTCTATACATGCGCAGTGACTTTAATGGTTTGATTGATATTTCAAATGATAATTCACTCTATTACCTGAACTTTGTCTGTTTGCTGCTCAGTTTGTATCTTTCACACAGGTTAATCAACTCTCGTTTTGGAATGTTGATTCGTGGTGCAAAATCAAATGAACAACGTATGCGCGCCATTGGCTTCCCGGTTTTTCGATATCAGCTTGTCGCTTTCGTAATTGCCGGAACAATTTGTGGAATAGCAGGTGTTTTATCTGCAAACCAGACTGAATTTGTTAATCCGTCTGTTATGCATTGGACCCATTCCGGAGAATTGATCATCATGACAGTTTTGGGGGGATTGGGAACTCTTTTTGGCCCTGTAATTGGTGCAGTTGCTTTCCTTTTTTTGGAGGAATTTCTTTCTGGAATCACAGAATATTGGCAATTATTTTTTGGTCCCATGCTGGTTCTGGTTGTCATTTTTGCACGTGGCGGAATAGACGGAATGCTTGTGGGACTTGATCAATGGTGGAGCAGAAACTCTCCTGTTAAGAATGAAGAGGTTGATTAAAATGTTAAAAGTAGACTCACTTTTCAAATCCTTTGGTGCTTTATTGGCTACAGACAACCTCTCGTTTCAAGTAAAGAAGGGGGATATACATGCTATTATAGGTCCAAATGGTGCGGGAAAAACTACTCTGATTGGTCAATTGACTGGAGAAATTGAATCTGATTCCGGAAGCATTTTGTTTGATGGAAACAATATTTCGGGAGTCCCGGTACATCTTCGTTCAGCACACGGTCTGGCCCGCTCCTTTCAGATAACCAATATTTTTCATGACTTGACAACTTGGGATAATGTTGCTCTTGCGGTTCAGGCTCATGCCGGACATTCTTTCCATTTTTGGAAAAACGCCAGTAAAGAAAGGGAGCTTCGACAGCCAGCACTAGAATTTTTAGGTATTGTNGGTTTGGAAAAACGGGCAGGATTTATAGCCGGACTGCTTTCTCATGGGGAACACCGTCAGTTGGAAATTGCAATGGCTCTGGCAACAAATCCCAAAATGTTACTGTTAGATGAGCCAATGGCAGGAATGGGACCCAAAGAATCTCTGGCAATGGTTGACATTCTTATTAAATTGAAACATAAACTTACGATTCTGTTGATTGAACATGATATGGATGTTGTATTCACACTGGCAGACAGAATCACTGTTCTGGTCAATGGCAGAGGAATTGCGACTGATACTCCTGATGCAATCCGGAAAAATCCGGAAGTCATAGCAGCTTACCTTGGAGAGGAGAGTTATCATGCTTGAACTTAAACACCTGGAAACCTCTTATGGACAAAGCCAGGTGCTGTTTGGAGTGGATCTACAGGTGAATGAGGGAGAAGTAGTAACTTTACTGGGACGTAATGGAATGGGTAAAACGACTACAATTAATTCAATTATGGGTTTGGTTAGAGCTCGTTCCGGAGAAATCAAATTTGAAGGCAGTCAAATACGAGAATGGCCAGCACACCGTGTGGCTCAATCCGGAATGGGTTTGGTACCGGAGGGGCGTCAAATTTTTCCAAATTTGAACGTAATTGAAAACTTAATCGCAACTTCAGCAAATCGTTTCAAGAATAAGAATCCATGGACACTGGATCGTGTCTTCAATCTGTTTCCTCGTCTGCTGGAACGAGCTAAAAACATGGGCAACCAGCTTTCAGGTGGAGAACAGCAAATGCTGGCCATCGGCAGAGCTTTAATGACAAATCCCCGCCTCTTGATTTTGGATGAAGCCACAGAAGGTTTAGCTCCGTTAGTTAAAATGGAAATTTGGGAATGCCTGAAAGGCTTAAAAACTTCAGGTCAGTCGATTCTTGTCGTGGATAAAAACATAGAAGCTCTCACTCACCTAGCTAATCGACATTACATCATGGAAAAGGGGAAAATTGTCTGGTCTGGTGATTCTCCGGCGCTAATTGCAGATAAGGAGATCCAGCATCGATATTTGGGGATTTAAAACAGCTTTTTCAAACCCGTTCGCTGACGCCTCCATGCGCCATTGCCTACGGATTACTGCTGTTGCAGGAGCTGCAGCACGTTTTGAGGTAATTGATTTGCTTGTGCCTGCATGGATTGACTGGCCGACAGAAGAATCTGGTTACCAGTTAATTTTGACATCTCTGCGGCCATATCTGTGTCTCTTATGATTGACTCTCCACGGCTAATGTTTTCTTCTGCAACTCTGAGCGAATTTAGATTGCTTTCAACTGTGTTTTTCTGGAAAGAACCAATTTCTCCTCGCAAAACAGATATTTCGTCAATTGCCTTCTCAATAAGTCTGCCTGAGTTATCAGCACCTTGTTTACTGGTCAAGTCGATATCAAATAAACTTCGAAAACCGCTTTCATTTTCCACACCCAGTGCCAAGTTATTAGTGCGAATGTTTTTTAATGAAAAGCCTTGATCCGTACCAGGTTTTGTTCCGAGACCAACATTCTTGGTCTGTTGCGATATGTGAACATAGCCTTCTATTATTGGATTACTTGGAGAACCCACGATTTCTTCCTGGGTCTCTTCAACAAATTCTGTTCCTACGACTTCACCTTGCTCATTTTTGACAGGGACTTCTTTGAGTCCAATAGAACGATCATATTGTATGGTTATTCCCTGTGCAGGAGAAGAACGTTTGATTGCAGTCAGGAATTGTCCTTTCCCATTCGTAAAACTGTCACCAATTTTTCCGGATACATCCAAGCCCGGTATTGATGATTCAGCAACATTGGACTCTTTTGTCAGCAAACCTGAAATATTAGTGGTGAGCGAAAAAGTAGGGGAAGCACCAAAATCTTTGTGTCGGATATAAAATGTGTTTTCTGGTGTTTCAAAGGCCTCCAAAGCTAAACCACTTCCTTCAATTGCTTCGTTAATGGAATTGATAACAATCGCTCGAATATTTTTCGAAGCCTCCTCTGCGGGAAAGCGTGAAGAATCTTGCTTATAGTTTGATAAAACTTCTTCAATATTTTCTTTAACTTTCCCAAACCTTGTGTCGACTTCAACGTTGCGGCCACCTTCACTGAGCAATATTTTAACTCCTTCACCTATATTTTGTACTGTCAACGGTACAGAGCCTCTTATATATGGTTGCGTTGCTACCTGTGTAATATCAACTTCATATCCCTCCATCGGGGAAGCTTCAGTCCAAGTTTCAGCATTAACGAAACGTATGTTATTGCCTACAGAAGCACCATTTGCACCCATGCTACCATCAAGTAATATTCTACCGTTGAACTCGGCTGTTTTCACAATTCGATCTAAAGTGCTAAGCAAGTTTTGCACTTCATGCTGATCTGCAGCCAACATTGAATCATCGTTAACTGCTTCGTTTGCAGCGTGAACTGATAATTGCTTCAAACGAATCAATATGTTGCTGACCTCACTCAGGGCCCCCTCGGCAGTTTGAAACATGGCAATAGCATTTTCATTGTTGCTGTAAGCCTGCCTCAATCCCGCAATTTGTCCTCTCAATCTTTCTGAAGCTATCAGCGAAGCCGGACCATCAGCGGCACTGTTTATCTTTGTCCCGGAACTCAATTTTTCAATTGAGCTTCTAACGTTTCTTAAATTGTTGTCTGAGTGCCGTAATGTATTCAAAGATGTTGCATTACTTCGAATTCTCATTTTGTTCTCCCATATAAAGTTAGGCTTCTGCGTTGAAACTAACACAATGTTTCAGCTAGCAGATAAAACCCTTGTCTTGCTTTTCGGCATTCTTAAAAAAAACTTTAAAGTAATTATGAAATTTTTGTTAGTGCAGTTAATTTTCACCGGCTTATGGCATTAGCTGAACTGTGATTCTGTCTGCCAGCAACATTCCTTTGGGCGTCAAACACAAGTGCTGACTTTCCCAAAATGCACGTCCATCATCGCAAAGTTCTTGAACAAAATTTAACTGTTGATTTTGCAAATGCAATCCATAGCGCGTCTGCCATTCTTTAATATTAATTCCTTCACACTGACGTAAACCGAGCATCAAAAATTCAACTGCCAGTTGTTTTCCTGAAAGTTGTTCTATAAATTCAGTTGGCCATGTATTTTGTCCAAGATTCTGAAGGTAAGTCCTGATAGAACGAACATTGCCCCAGCGTGTTTGCCTATGGTATGAGTGTGCTCCAACTCCAAATCCCAAATATTCTTGACCAGACCAGACCAGCAAATTTTGTCGGCCTTCCTTAGTTTTTTTTGAAAAGTTAGAAATTTCATACTGAAACAGTCCTGCCTTTTCCAGATTGTCTGTCGCCCACAAATACATTTCCTCAAATTGTTCCAGATGTTCATGTTCCCAGTTCCGGATTTGAGGATTATTACCAAAAGGCGTCCGTTCATGAATTTCAAGGCCATACAATGAAATATGGGAAGGTTCGTATCTCAGTGCTTCCTCGACATCATTTTTGAACATAACAATACTCTGTTCGGGAATACCAAACATCAGATCAAGGTTCCAGTTATCAAATGATGAGTTTGTTATGACTGCAATTGCATTACGTAGATCTGCAACAGTATGACAACGTCCCAACTTCTGAAGAGTTGAAGTCTGGAAACTCTGTCCTCCCAAACTGAGCCGATTGACACCAATATCTGCAAGTCCACTGAGATATTCCGGATTTACATCATCCGGATTCATTTCAAAAGCAATCTCTATTTGATCAGACCAGGGAAAATTTTCACGGACTTTTGTAAGTAACACTGACACTTCCGGTATAGTTAGACAGGAAGGGGTACCTCCCCCGATATAAATTGATTTGAGCAAAATCTGCCCAGAAAGTTTTTCTTCATTCTCTTTCCGTTCCATGTCTTTCAGCATTTCTGCACGTCGGTCAATTTCGCCTACCATACCCCGAATATATTTTTCATGCATTTTTGCTCGATCACGACGTACCGTAAAGGAGCAAAACGGACAAATCGTGCGGCAAAAAGGGATATGAAGATAAACCGCTGGAATCGGACTACGTTTTTTTTGCATTGTTTCGGATAAATCCAATTTATTTTACTTTATATATCAGACAATTAATTGTTTATGTTTGATTTAACAGAAGATATTTTTTATTGATTTTCTGAACCAAATAAATTACATTATGACACTTGCATATTTATTATTTATTGTCATGCAGCCTTTGTTTCAAATGTACTCACAAATGGTTGCAGTTCTCAAGTAAATTCAACCTT
>JGI12001J15744_1000293_pt1 | contig 8928 bp, 8 predicted proteins | sample DeeseametaMP2634_FD_15744 | JGI IMG/M metagenome (IMG submission 15744) | reverse complement strand
TTTGCCTATCGAAAAACTTTTACTGCATGAAGTAAGATTTGTCCGGAGCTTGATTTAGAGTGATTCGTGATCCAGCCGGTTCACGCCGTTAAAAGCTGCAATACGGTAGGCTTCATCAAGTGTTGGGGAGTTAAAAACTGTGTTCATGAAATATTGTATTGTACCTTCATAAAACATCACTGAATGTCCCAGGTGAATCAATTCTGAGGCGTGCGGTCCAATGATGTGGATCCCCAGTATTTTGAGTGTTTCCGGATCAAAGAGCAGTTTGAGAATTCCCTCTTCTTCTCCCATAATGTGGGCGCGGGAAATTTCTTTAAAATGAGCAATTCCAATTTCGTATGGAGTGCAGTCATCAGTCAACTCTTCTTCAGTTTTTCCTACCATCGAGACTGCCGGAATTGTCCAAATACCTAATGGTAAATCCTTGGGCATTTTTTCAGATTCAAGTTGACCAAAAGCGTGCAAAACGGCAATCCGGGCCTGGGACATGGAGGTGGATGCCAGACTCGGAAAACCAATCACATCTCCAACCGCAAATATATTAGGTTGAGCTGTCTGGAAATTTTCATTGGTTTTGATTAATCCGTTATTACCCAACTCTACTCCTACTTTATCCAGATTCAGACCACCGGAATTAGCAAAACGCCCTGCTGCCACCAGAACTGTAGAGCAGGGTAAAATTTTCTGGCTTTCCAGTTTTACATGTATTTCATCTGTATTGATTTTTTCTATGCCCTCAACATTTTCTCCCAGACGCAAAGTAACACGCTGGTTACGCATCTGGTACATTAAATTTTCTGCAATTTGACGATCTACAAAGGGCAGTATATTACGGTCACGTGCAATGAGATTAACTCGAATACCTATTTTTGAAAAAATAGAAGCGTACTCACAGCCGATTACCCCGGCACCAATAATAGTTACTTTTTTGGGCAGATGTTTGATGTCAAGAATGGTGTCTGAATCAAAGACGCATTCGTTGTCAAAAGGAGCCCATTTTGGTCTTCGTGGAGATGATCCAGTGGCGATAATCGTATAGTCGGCAGTAATTTCATATTTTTCGCTGCTGTCTGCAGGAGTGATTTCCAGCATGGTTGCAGACTGAGCGTGGTATTCCTTCGATAACCGTGATCTGATTTTTTTCAAAGTTGCGACGTAAGGAATTCTCCTGATCCTGGATCACAATTTCTTTACGGTACATCAACTCCCGGGTGGTCAAATTTTCTTTAAATCTAATGTCAATTCCGTGTGTTTGCTGACGCAGCAGTGCTAAATGCATTACCGTTTCTCTAAGAGATTTGGAGGGAATTGTGCCGGTGTGAAGAGAGGCTCCACCCAGATGCGGTGATTTTTCAATCAATGCAACCTGTTTTTTAAGTTTACTGGCCTGCAAGGCGGCCTTTTCTCCTGCCGGTCCGGATCCGATAACAACTATGTCGTAATGATGAATTTCCTGCATTTATTCCCTTTTATTTTTTTGGATATTTGTTAACAAATCGTAGCTGAAAAGTTCTAATAAGTTTTTCTATTCCAGCATGAGTCAGTTACAATGGCAACAAACTACAATAATGTTCTCACGCTGAAGTCAAATCCGGGCGTTTTTGTAAAAACCTGTCCAGTCCGTTAGTATCTTCGCCGGCATTTTTTAAACGCAGGATTCCTTCTTCTAGCACCGATTGTTTTGCTGCAATAGAAAGACGTAGAAAGTGTTTCCCATCTGCACCAATTTTTCCGAAGGATTTGCGGTCCAAAACTGCAATCTGATGTTCATAGAGTGCAAACATTTGGAAGATGTTTGCCGGAGAACTTTGCTCTTCTGCCGGAAGGCTGTGGTGTTTTTCAATCAGGCCTAAATTTTCACAGATTCCTGAAATATTTGGGAACAAGTAAAATGCCCCTCCTGGTTTTTGACAGCTAATCCCCGGAATTTCATTTATTTGCTGCAAAATCAAATTTCTGCGTGATTCAAAAGTCTCTACCATTTTTTTCACGGACTGCTTTGAAAGTGGACTTTCCAGAGCAACTCTGGCAGCTTCCTGATTGTAGGGCGGAACGCAGGAGAAATAATTGATGTTCAGTCTTTTAAAAACCTCTGCCTCTTCAACTGTTGGAAAAACTGCATAGCCGATTCTCCCACCGGTCCAGGCATAAGTTTTTGAAAAACCACTGGCAATTATTGTGCGTTCTGTCATTTCCGGTATTGAGGAAATGGAGTGGTGTTGTTGACCGTCAAAAATAATCTTTTCGTAAATTTCATCTGAATAAATTCGAACATCCGGCTGGCAACGCTCCAAAATTATTCGAGCCGTTTCTTCAAGCAGTGATTTAGAGGCAACTCCACCAGTTGGATTGGATGGATAATTGATGTAAATTAATTTTGTTTTGGCTGTTATTTTGTGAGCTAGATCTGCAGGAGAAAAAGTAAAATTCTCAGATTCATCAAGATGCAGAGGGACCGGAATCGCATTGACATAACGGATGAACGATTCATAAATCGGAAATCCGGGACTTGGATAAATCACCTCGTCTCCAGGATTGCAGTAAACCTGCTGCGCAAAACCAATTGAAGGTTTACCTCCCGGAAAGACAACCACCTGTTCCGGATTTGTTTGCAGTCCTCGTGTTTCGTTGACCTGATTGCTGATTGCTGTTCGTAAAGAAAGCAGGCCTTTGGGATCACAATAATGTGTATTATCAAGATCCAACTGCCGCTTTATTTCATCCTTTATATGTTTTGGTACAGAAAAATCCGGTTCTCCCAAATTCAATTTTATCACCGCTCCTTTTTGCTGTTCTACACGAACAATATGCGGCCCAATTTTGAATGCGTTTTCTGTGTCGATCCATGAGTTTCGTTCTGCAAATAAATTCATTTGTTNTCCGGTTGTTAATTTAAAGGTTAAGGTTTTTCTCTGAAAATTTGTTCTGTTTTGTTAAACACATTACGTCCAAAACAAAAAACTGTGCAGACTACAAACAGGAACTGCAGACAAAATCCAATGAAAACCTGGTCGATCAGCAACAGTGGTTCAATTAGCTGGAAATTGGCAAAAGCTGGTGAAAATTCTGCTACTACAAAAGTCAATGAACCAAAGACCACAATCAGTTCCATTTTCTCACGGAAAAAAACCAGGAATAAAGGTAGAATTACCAGAGTATTTAGAATACCTTGTCCCCACAAAAGAAGGATTTTTGATTGTGCCGACAGAGCCGGTAATGCTAAAAACTCTTCTATACGCCCTAACCAGAATGGTGCAGAAAAACTCTCGTTAAATGTGATTTGAAAAACCAAAAATAAGAGTGCGTAAATTAAACCGCAGCCGAGCAGTTTTAGCAGCATGGAGATGCTGATCTCTTTCTGTAATCTACGCCGGAGAAAATTGAGGCCGATGACCTGATGCTGAGAAGGGATCAATAGAGTTGCTAAAATACCGACTGTTAATGACGCAATTACTTCTGGAATTAACAACAGCCAAAAAGTATTATCAAATGGAATACCCCAAACAAGGCGTTTCAATATTTGCCCAAATGGGCCAAATGTCATTAAAAAAATTGAAAAAAAGACAATTGAGGTCGTCCATTTCCAATAGATCATATTTGTTACAGGACGTAAGGTAAAACCAAGTAACACTCCTGCAAGGAACTGGTAGGTGAAATCCTGAGCAATAGCCAATTCTGTATCAAGTGCACGCAGAGAAAACATTTTTGCAATCGCATATCCTGCACCTAGTGCAGTTGGCGCCACATATTTTCCAAGTCCGGAAGATAACATCAGCAAATGTTCAGTTTATTAATTTGAATATTTTTGGAAATAGGCTTTGTAATGGAGTATCATTATTTTATTGTTGGCACCAACGTAAATAAAGAAAGATGATTTCAAAATCAATTATATTAAAGCCGCGTACTTTAGTCTCCAGAGCTAAAAAATTAAATCTGGGAAAGCCGTGCCTGATGGGAATCCTGAATTCCACTCCGGATTCATTTTCTGACCGCTCTCGTTTTTTCAAGCTTGACGATGCATTGGAACAAGCCCGAAAAATGATTAATGACGGCGCAGACTGGCTTGACATTGGCGGCGAATCTTCTGGTCCGGACAGTCAGGATGTGCCATTGGACGAAGAACTTCAGCGTGTAATTCCTCTCATTCAAAAAGTTCGCATGGAAAGCGACATTTGGATTTCAGTGGACACCTGGAAAGCAAAAGTTGCACGTCAATCTCTGGAAGCCGGTGCAGACGCGATCAATGATGTGACTGCTCTGCGAGGGGATCCTGAACTGGCCAAAGTTGTTAAGGAATTTCAGGTGCCACTGGTAATCATGTACTCCAAAGACGCAACACCGCGAACAACCGGACAGCAACCAGATTACGAGGATGTGATGGACACCATCAAGAGTTTTTTCAGAGAACGTCTTCAGTTTGCTGAGTCTAATGGCATTCTGAATAAACAAATTGTGCTGGATCCCGGCATGGGGTTTTTTATCAGCGGTACTCCAAAATACAGTTTTGAAATCATCCGGAGAATTTCAGAACTTCATGAATTCGATTTGCCTTTGCTGGTCGGACCTTCCAGGAAATCGTTTCTTGCCGGTGTTACTCCGGGACGCACCTTAAATTTTTCAGAGCGGGACATCCCCGCTGCAGTCGTTTCCAGCATTGCTCTCTGGCAGGGAGTTTCAATGCTGCGTTTTCATGAAGTAGAGCAGGGACGCCTGCTTATCGATACAATTGAGGCTTTAAAAAGCAGCGCATGAATGTTATAAACTAGAAAGTCCGTTGGTAAGAAATATTTCCTCCATCCCAAAAATCGTTAAAAAAGTCGTCTATATTCCAACTGGTTGTGAACATCAACGCAGAGTTGTTGCTCAGATACCGGAATTCCTTGCTAACCCGGAGCTTGGCTTCATGTTTGCGGCGTGTTTTGTCCGTCCTTGCTGCGTTTAGATAATCCGTGACTTTATCGGTGTCTCCTACATACAGTCCATATTCCCAAAACCTGTCCGTTGCAGTTTGGTGACGGAGGATTCCGTAAAGCTGCAAGGTCCACAAATGGAAATCGTAACTGTCGTAGTCAAGATCGAGTTGACGAAAATAATTGCGAAAGTGATCCTCTCGCAGACCTAATGTTCCGTGCATCGTTGTACTCAGCGGATGAAGCCAATAAAAATCTGCAGAGCTGTAAAGCAGTTGCTGCTCACGATTATCAGGTGAGGCTGTTTNANTGGACTGTGTTGTCTCCCGGCGTTTGCGGATATCAAAGCTGCGCCAGCTAAGCCCGGCAATCCGTTGGTGTCCATAGTGATAATCGAGCACAGCACTGCTGTCTTTGCCATTGTATGTGAATGTCAGGCTCTGCTTCGGAAAAACTTGTTTGAAAGGTTTATCTAATACATAACTGAAGCGTGCACGCCAATTTTTCCAGTTGAATGAACCTTCCAGATTATTTTCCATTGGATGTGGAGAATAGTACGAATTATCGTAAAAATTCTTTTCATTGTAAAACAGATCCTGAAACAACTGTTGGAAACGCAGGAAATTCCAAGGACGTTTTCCCAGCGTGATGCTTGCACCCTGATCTGCCTTTCGCTTATCATATTCCGGCATTCCAAGCAGGGAAAAGGCTGCCCACTCAATCGGACGCCATTCAACTTCGACCAGATAACGGAAAGGTTTTATTTCATAAAATTCTTCCTGCCATGCACGAAAAAAAACAGTAGTTTCGTCTGACAATGCGTGGGGCAAGCGTACCTCAAGGTGAGAATAAAGCAGGTCCAGTCCCATACTTCCGCCGGCCAGCCTCCAACCTCCGGGACTTTCAAACCACTCATCTTCTTTTAATTTATGAAATTGATAGGACTTAATATCAAGAAAATTTTCCTGATTGAGGTAGGAATGATGAATTTCTGAAGCATCATCGAATGCCTGTACTTTTGAGGAGCCTGGTCCGGATAATAAACTGAAAGAGACCATAATCAAAAAAGCAAAAGTTGAAAATTTCTGCAGTCTGTAAATGACCATCTTTTTCATGCCCCTCAGTTTTGCCCGGTATGCTCCTGTTCCAACTTGGCCCATGTGTCCCGCAGGGTTACTGTCCGGTTAAAGACTAAAGCTCCCGGTCGGGACTCTTTTGAATCTACACAAAAATAACCAACACGTTCAAACTGATAAACATCTGCAGGTTTGGCTTTCAGTAATCCAGGTTCGACACGGCAGGATGTTACGGTCTCAATGGAATCCGGATTTAGGTCATTGAGAAAATTACCACCCGGATCATCACTCCCCGGCGAAGGATTAACGAACAGTCGGTCATACAATCGAACTTCAACAGGTACAGAATGCTGAATTGAGGCCCAATGGATGATACCCTTTACCTTGCGTCCTTCAGCTTTTGCTCCGGATCTAGTGGCCTGGTCGTATGTACAGTGGAGTTCGCGCACTTTGCCGTCACTGTCGGAAATAACTTCTTCGCAGCGAATGACGTATGCAAAACGCAGCCGCACTTCTTTTCCAGGAGCGAGCCGGAAATATTTGGCTGGTGGGTCTATACGAAAATCGTCATGGTCAATGTAAATTTCCCTTGTAAAAGGGACTTTGCGTGTTCCCATTTCCGGGTTTTTAGGATGCCGTGACGGTTCAAATTCTTCCGTTTTATCTTCCGGATAATTTGTAATGACAACTTTCAAGGGGCGTAAAACAGCCATTGCACGTGGGGCAGTTTTGTCCAGTTCTTCACGTGCACTGTCTTCAAGAACGCTCATCTCAATGTTGTTTTCGCTTTTCGAAATTCCGATTCGCTCACAAAACAGGCGGATTGCCGAAGGGGGATAACCACGGCGGCGTAATCCGGAAAGAGTTAACATACGGGGATCATCCCAACCGTTAACATGCCCCTCCTCTACTAGTTGAATTAACCGACGTTTGCTCAAGACTGTATAACGTAGATTGAGTCGCGAAAATTCAATTTGCCTGGGAAGGCACGGCGCACTCACCTCAGCCAAAATCCATTCGTACAAAGGCCGATGGTCCTCAAATTCAAGTGTGCAAAGCGAATGGGTTACACCTTCCAGTGCATCCGACAAGCCATGTGTAAAATCATAAAGCGGATAAATACACCATTGATCAGCTGTACGCTGATGTGAGATTTTGCGGATTCTGTAAAGGACAGGATCACGGAGATTTATATTCGGTGAAGCCATGTCAATTTTAGCTCGTAAAACATGAGTACCGTCTTCAAACTCACCGCCGCGCATTTTCCTGAAGAGTGTTAAATTGTTTTCAACGCTTCTCTCCCTGAAAGGACTGTTCTTTCCTGGTTCCGTCAGTGTTCCACGGAGTTCTCGGATTTCATCTGCATTCTGGCTTTCAACGTAGGCTTTCCCCTTTTTGATCAGTTCTTCGGCAAATAAATAAAGCTGTTCAAAATAATCTGATGCATGAGTAAGCCTCTCACCCCAGTCAAATCCCAACCAACGCACGTCCTGTAAAATCCCTTCGACATATTCATCATCCTCTTTGACCGGATTGGTGTCATCAAAGCGCATGAAGCATTTACCGTCAAACTCGTTTGCAATACCAAAATTCAGGCATATTGATTTTGCATGGCCAATGTGTAAGTGCCCATTTGGTTCAGGTGGAAAACGGGTAACAATGTGCTGATGTTTCCCTGAATCCAAGTCTCCACTGATGATGTTGCGGATAAAATCTGTTGCAGGTGCGGGAGTAGAATTTTTGCCTGACATGTTTGGTTATAAAATTATTTGATGTTTTGATAGACAAACTCGTAGGAAGTTGTCATTCTCGCAAAAGCGGAAACCAGGAACTTGAACGTATCTTAAATAATAGATTATCTCTGTCGCTGGATTGACTGACAAGTGTGATATTTTGATTATTTATGTCTGCATTTGATTGATTAGCCGTATCTTTCTCAGACTGCGTATCCCACTGCATTCCTGGCCAGTCCATCATGAAGGTTAAGCATCTTTTCACGCCAGGAGTAAACAGAATCATCGGCATTAAGTAGAGAAAATTCTGAAATACAACGTGCCCACTGAAATGCTCCAAAAACAATATAATCAGAAAAGCCCGGAGTTTCTCCTGCAACAAAATCCTGTTTTTTGAGTGTTGTCCTTAATGGATTCAGTAATTTTTGAAATCGCGGCAAACGCTCATCGCGGTTTATTACAATTTCTTCCAGTGCTTTGCCAAAGAGTTTTTCACGGCTTTCCCGAAAATAATTTTGATCTTTCTGAGCCAGATTATTGTAAATGTCCATTACCAGTAACTGCAGTAATTCCGGATGTAAAACTGTCTCAACCCAAAATTTTATGAAAAGCACTTCACCATGATCGAGTTTCAATGAAGGCGTATCCGGATATTCCGTTTCCAGGTATTTTGCAATTTCCCATGAATCTGAAATAGTATTTTCAGCATCAATCAAAACCGGTACTCTCTCCTGTCCAGAAAAACTAATTGCTTCTTTTTCAGTAAAATGCCAGGGCAGGCTCTCAACTTCGAGTCCCTTGTGTGCCAGAGCCATNCGTGCCCGCCAGCAATAAGGACTGAATCTTCTATTTTCATCTGCACCTGCCAATTCATATAATTTTTTCATAAAGTTTCCTGGTTGATTCCTGTAATAAAATAAAAAATTTTAACTTAATTGGAGTCAAGTGCTGCTAAAAATAATCAGTGATGAAAAAGTCGTATTCCGGAAAAGGCCATCACCATTTCATATTCATCCGATGCAGAAATCACTTCTTCATCTCGGTTGCTGCCTCCGGGCTGAACTATAAAGTTTACACCACGTTTTGAGGCCTGATCGATATTGTCACGAAAAGGAAAAAATGCGTCTGATGATAAACTTACTCCTTTAAGCTTGGCAAGCCATGCTGCTTTTTCTTCTTGAGGAAGAGCTTCTACCGGAGCACTAA
>JGI12001J15744_1000287_pt1 | contig 9008 bp, 9 predicted proteins | sample DeeseametaMP2634_FD_15744 | JGI IMG/M metagenome (IMG submission 15744) | reverse complement strand
ATTCAAAAGCTTCGACCCAAGGAACTTGGGCAGAAGCCTTCTCATAAAACTAAAAATAAATTCACTTTCTTAAATAGGGAACAATTAGTAAAATAATTTATTGAAAGGAGGGTTTATGGCAAAATTTTATCTTATGGGAAATTATACCGCAAAAGCATTTCAAGGTTTTATTGCAAATCCTGATACTGACAGGGGTGCTGCAATTAAAGCAGTTGCTAGTGCTGTAGGAGGCAAAGTATTAGATTATGATATTGTTAGAGGTTCTTATGATTTTATTGTTTCAATAGATGCACCAAACTTTGAAAGTATGGCAGCAGCGAAACTTGCTACTGAAGCAAGCGGTGCAGTAACTAACATTACCATAATGGAGNCTATAAACATTAATAGTGCGGCAAAACTTGCTGCAAAAGTGGCAGCTNGCTATAAAGCACCTGGAAAATAATTTTATCTTTGGTTGAGAAGCATTACTTTACGGTGCTTCTCACCACTGTATTTAGAAAGCGGTCTAATTAATTTATTGGATGCGTGCTGTTCCATTATGTGAGCAGACCAACCTGTGATGCGGGCCATGACAAATATTGGGGTAAAAAAATCAGTATCGAATTTCATTAGATGATAGGTTGGTCCAGAAGGATAATCTAAGTTAGGATGTATATTCTTTTTTTCAATCATAATAGTTTCTATTATTTGACTCATTTTAGGTAATTTTTTTTCTTTAAGTATTTCAGCAACTTTTAAATAATATTTCTTCATGGTAGGGACTCTAGAATCTCCTTTACTATAAACCCTATGTCCAAAGCCCATGATAAGTTTTTTCTTTTTTAAAGCGTCTAAAATCCATTTTTTTGCATTTTCAGGTTTTTTTATTTTCTTTAGCATATGCATCACTTCTTCATTAGCTCCGCCATGCAGAGGTCCTTTCAGACTAGCAACAGCTCCAGTAATAGCTCCATGCATATCTGACAGACTGCTTGTGATAGTTCTTGCAGTGAAAGTTGAGACGTTGAAACTGTGTTCTGCGTATAAAATTAGCGATACATCAAAAGCTTTCACAATTTCTTTTCTAGGAACTTTTCCAAAACACATATAAAAAAAATTTTCAGAAAATGACAGTTCTTTTTTAGGAGGTATTACTTTTTTACCTTTTCTCGCTCTAAAAAAGGCCGCGATAGCAGTTGGGGTTTTAGCAAAAATTCTCATAGCTTTTCTCATATTTGCTTCAGGAGAATTGTCACTTGTTTCTTTATCTTCTAATCCCATAACACTAACAACTGTTCTTACTACATCCATAGGATGAGATCTTTTGGGCATGTGTTTGATAATTTCTCTAAGATTTATTGTAATATTCCTATTTTCTCTTTCCTCTTTTTTAAATTTATTAAGTTGAATACTGTTTGGTAAATCTCCTTTAAGCACAAGATAAGCAACTTCTTCAAATTTGCATGTTTCACATAGGTCCTGGACTGCATAACCTCGATAAGTTAGTGCATTAATATCTGGCATCACTTGTGATATAGTTGTCTCGTCAACAACTATACCCAATAGTCCTTTTTTTATTTCATCACTCATAATTTACTCGTGTCCGTCTGTTTTAAAATCAGTAATTTTTTTATCTGCAGTATTATATTTTTCATATTCTACCAGCTCGTACAATCTTTTTCGTGTCTGCATTTTATCGATAATATTATTTTGATGTCCATCTTTAAAAATGACTTTTAGTCCATCTTCAACGTTTTTCATTGCTAATCTTTGCGTTGTTACGGGATAAATTACAATATTATAACCTAAATTTTCTAAAGTTTTTGCTGATAAAATTTTTGATTTACCAAATTCTGTCATGTTGGCTAACAAACTTACTTTTGAGCTTTTTCTTATTTGCTCGAATTCTTTTTCATCTCTCATAGCCTCCGGAAAAATAACATCAGCACCCGCATCTTCATAAGCTTTAACTCTATCAATAGTTTTTTTTATTCCCTCTACTGTATTCGAGTCAGTTCTAGCAATGATTAAAAAATTTTTATCTTTTTTAGCACCTACAGCTTTTTTTATTTTTTTTATCATATCTTCTACAGGGATGATTTCTTTATTGTCGAGATGACCACACCTTTTTTGTTCAATTTGGTCTTCGATATGACATCCGGACAGACCAAGCTTTTCAAATGTCTCAACGGATTTCTTACAATCACCAAATCCAGTGTCTGCATCAACTATTGTAGGTAGATCTGACACTCTTGAAATTTGATTTGCTCTATAACTAACTTCTTTTAAGGTAGTTAAGCCTATGTCCGGCACCCCTAAATCATTGGACAAAACTCCACCAGAAATATATACGCCATCAAAACCAATTTCAGCAATTAGCTTTGCGGTTAAAGGATTATAAGCACCTGGAAATCTTAGTATTTTTTGTTTTTTTAGTTTATTTATTAATTCTATTCTTTTTTCAGAGGAATTTTTTTTTGTAAAATGCATATCATTATTTGTTAATCTATAACAATTATAACAGCAGTAATTAATAACAATACAGCTAAAAAATATTCAACAATTTTCTTAATTTTAATATTTTTGATTATTAATTTTATCGATGATCCAAAAAATGCCCATAAACAAATCGAGGGAAAACAGATAAAAGGAGCTGTTATTGCTACAAATGAGGTAGCTACAATAAAATTTTCTTCGCTAGGGAAAAATGCAGTTGCTGCAGTTAATGCCACCACCCAAGCTTTAGGATTAACAAATTGAAAGAGTGCTGCCTCGTAAAGCTTTAGTGGTTTGCCAGTTTCTTTTTCATTATTTGAAAAGGATCCTACAATTTTCCACCCCAAGTAAAGCAGATACACAAAACATATCCATTTTAAGTAAAATTGAATAAGTGGATATTTTTGAAACAAACTACCTAAACCAAAACATACTAAGGAAATTTGGATAGTGTGACCAAATGGAATCCCAATTAGATGAGGTAAGGTTCTTTTAAAACCAAATTTAATACCAGAAGCAGTAAGCATTGCGTTGTTTGGTCCTGGCGTTACAAACATGACAAAATAATAACTAATTAGTGCAAAAAATAATTTAAATTCAATCATTAAGATATTTTTTAATAATTTTTTCCAAACCTACAAAATTTTTTACTAAATGATTATGGTATATCTGATTTACTTTTTTTTCTGTGTATCCNCCTTCAATTAATACAAAAGGTATATTGGCAGCTTGTGCCGCACCTGAATCTGTTTCACTATCACCAATCATGATAGTTTTTTTTAAGTTTCCTCCGATTATTTCAATTGTATCAGTTAGATGTTTAGGATCTGGTTTATTGTGATTAAAAGTATTACCGCCTGCCACATAGTCGAAAAAATGATAAATCTTTATTTTTTTTAACAGATCTATTGATAAATGTTCTTGTTTATTTGTACAAACGGCCATGGAAATAGAATTATTTTTGCACCAGCTTAAAAATTCTAAAGCACCAGTTATTAACTTACTTTTTTTATTAATATTGTTGCTGTAGAAATTTATAAATTCTTTTGTCATTTCCTCTTCCATTTTTTCATCTGTTTTTTTTATTTTTCCACTTAATTCACCGATTTCATGCATTGATTTTCTGAGCATCACTTTTGATCCTCCGCCAGCAAGTTTTTTTATGTCAGATAATTCTCTTTCTTCATAACCAAATTTTTTCATCACATGATTATGTGCCAGCATCAAATCGGGTGCTGTGTCGATCAACGTTCCGTCAAGATCAAATAATACTGTAAATTTTTGACTCATTTTGTTAAGTAGTATAAAGAAATATTTTGTGAGTTATTTCAAAGTTTATATTAATGTAAAGATAAATCTTTATGGCATCAATAAATAAAAAAAAAATAGCTTTAATAGAAAAATATACTCAAGAAAAATTACGTAATAAAGCTATGAAACTAGGTGTCACTCTAAAGTCTCCTGAAACAGTTTTTTTATCGGCTGATACCAAATTTGGAAAAAACATTACCATTCATCCCTATGTTATGATTGGACAAAAAGTCAAAATTGGAAGCGATGTTGAGATTTTACCTTTTTCACATATTGAAAATGCTACATTAGAAAAAAATGTACGAGTTGGTCCTTTTTCAAGAATCAGACCCGGGTCTTTTCTATCTAAAGGTTCAAGAGTCGGTAATTTTGTAGAAGTTAAAAAAAGTAGGGTGGGGGAAAATTCAAAAATTCCACATCTATCATATGTGGGAGATACCTCTATTGGTAAAAATGCTAATATTGGTGCTGGCACAATCACCTGCAACTATGATGGAAAAAAGAAAAACAAAACTAAAATTTTAGATGGTGCTTTTATTGGTTCCAACACTGCCTTGGTTGCTCCAGTTAAAATTGGCAAAGGATCAATAGTTGGAGCAGGTTCAGTTATAACTAAAAATGTTAAAGATAAATCATTAGCTTTAACAAGAGCTAAGCAAATCGAAGTTAAAAATTATAAGAGAAAATAATGTGTGGAATAATAGGTATAGCAAGCAATAAACCAGTTTCTTCAAATATCATTCAGTCTTTAAAGAGGCTGGAATACAGAGGTTATGACTCTGCTGGAATCGCAACAATTGGCAATGGAGAAATTTATGAGAAAAAATGTATTGGAAGAGTTGATAATCTTGAAAAAGTTTTATTTAAAAATCCATCAAAAGGTATTTTAGGAATAGGTCATGTTAGATGGGCAACTCATGGAGTGCCAAGCCAAGTAAATGCACATCCACATTCATCAGAACAGGTTTCGGTTGTACATAATGGTATTATTGAAAATTCAAATGATTTGAAAAAAGATTTAGAAAATAAAGGATATAAATTTAAATCACAAACCGATACTGAGGTTATAACATTTTTACTAACCGACTTACTAAAGGATTTCGATATTTTAAATGCAATTCATAAAACATTAGAAAAACTTCATGGTAGTTTTGCCTTAGGTATTATTTTTAAGAAATTCAATAATATTGTAGTCGGGGCGAGAAGAGGAAGTCCACTAGCAGTAGGATATGGTCATGAGGAAAATTATCTTGGCTCAGACTCCTATGCACTTAAGTCAATGACAAATAAAATTACTTATTTAGACGATGGAGATATATGTGTTTTATCGAACAATAAAGTAGAGTTTTATAATTCAAAAAATATTAAGATCAACAAAGAGGTTTTAACACTTTCTGATGATAAACATATTACAGATAAAGGGGATCATAAAGATTTCATGTCCAAAGAAATCAATGAGCAGCATGTTACGGCTCAAACCTGCATAAAAGAGTATGTTGATCAATTAAGACAAGATATAAATTTATATCACTTTCCAATCGAACCTAAAGATATTACTAAAATAATTTTAATAGGTTGTGGTACTGCATATCATGCTTGCGTGACTGCAAAATATTGGTTTGAAGAACTTACAAATATTCCTGTTGAAATTGATATAGCTTCAGAATTTCGATACAGAAAACTAAAGTTTGATAATAAAAATTTATATGTTTTTGTATCACAATCAGGAGAAACTGCCGATACATATGCTGCTCTTGATCTATGTAAAAAAAATAATGTTAAAACCTGTGCTATTGTTAATGTTGTTGAAAGCTCTATAGCTAGAAAGTCAGATTTTGTTTTGCCCATTCATGCGGGTCCTGAAATAGGAGTTGCATCAACCAAGGCATTTATAGGCCAAATGTTAGTTCTTTATCTTTTAGTTCTTAAAATGTCTGAAGTTAGAAAAGAAATATCCCAAACAGATTATGTTAATAAAATAAGTGAACTTAAAAAACTTCCTTCGTTGATAAAAGATGTTTTGAAATGTCAGGATCAAGTCCAAGTTATTGCGAAAGATTTTTTAAAGGTAAAAGGTGCAATGTTTTTAGGTCGTGGCTTATCTTTTCCAATAGCTTTAGAAGGAGCATTAAAACTTAAAGAATTATCCTACTTACATGCTGAAGGTTACCCGGCTGGGGAAATGAAACACGGTCCACTTGCTTTAATTGAAGAAGGTTTACCCGTTGTTGTTTTAGCGCCAAAGGATAAATATTTCGAGAAAACGATCTCAAATATGCAGGAGGTCATAGCAAGAGGAGGAAAGGTAATATTAATAACAAATGAAAGCACTAATATTATTAGTGAGAATGTGAGATTTACATTAGAAATACCAAAGACCGATTATTATTTAACGCCATTTCTGATGACAATTCCATTACAGTTATTAGCTTATCACGTAGCATCATTAAAAAATTGTGATATTGATAAACCAAGAAACTTAGCAAAATCAGTTACTGTGGAATAAGAAATTATTTTTTACTTTTAAAAAAGAAGCTGGATATAGGAACTCTTTGTCTAAGCATATTTTTTTTATAATATTTGATTTTATTTTACCAGGAGCCCACAAAAAAATTGACTTACTATTGTTCAAACATTTGAGAGTTAATGTAATTCTTGCAAAATCTTTTTTAATAATAAAATCAACGTTATTTTTGAATTTTTTATTTATATTATTTTTAAATAAAGATGCTATATGCCCATCTTGACCAAGTCCTAATAGAACCAGGTCAAAAACTACTTTTTTTTTTAAAAAGTATTTTTTAATTGTTTTTTCGTAATCTTGAGCATCTTTTTTAATAGATTTTTGATTAGTTGTTATTTTGTATATTTGCCGATTCGAAATTCTAATTTTACTGAGCAGATATTTTCTGCACATACGAATGTTTGAGTATTTAGAATTTTCTTTTACATATCTCTCGTCACCAATAAAAAAATCAATTTTTTTCCATGGTATGTTTTTATTTTTAGCAAGATGTCTATAAAGCTTAATTGGGCTCTTTCCACCAGTAAGCACAAAAGAAAATCTGCTTCTTCTTTTGAACCTTTTGTTTAATTTGCCGCAAAATAATCTTATGAACTTTTCTATTAAAAAATTTTCGTTATTTTCTTGAATTATTTTTGCAAATTTAGCCATTTTTTAACTAACAGGTACATTCAAACTTGGTTTTTTTACTTGTATACCTTATATAGACCTTAGGTTGAACATGAAAAAATGGACATTAAATAGTTGGAGAAATTATCCAGTTAAGCATATTCCCGAGTATGAGGACGAAAAGAAACTTAATATGGTTTTGAAAAAAGTAAGTTCTTTTCCACCATTGGTATTTGCTGGAGAAACTATATCTTTAAAAAAATCACTTGCACAAGTGGCTGAAGGTAAAGCTTTTCTTTTACAAGCTGGAGATTGTGCTGAAAGTTTTGCTGAGTTTCATCCTGATAATATTAGAGACACTTTTAAAGTTATTTTACAGATGGCTCTAATTTTAACTTTTTCTGCTGCTTTGCCAGTAGTCAAAGTAGGAAGAATAGCTGGACAATTTTCTAAACCAAGAAGCTCACCCATAGAAATTAAAGATGGAAAAGAACTTCCAGCATACTTAGGAGACAACATAAACGGAATTGAATTTAGTGAAAAAGCTAGAAAGCCTGATCCAATGAGGTTATTTAAAGCTTATTCACAATCAGCTTCAACTTTGAATTTGCTGCGAGCTTTTTCACAAGGAGGTTACGCTGATTTGAGGAAAGTTCATTTATGGAATTTAGGTTTTGTAAATAAAAGTCCTCAAGGAAAAAAATTTAAAGAGATTGAAGATAAAATAAGTGACGCACTATCTTTCATGGAAGCTTGCGGAATCAATCCAGAAAGTAATAGAAGGTTAAGAACGGTAAATTTTTATACTTCTCATGAAGCTTTACTCTTACCATTCGAGCAAGCTATGACTAGAATTGACTCTACTTCAGGAGAATATCATGACACTTCAGCACATTTTGTTTGGATTGGTGATCGAACAAGACAGACGAACGGTGGCCATGTTGAATTTTGCAAGGGGATCAAAAACCCGCTTGGTATAAAATGCGGACCAACTTTAAAAGATTCAGAATTAATTAAACTTTGCAATATTTTAAATTCTAATAATGAGCCAGGTAGAATAACTCTTATATCTAGATTTGGAGCAAATAATGTTGAAAAATTTTTACCTAAATTAATTAGGGCAATCAAGAAAGAAGGTCTAAATGTTGTTTGGTCATGTGATCCTATGCACGGAAATACAATTAAATCTGCCAATGGATTTAAAACCAGACCTTTTAATAATATTTTTAAAGAAGTAAAAAGAGTATTAGCTGTTCATCAAGCAGAAGGAAGTTACGCAGGTGGTTTACATATAGAGATGACAGGTCAAAACGTTACAGAATGCATTGGTGGTGCACAAAAAATATCCGAAAAGGATTTATCGCATAGATATCACACCCATTGTGATCCGAGACTTAATGCAAATCAAGCATTAGAACTAGCTTTCTTAATTTCGGACGAGATTAAGAAAAACTCTCAATATTCAAAGAATATTATTCAAGCAGCATCTTAATAATTGAATTTTAATTATTAAGATCTATTTTAACAAAAGGATATTAATATTATGCAAACATCAGAAATGGTTGAATACATAAAAAGCTGGATAAGCGATTATTGCAAATCTATGCCAAAAGAGCCCGATGCTTTAGTGATAGGTATTTCTGGAGGAATTGACTCTTCAGTAACAAGTACGCTTTGTGCACTTACTGGAAAAAAAACTATTGTACTTTCTATGCCTATAAAGCAAATAAAAGAACAGCACAATTTAAGTTTAAAACATCAAGAATGGCTTAAAAATAAATTTAAAAATGTAGAAAGTTATTTAATTAATTTAGATAATGTTTTTAAATCTTTTAAAACTTCATTGACTCAATTTGATAATGAGCATGGTATGGCAAATTCCAGAGCTAGACTAAGAATGACGACACTTTATCAGACAGCTGCTTCAAACAATGGGATAGTAGTAGGCACAGGTAACAAAGTTGAAGATTTTGGTGTTGGCTTTTACACCAAATATGGAGATGGCGGTGTTGATATATCACCTATTGCAGATTGCACTAAATCCCAAATATGGGAAATGGGCAAATACTTAGGAGTACTAGAAGAAATT
>JGI12001J15744_1000283_pt1 | contig 9033 bp, 9 predicted proteins | sample DeeseametaMP2634_FD_15744 | JGI IMG/M metagenome (IMG submission 15744) | reverse complement strand
AAAACAATAAAAAAAAAATAATAAAAGGTACCCCATACATATTTCTAAGAAAATTAATTGAAAATTTTAATTTTCCTCTGCCAAAGAATCTTCCTCCTCTATGTTCTCTTTTAGTAGGATACTTTTCTTATGATATTATTCGATACATTGAAAAAGTTCCCGATGATTGCCAGGATGACTTGAAAATGCCTGATATAAAGTTAATGAGACCTAAAACACTTATAATTCATGATAATTTGCTTAAAAAAATTTATTTTATAATCAATTGTTATGCTGACCAAAAAATTAATAACTATTCAAAATATTATTCAAATCAAATAAAAAATATTCAAAACTTAAAAAGCTTAACCTTTAATGTTGAAGATCGAAGAAATACACAGACTCAAACTAATAAAAAAATAAAAGTTAGATCAAATATTTCTAAAAAAAAATTTAAAGAAATTGTTTTAAAAGCAAAGGCATATATCAAAAAAGGTGATATTTTTCAGGTGGTACTAAGTCAAAGATTTGAAGCCAAGCTTACAAAATCTCCATTAGAGATATATAAAAAATTAAGAATTACCAACCCTTCTCCTTTTATGTATTTTATTAACTTTAATGACTTTCAAATAATAGGAAGCAGCCCAGAAATTTTAGTAAGGTTAAGAAAAAATAAAATAACTATTCGGCCGATTGCTGGAACACGACCACGAGGTTTAAGCGCTAAAAAGGATGCATTTTATAAACAAGAACTATTGAATGATAAAAAAGAATTGTCAGAACATCTAATGCTTTTAGATTTAGGCAGAAATGACGTTGGAAAAGTTTCAAAAATTAATTCCGTTAAGGTTACTGAAAAATTTAAAGTGGAAAAATATTCTCACGTTATGCATATTGTTTCCAATGTTGAGGGAAAATTTAATAAAAAACACAGTTTACTTGATACTATGCTTGCGGGATTTCCTGCGGGAACAGTTTCCGGTGCACCCAAAATAAGAGCTATGGAAATTATTGATGAACTAGAAAAATCTAAAAGGAAAATGTATGCAGGCGCTATCGGATATTTTTCCGCCAACCAAAATTTTGATACTTGTATTGCTTTAAGAACAGCACTTATTAAAAATAATAAATTTTATATACAATCTGGCGCAGGAATTGTTGCTGACAGCATTCCTGAAAAAGAATATTTAGAAACAGTTAATAAGGCAAAAGCATTAATAAACTCATTGAATTAAAAAAAATGAAATTATTACTTATAGATAACTATGATAGCTTTACTTATAACTTGTACCATTATCTTTCATCACTCAAATGTAAAGTAGATGTTTGTAGAAATGATAAAATCAAAATTGATAAAATTAAAAAAAATAAATATCAAAAAATAGTCATTTCGCCTGGCCCAGGTAATCCCGACCAGGCTGGATCTTGTTTAAAAATAGTCAAATACTTTTATAAATCTATTCCAATATTAGGAGTGTGTTTAGGCCATCAAATTATAGGACAAATTTTTGGATCTAAAATTGTTGTCGCAAAAAAAGTTATGCATGGAAAAATCAGTCAAATTAAGCACGCCGGAAAAGGTATTTTTCAGGGTATAAAAAGAAAATTATTTGCAACAAGATATCATAGTTTAATCATTGATAGAAAAACTCTCAGTAATGAATTAATTATAACTGCAGAAACTAAAGATAAAATCATCATGGGAATAATGCATAATAAATATAATGTTCATGGTGTTCAATTCCACCCTGAAAGTATTAGAACCCCTGAGGGTATGAAGTTGTTAAAAAATTTTTTAAAATACTGAACAGTTATGAATAATTTAGAACAATTAATTAATAATATTTCTAAGGGCAAAAATCTAAGCTTTGAAGAAAGTAAAACAATTTTCCTTAGTATTATGAATGGAAAAATGTCAGAAAACTTAATTTATAATTTTTTAACAGCTTTATCTACCAAAGGCGAAACATCTGACGAAATTGCTGGTGGAGTATACGTTTTGAGAGAAAAAGCATTAAAAGTGAAAACATCTGAAGATATTATAGATACTTGTGGTACCGGAGGTGATGGAAAAAATACTCTTAATATATCTACAGCTTCTTCGCTTCTATTGGCCAGCATGGATATTAAAGTTGCAAAACATGGAAATAAAGCACTTTCATCAAAATGTGGTTCAGCAGATGTTCTAGAGCGATTAAAAATTAACATTCATTTACAACCAGATGGAGTCGCTAAAAGCATAGAAAAGAATAATTTTGGTTTTATGTTTGCTCCAAATTACCATTTAACTATGAAGTACGTTGCTCCTATAAGAAAAAAAATTGGTTCAAGAACTATATTTAATTTGCTAGGTCCGTTAAGTAGCCCAGCTAACGTAAAAAGGCAAGTGGTAGGAGTTTTTGCAAAAAAATGGTTACTACCTTTTGCAAATGCTTTAAAAAATTTACAATCAGAACATGCGTGGATAGTTCACAGTGAAGACGGTATGGATGAAATTTCTCCATTTGCAATAACTAATATTGTTGAATTGAAAAATAATAAGATTAACGAAATCAAGATTGATCCTAAAAAAATNGGGGTAAAATTTAATAATCCTGATAATTTAAAAGGGCAAGATGCTGATTACAACGCTAATAAGATAATAGATATTTTTAGTGGAAGTAAAAATGAATTTTCCGAAGCAGTATGTTTAAATTCAGCTGCCGCTCTTATTGTTTGTAATAAATTTAATAAATTTGAAGATGCATATGAATTTTCAAGAAAATATTTAGAATCCGATAAAACCTTAATTCATCTAAAAAAGATTCAGACCTTCTAAGATGGAAAATGTATTAAAAAAGATTATTAACAAAAAAAAAGAAAGGATTAAAATTTACAAGAAAGAATACCCTGAAAACAAACTTTTCGAAGATATTAAAAACATAAACAATTTCATTGATTTTAAAGATAAAATTAAAAGACGAAATTCAGAACGTAAAATTTCTATTATAGCTGAAATTAAAAAAGCGAGCCCATCTGCTGGAGAAATTATAAAAAATTTTAATCCTCTTAATATAGCAAAAATTTATTTTGAAAATGGAGCCTCTTTTCTTTCTGTTCTTACAGAAGAATATTTTTTTTTAGGTAAACTTGATTATATAAAAAATATTAAAAGCAATTATAAAATCCCTATATTATGTAAAGATTTCTTTATTGATACTTATCAAGTAGCTTTAGCTAAAAGTTTTGGGGCTGATTGTATTTTGATAATCTTATCTGCGGTTGATAAAGTGCTTGCTAAAGACTTATGTCAAGCTGCGAATGATCTAAATATTTCAACTTTAATTGAGGTTCATTCAGAAAAAGAAGCTGAAATTGCTTTGTCTTTTAAAGATTCTCTTATTGGAATAAATAATAGAAATTTAAAGACTTTGGAAGTTTCTCTTAATACATCTGTGAAACTTTCTAAAATATTAAATTCTCACCAAAACCCATTGATCTGTGAAAGCGGAATACATTCAACTAAAAACATAAAATTTATAATAGATAACGCTGGAATTTATAATTTCCTCATTGGAGAATCGCTTCTCAAAAGTCAAGACATTGGTTCAAAGCTAAAACAATTTACTCAAATAAGCCTTTAAAATTAAGGGTTTTTAAGCATTGATTTAAAATTAGAACTTTTATAGAACGATAAATGTACGATGTTTGTTCTATGTTAACTAAAAAACAAAAAAACCTGCTTTTATATATAAATAAAAAGATCAGATCTACTGGAGTTTCGCCTTCATATGAAGAAATGAAAAATTCCTTAAATTTAAAATCAAAATCTGGAATCCATAGACTCATCACTGCTTTAGAAGAAAGAGGCTTTATTAAAAGACTTGCTCACAAAGCAAGAGCACTGGAAGTTTTAAAATTACCCGAAACAGCTAGTGCGAATGATATTTATAACTCTTTCTCACCAAGTGTAATAAAGGGCGGATTAGATAGTAATAATCAAAAAAACAATGTAAACGAAATACCTGTATTAGGCAAAATTGCAGCTGGTACCTCAATTGAAGCAATACAGAACGAAGTTAGTAGAATAGTTCTTCCACAAGCATTAAGTAATAAAGGAGAACATTTTGGTTTAAAAATTTCCGGCGACTCCATGATTGAAGCTGGAATCAATGATGGTGATACGGTCATTGTTAGAAAAACTAATACCGCCGACAATGGACAAATAGTAGTTGCTCTAATCGACGATCATGAAGCCATGCTTAAAAGAATAAGAAAAAAAGGTAAAGTTGTAGCTCTTGAAAGCGCAAACAAAAGTTATGAAACAAAAATTTTTGGCCCTGATAGAGTAAAAATCCAGGGTGTCCTAGTATCTTTATATAGAAACTTCTAAAAAAATAGTCTAATAATCATTTATGAGTTTAGTGGCAACAAGGTTTGCTCCCTCTCCAACTGGACCATTGCATATAGGTGGTATTAGAACAGCTCTTTTTAATTGGCTATTTTCTAAAAATAATAAAGGAAAATTTTATTTAAGAATTGAAGATACAGACAAAGAAAGATCCAAAGATGAATATAAAAAACAAATTATTGAATCGCTGAAATGGATTGGTATTCAACACGATGGCAAAGAATATATACAATCGGAAAAAGTTAATAAACACAAAGAAATTGCTGATGAACTTTTAAAGAAAGGTTTTGCTTATAAATGTTATTGTACAGAAAAAGAAATTGAAGAACAAAAAACAAAAGCAAAAAAAAGCGGGATACCTTTTGTTTATAATAGAAAATGGAGAAATCCTAAGGATTTAGAAATTCCAAAAAATGTTAAACCGGTAACAAGATTCAAAAGTAAAATAAGTGGAAATACTGTAATAAAAGATTTAGTCCAAGGCCAGATTAATATTTCCAATGCAATAATTGAAGACTTTATAATTCTCCGAAAGGATCGTTCGCCTACCTATCAATTATCTGCTGTCGTTGATGATCACTTGATGAATATTACGCATGTTATAAGAGGAGATGACCACAAAATTAATACCTTTAAACAAAAACAAATTTATGAAGCAATGAAATGGAAGCTTCCAGAATTTGCTCATATACCATTGATCCATAGTGCTGCAGGTAAAAAATTATCTAAAAGAGATAACGCCTCTACATTAAGTGATTATATTAAAATAGGAATATTACCTGGGGCTTTAAGAAATTATTTGCTCCGTTTAGGATGGTCTTATAAGGACAAGGAAATATTTTCTTTAGAGGAAAGTATTAAATACTTCAATTTATCTGGAATCGGAAAATCTCCTTCAAAACTAGACATGGATCGTATTTTATCAATGAACGAACACTATATAAAAGATATGGATGAAAAAGAGTTATTTCAAACTTTCAAAAATTATTGTCAGCAATACAAAGAAAAAATTGAAGGTAAGTTTGAAAAAAAACTAATAAACTCAATACATTTTCTTAAAAATAAAGCTAAATCCCTAGAAGATATTCACAAAAATGCTAATTACATTATCACTAATAAGTTTAGTATTAATTCTGAAGATCTTAATTTAATTGACGACAGGTCCAAAAAAATTATCAAAGATTACTGTAAGAAAATTGAAGAAAGTGAAATGCTTAATAAGGAAACACTAGAGAAACAACTAAAAGAATTAATGGATAAACATCAGACTAATTTTAAAGGAATTGGACAGCCTATGAGGATAGCACTTACGGGATCTAAATTTGGTCCTGGAATTTACGACATAATCTTATCTTTAGAAAAAGATGAAGTTTTAAAAAGATTAAGTAAATTCAATTAATTTAAACTTTTATTCAAAATATTAGCAACTTTTTCAGTAGATGAAGTATCTATTTTCATTTCATCTAAGATTTTATTACAATTCAAAATCTGTGTTTTTCCCAATTTAGGATTTTTAATATATGATTCTACAAATTCATAAATAGTTTTAGGATTACATCTAGATTGTAACAATTCAGGAATAATTTCAGAATTAGATATTATATTAAAAATATTTGCATACCTAACCTTAATTAGCAGTTTAATGATAAAGAAGTTAAGAAAATTCATTTTATATATTATGATAGATGGAACTCCTGCATTACAAATTTCTAACGAAATAGTTCCTGATTTAGCAATAGCAAAAGTTGAGTTAGATAATATATTTTTTTTAATATTTTCATCTGACGTTATTTCACAATTTTTTAAACTGGATTCAGATAAAAATCGATTTACAAGATCTTTGAATTCTTGGGTTGCATGAAATACATAAAGAAAATCTTTATATTTGCTCTGGGCCAAGATAATAAATTTTACCAATATAGGCATTAAAGTATTTATTTCTGATAAACGACTACCTGGAAATATTGATATGATTTTTTTATTTTTGTCAGTCAAATAACTTAAATCGACTTTGTTTTTAATTTTATTATCCAAAAGGGGATGACCAACAAATGTGGAATTAATATTTTCTTTATCAAAATATTTTTTTTCAAAATTAAATAATAACAATATATGATCTATAAAATTCTTTATTTTTTTAACCCTACCCTCTCTCCATAACCAAACTTGAGGAGCAACATAATGTATAGTTTTAATATTTGAGTTTCTTTTTTTTACTATTTTTGCAACTCTCAGTGTAAAATCAGGACTATCTACAGAAAATAAGATATCGGGATTAAATTCTAATATTTTTTTTACTGTATAATTAATTTTTCTTTTAATTTTAAATAAATTAAGAATTACCCTAGTAAATCCTAAATAAGTAATTTCTTCTAATTTAAATATTGAATCGATNCCTTTAGATTNAAGGTAGGTGCCACCAACAGATAAATATTCAATATTATTATTAATTTTTTTTAGTTTTGAAACNGCTTTTGCTGCCAATTTATCTCCAGANGGCTCNCCAGTTAAAACAAATATTTTTTTTTGCATATTAAATAGCGCAAATAAACATTCTATTTTTATTAGCTAAATTAATGCATTTTGAACGATCTAAAAAAATATTTTGATTTGCTTTTACAACAATTCCCTTAAGTCCAATTTTTATACACTTCTTTATAGTTTTGATGCCAACAGTAGGCAAATCTACACGTAAATCTTGATTTCGCTTTGGGAATTTAAGAAGAATGCCTTGTCTTTTATTTCTATAAGAAAATCGCTTGAATAATATACTGGCTCTTTTCAACATAGCATCTGTTCCATCAGAATCTTCAATTGTAACTACGTGACTATTTCTAATAACTACTCCTTGTCCAATACCACGTCTGCTTAAATCAGTAATAATGTTTTTTCCTTTCAGCATATCCTTTTTGCTTAAAAAATCAGGCTTCATTTTTGTATAGTTTCCTCTCCTGAGTAATAGCTCTGGATTAAAAAAAGTAGAACTTATTATTTTGAAACCTTCTTTTTTAAAAATCNCAATAACTGTCTTGATAATTGAAGCATCGTCTTTTTTAGCCCCCTTAATGATTTTTGGTAAATAATATATAGCTTTAAAATCAAATTTAGTTTTGGAAAAATTAGGAGTTGTAATTTTCCCAGCAAAAATTATTTTTTTACATCCATGTTTTTTTAATATTGATATAGCTTTTCCCAGCTGGCCTATAGATAATGGGAAGAAATTTTTGTTTTTTTTAAATATTTTTTTTTTAGAAATATCAATTATTATAAATTTTTTTTTAAGTAACCTAAGTTTTTTTATAATTAAATGACCGAACTGAGTTTCACCAAGGACTAATCCTATCATTAAATAATTAATTTTCTAATGGTGAACAGATTGGCCTTTTTTTGTCCTTTGAAATAAATTCTGTTACCTCTTTTACTAATTTATTATCTTTAAATTCTCCATTTATTTTAACTAAATTTTCATGAAGATTTTTTGACGAGAAAATTTTATTATATGCTTCATTTAATTCCATTATTATTTTATTTTCATATTTTTTTCTTCGAAGCCCAATTAAATTTATACCCTTTAAATAATTTCTATTACCAAATGATAGACCAAAGGGTATTACATCTTTTAATACTCCTGTCATTCCTCCAACCATTGCTAAACGCCCTATTCTGGTAAATTGTTGAACCGCAGAATTTCCTCCTATAATAACTGAATCCTCAATAATCACATGACCGCCTAAAGGGACATTGTTCGCTATAACCACATTATTTCCGATTTGACAGTCATGAGCTACATGTGAAGAAATCATAAATAAACAATTGTCTCCAATGTTTGTAATCGTTCGACCGGCCTGAGTCCCTGGATTAATTGTTACGTACTCTCTAATAATATTATTTTTCCCAATGACTAGACTATTTTTTTCACCCTTGTACTTTAGATCTTGAGGTTGAGTCCCTATGCTTGCAAAGGGGAAAATTTGAGTTCCAGATCCAATTTTTGTATTACCTACAATATTGGCATGTGAGTGTATTTCGACTTCATCACCAATTTCAACATTAGATCCTATAATTGTATATGGACCTATTTTAGCAGTTTTTGAAATTTTGGCATTTTTATCAATGATACTAGTTTTGTGAATCATAATTTATTTTGTCCTATCAACAACACTTGCAGCCCACTCGGCTTCAGCCATTTTTTCTCCATTAACCTTTGCTACACCTTTATATTTCCAAACACGACCATGGGATCTTATAGCTTCAATCTCTAAATGAAGTTCACAGTCAGGAAAAATTGGATTTCTAAATCGCGCCTTATTAATACTCATCAAGTATACTAATTTATTTTCGTATTCTTTAGAATCTACTCCATGGGCTGTTAGAGCGGCGGCCGCTTGACCAAAAGCTTCAACAATAAAAACACCTGGCATAACAGGTTGTCCTGGAAAATGACCTTGTACAAAAAAAGATGTTTTTTTAACATTCACTATTGCTGTAGCTGATTTTAGAGGAACAATATTAATTAATCTATCGATTAAGAGCATCGGCTCCCTGTGCGGTAACAAACGCTCGATTTCTTTTTTATCAATTGAATTATTTTTCATTTTTTTCTTCTCATTTTTACAAAATCTCTTAGCGGAACAGCAGGATAACCCATGACTTGAGAGTTATCT
>JGI12001J15744_1000281_pt1 | contig 9080 bp, 15 predicted proteins | sample DeeseametaMP2634_FD_15744 | JGI IMG/M metagenome (IMG submission 15744) | reverse complement strand
TACGAAAAAGTAGCAGAAAATTTCCTGGAACTTGCTAGTTTCCAGAGACTACGTATACTAATCAAGCTTGTAGAGAGAAGTCGCAAAAGGCTCGAACCATTGGCTAAAGAGCTAGATGCGACAAAGCAGGAGATTCATAGGAATTTAGTACGGTTAGAACATAGTGGCCTAATCTCAAAGGACAAAGAAGGAAGATACTCATTGACTACTTTTGGTCGTGTTACTTGCCTACAGCTACCTACTACATTGTTCTTATCACAACATTTGGATTATTTTGAAGATCATGATTTTGGCAATATTCCACACAAGTATATGATGAGATGTGGTCAGCTAGCATTTGGTACACATATCAAAGGCATTACAAAAACCCTAGAAAAATGGAAAAACATCTACAAAAATGCTGATGAATATATTTATGAAATTTTGTCAGAGATACCAGGAGACCTTTTTGATCCTCTTATAAAAAAAATAAAAAGCGGCGTCAAATTTCAATATATTGTTTCAGAATTTGCGAGTGTTCCTCAAGGCAGAAAAGCTGAACTAAAGAAATCAGGCTTTTACAAACTAATTGAAAATGGACTAATTGAAAGAAGGATGAGAAAATCTGTTAAAGTAATCATTGTTTTAAATGAAAAAGAGGCATGTGTCTGTTTTCCTAATCTTAACGGAGAAGCTGATCTTACTGAAATGTTCTATGGCAACGATTATCAGTTTCATGAATGGTGCATTGATTACTTTAGAGATTGTTGGTCTGACGCTGACATATTTATAGAAAGCAAGCTAAAAGAATGACGTAATTAATGATACTTTAAATTATTCAATTCTAAATAATGTTTTATGAACTCATATTTTTCTGTGAATGATGCTAACAAAATTCTTCCTACAGTAATTAAGAAATTTAGTTATGCAAAAAAAATGAAGGCTGAAGTTATGAAAATGGAACAACAGTTAGCATCTGGCATTTTTTTTTTTTATTATCAAAAGAAAACTTAATTCTACAATCACAAATTTTTATCAATCAATAGAAGACCTAGAAAGCACAGGTGTAGTCTTGAAGGGACTTGATGAGGGCTTACTTGACTTTCCTGCAAAGCGTTTTGATGAAGAGATTTGGCTTTGTTGGAAAGAAGGGGAGACAGTGATTAAATTTTGGCATGAAAAAGACACTGGTTTTATGGGAAGAAAACCAATTAGTGTGAGTAATGAATCGTTAGTGTGATGATTTCTGTTTGGCTACGCGTGATACGCGTTCGTTTTTTACTAGCATCAATAATAGCTGTATCCGTAGGTTTAGCAATTACTTGGTGGCATACTGGCAATATTTCCATATTTGATGCCATACTTACAATGTGCGGCGTACTAGCTCTTCATGCTAGTGTGGATTTACTTAATGATTATTGGGATTTCAAACGGGGAATAGATACTACAACACATAGAACAAAAATGAGTGGTGGTTCAGGCGTTCTTCCCGAAGGTCTACTAAAGCCTGCTCAAGTCTATGCAGCTGGCATTGCTTTTTTGATAATCGGAACTGCAATTGGCATATATTTTNTTGCAACTGATGGTATTGTTATAGGAATAATTCTAGCCTTTGCAGTAATATCGATTTACTTTTACTCAACCAAAATTGTTGACTGGGGANTAGCAGAAGTTTTTGTTGCAATTAAAGGAAGTATGATTGTTATAGGAACATATTTTGTCCAAACGTCACAGATTACAGAGTCAACAGTATTGGCTGGAATTGTTATAGGTGTATTATCCTCGCTCGTCCTATTCATTACATCATTTCCTGATCATGATGCAGATAAGGCAAAAGGAAGAAAAACACTTGTTATCAATCTGGGAAAGCAAAAAGCATGCACCATTTTATGGATATTCCCCGCAATTACTTACGGGATAACTATAATTGCTGTCATTTTTGAAATTTTTCCAGTTTTTTGTTTAATTATTTTATCAACAGTTCCTTTGATAATAAGATCTGGACTAAAATTAAAACAAAACTATGATAAATTAACCAATCTTATTCCAGTTATGAGTTCAACATTATATTTCAGTAGAATTACCGGTGTACTACTTGTTGTAGGTTTTCTTGTAAGCATTGTTTAAAAAAATTCAATAACATACTTATAGATTATAATAAAAATATTACCGTGCCAGTTGATCCTGTTTGTGGAATAGAAATGGATGAAAGTCTTGCACTTGTTCATGAACATAAGGGCAAAAAATATTATTTTTGTTGCAATGGTTGCAGAAAAATTTTTATAAAAAAACCAAAAAAATATAAAAACAAATCTTAGATAGGAAACTTTCCACACATTCTACAAAATTTTGAATTACTAACTATTTCAGCATTACAGTCTGAACATAGATTTTTTCTGTCTTGGCAATCAGGAATTCTAAAATTTTCTTTGTAGAGTTCGTAGTAATGTAATGATTCTTTTGTTCTGATCGTTACATTATCCCCACTTTTGATTTTTTTTGTCTTTTCTTCAAAAATATCATCTGTAATGATTGTGTCAAACAGTTTGGTCAAGCTGACAGTACCTGAACCATCTTGCATCGGTGTTTTTTCTCTCCATATCACGCTGGATGGCAAGTCATTTTCAAATGCCTTTCGCAGAATCCATTTACCAAATTTGATACCGTCTTTTTGGTTTATTAGTAAATTAACCGGTAAAGTTTCAACTGATCTGATAATGTTTTCATCAACAAACGGCATCTGAATTGATATGCTTAATTCGTTGGCAATTTTTTGTGATGTAAAATGCATTATTTCTTTGATTCTTTTCAGTTCGCTTTTCAGTTCTGTATGATCCTTTTTTACTAAGAAATTATATCCAGCAAATATTTCATCTGCACCATCGCCAGTAATTACTTTTGTTACGTTTTTTTCCTTTAGTGTATTCAAGTAAAGATATGGAACAATTGAGTTTCTAATCTCAATATCGTTAAAATTTTTTAAGATTTTGATTGTGCTTTCTATCGCACTTAACATCTCATCAATATTTACATATTTTAATTCTAAAGGAATATCAATATGCTTTGCAGCAATTTGTGAATATGGTAAATCAGTTCCAAGAAAATCTTTGGCAATAATTGTTATGGCATTCAAACCTTGATCTTTTTTTATTTGTGCTAGAATACTACTATCAAGGCCACCTGAGAATGCAATCCAATTTGCATCACACTGTATAGTGATCTCTTCTAGGAGTAATCTAATATTTTCTATAGATTCACTCATTAATCTCAAAAATGTATACAAGTAATGAGTAAATAGTTATAGCTAATTTTAATCGGATTTTTATATCATTGATAGTGTGATTGGATTATGCTATTACCTGCTGAAATAGAATCAAAATCATTGATTCCTGCACTACGAGCAATTTTAGCAAAGGATCTTGCTAAAAAACATAACATACGTGAAGACGAAATATCACGATTGTTGGGTGTTACTCAAGCTGCAGTTAGTAACTATATTCGTGGAATACGCGGTGATCCTAAACTAATTGAGAAACTTCTAGAAGAAAAGCAAGTTGCAAGTATGATCACTGAGATAACTGATAACTTGGCTTCTGATAATGCATACACTCCGTTAAGTTTATCAAAGTTTATTGGGTTATGTAATTACATAAAATCTAGCCTGCTTATTTGCGATATTCATCATAATCTAGAGTCTGATATTGATGAAGTGGTATGCAAAGAATGCGAAAATATGCTACTCAAAGGCCCAGGTAGTGTTTATTAGCTACTAATCTTTGCTATAATAATTTCTATTGTTGAAATTAGACGTCCATCATCTGAAATTTCACTGTCAACAGAAATTTTCTCAGTTTTTGTAATACCATTTAAAATATTTTGGGTAATTATATTAGCAACAGACACTGTGGCTGGGCATGATTCGTCCTTTCCTATGATTGTTATTTTACCAATTTTATTTAATACTTGTAATACGTCCATTGCTAATATCATCACAGGTTCATTGGTAATTAGAAATTTTTCATTTGTATAATCAATTGTAGATTTGGACATTTTGACATCAATTACTATTTATTAATAAACAAAATTTTGTTTCTTTTAAATTTTATAGATGATTGATCTATTCAAATTTGTCTAGTGGAATGTTCTGATAATCCCCATTAGGTAATGTTCTTTTAATTACAATTGGTATCATTCTTTGTTTTAATTCTTCCATTGCGATTTCAAGTGATGTTGTTGCATTTTTTGGAATTTCAATGAATACAGGCGCACCAAGAGATAGTTGAAGTGTACGTGCACCCATAATTCTCGCCTTTTCAAATCTAGTTAACATCGGTGGTCCAATAACAATTTGGCCATCCTTGCTAGTAATTTCTACCTTTTTGTGCGGTAAGTCTTTAGTTATTATTTCACGATTTCTAATAATCTCACATTCTTTATCAATTTCTGCCATTTCTTTTTCAGTAATTTCCTTTCTACCATTTTCACGTACTTTTCTATATTGTTCAATGGCAGTTTCAGTACTTTTATTCAGCATTTTGGTAGTGTTTTCATTGACCGAGTCATCATCTTCTGAATTGACGGCTTCATGTGTTTCGTCTATATTTTCATCTGACTTAGGCAACCGTAAAATCATCTGAAAGCGGTTATATATTCTACGAGCTAGAATCGAGAAATGCAATCAGGAACGGTTTCAAGAGTTGATGTAATTTTAGAAATTAATGGTGCTGAAAAAATTTCATGCCAATTAAAACGTCATCTTTCTCCAACGACAGTAGGGTTAATCACACGCATGTTACCTTTGAATGGAAATGCACATCATATGGGGCAATCTGTTGTATATTTTGAGACGAGAATTAATTCAGGAATAGAACGGAAAAGAACAGATTTTAAAAAAGGTGATATTGCATTTTTACCAACAGAAGGATGTATTTGCTTTTACATGGATGATGTATTTGGCGGAAAACAGATGACAATTGTTGGTAAAATAACAGGTGATATTAAAAAATTAAAGGCAATAAAATCTAGCGATGTTTTATCACTTTCCAGAAACTGATTTGTATAAATGATGACCGCTGAAACCTCCAATCCTTTCCACTGTTCCCTCACCAAGTAATTTTTGTAAGAATGAATTAGCTGCAGAAATTTTAACATCAGTTTGTCTTGCTAAATCTTGTGCAGTAATTACTTTGGCAGCATTGATGTATTTTATTGCCTTGGATTCATCAATAATTACTGAAGGCCCAGTCTTTGCTACATTACTCTTTTCAGATTTTTTAGGTTTAGCATCTTTTTTTTGTGATTTATCTTTTTGTGCTGGGGATTTATTTTTTGATCCGCCCATTTTATTCAAAAAAAGAATTCCTACTTATAAACGAATAATTAATTAATTTTACAAATATTTTTTAGGATTTATTATTGTAATGGCATAATTTATTATCTATAAGTGCCCAAAAATTTTATGGGAATAATTGCAAAGGGTGCAAAATGTAATGTGTCTGGTTGTGATAACGACGGATTTCGTTCTCTAAACACCAAAAAAATTGAAGGAGCTGGTTTACGTGTATCTGTTAATAGCAAAAAGGCCGCTCTTTGCAAAGATCATTACAAAGAATGGAAAAAAGAAACTAGAGATGATAGATCTTTAGAGCGTGCAAGATTTGATATATATTAAGAAATATTTATTCAGAATCTATTTATCATAATATTTTTCAGCATTTTTAAAAAATTCCATTTTGAGATTATTATAGTATGTATCAAGTTTTTTGTAAAGCCGTTTTGGTTTTCTTGGTTTTTGGTTACTAATTACATACAGCGCAAGAATTGGAAACGCTATAGTTGCATCAGTGTAAACAGTTACCATATCATGATAAGCATCTTGTACCTTACCCCAGCTTTTTCCTTCTTGCAGTGTAGCACCTGATAATCCGCCAGTATCTGGTCTTGCATCCGTGATCTGTATTATGTAATCTTGGCCACCAGTGTTTTGGCGAAGTATTTGGTCAAGAAGTGGACCAGTCTGTTGAGCAGTATTTTTTGGAACACCGCCACCTAATTCAACTATTCCAGATTTTTTAGAGTTGAATAGAATAGATGCTTGTTCTAAAATCTCTCTTACAAAATCTAAGCTATACGTCTTCCCTCTTAATCTATGAACTGCTAAATTAAGGGCAAGAGAAGAGTCTTTTAGCGTTGATATGTAAATTGGTACATCATAATTATACGCTGTGATAACAAAACTTCTTTCAGGATATTTTGAGTTTTCACTGCTTATTTTACCCAAAAAATTACAAAACTCAGCGGTAGTAAATGGTTTATCAACAAANTTGTTTTTGAATGCTTTTTGAATAACTTGGTCTTGAGCTTCTAACGTTTCATAAAATTTGATAAACACATCTCTAATCCGAACAATTTCCATATCATATAATTTCATATCATCAACTTGGGAATCACCTTGTTTCACCGGTAAGCCCCACGCAAAATGGTCTTCGTGGTACACATTAGCACCAGTTGTAATAATCCAATCTACAAATCCTCTTTCAATTAGAGTTTTAAAAATTCCACCAAAGCCAACTGGCGTCAAAGCTCCAGAAGCAGTTAAACAAATTGTTGCATTTTCTTTTATCATTTTTGCATAAACCTTTGCAGCCTCGCCAAGTTTTCGTCCGTTAAATCCAGATTCTGAATAAATTTTCACCAAGTCTTCTATCGACATACTAGGGTCAAGTTTGATGTGTGGAATATCATTACCCTTAAAATGATGTTGATTCATTACATGAAGTGTAATATTGATAAATAAACCTGTTTTGGCACTACATTTAAAAAAATCTAAATTTAAAACAGTTTAAAATCTAATATGAAGTATGTTGATATCTCAAATCCAAAAAGAATAGACCGGATTCCAGATAAAATTATTCAAATACTTTCTGATGGAACTATCATGGAGAAAGGCTATAAAATAAAAAACATCCAATTACGATTATACACTGAAAAAAACGATAAAAAACTAGGACCGTATTCTCTAATTACATCATTAGTTGAAACTGACAAGGGTTCCGTAGAAATGGTTTATGATGAGGGATTTCGTGGGAATAACGCATTAGAACGATCTAGTAAATTTTTAACTGATAATTTGGGTATTTCTGGCTTAATACTACGTTCATTAATATTTTTAGATGGAAAATGACAAACACANCTTATCACCAAAAACTATCCTCGGATGATAAAAAGCCAATTTGTTCATTGTGTAAGGAAGAGTCACTTTACTATTGTACAATGAATGACGAATATTATTGCATTAATCATGTTTTAGGTCATGATGAAAATGAATAGTTGATATATTTTTTAAAAGACAGTTAGCTGATTGATTTATGGAGGAATCTGAACATAATTTAAGAATTGAAAAAATTGCTGAAATGATTTTATCTGATAATATTTCTCTTGATGAGCTAGAACAAAATAAACTCAAAAAATATCTTGATTTTGTAAAACAGAATTATGGACTTGATCATGATGTAGCATTCGCTCTAGTTGAAGAGGCGTTTTTATACCTAAAATTAAAGCAAGCGCCAGATATCGACCCATTGACTAAAGGTGACCAATTTGGTGCTGGATTTAGTTAGTGATATAGGTATATCAAATTGATAACACAAAAGTAGTAAAAATCTACCAACTAAAACCTATAAAAAAATTAGGATTGTTGAATTAATCTACTATTTTTAAACTTAATCTTCTTTTTAAGAAAGATGAAAGCATAGTTCAACATGGCCGAACCTTCAATCTTGCCTTACGTCCTTGTAGGAACTGCTGTAGCTGTTGCAGTTGTAGTTATATCGATAATACGTAGAAAACGACAGGGTTTCTAGATGGAAAATGGGAAAAAAGATTTTTGTCCTGTTTGTAATAAATTAATGGGAACACACACATATTCAGATTTAACCGATTGTATGGAAAAATTATTTGATATGATAGATGTGTCACATTCAAACAAAAATCAAGATCTAAGCAAAGGCGTGAAACTTAGCTGAGGCGGAAACCTTTTTCTTAGTTAGTAAGTTGTAAGATTTTAGTGAATTATTAGATTGAAACCTAAATGCCCACATTGTGATGACGAGTTTGATTCAGAAGAATTACTTCAAAAACATATGGAGTCTCACCACGAATAATCTAGATTTTTCTATTATATTGCTAATATTGGCTAATCCTAACACTTAATTCAATAATTCAATCTGTGTGAGATTATGCGCATTTTACAATTACATTGTGATAGTATAGAATACACACCAACAAAGAAAGAAATAAAATCTGCAGAAGAAATAGAACCTAAAAAAATTCGTATAGAAGAGGTTGTAGTATGTTTTACTGCAGTTGAGGAAGGTGATGATTCAGATATAGCAAAAAATGCAATCGCTGAGATCCAAGAATCAATGAAAAAAATTGGATGTAACAAATTACTACTTTATCCATATGCACATTTGAGCTCCAAACTTGCGTCACCTGGTACTGGCTTCAAAATTTTAAAAGAAATGCAAGAATCATGTACCGGAATTGAAGCTATGCGTGCTCCATTTGGATGGACAAAGGCTTTTAGTATACAAGTTAAGGGACACCCTCTTGCAGAAAGTTCTAAAGTTTTTTCTAAGGATTCATCTAAGGAAAAAACATCTACAGCGTTAGAATCTGAATCTAAGACCAAATCATATTGGTACATAATGACATCTGATGGTAATATGGAGGAGATTGAAAAATTTAATTTCTCTAATCATAAACAGCTCGAAATATTTGCAAAGTACGAATCAGCAAAAAAAAGAAGTGTCGATGAACCTCCACCACATGTAAACCTGATGAAAAAACTTGCAATTGCTGATTACGAACCCGCATCTGATTCTGGTAATATGAGATTTTATCCAAATGGCAGACTAATTAAATCCCAAATTGAACAGTATGTTACAGATAAAGTTCGTGATTATGGNGGCATTGAGGTTGAAACCCCAATCATGTATGATTCACACCACCCAAGTATGGAAAGTTACTTTAACAGATTTCCTGCAAGACAATATAGTATAGATTCAGAAGGTAGGCATCTTTTCTTAAGATTTTCTGCA
>JGI12001J15744_1000277_pt1 | contig 9124 bp, 16 predicted proteins | sample DeeseametaMP2634_FD_15744 | JGI IMG/M metagenome (IMG submission 15744) | reverse complement strand
ACCTGTCGTTCTGGGTGGCGATTACAATATCATCCCTGAAGGCCGCGACTGCCATAACCCGGCTGCATGGGCTGATGATGCGCTGTTCCGTCTCGAAAGCCGTCAGAAATTTCGTGCGATTGAAAACCTGGGATACACCGAGGCCTTTCGCGCATTAAACGATAATACCGTTGCTTACAGTTTTTGGGATTATCAGGGCGGTGCATGGCAACAGGACAAGGGCATTCGTATTGATCATTTCTTGCTATCGCCACAGGCAACTGACCGTTTGAAAGATTGCAAAATCGATAAAACACCGCGCGGTGAGGAAAAAGCATCCGACCATGTGCCCGTCATCCTGACTTTAAAATAATGCCTTATTTTTGCCATATTTTTGGGATAGAATAAAATTATGAAGCAGCAAAACGGAAATGTCCTGTTTATTATTCTGATTGCGATTGCCCTTTTCGGCGCGCTGAGCATTGCTATGACGGAAACAAATTCGGGCGCGACCGATATTGATGATGAGAAACTGATGCTGGCGGCTTCAGAAATCGCACAAACCGCCTCGGATATAAAAAATGCCGTCGATCAACTTGTCGCCGTTAACGGTTGCGGCGATACGCAGATCAGCTTTGCCTTTGACAGTGACGCTGATGGTGATGTCGATTCTGCTGATGACTATTGGAATGCAAACGCCCCTTCAAATGGTATGTGTAATGTTTTTGGTGAGAGTGGCGGTGGGCTTACTTTTCCTGAGTTAAACCCCGATTTCCTTGACTCCGCAAACTCAGCCGAACCACTCTACGGCAAGTATCACTTTTCAGGCGCTTCACAATTAAGAAATGTTGGCACCAGCGAGGCTTGTGGTGACCGTGAAACAAGCGTGGAGCTGTTAATTCATGCGCCATACTTAAAACGCGAGGTATGCGAACAAATTGTTCTTAAAACGACCGGAATGGATAATACGGGGGATATCCCACAAGATAACAACATCTTCTATGAACATCGAAATCTGGGTCATCAGTTCGACGGCACCTACAAAGATGCGTGCGGTTTTGAACTTTATGCAACAGGAGATCCAGATGTTTTTAACGGAGATATATCAGGCTGTGTTGAAGGAAAAACCCTGCCGCCTGAAGGAACATACCATTTCTTTCATGCTTTAATTGTAAGATGATCAGATGAAAATCGGCATATTTGATTCCGGCCTTGGTGGCCTTTTGATTGCGCGGGCGATCCGCGATGCGCTGCCCAGTTACAATCTCGTCTATCTGGGTGATACCCTGCATGTTCCATATGGCAGTCGATCCCATGAAACAGTTTATGAGCTGACCCGTAGGGCTGTTGAATATCTTTTCACCGCGCACAACTGTCAAATCGTCATACTGGCCTGTAACACGGCTAGTGCAACAGCCCTGCGCCGATTGCAGCAAACCTGGCTGGCTGACACCTACCCTGATCGCCGCGTCTTAGGGGTAGTTGTACCGACCCTTGAAAAAGCAATCGGTCTGGGACACACCCATATCGGCCTACTGGCAACCGAAGCAACAGTTAAATCGGGCGTATACGGTGAAGAATTGCGCAAACTGAATCCTGAAATAACAATATCAGCAAAGGCCGCACCCTTGCTGGCCCCTATGCTGGAAAATGGCGGTCTTAAATATATTCCGCCTGTACTAGCCGATTATCTGGCACCGCTGAAAGCAAGCAAGATTCAGAGCTTGATATTAGGCTGCACACATTATTGCCGATTATCAGATCATATATCGCAATATATGGGGCGTGATACCCCACTGATCTCCCAAGCCGACATTACACCACCTAGCTTGAAAGATTACCTGCACCGCCACCCCGAACACGATGAGAAACTCTCGAAAAATGGAAATATCCAGTTTCTGGTTACAGATTTAACAGACGGGTACAACCAACATGCCAAAGATGCCTATCAGGATGTCGTTGACTTGCAGTTGGTGAATTACTAAGAGGGAATATATATGTTTGCAATCTTAAAAGTCGGGTTGGCTGCGGCAACTATCGCATTCGTATCCTGGCTGGCCGGGAAAAAGCCGGAGCTGGCGGGCTTTCTAACAGCCCTGCCGCTGGTCTCCATTCTGGCGATTGCTTTTGCCTATTGGCAGCATCAGGATATTGATCAGACCGCGCAATACGCCAAAAGCATTTTGGTTGCGATTCCCCTATCCTGCCTGTTTTTTGTACCGTTCTTTTTTATCGGCAAATATGATCTGAATTTTTGGCTGTACTGGTGCGCAGGCATTGCGATGATCGCCATCGGATATTACATGCATCAGTTTATCATGAAATTTATTTAATACTACAGCGCGTGCCCGGCGATCTTGCTTTGCATTGTTGGTGCAACAGGTTGACTCGCCTTGTGAGCTTGATTAATTTCCTTTTGCCCGGGATGAACACGCGCGGCGGCTTCTTTTGTAGCTTCATGAATTGATGTCGGCAACATATCTGCTTTGTTTAAAGCCTCTGTCACCATTTCAGCTGTTGCTTCGGTTTTCAAATATCCGTTACCAGAAGATTTAATCGATAAACCAGCCTGTTTTAAAGCCTTGGCAACAAAGTTGATTTGACTATGTTCCAATTCTACGGTGCTTGTATAGATTCTTGCATCTTCAATATGCGACCCACTGCTGTTTTCTGATATTTTATTTACAGGGGTAGCTGCATAGTTTTCAAGCTCAACGTCTACGTACTTCAGCACAACTCCCATATCTCTTTCAAATTTCAGCTCTTGGATATTAACCAACCCCGCTTCCATGGGCGTTATTCCTGTTTTCTCAAGTTCGTGATCCAAAAGCTTTGCTGCTGTAACATTATCCAATATTTTATACGCTTCATTATCCCGATCTAGGCGTTTATCCTGGCTCAAGGCGGAAAGGACCTTTAGAAAATCTGGGCGCTTTATCTTTTTAATTTTCAAGCTGAGACTGGAGTTATCATACCCATTAAACTCTTGCTCGAATTCTCCAATATCCTTCAAAAGACCATTCAAATTTTCTACAAAACGCTCACGCCCAGCCTGATCAGAATGAAAACCTATAACCAGATCAAATTTTTCCAGATCTTCAGGATGCGTCCCCGGGTATTGAACCAAGTTAAAACCTTTCACCCCATCTTTATTCATATCTTTGTCGATAGGGTTTAGATGGTAATCAAAGCTATCTCCCTCAAGCCTATGATTGTCTGATGGATAAGGTTCGTATTCAAAATTAGCTATATTACGCATTAACCAAGCCCCAATTCATTAACTTTAATGTTATTGTAAAGCGTAAAGCTTAAATATTTATTACCATAATTTATCGCTTTTAAATAATAGGATGATGGGCCCAGATCCACTCGTCGCCTTTCAAAACCACACAAGAGGTACGGCCATAGTTTCTGGCCCAAGTCATTACAAACCCATCTTTTTTGGTGAATAATTGCATGACAAAGCCTTTTTCCGTTGTGCCTGCAATTAATGTGGCGGTAAAGGCATATTTATCGGCGCCCAGATTGGCTGACATTTTCTCGGTTGGCAGGCATAGTTGATCGGATGCATAGCTGAGGCCGATCACAACACATGACATCATAACAATCGTCAGCAGGACAACCCGTATTACAAAATTTTTCTTTAGTCTTTCGAAAATTTTAGGCACTCCTATAAAGCCGTCTATACGTAGGTATATAGAACAATACATATATTTTATCAGGAATATATTTAATTTAGGTAAAAAATAGAAATGGTGCTGCTAGAGAGAATTGAACTCTCGACCTCACCCTTACCAAGGGAGATTTAAGCGTTTATTAACAATATCTTGTTATGCCGTGTGACAGTTTTTGTGTCAATCACGTTTTGTTCTCTTCAATTGGTAATTATTGTTTTCAGAAATCCACTTTTGGCATTTCTGGCCAAATTTATATGCTTTAACGATACGGCCGTCAGCATAGACAGCTTGCCAAGTGTAGTCAGGTGTTTTGTGCATATTGACCCCCTTAATAGAATCATGACAAGATAGAACAAAAAGAGAACATTGGTTAAATGATACGCGTTGAAAAGTTTCATCCAAAGGATGACATTGGAACCGACCACATCGAGGTTAAATTCGATGCCAAAAACGCCCATATTCGCGTCGTGAATCGTTTTAGTGAATCTTTGCCGGCAATCATAGTCGAACATCTAGGAAGCCTTCACAGAGTCCTTAAAATCGCTCTGCATACCGCCCAAAGGAACAAGATCGATCTGGTTGCGCTAATTTCTGATAAATACGACCGCCATGCCGGGCTTTTTTACTGACAGAGTTCTAGCCAGACCACGTTATTTTCATCAATCTGGCTCTTTGTCTTTTCTGTATCATCAGCATGACTGTACACAGGATTATAAATAAGGCAAAAGTCACTTGTCGGACCGTGTGAACAGCTTGCGAACATCGTCACGCTTGTCAGGATCAGAAAGGGAATCACGGGCCTTTTTAGCTTTCTCGAGATTATTGAGAGTTTCTTCATATTGGTCCGCCCTTTCCTCTTTCTTGCCCTGATTAGTAAAATAACGAATGGCCCAGATTAAGCCGATGGCAACGGCGATGATATAAACCACCAGCCGTGCCAATTCGGATAAAATCAAGCTCATTTATCGTCTGCGTTCTTTGCTTTACCAACATTAAGCGCAATGACGTTCAAGACGCGCAGAATCTTGTTTAGCCATTCGTCGTCTGTTTTCGTTGGCGTTAATGTTGTAATAGCTTTAGCCGCTGTCATAACGGCCAGAACGGCCGCAACCCAATCAGGGATTGCAGCACCAATTTGTGCAATAGTTTCAATCATTTTATTCTCCTTCGATTTCTTCTGGGTAATATTTCCAAGGCAGCTGATAATGCGGGCCATCTTTTAGCGTGGTCCAATGACCGCCCCATTCAATGGGTGTGCCCAATTCCTGTGATGCCGCCGCCATAGCATCATAGATTTTGTAATAAAGGGGCCAGTCCCAACGGACCTGACCATTCAAATACGCCCCAAGATCAACAGCATGGCCTGTTAAATGCCTGCTATTCATTGTTTGTGATGCGCCGGACCTAACAAGTTGGGCCTGACGTTCCTTTGAGCGCATACCTTCTAAGACTGTAAAATCGACCTCGGTGAGTTCTATCGCGCGTTCAACGACCTTCTTCAGGTCAGGATGAACGTTTGCAAGTCTCAATTGCGAGCGAGCTGAAAGCTTGTACATTTATCTTATCTCCACTGGTGTTCTGATTAAGTTTTTACGCCCTGATGACCATGACCCGCAGTCTTGGCACTGGTAACGCTGATATTTTCCCGCTTTAGTGCGTCTATATCCCCTTGCTTGAAGGTTTCCTGAACCACAATTGCAGAGCATGCCACCCTCGATAAAGGTGTTAAGGTTTGGATGCGACTTCATAAACGGGCGTAATTTGTAATAAAGCGCTTCTAAGGGCGGAATATCCCCGCGGCCATATGTCACTACGTCCTTAATCGCTTTTACATCACCCAAGCCCGCTTTTTGCATTGTTCCGGGCTTTAGTTTTCTTTTCTGTGCCGGGAATCCGAAGTACTCGCCAAGATAAGCAAGTGAATTACTTGAAATGGCAGAGACTTTACGCGCTTCTTTAAGTGTATCGACAGTCGGTATGTTTGGAATTGGCTTTAAACCGTGGTACAAGGCCCTAGCATTGAACTTCTTAACATCGAACTTATCGCCATTATGATGAACAAGTATATCAGCTTCAGACAGTACGCCATGCAGAGTTTTAACAACCACGTAATCGTCAATATGCAAATCACGCACATCCCATGAATTGTTTAGGAATCTTGGCATATCATCTAACAGGCTGACTGTTTCAATTCGCTTTTTATCTAACCACTTCCACTGTCCGCAGATCATGAACCAGTCATGAAGAATATTTGAATGCGGAACGTTTATTTTCCAAAGGTCGTAATGTTGAGAAATAATGTGCGAAATTTCTGTATCCCATAGCAGGATTTTAGGCTCGCTCATATCGGCTCCCCCGCCCAAATCCAGACAGGGCCGGTTGATATAATGCAGGATGTTTCGCCTAAATCCCTAGCCCATGTCATTACATAGCCATCAATCGGCGATACAAACAACTGCAATACAATTCCCTGTCTAGCTGTAAAGGTAGATGTAAATGCAAAGCCGTGGCTTATAAGTTCGGCGGCAAGTTCTTTTGTACTTGCGCACAACCCCACATTTGCTTTGGCTGGTTGCGCCCATAAAAAAACGGCCACTAAGGCCGCTAAAATCGCTATTCTCAAACTACCCCCTATTTCAGATGTTTATCCATGGCCTGCCATAAATAACAAGATACCCAACCACCCCTAGCAGCATGGATATAAGTGAAATAGCGCACCACCAAATTATCGACATTAATTTGTCGAATCTTTCATCGAGCTTTTTGTATAGCTCGGCATCTCCCTTAATAATTTCATCCCTAATCGCTTTAAATTCCTTGTTGTTTTCTTTTTGCTGTTCCCAAAGTATTTGAAGCGTTTCATCTCTATGTGGCATAGGCATTGACCGTGGAGGTAAGATTTTCAATTTTATTTTTATCAATCACTCCAATAGCGCCATGCCTTAAAGCGGCCTCCTGCATTTTCTTATTACAGATGCCGGAAATGACCAACACAGGAGCATACTTTTTAAGTTTTTGAATAATATCCAAGCCAAATGAATCCGGCAGTGAAACATCTGTAATAATCAAATCGAAATGCGTTGTTTTAAGTAATTTTTGCGCGTTCTTTAAATAATGTGCCACCTTGATTTCATGGCCTTCCGCATGTTCGCAGACTAAGTACGCATCAGACTCGCTGTCATCAATCAGTAAAATTTTTATGGGTTTTATCTTTTGTGCCATAATCAAATAACTCCTGTAGCCCATAAGAATGTTAAAACAGATACGGCATAAGCAATGCCATCGCCCGTGAACTCAGCATGGAACCATCTGTCACCCGGTAAAAGCTTCCAGACACGGCTTGCCAGTTCTTTACCCAATGGCAGGAACAACATGCCCGTGCCGCCTAAAGGTAATGTAATGATAAAGCCCTTTGTGGCTGCCCATATCCATGAATAACCTTTATCGCCTAGCTTATAGCCCAGCAATTTGCCTATAGCGTCGTTTAAAGGACGTAGGGTGCTTTGTCGCGTTTCTTTTGGTTTTCCATACCCTTCCCACTTTAGATATGCCCATGTGGCCGCCTGTATGCCCGCATACGATATAGCAGAACCTGCGACAAATATGATGCCCTTTGCCAGCCATGATAGGTCGAACTTATCACCCCAGCCGATTGCAGCTGATAAACCTATACTTAGCGCGAGTATAAATTCAGGAACCGAAGACAGCCAATTAGCTTTATCTTGCCACGCTGTCCATTTCTTAGGCATAGATCGTCCAGCTTGAACAGCCCAAAAGCCCATCCAGATAAACAGGGCCACAAATTGTGCAAGGGTTGTCATTTCTTTGTTTCTGGCTTAGGGTGTTTTTTCTTTACGGCTAGTATTTTACCCAGCATATCATCTGCGTCTTGTGTTAGGTTTTTACCGTTAAGTCTTTGCTCGTTAATCTCTTTCCAGATTACATCAAGCTGATCGCCGATGTCTGGATATTCTTCTTTTCTATCACGCTGATATTGCGTTTTTGCAAGCTCGGCTTGTTCGGCTTTGAACTGTTTATCACGTTCTTTAGCTTCTGCCTTTTCCACATCCGTCAAAAGATAGCGTTTACCGTTCTTCATTTTGGTTGGAGTGTCTAAAGATACTTCTGTTCCGTCGTGTAGTTTTCTCATTATCTGCTACCTTTGTGTATAAATGTTCCGCTTGTGATATTGCCAGATCCCATTAATAAACGAACATTGTCAATAGAATCTGTATCCGCACCCCATGAGCCAGAAACTCTATAATTTACCAAAAATCCACTGCCATTAATTGAAGTGACAATCCCCGAAACATGGCAATAGTCACTGGTTGTTTGCCGTATCTCTAAAAATCCATAACAGCTTTCGCCAGCAGCGTTACCCACCGCAGGCGCAATGTTAATATTTGTCTGCCCAAATCCCCCCGTTCCTGTCGGTGTGGTTGCGTTTGTATTATTTGTTATTGATGCATATTGATAACTTCCTGTTTTATAAGAAGACCCACCGTTAGCAGAATATTGCAAGTTGAATCCAGAACCATCCGTTGCAGGAGTCACCCCGCTAAACTCAATTCTTTGTGTGGGGAATTTTGAAAAGTCAATATCAAAAGAAACATCCGCATCATTGCTTGCTGTTGTCGTGCTCAACGTTATAAAATCCAAATGTGCAGGAGTGACCGACTTATCCGTTGCCGTTCCTGTGACGATGTCAGAAGCATCAGCAAATGTAGTCGGCTTAGACAGCACAATCCACTTTGACAAGGTGTTATCATATATCAAGACGGCTGATAGATTGCTGTCGTCTAGGGTTATGTCATTTGCAATATCGATATTGCCCGTGGATTTTAATACAACCGTTCTTGCATCGTTTGCCGGTGAAATAATTAAAAACTGACCGTCTGCCCCCCCATTTATTGTTTCCAAATCATCGCTGGCCGCATCGCTTTCAGTATCAACAGTATGTTTGGTACCTGTAATCGTAATAGCACCACTAGAAACAGTTAATTCTCCATCGTCCTTAAAGGCTGTTTTGCCCGCAAAGCTGTTGTTGCCCGTGAAAGAATTATTCTTATCGCTGGCGACCGTTGCGTTAAACAAAACATTCCATGAAGTACCGTTACACCGCACAATCGCGGAACTGCTCGCGGCAATTGACGCTGTACTTGCGCCATCAACCTGCTCAGATGAATCCGGATCAATTGTAACTGTGCCGGAACCTGTGTTATTGACAATGAAATAAAAGCCGTCTTCAGCCGTTGCCACATCAAGCAGAGATAGCGTTAAAGTGTCCGTGCATTCGATATAGGTCTTATTATATACGGATGTAACATTCAGGTTTGCGGCCGTGGTCGTCGTACTGCCACCAAATCCTGTTGTCGTATCGCCCAGAATGTCGTCAATCGTCCAAACATCTACATCAGCAGACGTTTTCAAAACAAACTTATACGAACCCGAACCCAGCCATACATCTG
>JGI12001J15744_1000261_pt1 | contig 9414 bp, 8 predicted proteins | sample DeeseametaMP2634_FD_15744 | JGI IMG/M metagenome (IMG submission 15744) | reverse complement strand
ATTGTTTTATCAATAATTTTTTCCTGGATTTTTTGAGAAAGATCTTTATCTATGATTGGTGTTGGGGAATAAGCACCCATTCCACCAGTGTTTGGTCCTTTATCATTGTCAAATATTCTCTTATGATCTTGGCTTGTAGCCATTGGTATTGCAATTTTTCCATCAGACAGAGCAATGTATGATGCCTCTATACCATCAATTCTTTCCTCGATAATGATGTTGTTTCCTGCGTCGCCAAATTTTTTATCTACTAACATCGTATCGATAGATTTTTTAGCTTCATCCTTACTGTCACAAACAATCACACCCTTTCCAGCTGCAAGACCGTCAGCTTTTATGACAACATTATATTCAATTTGATTAACGTATTCTTTTGCCTTTACTGCATCGTCAAACACCTCAAATGAAGTAGTAGAAATGTTGTTACGCTTCAAAAATTGCTTAGCCCAAATTTTACTTGACTCTAATTGTGCAGCTTCTTTTGTTGGTCCAAATATCTTCAAACCCATTTCATTAAACATATCAACAATGCCCATTGCAAGTGGCGCCTCGGGACCAACAACAGTAAAACAATTATTTTCAGAGGCAAAATTGGCTAATCCATCTAAATCATCGACAGAAATCTGCACGTTATTTAATGTGCCACCATTGCCAGGTGCATAAAATACTGTGTTAACATTATTACTCTGACCAAGTTTCCAGCCAATAGAATGTTCTCTTCCACCGGAACCAACGACAAGAACATTAACCAATACCTGAAACTTGATTATCTGGTATATATTCGAAGGAATCGCGATAAGTTTGATGGCGATAACTAGCCATTTTAGTAGAAGATAAGGTAAAAAATGCCGAGAATTCTAAATTTTTATATTTTTAATTATAACATAAATTGAATGACTTCGGAAAAACCACACGAAACATCATGTCCTCTTTGTATAAAAGGCGTACCACACCATCACAAAACAGCTTGTTATCTGTGCATAAAAAACGGAAAATCTCTTTATTTTTCAGATACTCAAAAATATAAAAAACATCTAAAAACTGAACATTTCCTAGAGTTATCGTAAAAAGATTACAGCCTCTTGCATCAAATAATTAGTATTTTTTCTTGTGACATGAACAATCACAAGTTATTGTGATGTCGTGAAATTTTCCTGTTGTTTTATACTGTCTCTGCTGTTTATTATGTCCACATTTTTTACATTTCATAGGAATTCTAGATTAATCTTGTAAAAAAATACAATATGATACTATTCATTTTTTAAAATCGAGAGTATTTTTGGTAATGCATTTGCAGAAGTTGCCTGTATTGAAAGATCCATATCATTTGACATGACAGTTTTTTCAGGATTCACCTCAATCAACGTTGAGCCATTTTGTTTTGCATAGATTGGTAATGTGTTCGCAGGTGAAACAGCAAGAGACGTTCCAGCTATAATCATTACATCGCATGTACTAGCCTCTTTTATTGCATTTTTCCAAACATTTTGTGGCAGTGCTTCTCCAAACCAAACAACGTCAGGTCTGAGCATATTCCCACACTCACATTTGGGCGGGAGTGATTCAAAATTATCAGTTATGTTATCAGAAAAATTACAAGCTGTACATTTAATCCGAATTATACTGCCGTGTAGCTCCAAAACATTTGTACTGCCTGAGTGCTGGTGTAAACCATCAATATTCTGTGTTAATACAACTACATCCTTGTATTTTTCCATCTTGGAAATTGCAAAATGACCTTCGTTTGGTTTTGCGTCCAAGATGTTTTTTCTCCTATCCTCATACCATTCCCAAACCAGTTTTGGATCATCATAAAATGCATCTATTGATGCAAGTTTCATGGGATCATATTTTCTCCAATGACCATCTTTTCCCCTAAAAGTAGGGATTCCGCTTTCTTGAGAAATTCCTGCTCCAGTTACAAAAACTATCTTTCTAGAATCAATTAATTTCTGGGTAACGATGTCAAACATTTTCATTCAATATATGTCAGACAATTCACGTACTGTTATAAGAGATAAATGCACGAGAGCGATATATGGAATTAGTAAATGAGTTTAATCTAAAAGAGATTGAACAGATCACTAAAGATTATCTTTCAAAACTAAATTTACAAAAACTGATTGATGATTCACCAGACAAACGAGATAAAATTATGTTCATTGAAGGACCCCCAACCCTAAATGGTGAACCGCATGCAGGTCACCTTAGAGGTCGTGTCTTCAAAGACTTGTGGTACAGATTTAACACGCTGAATTTAAAAAATGTAATTTTTAATGCGGGATGGGATACACAGGGTCTTCCAGTAGAATTACAGGCTGAAAAGGAACTTGGAATAGAAAAAGGCAGGAAAGAAGATAGAACTGATGAACAAATTATGGAACTTGTAGCTGGATGCAAAAAAATCATAGAAAAATATTACCATACGTGGATACAAGTTGACAAAAACCTTGGTGTTTCACTAAATCAAGAAGATGCATACTGGACGTATAAGGACGAATTTATTGAAAGGGAATGGAAACTACTCAAACATGCATATGAAAATGGAATTTTAACAGAAGGTAAGAGAGTAGTAGCATATTGTCCTAGCTGCCTCACATCACTAAGCCATTCAGAAGTCAATCAGGGATATCACAAGGTGAAGGATCCATCGTTATTTTACAAGGTAAAGCTCGTAGATGAAGACAAATTTCTCATTGTATGGACAACTATGCCATTTACACTTGTGACAGATGCAATGATTGGTACTAACCCAAAGGAGGAATATGTTGAAGTTAAAGTAGAAAATGAGATTTGGATTGTAGGAAAAATTAGATTAGAAGAATTTATGCAAGAGATCAAAATAGAAGACTATCAAGTTCTCAAAACAATGCTTGGTTCTGAGCTTGAAGAAAAAAAATACATACACCCGCTCTTAGATCAGATTCCAAAACTTGCAGAGTTTGCAAAAAAAGATAATTATCATGTAGTGGTCTCTGAAAATTTTGTTGATGTGAATACAGGTAGCGGTTTGGTACACCTGTCCCCTGCAAACGGAGAAGATGACTATAACACTGCCATTAAGAGAAATGTGGACATATTCAGTCCAATAGACGATGAGGTAATCTTCACAGAGAGTGCAGGCCAATATTCAGGACAGTTTGTACGAGATGCAGATGAGAAAATTGTAGAATCTGTGAAACAAAGAGGTGCACTAGTAAAAATTGGAACAATTAAGCACGATTATCCATCTTGTTGGAGATGTAAGAATGATCTAGTATGGCTTGCAAGAAGAGAATATTTTTACATGCTAGATAAATTGGGTGACAAAGCAATCACTGCAGCTGAAAACGTAGAGTATTTTTTTGACCAACCAAAAAATAGATTCCTAGAAATTATTAAAGAAAAACATCCATGGTGTATTTCACGTGAAAGATACTGGGGTTGTCCAATCCCAATCTGGAAATGTGAAAATTGTGACCACATAGAAAGATTGTTTTCAAGAAAAGAGATTGTCAATGCAGCATCTGAACCCCCCGATCTGCCTGAACTTCACAGACCTTGGATCGATAACGTTATCATTAATTGTAAAAAATGCAATACAAAGATGGTAAGGGAAGAGTTTGTTCTTGATACATGGCATAACAGCGGGGCTGCGCCTTTTGCCTCGTTAAGCGATGATGAATACGAAAAAACTATACCTGCTCCGTTTTTCACTGAAGGTATTGATCAAACACGTGGTTGGGCATACACACTGCTTATTGAAAATGTGATTTACAAAAATAAACCAATATCTCCATACAAATCATTTCTGTTCCAAGGACATGTTCTTGATGAAAAAGGAAACAAGATGAGTAAGAGTACCGGAAACGTTATTGATGCATCTGATCTGCTTGACAAATATCCAGTGGATCTTGTACGATTCTATTTCATGTGGAAATCAAATCCAATTGAATCACTAAGCTTCAGTGAAAAAGAACTGATGTCAAGGCCATATCAAATTCTGAGTACACTTTTTCATATTCATTTGTATTTTAAACAGAATAGTGAATACGATAAGTTTAATGTAAATGAGATAACTATCGACTGGGCAAAGAACAATGGGTTGCTTGTTCCTGCAGATATCTGGTTACTATCAAAACTCCAAAAAACAATTGAATTGTGCACCGAGTCAAATAAAAACTGCAAGTTCCATGAATCAGCTAGTGCCATAGAAGATTTTCTAATCAATTCACTAAGCCAAATTTACATTCCAATAACAAAACCAGAACTTTGGAATGATGATGAAACTAAAAAGAACAGAAGGTTTGTTATCTATGCAATTCTAGCTGATTCATTAAAAAAGCTAGATATTTTGATACACCCATTTTCGCCATTTACAAGTGAGTACCTGTATATGACTACATTTGGAAGCAAAAAATCAATACTTTTGGAATCATGGCCAAAATCTGTACCTTCACTGATTCATGAAGGTGTTGAAGAATCGTTTGACCTAATGAATGATATTGTTTCTGTTTGTGCTGCTGCAAGAATGAAAGGAAAATTGAAAAGAAGATGGCCATTAAAACATGCGATAATATGTGTGGAAAAAGGGCTACGCCAGAAAATTGAATTACAATCAGAACTATTACAATCCCAATTAAATGTAGAAAATTACAAAATTATTGAACTTGAAAACCATGAAGGCATATCAGAGCTGCTGGAGATGAAAAAAGCTGGCATCTCGGTGGTTCCCAAGATAGACCTTGACCGAAAGGCTATAGGTCCTAAGGCAAAACAAAATCTAGGCAGGTTAATAGAAATTTTTACAGAAACAAAACCTGATGAGATAGTTCAAGGTTTAGAAAAACATGGTTCGTTTACATTTGACGTTAATGGTAACAATGTTTCATTAGATACAAGTGATTTCATAATAGAGTTTGATATTCAAGAAGGCTTCACATTCTCAAAAAGAAATAATCTGATAGGAATAATCTCCACTGCAAGGAACGAAGAATTGATGGCAAAAGGTCTGATTAAGGATCTTGCCAGAAGGCTGCAGGCACTAAGAAAGGAACGGGGCTATAACCCAACTGATGTCTTGGATACAGCTTCTATATTGGATCTAGACCAAGAATCATTAGCCATGCTAAAAGATAAAACTGAAGAACTTGCATTTTTGGTGAGAGTCAAACAAGTGAATTTCACACAAACATGCAAAAAATACAAAGATGATGACATAGATGGTCAAAAAATTAGGATTTCTGTTGAATGAGTATCTTAACAATCATCATAAATACAGAAAATGCGTAGATTAATCATGGTCAAGCAGATTAGTCTTGATGCCTGGTCTCTCCAAAATCTAACGGATCTATTAAAAAAAGGTTCACAGATAGTAGCAAAAACAAATGTGCCTATAGTCCTCTACCGCCAGACCATAGAGGAAGAAGATGATTCGTATGAGGAGATAGTTTGTACGCTAACAGATAATTACGTTATTGAACAATTAATAATATCTGGAGGTATGGTAGTACCGGCAATCAGGCAGCAATTGGTATACAAATTAGATGAGTTTCCTGATAGGCTTTTGAGAAAAAGCAAAGATTTGTTCTTAGAAACTGTTGAACTTTTAGAAAAAAAATTAAAGGAATAGAAATTACTGCTACGATTATAAACTTCCAAATACGATAATTTTCATGAGACTGTTAGAATATCAGGCTAAGGAATTATTCAAGGAATATGGCATTAAGGTTCCAACAAGTATTGTTTCAAAAGACATAGAAAGTGGAAGGAAAGATGCTGAAAAAATTGGATATCCGTTTGTAATAAAGGCACAAGTTCCTGTGGGTGGCCGTGGAAAAGCGGGTGGAATCCAAAAGTGCCATAATGAAGATGAGTTCGAATTGAAATATCCACAGGTTTTAAACATGACAATCAAAGGTGAAAAAACTCGTGCTGTTCTGCTTGAAAAGATGTCCGTATATGAAAAAGAAATCTATCTCTCATTGTTCCTTAACAGAAGTAAAAGATGTTACACTATAATCTCCTCTGCAGAGGGTGGAGTTGAAATCGAATCAGTGAAGAACCAGGTAATACGAGAAATTGGTTTAGGTGATGTTTCAAAAAAAGTTGCTGAAGAAGTGGCAAAGGAAATTGGTCTTGATGAAAATTCAGTTACTCACTTTGTCGACATTCTGCAAAAACTATCAAAATTAACTATAGAGAAAGAAGCGGAATTGACAGAGATTAACCCTCTTGTAATCCTTAAGGACGGCTCAATGATGGCACTTGATGGCAAGATTATGACTGATGATAATTCTAACTTCAGGCACAAGGAACTTGCAAAATATCGAGAAAAAACAGAGTTTGAAGAGGAGGCAGAAAAAAGTGGATTTTCACTTGTAGAATTAGATGGTAATATAGCTGTTATCGGTAACGGAGCGGGGCTTGTAATGTCAACACTTGACATGCTTACTGACAACGGTGGAAAGGCTGCTTGCTTCCTAGATGTTGGCGGCACTGCCACTACGGAATCTGTCTACAAAGCTTTAACGCTCATCAGCAATATGAGAAATGTCAAGGCAGTTCTAGTAAATTTGTATGGAGGAATCGTAAAAACAACTACTGTGGCATCCGCATTTCTCAAGGCATATGATGATGAGATAATAATTTTACCAGTTTTTGCTAGATTAATGGGTTCGGAGTCAGAAAAATCAAAAGAAATGCTGAAAGATAGTGAAACACAGTTATCAGGATCGATTGAGGAAGCCATCAACAAAGTTGTTATGGAGATAAATAAATGACAGATATTTTTGAACTTTTAAAAGGAAAACAGAATTCAAAAGGTGATTTTCAAAAACAACCTGTAGTAGTACAAGGAATTACAGGAAAATATGGCACACGACATACAAAACTAATGATAGAATATGGAACTAACATAGTTGCGGGTGTTACTCCCGGCAAGGGAGGACAAAAATTTGAAAATTCAGTTCCAATTTATGAAACAATCAAGGAGGCAGTTGACAAAACAGGTGCAAAAATTTCTATCATGTTTGTTCCGGCTAAATTTTTTTTAGGCGCAGCAAAAGATGCGTTAGAAGCGGGAATAAAATTGCTTGTAGCTATTCCAGAACACGTGCCAGTACATGATACAATGAAAATAGTTGCGCTTGCAAAACAAAAAGATGCAATTGTCATAGGTCCTAATACACCTGGAGTTATGATACCAGAATTAATCAAGATTGGAATCATGCCTGCATCACCATTCAAGTTTGGAAATATAGTAGTCTTATCAAAAAGCGGAACACTACTTTATGAGATTTGTAACCATCTTTCGAACTCTGGATTTGGACAATGTATAACAATCGGTGTAGGAGGAGACCCAATTAACGGTACTAGACTTACAGATGCATTTGACATGGTAAAAGACTATCCTGATCTTGAGGGCATTGTTGTTGTGGGCGAAATTGGTGGAGATGCAGAAGAAGTTTTAGCACAGAAAATAATTGATGAGAACTTCAACAAACCTGTTGTTGCATACATAGCTGGCAGAAGTGCCCCAAAAGAAAAGAGAATGGGNCATGCTGGTGCAATTGTTATGGGAAATTATGGATCAGCTGAATCTAAAATAACAATGTTTTNGAAAGCCAATATTCCAGTTGCCAAAAGNCCAATAGAAGTGCCTATGCTATTAGCTGGAAAAATGGAAAAAAAATAGTTTATACGGAGTCATTTTGATGTGAAANCAATATGCCAATCACAGATCCTGAAAAAAAACAGATTGCACAAAAGGCACGACTTTACATGAAAATTTGTTTTACATGTGGGGCACGAAACCCCATAAGTGCAACAAGATGCCGAAAATGCCATAACAGCTATCTGCGATTGAAAAACAGAACCCTAGGAATTAAAAAGACATAGATTATGATAGTTTGATGGTTACTTCCTCACCGTTATCTATTGGCACAGTAACTGACTGAACATTTGGATTGCTCCTAACATGTGATAAATAATCCGCCATCATCTCGTTGAATCTTTCCGGAAGCAGAATGTTATCTGCGCCTATTATCCCGCCCTTTCTCACTAGTGGCAAGCACAGATCAAAATATTCGATATAGCTTTCCTTGTCTGCATCAATGAAAATAAAATCAAAATAATTTTCGCCGAACTCTTCCTTTATCTCATGCAAAATTTTTCTAGCCTCCCCCTTCCTGATTTTGATTAGAGAACTTACTCCAGCCTCCTCAAAGTTCCGTGTTGCGTTATCTATCTTGAATTTCTCCCTCTCAATTGTTATAATTTGACCATCAGATTGGGTGTTTAACATTACTGCATCGGCAAACCACAACCCAGAATAGCCTACAGACATGCCTATCTCAAGAATTTTTTTAGCATTTATGGACATTAGCAGAGTGTTGTAAAACATCCCAATGTTTTTTGATATGCAGTTCAGTCTCTTCTCGCCGGGAATTTCATCCCGGTGGCTGTTCTCATAGTCAATGTCCTTTTCTAATCTTGATAATACATTCTGGATTTTTTCATTTACCATTATTCTTTAAATTACTTGGTGCGCGATATATAATGTTGGCAGAATCGGCAAAAAATCTCGTACCTAAATTTTTTGATGAGACCGGGGCAACATATGATGGCGTTGTTTCATATGGCACGCTAGGGAAGGACAAGTACTGGAAGAGAAAGATATTGGAACAAATTTCTGATGGGAATTCTTTCCTGGATCTTGCATGTGGGACTGGCATCCTTACCAGGGAAATTGCAGAAAAATTTCCCAGTGCAGAGATAGTTGGCGTTGACATTACCAAAAGTTATCTTGATGTGGCTAAGAAAAATTCAAATTCATTTGACAACATCTCGTTCATCCTTGACGATGCAGAAAAATTCAAACTGGATTCAAAGTTTGACTGCATCACTGCATCCTATCTGCCAAAGTATTGTGACCCGGAAGTACTTGTAAAAAATTGTGTGGCGCATATCAAGCCAGGCGGCAAGATCATCTTCCATGATTTCACATATCCAAAAAATCCAGCTGTCAGAGGGCTGTGGAACTTCTTTCTTACTTTCCTGCGGTTGGTCGGATGTTTCATTCCAAGTTGGAAGGACGCACTAATCGGGCTGCCAAAATTAATTCGAAGAACCAAGTGGCTGGACAGTTATTCCGATGCAATGAAGAAAAGTGGATTGAAGGTGAGCCACCAATATCTCACATACGGTGTATCGGCAATCCTAACTGGCACAAAATAAGTATGGTATATTTTTAAAAATCTCAGAGATGAAGGCACTAGTCTATGAAAATTATGCAGAGAATGATGATTTTGAATCTATTTTACAGATAAAGGACGTTCCGGAGCCAACACCAAAACCAAACGATGTAATTTTTCGCGTAAAGGCTGCGGCATTAAACTATGATGACATATGGGGCATGAGAGGAAAGCCACTCGC
>JGI12001J15744_1000242_pt1 | contig 9688 bp, 9 predicted proteins | sample DeeseametaMP2634_FD_15744 | JGI IMG/M metagenome (IMG submission 15744) | reverse complement strand
TTAAATAGCTGACCGCTGAAAGCTGATACCTGACAGCTCCTAGAGCCGTCCGCCTCCCTTGAAAATGGGCTCCTGCCGGCGGTAGACCTGAATGCGGTTGCGGCAGGACTCGACCACGAACACCCGGTCTTGGTCGTCCACGGTCACGGCCACCGGACCCCAGAAGTCCTTCTCCCGCTCGATGCCCTGAGCGATCTCCCGTTCTTTCCACATCTCGCCGTTGGCGTCCAACTTGTCTTTGCCCCACTTGGAGATAGTTCCGTCGCCGGTGGTCAGCGTCACAAATTTGCCGGCCGGGTCGAACATCTGCATGCGGTCGTTGCCCCAGTCGGCCACATAGATCATGCCGGTCCGGTCCACAGCCACGCCGGTTGGCCGGTTGAACTCGCCGGGCTCATTCCCTGAGCTGCCGAAAGCCATCAGGAACGCGCCGTCCTTGGTGAATTTCTGGATACGGTCATTGCGCCAATCGGCAACGTAGATGTTGTCTTCGCCATCGACGTCGATGCCCCACGGCAAGTTGAACTGCCCGTCGCCGGAACCCTGACTCCCGAAGGACGAGATGAACTCGCCGTCCTTGGTGAACTTCTGGACCCGGTTGTTCTGGCTATCAACCAGCAGCAGATTGTCGGCGGCGTCGAAGACCATTCCGGAAGGGCTCTTGATCTTGCCGTCGCCGGCGCCTTCAGTGCCCCATTTGCCGACCCATTCCCCGTCTTTGGTGAAGATGGAGATGCGGTTCAGCCACTCATCGGCCACATAAACGTTGCCCGCCTGGTCCAACGCCACGCTAGTGGGCCAGATGAGGGAGCCGTCCTCGGTGACGATGTCTGTCACTCCGGCGGTGTGGACGCCACGGGCGAACTCGCCGATGTATTCTTCGTCCACCGTGCAGATGGTGATCCGCTTGCCGTCGGGCCGGTACTCGTAGGACCGGTTGACCACATACATGGAGTCGTCGGCGCCCCGGGCCATGGCCACGGGGTTGCGGAATCCGGGGCCGGAGAACTCTCCGCGCCCGATGCTATGACTGTATTGAAGGGATACCCCCAATGCTGCAGTAGCCATCATTACCTCTTTTCGATTTACGGTTACGGCTTGCTTGACTCTTCTGGGCCAGGGCTTAAAGAAACGCCATCTGCTCGAATTCCCCACCAACGATGGGCTTGGCATCGATGCCGATCCATTTTTCCAGCAGCGTGGAGTACAGGCCGCGGAAGTCGTTGTTGAAGTGGAGGTCGCCTTCCAGCAGCTTGCTCTCTTCCAGGGACGGGTACTCGCCGTAGACTCCGCCTTTGACGTTCTCGCCTACGACAAATGCGATCCCGCCCGAACCGTGGTCGGTGCCGGAGCCGTTGTCGTGCACGCGGCGGCCGAACTCGGTGAAGACCAACAGCGTCATATTGTCAGCCGCGTTGTTCTCGACCAGGTCGGCTTGGAAGTCACGTACAGCGGCGGAAACCTGGCCCCAGAGGGCTGAATGTCCGACCATTTGCCCAGCGTGGGTGTCGAAGCTGTTGTAGGGGGCGGTGGTGTAAAGGAACCTGGTGCCAAACCCGGCTATGTGGGTCTGGGCGATGTTCCTCATGTACTGCGCGACTGAATCATTCCCGTACTCGATAGTTGAAGAATACTTCTCAGGCGCGGTGCTGAGAATGTCGGCGCCTTTAAGGGCGTCCATGCCGGTGTGGGACAGGTAGTCCATCACCTGGCCGCGGCCCATGGCGGGAGAGTACATGCGGGAGAAGATGTCCAGAGCCTCGTCCCTCTGGTCGTCGTCGATGCCGGTGAGGACGCCGTAGGTCTCCAGGTTGCCCACCGAGGCGACCGGCACTCCGGGCGCCGCCAACGAGCGGGGTAGGCCCCGTCCGAAGTTCACGCCGGTCAGGACATTCTCACCCTGGGGGTCGAGGTCGCGGATGGCGCGGCCCAGCCAGCCCTCACTGCCCACCTTTTCCGGCTCGCAGGTGTGCCAGATGTCCATGGAACGGAAGTGGGAACGGTTGGGATTGGGGTAGCCCACGCCCAGGATTATTGCCAGCTTGCCCTGATCGAATAGGTCTTTGATCGGACCCAAGGCGGGGTTGAACCCGATGTGGTCGTCGATCTTCAGCACTTGGTCTTCGGACACCCGGACCGATGGCCGGTTGTCGGAATATAGAGGGTCGGCATAGGGGACTATGGTGTTCAAGGCGTCGTTGCCGCCGGAGAGCTGCAAGACGGCCAAGACCGGGTCTTTCCTTGTTGATGTCATTTGATGGGTCCTCCTCGGAGTTACTTTTCTGCCTAGTCGTCGGGTAAATTCTGTCCGCCTAGGCGAACTGGTACTCCTGGGTGGCTACGATTAGCTGCAGGGTCTGGGCGATCTGTCCGCCGTAAGACTCGGTCCCAGGCTTCAGGTCACCGGACTTTCCGATGTGTTCCACCAGGTAGGCGCGGGTCTCATCGGGCAGGGCATAAGCTCCCACCATGTCCAGACAGCGGTCGAGCAGCGCTGAAGGGTCGGTTACGTCCTCGGAACTGATGCGTTCAATGATGGCCTTCACTCCGGGGAGGTCCGTGTTGCCCATCTGGTCGGCTGTGAAGTTGATGCGCTCCACCAGAGTNCCGCTGTCGATCCATTCCTGGCCCTTCCTGGCCCGTGTGCCAGCCCTCGACTGTCGGGGGGTTCATCAAGTCTTGGCCCATGTATCGAATCTCCATGGCGATGGGGTGGAGGCCCGGCTTGGGGCTGGTGAAGTCCTGCACCAAACGCATGGTCCCGGCCACGGTCTCGGCGGGACTCTTGACCTTTTCGAAGCGGGCGTTCTTGAACCAGTCGGAGTTGAACATCACCCGCAGCATGGCGGTGAGGTTGTAGCCCGACTCGAAATAGGCATCCTCCATCTCCTTGATGGCGTCCATGTCCCGGGGAGGAGTGCCTTGCCAGGATGGGATCTGGGGCTCATCGGCCACGAAGAAGTTATACAAGTGGCGGGCGATGAACCGGCCGGCGGAGGGCTGCTTCACGATGATTTCGATGATGTCTTCGCCGTTGAAGTTGCCCGTCTCACCCTGGAACGTCTTTTCGCCGTAATCGTGGTCGGCTGCGTTGAAGGCGAACTGGGACTCGAAGCGGCCGTAGGGATATCTGGGGATGGCGTTGGCGATGGTCCAGCCGGTGAAGGCCTGAGCGCACGCCTTAACGTCGTCTTCAGAATAGTTGGCGTGGCCGTCCATGCCAACGCCCATGGCGAACAGCTCAAGCAATTCCCGACCGAAGTTCTCGTTGATGGCGTCCTTGTGGCTCATGCAGTTGTCCAGGTAAAACACCATGGCCGGATCGACGGAGAGCGCCAGCAGCAGTTTGGGGAAGCTGCCCATCCCCAGTTCCCGGAACATGTCCAATTGCTGTTGTATCTGGCGGCCGTGCTCGCACTTGGAGTTGCCGACGCAGAAGATACCGTGCCAGAAGAGGGTCATCTTCTCTTGCAGCGGGCGCTTGGTATTGATCATGCGGTAGGTGAGATAAGCCTGGTTGATCTCCAGGGCGTTCATCTCTTTCCAGTCGATGAAATAACGCTCCAGGATGTCCATTTCCAGGTCCGGCTGCTCCATGGGGCTGAGCAGCTCGTCCACCACGGCCTCGTAGCCTTTGGCGGCGTACTCTTCCAGCTCTTCGTAGGTTGCGCCGAATCCGGCGCGGCGCATTAGGTGAGCCATCAGCTCGACATCAGGACTGGCCATCGGAATCTCTCCTTCCGCGAAAATTCTCGAGTCTAGGGGAAACCTGTTAGGTCAAAGCAACCTGCTCAGAACATTCCAGGCTGGTAGATGGGGTTGCTGTTCGCTAGATGATAATCATTCTAATATAAGATTGTCTATAGGTAAGGCCGAATATGGACCTGACGCCACCTATCCCAGTTCACGCCTCACCCGTCATTCTGGCGAAGGCCAGAATCCAGGGATTTCCCGCGTGATGAAGATTGGCTATCGCAACAAATCTGGATTCCTGCCTTCGCAGGAATGACGATAGGGGGACAACCAGATTTACAGTTGCCGACTCCTACATAATTCGGGAGCTACCGGTACCAAACTTGAGACGGCGTTCTAGCTCCGGTTGCCCTCAGCCTGTTGGCCGCCAGACCGGCGGCGGTGTTGGCGGAGGGTTCAATCGTCCATGATCACAGGGATGCCGGCCGCCTCCGCTTTAGCCGCGGACTCGGGGTTGATCACGCCGTCTTGCATCCAGATGTATTTGACGCCGATCTCGATGGCCTGGTCGACCACCGGCGCCACCAACTCGGACCGGCGAAAGATGTTCACCATGTCGATTGGCTCAGGGACCGACTTTAGGTCGGGGTAGCTCTTCTCGCCAAGTACCTCTTCGATCATCGGGTTGACCGGAATGATCCGGTAACCCTGTTCCTGCATGTACCGGGTAACGCGGAAACTTATCCGATCCGGGTCGCCCGATAGGCCAACCACTGCGATGGTCTTGCTGTTTTGCAGTTGCTCGTCAACCAGGTCCATATCGCCTCCCCCTAATTCCAGTTCTTGGACGAGATGTACTTGAAGGCCGCGACGGCCGCCGTGGCGCCGTCGCCGGCGGCCGAGACCAACTGGGAAGAAGAATTCTGCCGCAGGTCGCCCACGGCGTACACTCCCGGCACCTCGGTCTCCATGGAAACATTCGTTGGGATGTGGCCGGCGTTGTCGGTTTTAAGAAGCCCTTCCACGATGCTTGAGTTGGGCTCAAGGCCAACGTAGACGAACAACCCAGAGAGTTCCATGGCGTTCTCCAGATTGGTGACGACGTTGCGCATCTGAAGTCCGGTGACGGTGTCTTGGCCCAACACCTCTTCGATGACCGTGTTCCAGACCACTTCGATCTTGCGGTTGTCGCCCACCCGGTTAATCAACGCCTGCTGGGCATTGAGGCTATCGGTCCGGTGGACCAACAAAACACGCTCGCAATACTCGGTGAGGGTTAAGGCCTCGTCGGCGGCCGAGTCCCCGCCGCCCGCCACTGCGACGACCTGGTTCATGTATAAAGGGCCGTCGCAAGTCGCGCATTGGGAGACGCCCCTGCCGAAGAACTCGTCCTCTCCGGGAATGCCCAATTTGCGCAGAGTGGAGCCTGCCGCGATGATCACGGCTTTGGCCCGCAACTGTCCGGCGTCGCTCATGACCATCCGGTAGTCGCCGTCCTTGGCGATCTTTGCGGTCTCGCCCATGATGAAGTCGGCCCCGGCGTTCATGGCCTGTTCCATCACCGCCGGCCCCAGTTCTGCGCCGGAGATCCCTTCAGGGAAGCCGGGGAAGTTGTCGATCTTTTCGATGTTGATGATGGACGCGCCGCCCATCATCTGCTCTACGATGCCCGTCCGCAGTCCGTAATTGGCGGCGTACATCCCGGCGGTCATGCCCGCAACGCCTCCGCCAACGATCAATACATCAAAATCGTCTGCCAAAAGGGGCACCTCCAAGGGGAGTGATTACTGTTTTTAGGAGTGGTTAGACAGTCATGGAATAGGCGTGGACGAGTTCGGCCGCGACCGTCGCCCTAACTATAGGATGACGCCTATATCGTGTCAACATAATCTGGCGCGTTTCCAGGCCCGGTTGCGGCTGCGCAATCGCGCCCATAGAATTGAACCGCCCAGCCCATCCAGCGATCGATCGGGAGCTTGCCAATGCCCGGCGGATATGAAATCCATACCGAGTCCAACATCATGGTCGCCATGCGTGACGGCGTACGGATGGCGACCGACGTTTACAGGCCAGCAAAGGCCGGCGTTGCTCTGGACGGGGCGTTCCCGGTTCTGCTCCAGCGCACTCCCTACAGCAAGACCAGGGAGGACTTGGCGCTGGAGGCGTTGTTCTTCACCTCCCACGGGTACGTCACGGTGCTTCAGGACTGCCGGGCCCGTTATCTTTCGGAGGGCGGCTTCACCAAGTACACCGATGAGGGCGAAGACAGTTTTGACACGCTGGCGTGGCTAGCCAAGCAGCCCTGGCACGAGGGCAAGGTAGGCACTTACGGGCTGTCCTACTCGGCCCACACCCAGGCTGCTGCCGCCTGCCTGAATCCCCCGAACCTGGGCTGCATGTGGCTCGATTCAGGCGGGTTCTCCAACGCATTCCTGAATGCCTGCCGCAACGGTGGAGCCTTCGAGTTGCGCCAGTTGACCTGGGCCTACAAAGAGGCTGTGGAGAGCCGTGAGGCTCATGCCGACCCCGATGTAATCGGGGCGGCCATCGAGTCCCAGAATATCTTCGATTGGTTCAAGAAGCTGCCCTGGAAGAAGGGGCACTCGCCGCTGCAATGGACCCCCGACTACGAGGATTATCTGCTGGACATCTGGGCCCGGGAGACTTTCGATGATTATTGGAAGCAGATAGGGCTCTGTGCCGAAGAATATTACGATTCGTTCTCAGATGTGCCTCAAGTCCATATGAGCGCCTGGTATGACCCATATTCGAGGACGGCCACGGATAATTACGTCGCCCTTTCCGGCTTCAAGAAAGGACCGGTGTCGCTGCTGATGGGGCCGTGGACCCACGGGGCCCGTTCCGTGACTTACTCCGGGAACGTGGACTTCGGCCAGTCGGCCATCATCGAGCATCTGGCGGCCGATTTCAACCATCTGCGTCTGCGGTTCTTCGACCGCTGGCTCAAAGGAGAAGACAACGGTTGGGAGGAGCAAGCGCCGGTGATGTTGTTCGTAATGGGCGGCGGGTCGGGGCGCAAGAACTCCCAGCAGCGGTTGGAACACGGCGGACGCTGGCGCAGCGAGAATGAATGGCCTCTGGCGCGCGCGGTGAACACGCCGTTCTACTTGCAGCCCGACGGCGGTCTGTCCACCCAGCTTCCCGAAGGCCCCCATCCGCCGGATACTTATCTGTTCGACCCGGATCATCCCGTGCCCACGGTCGGAGGCAACATATCGTCCGGTCAGCCGGTGATGGCAGCGGGCGGATTTGACCAGAAGGAGTCGGAGGAGTTCTTCGGCTCGGAGGAGCCGTACCTGCCATTGGCTACCCGGCCGGATGTTTTGGTGTTCCAGACCGAACCGCTGGTGGAAGACTTAGAGGTCACCGGACCTGTATCGGTCCAACTCTGGATCTCGTCCAGCGCCGTGGACACCGACTTCACCGCCAAGCTGGTCGACGTCTACCCACCATCCGAGGACTTCCCAGAGGGATACGCCCTAAACCTGACAGATGGAATCCTGCGTGTGAAATTCCGGGACTCGTGGGAGCGCACGGAATTGATGGAACCGGGAAAGGTCTACCAGATCGAATTGGGACTGCTGCCTATATCAAATCTATTCGTGAAGGGGCACCGCATCCGGTTGGACATATCCTCAAGTAACTTCCCCAGGTTCGATGTGAATGGAAACACGGGAGAGAACCCCGGAACATCGCCGGTGAGAATAACCGCACTGAACAGCGTCTACCACGACGAGACACGGCCATCCCACATACTGCTGCCGGTGATACCGGCCGACTGATTCAGGCCCTACATCAAACCAGCCATCCCGAGGGCCACAGCCGCCCGAACTCAGACCTGCCACCCGGTTAGCGCCGGTTGATCAGCGTTGCCACAAAGTAGTCCGAGTTGAGATTAAGCGAGCTCTGGAACCTGAATCCACTGTCCTTGGCGATCTGGCGTAATTCGTCCGTAGTGATCCGCACCTGTTGAGGCGGGCCAGACTCTGTTTCTGCCTTTTGCCATTCCACGATGAAACACCAGCCACCGGGCGTCAACATCTCTTTGGCGGCGCTCAGGAAACGCACCCTGTCCTCTGGGTGATGCAGGGTCACTGAGATGAAAAGGCCGTCCGCCACGCCGGCCTCCACCGGAAAATCGTACTCTTCGCATCTCATGACTTCGACATTGCCCAGGCGTGCCTTATCTACTCTTTCTTGGCAGGCCTGGACCATCTCGTCAGAGGTATCTAAGGCGAATACCTTCCCGTGGATCAAATACTTGGCTAATGGAAGGGTGAAATATCCGGGTCCGCAGCCGATGTCGGCCACCGTGTCCCTGGAGTTGATCGGGCAGTGGCTCATGACGCGGAACGGGTCCAGTGTCTCCGCCCGTTCCGGCCGCAGCATGCGCTCAACCGTGCTGGGCATGTCCGGATGGTCTGAATCTGTGGACATCGATTCGTGATTCTCCCTACGTGTGATGATTGCTTCAGCCGGCCGCTTAGATCGATCGCCATGATTAATCGCTTTAGGCGGTTACTTTACATGACTGGATTACCAGCGGCAAATCGCTTGACCGATCTCCGTTGACACCCCTGAAACCCCATCGTACACTACCGCTAGAACCACGGTTCCGTGGGGCGTGAATCACTCGTGGATATTACGTCGTCCAGCAGACATAACCTGTTAGAATTCTACCGGTTTCCCCCGTCAATCAACCACCATCCAGGAGATATGCATGTCCGTCTTATTCGACGAAGATCCCGATGTCGCCCGAGCCCTAGAAGCCGAAGACCAACGCCAACGGGACTGCATCGTCCTGATCGCTTCTGAGAACTACGCCAGTAAGGCCGTACTTGAGCCTGGCGCCAGCGTAATCAGCAACAAGTATGCCGAGGGATATCCGGGCCGCCGTTACTACGGTGGGTGCGAGAATGCGGACATAGTTGAGAGTCTTGCCATCGACCGGGTTAAGGAATTATTCGGCGCCGAGCACGCCAACGTTCAACCCCACAGCGGCGCCCAGGCCAACATGGCGGCCTACTTCGCCGTTCTCGAGACGGGCGACACGGTGATGGGGATGCAATTGGACCACGGCGGTCATCTGACTCACGGCGCCAGCGTTAATTTCTCCGGCAAGATCTACAACTTCGTGCCCTACGGCCTGAACAAGGATACCGAGACCATCGACTACGATGAGGTCGAGCGTCTGGCCAAGGAGCACAAACCCAAGCTCATAGTGGCCGGCTGCAGCGCTTATCCCCGCGTCTTGGACTTCGCCCGGTTCCGCGCCATCGCCGACAGCGTGGACACACTACTGATGGTGGATATGGCCCATATCGCCGGCTTGATCGCCGGCGGCGCCCATCCCTCGCCCTTCCCCCATGCCAACATCGTCACCTCGACCACCCAGAAAAGCCTCCGCGGACCCAGGGGCGGCTTCATACTCTGCGACGAAAACCTCGCCAAGAAAATCGATTTCGCCGTGTTTCCGTTCACCCAGGGAGGGCCGCTGATGCAGTCCATAGCCGGTAAAGCGGTCTGCTTCGGCCAAGCGTTGAAACCCGAGTTCTCCCGCTACGCGCATCAGGTGGTGGCCAACTGCAAAGTACTGGCGGCGGAGCTCTCCGAGGCCGGTATGAGACTGGTATCCGGAGGCACCGATAATCACATGGTGCTGGTGGACGTGACCCCACTGGGCATCACGGGCCAACAGGCCGAGCGGGCCCTGGAGTCGGTGGGAATCATCGCCAACAAGAATGCGATCCCCTATGACCCGCAACCGCCCAGAGTGACCAGCGGACTGCGCCTGGGCACCCCGGCGATCACCAGCCGGGGCATGGAAGAGGCCGAGGCCAAGCAGGTGGCGGCCATGCTCATCAAGGTGCTGGCCGATGTTGAAGACAAAGAAGCCCACGCCAAAGTATCGGTCAAGGTCAAGGAGTTGACCTCCCGCTTCGCCGTGCCAGGCATAGATCACTGATAAACACCC
>JGI12001J15744_1000232_pt1 | contig 9788 bp, 9 predicted proteins | sample DeeseametaMP2634_FD_15744 | JGI IMG/M metagenome (IMG submission 15744) | reverse complement strand
AGGACATTGATCTTGATATGATTGATCAGTCGCGCTTTGTGCATCTAGATCTGTTTTTAATGTTCTCTGACGAGGGACGCAGTACCATCGATTTTGTGTCAGACCACCTAAAGCGCACAGGCGGAAAACTGGCCCTCAGTTTGAATTGCGAGCCTTTGATGGAAAAAGAACGCGCCCGCATTCAAGAATTAGCGGCCCAAGCCGATATCCTGGTTGGCAGCCTAGATGAATTTAAAACCCTGTATCAGGTCGAAACTGATGAGGAGATTTTTGCGGCCGCCAAAAGACTGAAAGCCCCCGTGGCCCTGACCAATGGCGCGAAAGATGTCTATGTTATTGATAATCAAGGCGTGCATATCGTGCCTGTTAAAAAAGTTGAAGGCATCGTCGATACGTGCGGGGCCGGCGATCAATTCGCAGCCGGATATCTGAAGGGTGTCATTGATGGCCTGCCCCCGAAAATGGCCGCGCAACAAGGATGTATGTGGTCGGCGCAAATCATTCAGCATTATGGCGCCCTGCCCAAGAAAGTACCGCCGCAACTAAAAGCCGCCAACACAAATACGCCGCCGGTTGACATCAAAAAAGTTTTTAAATAAACCCCTCTTGCCATCATGGGGCGACCTGCTATCCTGTTTACAGACGGGGGTCGAAACATGAATATATTTAAGACATTATTTTTTGCGTTTATGATGTTATCAGGCGTGGCAATCAGCCTGAATAGCAGTCAGGCACAAGAAAATAGCCGTTCAGATAAAATTGCACACGTGATGGAGGTTAAGGGCCCGATCAGCCCTGCGGTCACGGATTATTTCCAACGCGAATTTACGAAAGCCACTGATGAAAACGCCGGTTTTATAATCGTCAAAATGCATACGCCCGGCGGGCTTGTGACATCAATGCAGGATATCATTCAGATGATTTTGGCATCTGATATACCCGTTATAACATATGTCAGCCCGTCAGGATCACACGCGGCCAGCGCCGGAACCTACATATTATATGCCAGTCATATTGCCGCGATGGCCCCTGCAACCAACATTGGGGCTGCGACACCTGTTCAAATGGGCGGAAACGACAAGAATTCTCCCGAGGAAACAGAAAACGAAACATCTGAAGCGCCGAAAACAAATTCAAAAGCACTGGAATTAAAATCCGTCAATGATGCCGTTGCCTATATTCGCGAGCTTGCAGTATTACGTGGCCGCAATGCCGATTGGGCTGAAAAAGCCGTGCGCGATGCTGTCAGTCTGGGCGCTCAAGAGGCCCTAAAGGAAAATATCATAGATGTTGTCGCCAAGGACCTTGACGACCTGATGACCCAAATAAACGGGCGTACCATAGATTTAAACGGAAAAAAAACGGAGCTTGATACAGAAAATATCGAATTTGTCGATGTAAAACCCGATATCCGGACACAGATTCTGATGATTATTTCAAACCCGAATATCGCATTTTTTCTTATGACCCTTGGCTTTTACGGTTTGATCTATGAATTTGCAAACCCCGGTGCTTTTGTTCCGGGGATTGTCGGATTTATATGTCTGGCTGTTGCCCTGTTCGCCCTGAACGTATTACCGGTGAATTATACAGGCGTCGTGTTATTATTATTTGGTGTTGCCTTGATGAGCGCCGAGGCCTTTGTCCCCTCGTTCGGGGTTCTGGGGATTGCGGGTGCCATCGCTTTTGCATTGGGAGGAACGATTTTGATTGATACGGATATTCTGGGTTTTGGCATTTCATGGGAGGTGATTGCTTTGGTTACAGGTCTTAGCCTTTTGGTTTTGGTTGTCGTGCTAAGTATGGCAACACGCGCACATAAACGAAAAGTGACAACCGGCGAGGAAGCCCTGATCGGATCGGAAGCCACCGTTCTGGAATGGCATGGCAGTCACGGCGAAGTTAAAACATGGGGCGAACGGTGGGCCGCAAAATCAAATACGCCAATGTCACTTAAAACAAATGACATTGTCTATGTCGTTGAAAAGGAAAAATTAACCCTAACCGTTTCTAATATAAAACCAATTATTAAAGGAGAATAAAATGTTTGCTGGATTATCCGTTTTCGGATTCTTTTTTCTGATCATCATCCTGTTCCAGATTTTCAAAATTCTGGATGAATATGAACGCGGTGTTGTTTATACACTTGGACGATATACAGGCATCAAGGGCCCCGGCCTGATTATTCTGATCCCGTTTGTGCAACGTATGCATAAAGTCGACATGCGCGTGCGCACAATCGATGTGCCATCGCAGGATGTGATTTCGAAAGACAACGTTTCGGTCAAAGTGAATGCCGTCATTTATTTCCGTGTGATTGATCCGAACCTTGCAATCAACCAGGTGGCTGACTTTATGCGCGCAACGTCCGAACTGGCACAAACAACATTGCGTTCTGTTTTGGGTAAGCATGATCTGGATGAAATGCTGTCAGAACGCGACAAACTTTCAAAAGACATCCGCGAGCTTTTGGATGATCAGACGGACACATGGGGTATTAAAGTCTCAAACGTTGAACTGAAACACATCGATTTGGATGACAGCATGAAACGTGCAATGGCACGTCAGGCTGAAGCCGAACGTGAACGCCGCGCCCGCGTCATCAGCGCGCAAGGTGAACGTCAGGCCGCCGACCAATTGGTCGAGGCTGCGGATAAACTGGGCAGCTCGGAGAATGCGATGCAGTTGCGTTACTTGTCATCTTTTCAGGATGTCACGAACGACAAAACAAATACAATTATCCTGCCGTTACCGCTGGATCTACTCACAAAATTTGTTGGAAAATAATTATCTTTTGCGACAAATATTTATAAGGAATGGGGCCTGATATTTCGTCGGGCCTCTTTCTTTGCAGGGGAACCCCGTCATTGGCACGTATGTATGTATAAGCGTACAGAATTAATAACAGGAGATAACAATGAAAATGATTAACAAGAAAATTGCAGTTCTTTCTGCACTTGCAGTGCTTATGCTGCCCGTCGGCGCAAATGCTATGTCATCAAAAGACAATAACAATGTGACCGCCGAAGATCGTCGCGTCGAACGTCTGGAAAACCGAATTTTACAGCGCATTTTCACCGATTATGAACGTGAAGAAATCGAAAATTATTTTGAAGATTATTACGATGATGATGGCAAAACATCGAAAAAAGCCAAAAAGGGCCTGCCGCCCGGACTGGCCAAACGTGATACATTACCACCCGGTTTGCAAAAACAGTTGGAAAAGAACGGCCGTCTGCCACCAGGCCTTGAGAAAAGAATGTTGCCTGACAATCTGGAAAGCCGCCTTCCGGCGCGTGCCGAAAATCTGGCCCGCCGCATTGTCGGAGATGATGTGGTTCTGATTGACGAGGATACAGATTTGATACTGGATATCATATATAATGTCCTGAGGCCTTAGTCTTCAGTTTAATGATACTTGAAATCGTGATATAAATATATCATGACAACGTTGGTAAAAAACTTTGAAGGTAAGCCGCGTCGCTTTGGCCTTGAAATAGAATATGCAGGCGTTCCTTTGGCAAGGTCGGCACAGATTGTTGCCGATGCCACTGGCGGAAAAATACAAAGCGATCACAAAACGCATTATACAATTGCATGTGAAAACCTTGGCGATTTTATCGTTGAGCTTGATGTAGAGCTGGCACAGAAAATATCTGCAAAAGCCAAATCGCAAAAAGACCTCGATCCGAAATCCATTTCTATTGAAAGTATTGCAGATCAGATTCTTCCCGAAATTCTGGAAACGGTTGCGCCAACAGAAATCGTATCCCCGCCCCTGTCGGAAGATAATCTGCATTTGATGCAGGATATCGTCGAAGCCCTGCACAAAGAGGGTGCAGCAGGCACCGAAGAATCATTATTCTACGCATTCGGCTATCACATCAATGCCGAAATGCGCTCGGTTAAGGCCAAGGATATCCTCGATAGTTTACGTGCTTTTGTCGTCTTGTATGATTGGGTTGCCGTGCAATTAGATATGGATGTTACGCGCAAGATCAGCGGCTATGCTGCCCCCTATTCCGAAGATTATAATCTGTTTATTCTCGACCCTTCCTATGTGCCGGATCTTGCCCAGCTTATTGATGATTACATTCTTTATAATCCGTCGCGAAATTATGCGCTGGATTTATTGCCTTTGTTCTCATATCTAGATGAGGACCGCGTCAAGAAACATATCAATAACAGTTTGATAAAAAAACGCCCGGCTTGGCATTTTCGTATGCCGAATTCATCCGTCGGACAGGATAACTGGAGCATTTATGACGCTATCAATACATGGCAGCAGATTGAAAAGCTTTCGGATAATGAGAAGACCTTAAAAGAAATGGCCGCACACTACAAAATGCGTAAACCCGAGCTGATATCGGGCATCGATCATGAATGGGTCGCCTATCTTGACACACATATCAAGCAGTATAAAAATGCCTGATCATAAGCCTGTCATCGCGATTACGTCGCCAATTCATGGTCAGAAAGTCAGTTGTTTTTTCTCCGCGTTATTTATACGGCTTTATGGAGGCAGGCCTGTGCGTATTACACCGGCTGACGATTATCAAAATATCACGTTTGACGGCCTGCTTTTGAACGGCGGCACGGATATATTTCCGGATCTCTATGGCGGGAACATCAAAAGCAATTATATTTACGATCATGCACGCGATAAAATGGAATTGGAGCTATTGTCGCGCGCGGAAAAAAACAACCGCACTGTTCTGGGTATATGTCGCGGCGCCCAACTTATAAACGTTTACAGACGCGGCACACTACATTTTGACGTCAAGCTGGCCTATGAAAAGGCTGAATATCCCAGCTCGCTTCTTGCAAATATTTTCTATCGCAAGACAATGTATATTCAAAAGCAAGATAGTCTGATCGGGCGGACCCTGAACTCAAAGAGATGTCGTGTTAACAGCATACATACGCAATCTGTCGACAGTCTTGGCGACAGCCTAGAGATTACAGGGCAGGAGAAAAACGGTGTCGTGCAGGCGATCGAGGACCCTTCGCGCCCCTATTTTCTGGGGGTGCAATTCCACCCCGAATATCTGGGCTATAAGGCGTCTTTTAGAAATCTTTTCAAAAAGCTTGTATTCCACTCCGGAAATATGTAATATATGGCCAGAATCAGACCATAAAAGGACATAAAATGTTAAATGGATTATTGAACCTGTTTTCTGCCAATACTGATGTGACATCGCCTATTGTCAACGAACATAGTTTTACAAAAGGTTTTAACGGTGAACTGCAAGCGGATTCAGCCGTTGCATTTGAAAATGATAAAATCGTCCTTGCCATCGAATATGACTTTGAAGAAGCCCCAAACCACGTTGAATTTGACCTCTCCTCACAATCCATCAACATCGTACAGGCGACAGGCGACGTTGCGACATTGGCGCGCATTAATATTCCTTTGGAAGAAAAGGAGCTGATTGACCGCACAAACAAAATCGTTCTGGTCACTGGCGCAGGTGAAGACAAACTGCTTCAGGTTTTAAGCCTGAAGAAAACAGGCGTGCTTGCCGCCAGAGCAACAGCCTAGATACCGGCAAAAATATCATTTAACATTTTAATTTATTTGCGCTAGATTACCCCCTCAAGATCAAGGTGACGTGGCCGAGCGGCTGAAGGCGCACGCTTGGAAAGCGTGTATACGTTTATAGCGTATCGTGGGTTCGAATCCCACCGTCACCGCCATTAAGTCTTTGTTTTCAATGCCTTATAGAAAAGCAGCCGATGAGTCCCGCAGTGTGCGGGCTTTTTTATGCCTGCTGATTTGGACGCACTGCGAAGAATAGGATTTTCATTTAATTTGCCCCTAAATTCTCCAATCGTAATTTTGCGGTGCGTTTGCCTGTTAATTCCCTGATAACAGGGAATTTTACAGGGAATATTTATTTTTCTGATATTGATGCTTAACTAAAACAGAGAGAATATATAGCTTGAGAGCCTATTTTGGCTAATTGGTTATTAAATGATCAGGGAATTAACAGGGAATTACATTTTCCGCATCAGGGAATCAAAGCTCTTCATAATCGTGCTTCTAACGTATAAGTTGCTGTATCCTTCAGCTTTTGCAATATCGGACATTTGTTCACCGGCAAAGTGTCGGTCGCGCCAGTCGATGCCTTGGATCAGGCGCTTTAATTCATCTGCAGGCAGATCGAGAATAGCTTTGTTTTTATTCTGATCAGGATTGATGATGATGGCTCCGTTTCGACCCCGCCGGACAGAATAGGATACGGTTACATTATTGTCTGTGATCGCATTTTCAGGCAGGCTAATCTGGAGAAAATCTTGCGCTGGAATCCTCAGCCCATCCGAGTTGATGTTAATTTGAAGATGATCAAGATCAATTGTAATTTTAGTTACAAGGTTTTTGATCAGGACCGGTCCGGGGATATCCGCTAGATGCTTTATCAGGTGAGCCTGTCGTGGGTCATCAGCGTTATTTAAAAGTCTAGCAATATTTTTTCTCAAGTTCAACTCAACCACTTGTTCTATTTCATGGGCGGGGAGACGTGCGATTAAACCTTTCGGATGGTTTTTATATTGCAGGAGATTTTGGGAGATATAATAGCAATATTGCTTGTCCCGCTTTTGTGTAAATGTCGGACTGTAAGGCACACCCTCCATATCAAATATCATCCCTGTCAGAAGGTGCCTTTTCTTTGTCACTTCTGATCGTTCAATACTGTTGTTTTCCAACATGGTTTGAACCTTGTTCCATTTTTCCTGGCTGATAATAGCCGCGTGCAATCCATCGTAGGTTTTATCTTTATGTTTGATCTTCCCGATATAAACGGGGTTTCTAAGCGTTGAATAGAGCGCGCCGCGGCTGAAGCTCATTCCTCCGGAATGTTTGCCTTTTTGTGATATCCGCTTTGGGCTGCGGATATTTTTAACATCCAGCTCCTGTTTTAAGGCGCGTACCGAGCCGAGCTTCAAATACCAGTCAAAGATCATTTGAGCCAATTGCTCTTCATCCGGATTTATATGCAACTGGCGATTTTCGATACGGTAACCGACAGGCGCGGCTCCGCCCATCCACATACCTTTTTTCTTGCTTGCCGTGATCTTGTCACGAATACGTTCGCCCGTGACTTCCCGTTCAAACTGGGCGAAGGATAACAGTACATTGAGCGTCAACCGCCCCATTGAGGTTGTCGTGTTAAAACTCTGCGTAACACTGACAAAGGTGACGCCATATTCGTCAAACACCTCCACCAGCTTTGAAAAATCCATCAGCGACCGGGTCAGCCGGTCAATCTTGTAAACGACCACAATCTGGATTTTCCCGGCCTTGATATCTTCAACAAGCCTATTTAATGCGGGTCGATCCATCGTTCCGCCGGAGTAGCCGCCGTCATTATACTGCTCGGCGCTGGCGCGCCATCCCTCTGATTTTTGACTCATGATGTAGGCTTCACACGCTTCGCGCTGGGCATCAAGGGTATTGAACTCCATATCCAGCCCCTCGTCTGTAGACTTTCTGGTATATATCGCGCATGTCATGGTTTGATTTGTATTCTTCATAGCTCCATACACGCTTGCCGTGGCGAGGAAGTCCAGTCAATAGTGATATTATTTCAGGCCGAAAAACACCCAGCCATTCCATTTTGACCCGGTAATATGATTTGCGATTTTTGAGAGGCTGGACCAAATTTCTCCGCCAAATTCAAATCCGTTTGCGGTGACAGAGACGCTATATTTTTGACCCTTGTAGATACGTTCCAGCCGCGTGCCGGGCTTGAGGCGTTGATTGGGTCTTGTCAGACTAAAACTACTTTTTCTGGATTTTCTCAGAAATCGCATTTTTGCACTGGTTTTGACCCTAAAATTTAATCTGCCACCAAAAGACCCTTTTAACCAATTTTAAGCAAGCCGTTATTGGACAGTAAATGATCATTTTTGCTATGATTAAACCATGACAAAAACCAACCCCTTCAAATACTACAAATCCAGCCCCGAAATCATCAAAATCGCGATCATGCTTTATGTTCGATATCCGCTCAGCCTGCGGCAAGTTGAAGATATTTTGCATCATCGCGGGATTGATATCACGCATGAAACCATCCGTTACTGGTGGAATAAATTGGGTCCGGTAATCATGAAAGAGCTGAAGAAAAAGCGTGCGCACTCACCATCAAATTGGCGCTGGCATATCGATGAAGTTTTCGTAAAAATAAACGGCGAGCTTTATTACCTATGGCGCGCAATCGACCATGAGGGAACAGTTTTGGACTGTTTCGTTACAAAACGACGAGATAAAAAGGCCGCCAAGAGAGTCTTAAGAAAACTAGTGCGGAGCTACGGGAAACCTAAACAAATTGTCACTGATAAATTGAAATCATACCGGGCCGGAATGCGCGATTTAAACATGGTCGATATCCACGAAACACAGCAATATAAAAACAATCAAATTGAGAATTCCCATCTTCATTTTCGACGGCGGGAGAAGATGATGAACAAATTCAGGCTGGCGCGATCCTTACAAAAATTTACAGCAATTCAGGCAACATTTCAGAACCATTTTAATCATCAGAGGCATATCGAAAAAAGAGAACATTTTAAAGATTTGAGACAGACATCTGTTGATGTCTGGAACGAGCTACTTGTTGCTTAAGATTTGACGTAGTGAGCAAACAGAGAAAAGTTTGCGTTAGTCTGACATCACCTTTTATCCCGCGTGAGCTGACATATCTGATTTACGTGTTTCTAATTGTTACGCCGCCACTGATTTCGACCTATTTTCATATGCGGCTGTTCGGCCTGACGCTGATTGCTGTGATCGCCGTGGTTTGGGTATTCCTGTCCTACGCCTATATCTCATTTTTCTGCCTACTGGCAGGCGCGGCGACGCTGCATTTGATTTATATCATCGTTCATAATAAATGCTGCCGGGAATGCCCGGAGATTTTCAGGTAGGGGCGATGGTAAGCATAATATAAAACAAAAATGAGTTTTACGCCGGTCTTGTCAGACTAACTTGGTGATTTTTTAATATTGTGCTGATATGATAACTTCATGTCCAAAATAAATCACTTCAAATATTATAAATCCAGCCCCGAAATTATCAAACTCGCGATCATGTACTATGTTCGATATCCGCTCAGCTTAAGAAACATCGAAGATATTTTGCATGAGCGCGGAATTGATATTTGTCATGAAACTATTCGATACTGGTGGAATAAACTAGGCCCGGTTGTTGCGAAAGAATTGAAGAAAAAGAGAACACATGCACCGTCAAAATGGCGGTGGCATATTGATGAGGTTTTCGTCAAAATCAAGGGTGAAAACCATTACCTTTGGCGCGCTGTCGATCATGAAGGTGTTGTTATAGACTGTTATGTTTCAAAACGCCGCAATCGCAGGGCAGCTCTTAAGTTTCTTAGAAAAGCGCTTAAAAACTATCAGCCGCCAAAACAAATTGTAACCGACAAATTAGGCTCTTACCGCGCCGCTTTAAAAGAGCTGAATTTGATACATATACAAGAAACCAAACGCTACAAAAACAACCAAATTGAGAATTCTCATTTGCATTTCAGGCGGCGGGAAAAGATAATGAATCGTTTTCGATCAATGCAATCCTTGGAAAAATTCACAGCCATTCAATCACAATTTCAAAACCACTTTAACCATCAAAGACATATTGAAAAAAGAGAACATTTTAAAAACTTACGCCAGTCATCAGTAGATGTCTGGAATGAAGTTCTTGTGGCTTGATATTTGACGCAATTCGCCCCCCGGAGAAAAGTTCGCGTTAGTCTGACATCACCAGCTGCACG
>JGI12001J15744_1000223_pt1 | contig 9864 bp, 10 predicted proteins | sample DeeseametaMP2634_FD_15744 | JGI IMG/M metagenome (IMG submission 15744) | reverse complement strand
TTAAATAATCGCCAGCTTCTTGAATTATTTTCCAAAGCTTCGACGCATTTTCCTTATTCATTTCTTTTTAGTAGTTGATAAATCTGTGCCGGTAGTTGGATCAAGTTGCATACCTAATGGAGTAATATTTTTTGGTAGCGGTATAAAAGTTGAATCAGGATTATCTTCGGTACTTCTTCTGGTAATCCTATAAAGAGCAAATATAGCAATAATAACATGAAAAATGAGTAGAAAAATAAAGAAACTATTGGGTCCGAATTCGTTCATAAAAATAGAACAAACTATCGGTCCACCTATTGCTCCTAGCCCAAAAACGAAGGTTAAACCACCTCCAGCAGCAACGAATTTTTCTTTTGGAACAAAATCGTTTGTGTGCGCAATATTAAGTGGGTACAAAGAAAGCGATGCACCAGCATAGACTGTTGCACAAATAAAAAATATTAACTTGTTCGTTCCCCATTCTGTGGCCAAAAACATGAGTTGCAACGTATCTCCTGATACAATAACTAATAAAACGCAAAAAACGGCACCTACTATAGTACATAAAACGATAATGATTCTTCGATCAAATCGATCAGAAAGATAACCTATGGGCCATTGGGATAAAGCCCCCGCAATAGTAATCAAAAATAATAATAAAGAAATTTCAAAAATACTAAAGTTCATTGTGGCCGCATAAACTGCAGTTAATGTAAATAATGCTGAATGAATTATACCCGTGCAAAAAGAGCTTACAACGCCCAGAGGTGAAATTTTATAAAGTTCTTTCAATTTCAAAGTGCCTATCTTTTTGAATTTAGGTGCCTTACGTTTGGTAAGCAGGATAGGCACCAATGCAATTGATAATAAGATCGACACTAAAATAAAAGGTTTATAGTTTTCTGGACTATCAAAATTTAATAAAAGCATTCCAATTGCTAAACCTATGTAGGTTATGAACATGTAAAGAGATAATAGTTTGCCTCGCGTTCTATTGTTGGCTCGATCATTGAGCCAGCTTTCGGCAACAATAAAACAACTTACAATAGACATTCCTGTTATAAATCTCGCAAAAGTCCATACAATAGGATTTACATATGCAGAGATAATTAAAATACTTAAGGATGCCATGGATGCAAAAGCTGCAAAAACTCTGATATGACCTACTCTTAAAACCAGTTTTGGAGTTATACGGGAACCAAAAAAATATCCTACGTAATATCCTGACATCATCGTACCCGTAGCTAAAAAATTAAATTCTTCGATTACGGACCTGACTCCCATCAAGTTTCCTTGTAGGCCATGGGCAATCATCAAGATTCCGATTCCGGTAAATAACGCCCATGAATTTTTTATAATTTTGGTCATGATTAGGTGTAGATATTCTTTTTTAAAAGAATTGCAAAGAGATAATAAAAAAGATTATGTTTTTTTTAAAGCTAAGAAAGAGTGAACAGCGATTGTGGAAATGATCACTATTCCTCCAATGATCGTTGCCATGCTGGGTTGCTCGCGAATGACCAACCAAACCCAAAGTGGACCCAATATGGTTTCAAGTAAAAAGAAAAGGTTCACCTCGGCTGCGGTAATGTACCTCGGAGCCAGGGTAATCAGGACAAATGGTATTGCTACGCACATAACGCACATAAGTGGAATAATAGTTAGGTCGTTTCCTTCTAATTTTAACTTGTCTACGAATAATAGTGCGATTAAGGCAACCATCAATTTGCCCACCATTGCTGAGGGGACCAAGCTAATTTTTTTTGCAGATCTGATGATCACAGCCCCAACGGCTAGTCCTGTTGCGCAAACTAAACCTAAAAAATTTCCTAAAAAATCCCCGACATCTAACGCATTATAAAAAATGAAAATTACCGCTAACGTAGTAATTATTATGGCTATCCATGTTTTTTGATCAGGGTTTTCTTTTAAAAAAATAAGACTAATTATCGCGGACAGCATAGGAGCTAAAGCAATCATAATCAGAGTATTTGCAACATTGGTGTTTTCAATTGAAATAACAAACAAAATATTTGTTATGGTAAATGTTCCAGCGTAAGCAATACCACGCCAACCATTATTTATTAGTTCGGTAACTAATTTGTTTTTATATATAATTAGAAGACCAACTAAAACTACAACAAAGGGAATAAACCCTCTATAAAAAATCAAATTCCAAGATTCAAGACTAGCTAATCGAATAAACAGAGAATCTGGAGTAATGAATATAATGGCAGTAAATGCAAGAAGCNTTCCTTTTTTCTGATCACTATATGGCATAGTTTTTTACAACTAATTTAAGACTATCAATATCCTTAATTTTATTTGAACAGGTTTGGTTTTTGCACACCACTAAATAATTTTCTTTCCGATCTTCTTTGTAAATTAAAGAGGATGATTTGAGATAACGTTTTTTTACGTATTGATGCAAATCTTTAAATTTGTCAATGTTTCCAAAAAAAGTAAAAGTTGTTAGTTCTTCACATATATCTATATTTTTTATGTAACTGACCATTTGTGAAGCATGTAAATTTAAAAAAGAATGCAAACTACTCATCAGTTCTTTTCCCATATTTTGCCATTTATTTTCTGTGGTAATGGCTTCAAGTTTTTTACAATTTATTAAAAAAACACTATTCCCGTTGGGTATATTGTGATCACTAATATCTACAGGTGCAACAAAAAGATCATTTTGTTCGACAGGGTTTTTTTGAAGAATTTTATTGTTTTTATCATAAAATAAATCCCAAGTTTTTTGCATTGCATCTTTAGCGTCACTTAAATAATTAATATCTCCAGTTACTTCATAGAGATTGATCATTAGTTGGGAGAAATAGGTATAGTCTTCAAGAAATACTTTAATTCCCTCTTTATCTTTGTAACAATGGAAGACTTCGCCGCCTAGCAGGCTTTTTAAAACTTTATAATTTGACAGAGCCAGTTTTCTCCACTCCTCTTTATCGATTACTTCTGCAGCAAAAATTAAAGTGCTAATCCAATAGGCATTTAAATCAATTTGCGTTTTATCATCGAAAAATGGTTTTGGTCGTTTTTCTCTTATGGATAATAATTTATTTTTTATAGAAATTAGCTTTTCTTTGTCTTCTTTCAATATTTCGGCATTTTTTTCAATAAGGATATTTTTTCCTTCCCAGTTACCATTTTCCGAAATGTCGTAAAATTTACCAAAAAAATCGTAATCTTTTCCAAGTACACTTTTTAATTCTTTGCCTTCCCAAACATAATATTTTCCTTCAATACCTTCGCTATCAGCATCGTAAGCAGAACCCGAAAGATTATCTTTATTTTTAAAAGACTGATTAATAAATTCTACAGTTTGAATAAGTTTATTTTTATAATAATCGTTAGGTTCTTCAAGGTAAAATTGGCCTAATAAATTTACAAACATAATGTTGTCGTAGAGCATTTTTTCAAAATGAGGAGCGATCCATTTATCATCCGTCGAGTAACGTGCGATTCCTCCTAACAAGTGATCGTATAATCCTCTCGCGCAAACATTCTGAAGTAAAATTTTTACAGCATCATAGAATTTTTTGTTTTTTGTTTTTTTATAAAAATGTAAAAAACTTTCAAAAACATAGAATTGGGGAAATTTTGGACTGCCTTTAAATCCTCCCCATTCATAGTCAATATAATTGGTTAAGGTCTCAAGATGTGGAGTTAAACTTTGACTAATAACAGAAGATTTTTTTTGAATCTGTTGGAAAACGTTTTTTATTCCAAGTGCTTGTTGGATGACTTTTTCTCTATTTTTTCCATAAAATTCTGACATCTGATTAAGAATATTAATAAAAGAAGGTCTTCCATAAATTTCTTTAGTTGGGAAGTAAGTTCCGCCAGAAAAAGGAACTCCATTTTCATCTAAAAACATCGATAATGGCCAACCGCCTTGAGTTTCAGTTAAAAGAGTTAAACTTTTTTGAAATACGTAATCTAAGTCGGGCCTTTCCTCACGATCGACTTTTATATTGATGAATTTTTCATTCATTATAGAAGCGGTACTTTGATCTTCAAAACTTTCATGAGCCATGACATGACACCAGTGACAACTGGCATAGCCTACACTTAAAAAAATTGGTTTTTTTAGTTCTTTAGCTTTATTTAAGGCTTTTTTGCTCCAAGGATACCAATGAACAGGATTGTTTTCGTGCTGCTTGAGGTAGGGACTCTTCTCATTTTTCAGTAAATTTTCCAAATAGAACTCCTTAAATAAATTAGATTGTATTTGACAATATATATAGCATTAGTTAATATTTTACATAGCGCCGAGTTGAATCAGATTGCGGGCGCTTTAAAAATTCCTGCTAAAGCGATTTTTCTTGACCACCGCTTTAGTCGGTGGTTTTTTTTTGGAAATCTTTTTCATCAAAAAACCGGGTGTTTAACCATATTGTGCACCCGACATTTAGTCGAAGCACTAAAAAGGAGAAAATGAGCAATACGAAATATCAAGTAAATAACTGCTCAATTAGTATTAAGCTTATACTCTCTCTCTTAACGAGAGTTGTTTATAGATCTTTTAATTGTTCGTTTCTCCTCTTGAAAGTAATGAGCAGATTAAGAGATGAAAAAGTATAAAAGCAAAGAAAAGAAAAGAAGCTTATTAGAACGACTAAACTCTGGACCCGTAATTTGTGCAGAGGGATTTCTTTTTGAAATTGAAAAAAGGGGCTATATGGCTTCCGGAGAGTTTGTTCCGATGGTTTCTTTAGATCATCCAGAAGCTTTAGAAAACTTACATAAAGACTTTCAACATGCGGGCTCTGATATTGTCCAAGCTTTTACTTATAATGGTCACCGTGAAAAAATGCGTGTTATAGGTAAAGAGAAATTATTAGAGTCTTTAAACAGAGCAGCATTAAAAATTGCAAAAAAAATTGCCACAAATCCAATTAAGGGAACTGAACCCAATTTAATGGCCGGAAATATTTCAGGTACCCATATCTGGAATAAGGATGATTCAAAATCACATTTAGAAGTTGAAAAAATGTTTACTGAAATGGTTGGGTGGGCTGTCGAAGAAGGTGCGGATATGCTGATCGGAGAAACTTTTTATTATGCTCAAGAAGCTTATAAGGCTTTAGAGGTAATGAAAAAAACAGGTCTACCCTGTGTGCTTACTATTTCTCCGATGGCTGAAAACATAATGAGAGATGGTGTTTCCGTTTTAGATACTTGTAAAGAATTAGAACAATTGGGCGCTGAAGTTGTAGGACTAAACTGCTTCAGAGGTCCTGAGACTACGATGCCTTTCTTAAGAAAAATTAGAAAAGCAGTTAAATGTCACGTTGGTGCTTTACCGGTTCCTCTTCGTACAACTAAAAAACATTCAACATTTTTTAATTTGCCAGACAAGAATGGATGCAAAAGTCATGCTCCTCATGGCAGAACATTTCCAACTGCTTTAGATCCTTTGCAATGCAACAGATATGAAATAAGGAAATTTGCAAAGGAAGCTTTTAAACTTGGAGTGAATTATTTGGGTATTTGCTGTGGTGCAAATCCGATGCTTATTAGGGAAGTCGCAGAAGCAGTTGGACTTACAGTTCCCGCAAGCAAATATAGAGAAAACATATCCAATCATTTCATGTATGGTACGAATAAAAGAATTCCTAAACATATGAAAGCTTATAGGAATAAAGCTTAATTATATTAAATTTATTGAAGGGCTCAAAAAAAATTATGATAAAACAACTAGCATCAAAAGATATTAAAGATTATCTCATAACAAAACCTAATAGTGTATTACTAGATGTAAGGACAAAAGAAGAATGGGACACGATTGGTAAACCGGATGGAGAGAAAATAGGATTAAAAACCTATTTTTTGTCAATACAATTTGGTGATGAGAGAATTTTCAATGAAAATTTTATACAGGAATTTAAAAATTTAAAAATTAATCAAGATAAAAACATTCTAATTACTTGTCGTTCAGGAGCAAGATCCCAATTTGCTGCAGAGCTTTTAACTAAAGAAAATTATACATGTGTGAATATTTCTGACGGTTTTGAAGGCAATCAAGAAAATGTTGGTTGGAAAAAAAGTGATTTGCCATGTTAACAAGAGATTTAAAAGGTAAAAATTCTAAATTAATTCGTGGGGCTTTAAATAAAACGCACTTTAGAGAACAATCAGAAAGCCTCTTTTTGACTTCGGGATTTGTCTATGAAAGTGCAGAACAAGCAGAAGCAATTTTTAAAGGAGATGAAACAGGATTTCAGTACACTCGATATGCCGAGTGCAGAACAAGCAGAAGCAATTTTTAAAGGAGATGAAACAGGATTTCAGTACACTCGATATGCTAATCCAACAATCGATACATTTGAAAAAAGGATGGCAATAATAGATGGTGCAGAAAGTTGTTTTGCTACAGCAAGCGGAATGGCTGCAGTTTTTGCTTCTTTTATGTGTCAACTACAAGCCGGAGACCATGTTGTATCAGCGACTGCTCTATTTGGCTCATGTAGAGAAGTTATAAAAAATATAATAACAAGATACGGAATAACAGTATCTTTTGTTGATGGTAAAAATATAGAAAGTTGGAAAAAAGAGATAAAATCAAATACAAAAATTTTCTTTTTTGAAACTCCATCCAATCCTTGTTTAGAACTAGTTGATATGGATGCTGTATGCAAATTAGCAAAAAAACATAATATTAAAGTTATTGTCGATAATATCTTGGTGTCACCTGTTTTGCAAAGTCCATCGAAATTTGGAGCAGATATTATAGTTTATTCTGGCACCAAACATATAGATGGTCAAGGAAGAACCATGGGTGGTGCAATTTTGTGTTCAGCAAAGTTTAGAGAAGAAATTTTAAAACCTTTTCTAAGACATACAGGACCTTGTATTAGCCCATTCAATGCTTGGGTTTTGTCAAAAGGACTAGAAACCATTCATTTAAGAGTAATTGAGCAATCAAAAAATACTGAAAAAGTGGTAGAATTTTTGTCTGAACACAACAAGATTAAGTCAGTTAATTATCCCTTTAATAAAAATCATGCACAATATGAGCTCGCAAAAAAACAGCAGAAGATGGGAGGGAATGTTTTAAGTTTTTACATTAAAGAAGATAAAAAAAAAGCATTTAATTTTTTAAATAATCTAAAAATGATTGATATTTGTAATAATTTGGGAGATACAAAATCTTTAGCCATTCATCCAGCAACCACAACACACAGAGTTTTAACTGATGAAGAAAGAAACAATCAAAATATTCATGATAATTTAGTTAGACTTTCCGTCGGTTTAGAAGATTTTGAAGATATCAAAAATGATTTAGATCAGGCATTAAGTACTATATAAAGAGAAATTAATATGAATATTGTAAATTTTACACCGCAATCTGCTTTTTTCGGGGGAATAATAATTGGTTTGGCTGTAATAATATTTTTTATTGGAAACGGTCGATTAGCAGGCGTAAGCGGCATTGTAAATGATACTCTTGTTTCAAAACAAAACAGAACTGATAACTTTTTATTTATTGTCGGGTTAGTTTTAGGACCCATTTTTTATGCATTTTTTACAAAAATTAACATTCCTTTTTTAATAACGTCGTCGCTACCAATAATTATTAGTGCTGGCTTTTTAGTTGGCATAGGAACAAAAATTGGAAGAGGTTGCACAAGTGGTCATGGGATTTGTGGTATTAGTCTTTTGTCACCAAGATCTATTATAGCAACGATCATTTTTATGATTACAGCAATAATAACAGTTAAGTTGATTGGATAAAAAACAATGATGTCTAAAATTATCTCTTTTATCAGTGGAATAATATTTGGTGTTGGTTTATCCGTTTCTAACATGATCAATCCAGAAAAGGTTCTAGGATTTCTAGATTTATTTGGTCAATGGGACCCTTCCTTAATTTTTGTGATGATGGGTGCAATTATTGTAAGTGCTCCAGTATTTTTTTTATTTAGAAATAAAAACAAACCTTTATTTGCTGACAATTTCGCTATTCCGACTCGAAAATCTATTGATAAAAATTTAATTATAGGTTCTGGTACGTTTGGCATTGGATGGGGGATGGTCGGATTTTGTCCGGGTCCAGCAATATCATCTCTTGCATTATTAAATACTTATTCAGTGTTTTTTGTATTATCCATGCTAGGAGGGTTTTTATTAACTAAATTGGTAGATAGAATAATTATTCCAACTCAATAAGAATCTAATGAAAAATTTTACTGTGAATAGGGTGTTCTGCTAAATATTTTTCTTACGTAAGGTTTAAATTTTTCTAAGGGTAGGGTATCGTAATTTGGATCGAATGATTTTTGATCCCACTTTTCACAAAAATCAATAGTCGCTTGATAATACTTGTGACCTTTATATTTTTCCTTTTCATTTTTATTGCCGCCGAGATGATGGGCATAATAATACAATTGAAAAATTCCATGTTTTTCTACTATCCAATGTATTTTTTCAGTTACATAAGGTCTTAGTACTGCTGCAGCATATTCTGAGTGGTTTAGTGGTGCAAATTCATCTCCAATATCGTGTAGCAGAGCGGCTACGATCATTTCATCGTCTGCCTTATCATTCAAAGCTCGCGTAGCAGTTTGTAATGAGTGTTCTAGTCGCGATACTTGATAACCTTCTAGGGTAGCATTTAACCCATTTATGAATTTTAATATTCTATCAGCAGTACCCTCTATAAATTTTTTTTCGTGTTTTTCCAAAAGAAGATAATCTTCTTTTGTGCCATCTTTCATTTGAGTAAATTTAACTTTTTTCATTTTTACCAAATTTATTTAGAGATTATTTTAGCTTATAATTTTCTTTTTTGCAGTCTATATTGTATTAGAATTTTATCTATTAGGTTTACTTGATCAAAAATGTTTATTACCATTAAAATAGATTTTTCTTAGAGGGAAAAGACATAGATGAAACAAAATAAAACTTCAGATACAAACATCACTTCACATGCAAAGGTTGCCATAATAGGTGGTGGAATTTTTGGAGTCAGCCTATTATATCATCTAACAAAAGAAGGGTGGAAAGATATAGTTTTACTCGAAAAAGGTGAGCTAACGTCGGGTTCTACCTGGCATGCAGCTGGACAATGTCCCCATTTTGTTGGCAGCTATAATCTAGCGAAAGTACATTATCATTCTACTGAGCTTTATAAAAAATTAGAACAAGAAACAGGGCAATCGACAGGTTGGCATGGTTGTGGCAGTTTACGTTTAGCCTATCAGCAAGAAGATCTGGATTGGTTTTATTATGTTAAGGGAATTTTAGATAATGTGGGAAGTCCCGCTAAAATTATTTCAACTCAAGAGATTACAAATATACATCCCTTTATAAAATTAGACGGTATTATTGGAGCCCTACATACTCCTGAAGATGGACACACTGATCCGTCTAGTACCACCAATGCAATGGCAATAGGAGCGAGAAATGGAGGAGCTAAAATATACCGACATAATAGAGTGATCGATATTAAGTCTCGTCCTTCTGGAGAATGGGAGTTGATAACAGAAAAAGGTAATATTATTTGCGAACACGTTGTTAATGCGGCAGGTAGTTATTGTCCGGAAGTAGGACATATGGTTGGGCTTAAAAATATACCTAGCATTAATATGATCCACCATTATTTAGTTACAGAAGAACATCCTGCAATAAAAAAACTTAAAAGAGAATTGCCTGTTGTAAGAGATCCACACTCCTCATGTTACTTACGTCAAGAAGGCAAAGGTTTATTAATTGGAATTTATGAAAAAGATGCAAAATGCTGGGCCTTAGATGGCATGGACTGGAAATTCAATATGGAATTATTAGAGCCTGAACTAGATAGGCTTGAAGAGCATTTAAAAAAGGGCATGGATAGAATACCCCAATTTCGTGATGTTGGGATTAAAA
>JGI12001J15744_1000222_pt1 | contig 9874 bp, 10 predicted proteins | sample DeeseametaMP2634_FD_15744 | JGI IMG/M metagenome (IMG submission 15744) | reverse complement strand
GAGTGATTTGATTGAGACTGACAGTATTACACGGGTAGTATGATCCTGTCAGTTGTTTATAAACAGATAAACATATAAATTATCTTAAAATCACATCCCCAAAAGCATCTTTTGATTTCTCATTAACACCTCTCGTAATGTAATCTGTCATATTCTCAACTCTAGCACTATCATAATGTTGTTCAATATAGGTTACACTACATCCCATAACTTTCGCTAGAGTTCGTATGTCAACTTTTCCATATTGTAATCTGTAAGTCGCAAATGTGTGTCTTAGACAATAATAAGTGTAATCGTTTAAACTCTCTCCAAGACCACTCTCTCTCATAATCAAGTGCCACATATTATAGAGAACCTTTTTACCTAATGGTTCTCCAGTTTTCATATCTGAAAAAATATAATCATCTGAATGAGTATGATTTGAGTAAGTTTTTATCCTTGTGAAAAAATCTCCCCTCATTCCAACAGATGTTCTATCTTTTCTAACCTTTGAGATCTCTGCTGGCACTCTGATATGAACATTGGGATATTTGTTTTCTCCTTTTACTACTGAAACATAGTGCCATTTAAGAAATCTACATTCACCAAATCTTAAGCCAGTATTTGATTGAACGAGAATGAAATCTCTTATCATTTTCCTGTTATAAATTTCTCCTTCATCAGATATGTTCTTTGTGTAATTTCTCAAATATCCATACAGAATTTGATAATCTTCAATATTGAATGCCGTTCTAGTTCCAATGTTAGTAACTCTTAACTCACTCCAAAGTGGTAATCTATCTTGAGTAATATANCCTTGTTCAAGACCCCATTTGTAAATATGACCAATAGTTGATCTTTCATTCAACAGGGTTGGAACTTTCACATCTGGTTTTTTCCTTCTTCTGAAAAGGTAATAATCCTTATATCTCTCTCTGGTAATAGTATCCATTTTTCTATCCTTACCAACGAAATCCATAAAATGATTTAATTGAGTTTTGATCGTACTTCTTCTTTGTTGTGTTATAAAACCACCATCAACTCTGTCTTGTTGCATCTGCAAATATTTTTCAACCAATTCTGAGGATGAAATTGTGAAAAGTTTTTGACCAGAATCAAGTTTCCCCATCATTGAATAATAAAGTTTTCTTCCTTTTGATTGTGCATCTTCAAAATTTTTGGTTCGTAAGGATTTCTTTACATACTTCTTTTCCGAACTTATCCAACATCTCATTTGCCAAACATCACCAGATTGTTTCGTTCTTAAAAGTTTCACCTGTCCATCACATATGTCGTGTTCATCAGTATAAAACTTACTAGTCATTTCATTGACTGATGGCCTTGGAGGATATGTTCCAAAAGGTAAATCTTCGTGTAAATTTCTTTTTGATTTATTCATCTAGACCTCATCGTATTCAATAGTTCTCGATTTTTGAAACTTTCTTTGAAACTTTATCGAAGAATCGTTGAAAAGTCAAGGACTTTGAAACTACTTTGAAACTATGTCGTAATCAAATAAAATGAATTATATTAGTAATTTAGATGATTTTAGGAGAGTAAGAACTATTCCCAGCCAAAAGTGGCAGGAGGCTTATGAGTTATATCGTAGAAAACTGTTTCAATTCCAGATAGTCCAAGTATTGATTCTACCAGAGGATCAAGCAAATTCCAATTGATTCGAGCAAATTGAGCAGTCATCACATCTTCAGAAACAACGGGACGCAAGACCAGACTGTCTTCTTTTCCATTTTTAGATATTGGGAGCAAAATTACCAGCAGTTGAAATATTTTTTCCATCAAACCATTTTCTTTCAGCATCTGTGTTGCCATAAAATCTGCCTCTCTCAGCAAGTCCAGTCTCTCTTTGCTGCAAAAAGCTCCACGAATTATATATGGTGCATTCAGGTCCTTGTTGTTTGAATCAAGTTGCAGTACAACCCGGTTGATGTTCCGGACCTCATTTGTTAAACGGGTTGCTTCTTTTTCCAACCAGTCCCAATCGCGAGGGGTATTAATTAGTGCAGCAGGAGAAGTGTAAGTCCGCTGGTCACCCTGAACTCCAACAGATCGAACTGGAAGAATTGAAAAGTCACAATTGCTTTCCTTCAAACAATTCGACACTTCGGCTGCCGTTTGTTCAAGATTAGGAAACGACTCATCACCGCGAGCAGATAAAACATTAATCGCAAGTCCCGGTCCAGGAAATGGATGACGCCAGACAATCGAATCCGGTAAGCCCAACAGGCTTCCAACTTGCCGTACCTCATCTTTGTAAAGATCTTTGAGAGGCTCCACAACATTTCCGGAAAAAACCAAATCAAGAACTTCCTGAACACGATTGTGGTGTGATTTAATGACTTCGGCGTGTTCGGTTCCTCCAGACTCAATAATATCAGGATAGAGTGTACCCTGCCCTAGCATCCATTCCTGTGCAGATAAATTTAATTCATTCAAAAACTTGTCGCGCATCCGGATGAAAGTTGCACCTATTTTTTGACGCTTTATTTGTGGATCAACCTGATTTGCTACTGCATCCAAAAAAAAAGTACTATAATCTCTTGACTGAATATTAGTGTAGCCCAACTGCCGATATCGCTCAATAATTTCAGTACTTTCATCTTTTCGCATAAAGCCGTTATCAATATAAAGCCCCAGCATTTGATCTCGTCCAAGCACTCTGTCTAACAAGGCAAATGCCACTGATGAATCCACACCCCCACTGATAAACATCAAGACTTTCCGCTCTCCAACTTCCTGCTGCAGCCGTTCCGTTGTTTCCTTGATAAAAGTTTCCATTGACCACTTGGAGCAAATTTCACAAGTGTTAATGAAATTGTCCAGCATTTTTTGTCCCTGCTCAGTATCGTTTACTTCCGGATGAAATTGCAGAGTATAAATCCGACGCTTACGATGTCTCATAGCGGCCACGTTTCCGGATTCTGTCACTCCTGTAACTTCAAAATCCGGGGGACATTTTGTTACACTGTCCTGGTGACTCATCCAAACCTGGTTTGGAAATGAAACATTCTGCCAAAGTGGAAAATCTGAAGTTTGCTGTAAAATAGCTTTACCGAACTCTCCTTTTCCTGTGTTCGCAATTGCACCTCCAAACTCTTTGGCAATCAATTGATGTCCGTAACACAAACCAAGAATTGGTAAATCAAGATTTAAAATATTTGAATTAAATTTGGAATATCAGTTGAGTAAACTGATGCCGGCCCTCCTGACAAAACTATTCCTTTTGCATCCTGGAGAAAATTTTCTTTTGCTGATGGAGAAAATATTTTAGTATAGGCACCTAAATGCCTTATCCGTTTTGCGATCAGATGTGCATACTGACTTCCAAAATCCAGAACCGCGATGAAGTCCTGCATTGCTTTTCCTTTCTGAGCAGGTTAATCTAATTGAAGACATATCCTAACAGTATCTGAAAATTTGCACAATCTCACATAGAGTACTCACATGTTTGGAATCGGACTCCCGGAAATGATAATTATCGCAGTTGTTGCACTGGTATTTATTGGGCCGGACAAACTTCCAGGTGTTTTAAGATCAATTGGAAAGGGTTTGGTGGAGCTAAAACGCGCCACAAGCGACGTACGCTCCACTGTACAGGATGAAATGCACAAAATTGAGGAGGAAATTGAGCTCAAGGATGTGCGGGAATCTGCTCAGGATTTTAGTAATGAGCTTGGAGGAGTAGCAAATAAGATGGATCCGTTGGCTCTCTCAAAATGAGTTCCGGTGAACAACTGGAAAAAATTGCAGATGCAATTGACAAAACTGAAAATAATGATTCAGAAGATCAGCCTGAGAAAGAAATCACATCAATAAAATTAGACCCAAGGGAGCTTTCTCCGGAAGATTTTTCTACTCCTGAAATCAGTACGGTAGAGGCAAAAGAAAAGGATTCTTCTGAAAGTTCTGTTGCAGAAAAAACATAAATTACCACCGAACAATATTAATCAAAACTTAATCTTGATGCCATCGCAAAAAGTCCAATAACCGTTTCATAAAGTGGTTTTCAGACCTATTGCGAGACCGTCAATACTTTATGCATTAACAAAAAGCTTGGCTGAAATTTTTATCTATGCTAGCGTTGATGTTCGGTTAATAATTTATTGTTGACTCTGCCACGGTCACATTTGGAACAGTCATAATCAGGCGGTTTCGTTTAATTTCCAAATATTTTAAAAAGGTGAGATATGAGCAACCAGGAAGAGCTGGTTAGTGAATTAAAGGCAAACATTGATCAAGATTTAAAGAAAAGACAGAAAAGTATTGAAGACGGTGAGGCACTTGATAAAGTCATTAATCAGCTCATGGATGCCGGAGAAATTGGTATTCCCCATGGAACCGACAAGCATGTAAGCGTCATAATGCTTGGCCTGGCAACGGTGGTGACACTATTTGCTTTTTATATGATTTTTGGGGTCAGCCCGGACTATTACACAGGTTGAATCAAGTCTGAAAAAATTTAAATCTATAATCCTGAAAAAATAGATCCCTCTTTTTAAAGTATTTGTATCTTCATTAATTTTTCTGCAAGCGCTACATCCTGGGGAACGTCAACTCCTACACCATCGTTTTCGGCTTCCACACAAAGCAAAGTTTCTCCGTTTTCCAATATTCTCAATTGTTCTAATTGTTCAGTCTGTTCCAGCGGTGACTGAGACCACTGATCAAATCGGAGAAGAAAATCCCTTTTGAATAAATAGACACCCAAATGACGCCAAGCATTAAAATTACTGGATTGTGGAGAACGGGGAAATGGTATCAACGAACGTGAAAAATACAAAGCCTGGCTGCTTTGATTTAATGTAACTTTAACCACATTTGGATCGTGCAGTTCTGCTTCATCTGTGATTTTATAAATAAGAGTAGCACCTTTGGTATCCCTTGTTTTCACAGCTTTCTGAATTAGTCGTTCAAGGTCGGCAGGCAAAACCAGTGGCTCATCACCTTGAATATTCAGTACCCAGTCACAGGATCTTCCGGAAAGCGCTTCAATAATTCTGTCTGTACCAGTTTTATGTTCTGTACTGGTCAGCACTCCCTCTGCTCCAAATTTTTCAACTGCATCCAGAATACGTTGATCATCTGTTGCAACCAGTACTTCATCAATTGATGGAGTCTGCATGGCACGTTCCCAGACATGCTGAATCATTGATTTTCCAGCAATTTCTACTAATGGCTTACCCGGGAACCTGGTGGAAGCATAGCGTGCGGGAATAATAGCTAAAGTTTTTACCAATGTAGATGTGCTCACAAACGTTCTTGCAATTAAAGAAAATATTAATTAATGCTTTATAAACTGAAAGACTCGTTCCAGCATTCCATCCAGACCCTTTTTACGAAAACGCTCATCAAGAATGTCGCTGGTTTCTAGAAGTTCCAATACACCGTATGGAGCATAAAGCCATTCAATTTCATCAGCAGGTACACTAAAAGGAGGGCCTGTCATTTTGTTTTGATCATACTCCAGAGTAATGAGTAAAATTCGTCCTCCCGGTTCAAGAAATGACATTAGGTGATTTACATATCTTTCCCTCTCAGGCTGATCAAACGCAACAATCGATCCTCTGTCATAAATAGCTTCAAATGAGGCCGTCTGTTCCTTGTTTAAGTCAAAAAAGTCACCTTGAAAAAGGACTATGGTATCACTACTGAAAAGATTTAATTTTCCAGACTGCTGAATCGAATGAGTTAGTTTATTTTCCTTAAAAAAATCTTGAACTGCTTTGTGAACCAATTCAATACCAACCACTTTTTTGGTTCTTCCTGCCAGCCAGGGCAAGTCAAGGGTTTTTCCGCAAAGTGGAACAAAAACACTTTCCGGATCCTGCGTTAACAATTTGTCAGAATAACGCAATAAATACGAATTTACTTCCGGAAGATGAAAGCCGATTCGACCTTCTTGCCAGCGTGACTCCCATTGATTCATAAACATTAATGCTTAGAAAAGGTGAATTGCTAGATGCCAATTTCACTGCGTAATTTGCGCACAGATTCTGGCTTCAAATGTTCAAAACGCCAGCGATGCCAAGGCACTATGAATCCTGAAGCAAATTCATCTACTACCTTTGTAGTAAGTTTTGCGGCTAATTCATTGTATGCTTCAGCAGTTTTTTCATCTTCATCCAGCTTGTGCTGCAATCTAACCTGAAAAATCAGATCTCCGCTATGAGCTTCAATCAGCTTTAGACGGATTACCCATTGTACATTAGAGGGGCACTCTTTAGTGCAGGGAAATGACACAAAATCAAGTAGTAAAAAAAGAGGACTATTCAGTTCCTCTTCAAGTTTCCAGGCAAGATTTTTTTCTGAAATTCCAGTGAGTGTCAAAGTGCTGAGGTAAGTCCTGAATCCTGAGCGAAGTTTAGGATTACTATCCAATTTAAAATTTCGCTCTTTGAAACCTGTTACTCTGCCCAGAGTCGGCATCTCCTTTAAGCGTAGCTCCACCTGGCCCATCAATTCCGGCCAGACTTTTTGCAGGTTATCTGGTGACTTGATTGTCAAAAAAGCCACAGGTTTTTGCATATAGGGTAAAAGGTCCGGTTTGCCTTTTACGTCAATTGTTTTACATCCCCCAAGAAGCAACATCAGTCCGGAAATACAGACAATTAGCATAAGAATTGAAAATGAAAAACAAATTCGAATCGTTTTTATTACCATGTCAAAAAATGATTTATCAAAAAGTTTTTTATTACAATAATCCACCATACTGGCCTGCAGATTAAACACAAGGTTTAAAGATTTCAACTTGTTATTTAAAATATATAATCTTATCATTTAATGTCCAAATATTACTATAATTGAAAAGGATTTGATCCAATGTTGAGCGAAGAAATCAGTACGAGAATTGATGGTCTGACTCAGAGGCTGGACGACTTAGAAGGGTTTCTTTGAAGTCACTTCAAAACGGAAACAATTGCAGGATCTGGAACATGAGACTTCCGATGATGGTTTTTGGGAATTGCCCCAGGGAGAGCGGACTGTTCTCCTGAAGCAGGTTTCGCGCTTGAGTGATTCCATCCAGGGTTGGGAAACATTGGACTCCCTGCATGATGATTTGGAAGCTGCTGCAGAATTGTACCGGGAAGAAGACGATGCAGATCTACTGAAAGAAATCCTTGATTCTTGTGAAAAACTTGATAATGATATCGATTCTCTGGAGATAACCGGTCTCTTTAATGGTGAGGCGGACGACAGAAATGCCATCGTCTCAATTCATCCGGGTGCAGGAGGAACTGAATCCACAGACTCAGGAGGAACTGAATCCACAGACTGGGCGTCAATGCTCTACGACATGTACCGNAGATGGATCGCANAGGAAGGATTTAAATTTCAGCTGCTGGACTANCAACCTGGCGATGAAGCCGGAATTAAGTCAGTAACTTTTTCTGTTTCCGGACCCTATGTTTATGGTAAATTAAAAACTGAAATTGGAGTTCATCGACTGGTCCGAATTTCTCCTTTTGATTCACAAAAACGCCGGCACACTTCGTTTGCATCTGTCTTTGTATATGCTGAAATCGATGAAGATGTAAAAGTTGAAATCCTGACTGACGATATTCGGGTTGACACCTACCGTGCAAGTGGTGCAGGAGGTCAGCATGTAAATACTACCGACTCTGCTGTTAGAATAACACATGCTCCCAGCGGAATTGTGGTGCAATGTCAAAACGAGCGCTCACAGCATAAAAACAAGGCCACTGCAATGAAAATGCTCAAGGCCCAGCTTTTCGATTTACAGCAAAAGGAGTTGAACAAAGAAAAGGATTTGCAGAGCAGCAAAAAGCAGGAAAATGCCTGGGGCAGCCAAATCAGGAGCTATGTTCTGCACCCATATCAGATGGTAAAGGATCATCGTACAAACCGAGAGGCAGGAAACACACAAGCAGTTCTCAACGGTGACATAAATGCTTTCATAAAAGCCGCACTTTCCCAGAAGGTGTGTTAACAGACAGCTAAACTAATAACCCAAACCAACAACTAGAAAATGGCCTCATTTGATATTGTCTGCGAAGTTGACATCCAGGAAGTTACAAATGCCGTTGATCAGGCACGAAGGGAAATCAATAACCGTTATGATTTCAAAGGTACAAATTGTGAAATTGAGCTGGACAAAATAAAACCTGCTTTAATGATCACTGCAGACGATGAGTTGAAAATGCAGACAACCATCGACATTTTGCTTACAAAACTGATTAAACGCTCAGTACCTGTAAAGTCACTGGTTTACGGAAAAACTGAACCCAGCGGCAGAGTTCAAAAAAAAGAAATTTTAATCCAACAAGGTTTGTCCAAGGATCAGTGCAAAAAAATTAATCAATTTATCAAATCAACCAAAACAAAAGTTCAACCACAAACTCAAAGTGATTCTGTAAGAGTGAGCAGCAAAAAGAAAGATGACCTGCAGGCAGTGATGGAGGCTATCAAGGGACAGGATTTTGACTTTGACGTACAGTTCACAAATTACCGTTGATAAAATACTGTTGCAGTTAATTTTTTCAGTTACATTAGCGTTTTTTTGAACATTCTACTCTTCATTGCTTCCGGAATATTCTTAATCTGCGTTCAGAGGTAAAACCTGAGCGACTCCGTGAAAATATTGAGATTTGATTATTTCCGGTATCCAAATTTACTTCAGTTTGAAAGTGGAATTCTGTGTTTTTGTCTTGTTGACCTGAGTTTCTGTTCAAAGAATAAAACACTTTTTTATTATTTAAGTAAACATAAACATCTCGTACATCATTAACATTGCTTACATTCCCCTGTAAAATCAAGGAACTCAAATCAGTTTCAGATTCCACATAATTTCCATCTTTGTCTTGCCAACTGACTCCCAGTAGCTCCGGTGTGACAAGTTTCTGTTCCGGAAACATATTGTTCAAATTCCAAAGGTAGACAATTCCTGGAGTACCAGCTTTAATATCAACCATCTCCANGCTGATTTTTCCTAAAGTCCCGGAGTCCNTTAAACTCTTAAAAAGAAAATAGTCTTTTTGTTTTTTATGAGGTTCGAGATTTTTCAATAAAAGTTTTCCTCGATTAATTCTAAATGCACCCTCAGTTCCTCGCAGTTTCAGCAACAATTCAGGAACAGTACTTTTGCTTTTATTTTCAATTTTAAATGCAAGTGCGATGGTTTCTCCGGTTTGAACTCTTCCGTCACCATTACCACGACTGCCAAACCTCCCATTATCAAATATTTTCATTCTCAACCAAAAAGAATGATTTCGTTTCGGTGAAAAATGCAGTTGCCTTCGTACTGATTTTAATTTTTTCAAGTTATGATCAAAAAGCAGAATTTCTACCGGTTCTTGCTCCTCCATCATTCCCGCAGGAATTTTAACGTCAATAGTGCGGGATGTATTTTCTTCAGACACAAGTTTTCCGATGGGAAACTCCAGGCTATCCAGTATCCCGTTACTGGCCCGTGTTACCGCAATCAAACGTTGCGCGTCAATTTTACCAGAATTCTGGAGATTAACTTTCACCCGCAAAAGATCTGTAGAAATCATTTCCGCAGACCAGGTTAAAATAAGCATTTCCGGAGTTGCTGATTTTATGAACGGATTCAAACTCCAATCAATTCCGTGCTTTGACAGTGCNTCTGTAATTATTTCAGATTCTTTTTGCTCTGCTTCCCTGGATATTTTCTGAATAACAGAGTTTGTATTTTTAGGATTCCACTGAGATAGTAACTGTTCTGCAGTTTTGACAAATATATCTGCTTTTAATTTTTCTATCTTCAAATTATTATCAATTATTTCAGAATCTTCATTCAGAATTGGAGTATGTGACAAATAACTGATACTGAGCTGATCTAAATCATTTACCCTGTTTTCTGCATCAAAATCTGAAAGCAGGCCGAACCGTTTTTCGG
>JGI12001J15744_1000218_pt1 | contig 9890 bp, 8 predicted proteins | sample DeeseametaMP2634_FD_15744 | JGI IMG/M metagenome (IMG submission 15744) | reverse complement strand
AACACATTTGGAAACTTCTTTAGCTCATCCACTTCTGCATCTCCCTCAAGAAGCATACTATTTACTATTGTGAGTGGAATAAATGTTAAAAAGCCCAATAGATTCAGTGGATGAGCAACCGCGACTCCCCCGACAACAAATACAAGTTGTAGTACAAAAACAAACTTCACAAAGGAGTTTGAACGTTTAGTCGTGCTACCTACATCAACCAAAAATGAATAACTAAAATACGGATATAAAATACTTTTTACAAAGATAACCAAGTCGAATTCTTCGACTTTAGCTTTCCTACTAAAATTTTTGTAATAGTAATAAATGTTAAACAGCCCAAGAGTAGCAAACGAAATTGCCATCAATTTCGAGCTGTTTACTGCATAAAGTTTTGATTTCAATAGTTACTCCAAAATTTCTTTGACCGCATTTACAGCATCCGCTATTGCAGTTGTTGATTGTGTGACTTTAACCTCCACTCCTACAGAGGCAGAAACACCAATCTTTCCTTTAGCATCACCTTGCGGTTCAGAGACGCTTCCTTGCGGTTGTATGTCACCATTGATTGTTTTTTCAGAAACTAAGTCCTGTGCAACCGCAAATGGCCCAACAGCCGCGTCTGCATTCACTGAAGTCTCTACTATTGTTTCGTTTTTGGCCACATCGCCACTTGGTGACTGTTGATAGCTAGGTGTTAATGATAAACCAGCCCCCAGTCTAGGACTTGCACTAACAGAAGCCGACAACTCCAATGTCTGATCATCGAACGACAATGAAAGAGAGACTCTCGCTCCAGCAACAGCTATCGCTTCACCTGTTACGCTAACAGTATGTTTTTCTCTACCATCAGGGTCAACGTATTTATAGGGATTATTGCTTACGTATGAGTATCTGTTAAATGTAGATATGTCAGAGAGTTTGAATCCAACAGGATCATTCGAGTAAAAACGACCTATAAGGGGTTTTGCGCCCATCCCCTCGAAATCGGCATTAGGAATTAAAACATTGAGTCTGTTATGATTATGAAAAAATAATCAGGACTATATGCCATCGCTGCTGAACAAACAAAACGCATTCAAATACTCACGTCGTTTGAAGTCAAAGAACTTTATGCTCTCCCCAACTTTAGTCACTCCGACAGAGAAGACTACTTTTCACTCGACAAGGAAACTCAGAAACTGGTCAATACGTTGAGGCAAACAGAGACCAGAATCTATTTTATCCTCTTATTGGGTTATTTCAGATCCAGACCAATAATTTTCAATTTTACATTCTCAGATGTTGAACCTGACTTTAACTACGTTAAAGCAAAATATTTCAGCGATAAAAGCGTTCAAGATGAAGATATTCCACCGCGAACCAAAACAGCGTTAGTTAGAAAACTTCTGACTTATACAGGCTTCTCCGTTTACCAGAGCAAGAATGACAAGGCACCTTTACTCAAAAGGCTCAATGTCGTTGTTAAAATCAATCAAGAGCCAAGATATGTGTTTGATGAATGCATTGCTTACTTTGGACAAAACAGGATTGCGTTAGCTGGTTATACGACACTTCAAGATATCATATCGAGTGTACTTTCTAGTGAGCGTAGTCGCATTGAGTCTGTCCTGAACCAAAACCTAGGCAGTGATACAAAAGCTACGCTTCTTAGATTGCTTGATTCCAAAAGCACGTTCACAGATCTCGCTATGTTAAAGCGCATGGCGAAGGATTTTTCAGCCAGCCAAATATCACAAGAACTAAAGACGCATAAAATCATACGTGCGCTTTATCCAGAAATTAAGACACTGATTGCTGAATTAGAGCTGTCACCGAAAAACCTTGAATACTACGCGTCTTTAGTAAAACACAAGTCGGTTTATAAGTTAAAAAGACATGCTGATAGTCAAACCTTGTTATATCTTGTTTGTTATCTATTCTTCAGGTACCGCGAAACTAACGACAACCTCGTTTCTGCATTTATCTATCTCGTCCGAAAGCTTGCTGAAGGAGCAAAGAGTCACGCCAAACAGGGAGTTATCGAAGATATAAACATTGTCAGAACAAAATTGAAATCGGCTGGCAGTCTGCTGAATTACTTCATTGACAGCGATATTGACGATGCATTGACCTTTGGCGATGTACGCAAAAAAGCCTTTAAGTTGCTACCTGCTGAGAACATTAAATTGCTTAGCGAACATCTTGATAGCAATGATTTTGATGGGCGTAAATATGAGTGGCAATTTATTGATAAACAGTCAAGCAAGGTGAGTAAACTTCTACGCTCCTTGTTCATGGCCATAGACATTGAGTTTATCCATTTAAAAGATGATTTACATAATCAGTATGTAACGTTGCGCTCTGAACTCAGTGAATGCAAGGCTGTTAGAACCATCAACCTAGACTTGGTACCCAAAGGTGACCGAGGGTATTTGCAAGGAGAAGTTTCTAAGCAAATAGCTATTCGTTTTGAGTACTTCCTGTATCGTAAAGCAGAGCAACTATTTCAAAACAATAGCCTTACCGTAAAAGAGAGTGTCAATAATCGTAGTCTGAGTTCAGATTTAATCCAGCCAAAAGAATGGCAAAACAAAGACGATATTATTGAAAATACAGGGCTTGATAAACTATCAGCACCAATTAACCAAACCTTGGATGAGAAGCAGTATCAGCTTGAAGTGAAATTGAAAGAGGCTGGCACACATATATTCAGTGGTGACAACAAATACGTCGAAGTTATACCTGGTAAGTCAGAACTAAAATGGTCTATCCCAAATAGCCGCTGGCAACAAACGGTTGATAACCCTCTCTATAATCAAATTCAGCATATGGGTATTGTCGAGCTTATGCTGTTTGTTGACGAAAAAACTAATTACCTCAATGCTTTTACACATATCGCTACCACAAAACAAAAATCATCAGTAGACAAAGAAGATCTGGTTGCCTGCATACTCGCCAACGGTACGAATTACGGCCTATATAAAATGGCCAATATCTCCGACCGTTCGATGGGAAAGTTGCGCAGTGTTAATGATAGTTACATCAGATACGAGACGCTGAAAGAGTCTAATGATCAGATCTCTAATGCCATTGCTATCCTGCCAATATTTGCTTACTACCATATTGATGACAATCAGTTATTTTCAAGCATCGATGGTCAAAAATTCGAGTGTAGGATCAACACCTTTAAAGCCCGTTATTCATCCAAGTATTTTGCCAAAGGCAAAGGTGTCTCAGCGCTGACGTTAGTGTCAAATCATGTGCCAGTGAATACTCAAGTTATTGGCGCGAATGAATATGAAGGTCATTTTGCATTTGATTTGCTTTACAACAATACCTCTGAGATACAGCCAAATACGTTATCCACCGATAACCACGGCACGAATAACGTCAATTTCGCTATTTTAGATTTCTTTGGCTACACCTTTGCGCCTCGATACGCAAAAATGAAACGAGTGTTTTTTGACTTATTTGAAGTTACTGAAGAAGAAGGTGGCCGAATTCAGTTAAAGAAAGACGTTAACTATAAATTAGTGGCTGAAGAATGGGAAAACATTCAACATATCCTTTGTTCTCTTAGCCAAAAGACAACTACTCAAAGCACCATCATTAGAAAGCTCAGTAACGGCAAGAGTCGCACGTTGTCAGCTTTGCATGAGTATGATCGTCTAATTAAAGCGATTTACGTTTTGGAGTACGTTGATAGCTCAACACTACGCCATTATGTTCAGCAAGCGTTAAATAGAGGGGAAGCCTATCACCAGTTAAAACGAGCCATTACCTCAGTCAATGGTAATAGATTTCGTGGTGGTAACGATTATCAGGTGTCTCAATGGAATGATTGTGCGCGGCTCATTTCAAACTGTATTATCTATTATAATTCTGCCTTGTTATCAGCCTTTTTGAAGATCCAAGAAAGAAACGGTAGACAAGATGTGGTAGATATTATTTCTAAACTATCACCGGTTGCTTGGCAGCACATCAACTTGAACGGAGAGTATGCCTTTAACAAAAATCGTAAAGCGATTGATTTGGCAGGTTTGCTTAGTGGTGTGGAGCCTCTGCAAAGTGAATAATAGTTCAATGAGTTGCTTTCTTATAATCACATTGCTAAATAACGATAGAAAGTTGCTTTAGATATAGAAAGTGAATTACAAATAGACTCTATAGAAAGTGAATTATTTTGGTGCATCTGCTTTGCCATCTGGACTTTAGGGTTGTTGATACCGATTTTAGGTCTACCGCCATTCCGTCCTCGTGCTCTTGCAGCAGATAAACCAGCATTGGTCCGCTCTTGGATTAATCGTCTCTCAAATTGCGACAATGCACTAAATATATTGAACATCAACTCACCTGAAGCTGTTGTTGTATCAATAGCACCGTCCTGGATCGATTTGAATCCAATGTCTTTTTCAACTAATGACTCAATCAAATTGATCAAGTGAGACATTGAGCGGCCAAGACGATCTAATCGCCATACTATTAAAATGTCTCCAGATGACAATGTATCAAGACATTTATCTAATCCTGGTCGAGTTGATTTTGCTCCCGACGTTTTATCGGTAAAAATATGTTCAGGAGCACACCCGTTGTTCATTAACGCATCGATCTGTAGATTTAAGTCTTGATCAGATGTACTTACTCGAGCATACCCTATTTTGAGCCCCATAATCTTATTTACATGTTGAAAAATGACTTTATGAGACTATATTAAATGAGATGGGTTTATAAAACAAATAGAACCAATAAAATCAGACCGAGCGGAGAAAATACTTTTCACTCTCATAAAACGGTCGTTTTTTAATACTTTCTTGTTTGATGAATTTATTGATTTAGTATTAATTTAATTAGTTTCTTCATTGAGATACTGACGCTATCATTAACACAGCAGTAGGTGTAAATAGAGGAAGTTCAAACGTCGGCGTTGAACTAAAAGGTATTACCATTGCATAGACTTGAGAAAGAGTTGCTCGACTTAGTTCAATCCGATACGCGCATATTCAGGTTTATTGAACACTCGTCATTGGACGGTATGTGGCATTGGGACTTGGAGAACGCTGAACACTTTTTGGTCCATATTTTTCTTGGTCGAAAGATCGGATCTTGGAACAGGCAATTAGTTCAATTTCTTAAACCGAGTTCAGGTTAGTTAGACCGTCAAGTTCCTTTAGTAATCACGCGACTATACTTTAGGTATGGTCGTAGCTCGTGATATCAATTCCCAGCGTTAAGAACTTAGTTAATAACTTTATTACTTTCTGGCAAATTTTTTAAACAACGTCTTTACAAATTTGCAGATCATTTCTATGGTTATTTTGTGGTATGGACTTTCCAATTGGAAAGCCGTATGACGTTGTGTGGAACTCGCCTTGATTTTTTTGAGTTATTTTGTAGGTTCAAGTAAAACATGTGTTTGCTTTAAAGGTCCAGTTATCTGTTAGGCATTGATGTAACTCATTTTCTGCTGTCATGAACATTAGTAGCAATTTGAATTTCTGAAAAAGGTGGGCATCCTATAGACAGGACCTTACCAAGATTAACTTCGCATTTGTTCTTGGTAACTACTTTTCCAAAAAGGACTGTGAAATGCTACAAGAATCTATTGCTGTAAAAGATGTAAGCCCATTCCATATATCAACTCCATCAGAACTACTTGAAACACCTAAAGAATATCAAGATCTCGTTAAGAGGCAATTGACTGCCCATGCTGAAGGGGAACTTTCTGGAGCTGATGACTATGTAAAATTGTTTTACTTTTTGACAAATGACCCCTACGAGAAAGCAGTGTGCTGCGAATTAGCCAAGGATGAACTTGACCACTATCAAAGAGCTGCGGACATTTTATTAGATATTGGTATAGATACGTCATTTATGCTATCGCAAAACTTGAACGATAGAGCGTTCTACGCGACCGAAGCCGTAAAAAGTTGTCGAAATTGGGCTGAAAGAGCATTGATTTCGACTCTTGTAGAAGACGCTGTAATTGATGTCCTAGAGGAAATGGCTCAAAGTTCCTACAGGCCTATTGCTGACATGTGCCCTCATGTTTTAAAGGATGAAAAACTGCACGTTGGGCATGGATTCAGGATTACGAGGAGCATGTGTAAGACGAAAAATGGATTCAAGCAAATTCAAGAAGCTCTTATAAGAATGTGGCCAGTAACACTTGATACCTTTGGCAGAAGTGATTCCCCAAGGTCAGAATTGTACGTGAAATACGGGTTGAGGCAAAAGTCATATTCCGTTGCACGCAACGAATTTGCGGAAAAGGCCAGAAGAAAATTAGAAGCTCTTGGACTTCATGTACCAGACGATACTGCAAACAGAAAGTTTCTCTAATCTTATGCTAGAAGGATTTGCTTATGAAAGATGTTACCAAAAATGCAATATTTAAAAGGCTTAACGGTGACTTTGAATATTATGCTCGTTATCAACGGATTAAACAAATTAGTTCAAGAGTTAGAGTGTCAGAGTATTTAATCACTACAGCGTGCAATATAAGGTGTAAAGGTTGTTGGTTTTTTGAATATGACTTTGACAAAAGAACAAAAGATTTGTCCAAAAAGGATGAAATTAAAAAGTTTCTTATCTCTGAGAGGAATAGAGGTATCAATACTAGTCTGATTATAGGAGGCGAGCCTACGCTCCATCCCAAAAGACTCGAATTATTTGCTGAGATTATGGAGTTTAATAGCATATCAACCAATGGTCTTAAAGCTTTGCCCAAAGAAGGCTTTAAGGATTTTTCGGTTTTAATCTCTTTGTTTGGTGGTGGCTCTCTAGACGATGACCTGCGAGCGATCAAACCTAACGGAAACTCCTTTTCGGGTCTATTTGAGACTGCTCTTAAGAACTATAAATATGATCCGAGAGCCCATTTCATTTTTGCAGTGACTGAAGATGGAATTGCTCATATCGAAGAGACAGTGAGAAAAATATCGGAAAATGGAAATACAGTCTCAGTTAATTTTTATAGTAAGTATGGTACGAGCGATCCACTCCGGACCAAGTACGAAAAAAGATTACTTGATGAAATTTTGCGAGTCAGGGAGTTGTTTCCAGAGACACTCGCTAGCCACCCTTACTACATTGAAGCTATGGTAACAGGGAAAAGTCACTGGGGAGATTTTGGATATGATGTTTGCCCCAGTGTGAGTGTAGACCATCCACAAAATGCTGAAAGAATTAAGAACGGTAATGCTGTACTTCCAGGATTTAATGCCTACGCCTCAGACTGCAAAACGGTAAACTTTTGCTGCACTTCAGGACATTGCGAGGATTGTAGAGACAGCCAAGCTGTAATGAGTTGGATAATGATAAATCAAAAGAGATTCGTCAAAGATGAAAATCTACTCAAAATATGGATTGAGATTGCAGAGAGCTATTGGCATCAATTTGTATGGGCTCATGATTTCCGCTATTCCGCGCCATCATTGCAAACTAGCGAAAATCTTAATCTGAGAAATCAGCACCATCTTCTAAAGGAGGTTGGCTAATGCAATCTATGCAAAGCGTTCAGGAGCAGAAAGAATATTTGCCAGACGTAGGCTACATCATTGAGTCCCAATTACTCTTAAGTGAGAAGGAAGTAGTAGATGGAGCCAAGTTCATTGGCGATTTAAATCCTGTACATAATGACCCAGATAACGAACAAACAATTCGTCTTGGAGGGATTATTGCAAGTGGCAGCCATATCACTGCAGTATTTTCCGCTCTTCTTCCTACTCACTTCATGAAATTTGGTCCTATGCTTGGAGCTCACATGGATGTAAAGTTCACAGCACCGATAAAACCCAATACAATCTACACTATGAATTGGGTTGTACAGTCAAAGGAGTATAAAAAGAGTCTCGGCGGTACAATTTACGCCAATGCGGGTACTATTATCGATCCAGCTGGCAATGTGACAGTTAGAGCAAACGCAAGCATCATCCTCTACTAGAACTATTTAGAGGGGTGTTGATTGCTAACCCGAAAACGCCCCTCAAGTTTACTTGTTATTATTCGTTCTGAAAATTCAGATGCCGTTGAAGCAGCGATGACAAAGCATATCTGCGGCTCAACTACTGTCCATGCTGATGAAAATGCCGCTTATGATGTATTGAGTGCATACTAAAATAGTACCGACTAAACACACCAGTCAATTGATCTACATGTATCAACTCTCGATATGTTTCTAATTGTTTTGAAGTATTCAAGTGTTTAACAAGTCATTGTTGAAGAGTTGAGAGAGATAGTGGCTTCTTTAGGAAGTCGGTAGCGCTCAATACCATTGATGTCTGGTAAGTAAACATCTAGCACAATGATATCTGGTTTATACAATTGGCAAAACTTAACTGCACTTTTACCGTTTGCAACAATACGGATTTTCTTTAATGCTGTGAGGTTGTTTGATATAAGTTCAGAAGTAATGGCGTCATCTTCAACAATCAGAAGTTGACCTGCGAGTAGCTTATTTACATCTTTAGACATGTGGACACCTCACAACTTTGTCTACTAGTAGTAATAGTCTTGGCGATGTCTACCATTAGTCAAAAGACTATTTCACTGTACGCGCAGTTATTGCTTGAACAAGCATGAGGGTCATTCTCACAGCAGAAGCTTTTATCATTTTAGTTATCTATGCCTATTTTTAATTATTTGGCAGTTTTTCGAAGAATTCACAAAAAGCGCGTTCATTTGGCCGTCATCATTCTGATGCCGATTTCGAGGGGATGGGCGCAAAACCCCTATAACTGGATCATAGTATCGTGCCTGCATATAGCTTAAGCCCAATTCACTATCGAACTTGTGTCCCGCATAGCCTATTTCATTACTAGCAGTCTCATAAGTATCCCCAAATGGCTTATAGTGTCGTCGACTGTTGTTAATAAGTGTTCCACTACTGTTAGATTGCGCGGTAGTACTGCCTAGAATATCAGTATGAATAAAACTTGTTGATGAACTAGAATCTTTTGCTATGAGACGACTTCCAATATAAATGTAGTTTTTCCAAACGCCATTACTCTCGCTGAAGAGAAGCTTTCCATCTTGACTGTAATGATAATATGCCGTGCTCCCGCTCTTCGCAGACTTTACTCGGCGATTGAATCCATCATAGGTAAATGAAAATCCGTTCGCCGCAGTCATCTGATTCGCCAAGTTGTAACTCATACTAAAGTGACTGTTATGAATAATATTGCCACGAGTATCGTAGTTAAAGTAACCATAGGCTTTTGCTTTGCTTCCAGAAGAACTGATACTTTTAAGTCGACTTTGGTTTGAATCAATAGAATAGATTAATGTGAATCTGTTTGAACTCAAGCTGTAACTGCTTTTGGAAACTAGAGTTATCAGGGATGAAGGAATTACCGAAGTTGTGCGTATGCTCCTATAGTAATCCCAAATATATCTGCATAAGCGACTCGAATAAAAGCGCCAAGATCATAGCCCAGATTTAAATCAGTTTTGAGATAATAAAGTCAGCTTTCAACCGTGCTTTTGGTTCTGAAACGTTTGCTAAGCTATACCCTCAAACTTCTTTAAGAGAGAAGCAAAGAGTGCTCTATTGTTCGCTTTTTAGTATCTAAAAAGACAATAATTTGCGAAACATTGTTTCATTAAAAACTAGTCCTGACGGGTGAGGTTTACATCTTCTCAGGTTACAGTTTTTACATTACATATGCTTGAACACTTTCGATGCTGAACAGCTTATTAGTAGAAACCCTGTAGCCGATTCAACTCCTGCTATCATTCGTAGATGTCCGTCCGGCTCGATACTTCCAAGACCCAATGTAGTAATCGTAGTTAGTGAAAAGTAAAAAATATCCATGGAAGTGGCAGGTTGCTTAAAATCGCCGAGCTCGAAATAAAGTCCAATTTCATACGCCAGAGTAAAAATGACTGCTAGTAAAAGTTGGCTCGAAATGGCAATAACGACT
>JGI12001J15744_1000215_pt1 | contig 9980 bp, 6 predicted proteins | sample DeeseametaMP2634_FD_15744 | JGI IMG/M metagenome (IMG submission 15744) | reverse complement strand
GCCAAAAAACTGGATGAAATGCTGGCTGCCCAAAATGAGCAGATTGACAATGCGATTGAGTTGTGTGTTGATGATAAGACGGTAGTTACAAGGATTGCAGGACGGCGCTTCCACCTGGCCAGCGGACGTAGTTACCACATTAAATTCAATCCTCCAAAAGTTGATGGAAAAGACGATGTAACAGGTGAACGGCTTGTTCAGCGGGACGATGATAACGAAGAAACTGTGCAATCAAGGCTGATCACTTATCATGAACAAACAAAACCCCTAGTCAAGTACTATGAAGAAAAAGGTATTCTCGTTTCAATTGACGGAATTGGAACTCCGGATGAGATTTTTTCCAGAATAAAAGTTGTCTTGGAATAAAAAATCTTTCTACATGATCTTAATAGTTCTGAAGCATTCAGCTATACTTGTTACTTCATATACAATAATTTTGTCGTGGGCCGGGCCTTTAAAGAGTTGGGACGTCCAACGATAACGAAAACAAAAAAGGATTTTTATTGAAAACTAACCCTAAAAAATACGATGTTCTCGTGATAGGAGGAGGACATGCCGGATGCGAAGCCGCACTGGCTGCAGCCAGAATGGGAGCGGATACTTTGCTCGTTACACTGTCCCGTGACACGATTGCGCAAATGTCCTGCAATCCTGCAATTGGCGGAATCGGTAAAGGCCATCTGGTTAAGGAAATTGACGCGCTGGGTGGAGAAATGGGGAAAGTTGCCGATGCAACAGGTATCCAGTTCCGTGTGCTCAATACATCCCGCGGCGCCGCCACACATGGTTCACGCTGTCAGTCAGATTATCTGGCTTACAAAAAATTTATGCGTCATATACTGGAAAAACAGTCCGGACTCACTATTATTGAAGCTGCTGCAGAGGAATTGTTGTTAAACGGGAATCAGGTGGTGGGTCTCCGTACTGAAAAAGAGGAATTATATGCAGAAACAATAATCATCACCACAGGCACATTTCTCAATGGCCTTATTCACCGTGGTTCAGAGCGTGTTGATGCCGGACGTGTGGCAGAACCTTCCGCAAAACGACTTTCACTGTCCCTGGCTGATCAGTCTTTGAAGCTGGGACGGATGAAAACAGGTACGCCTGCTCGTCTCGACAAACGTACTATTGACTGGAGTCAACTGGGAATTCAGCCTGGTGACGAAAAGCCCAAAAAGTTTTCTTTTTGGGATTCAGAGATTTTACTGCCCCAGGTACCATGTCACATTGCCTACACGAATGAGCGCACACACCTGATTATCCAAAAAAACCTGAGTAGGTCTGCACTTTATGGAGGAGAAATAACTGGAATTGGACCCCGTTACTGTCCCTCTATTGAAGATAAAATTGTTAAGTTTGCAGACAAAAAACGACATCAGGTATTCATGGAACCGATGGGATATGCAGAAGACAGCTTAATGATTTATCCCAATGGATTATCTACAAGTTTGCCGACAGAAGTACAGTTTGAGTTTTTACGCAGTATCAAGGGCTTGGAAGAAGTTGAAATTTTCGAACCAGGTTATGCTATCGAATACGACATGCTGGATCCAACTCAACTGAAAGCGACACTTGAGTTAAAAACAGTGAAAAATCTGTATCTTGCAGGCCAAATTAACGGTACTACAGGATATGAGGAAGCTGCAGCGCAGGGTCTGATGGCAGGAATTAATGCGGTTTTGAAAGTGAGNAAAAAACAACCGTTTATTCTTCAGCGAAATGANGCTTACATTGGTGTGATGATANATGATTTGATAACACGCGGAGTGATTGAACCATACCGGATGTTNACTTCACGAGCGGAATACAGGCTGCATTTGCGTGAAGACAATGCCGATGCCCGTTTAAGCCAAAAAGGCTGGGACCTGGGGTTGCTGCCGGAAAAATATTTTCAGCACTTTCAGCAAAAGCAACAGGAAATTTCCAGGTTGTCCGGAATAGTAAAAGCAGAACGAATTACGCCGAATAAAGCAGTTCAAACAGAATTGAAAAAACTTGGAGAAGCTCCCCTTAAAACTGCTGCCAAAGTTTCCGATTTGCTGAAACGTCCAAAAATTAATATTGACAGGCTGCTCGGCAGTGAATCCATCAGTGGATCAATAGACTGGAATTATTATTCTCCGGTAGTGCGGGAACAAGTAGAAATCAACATTAAGTATGCAGGTTATCTTGCCAGGCAAGATCAGGAGTTAAAGTACGTTAATCAACTCGATCGAATTGAAATTCCGGACAATTTGCACTTATCCGGAATTTCGGGACTTTCTCGTGAAGTTGTTGAAATATTAGATAAAATAAAACCGGGAACACTTGGACAGGCAAGTCGAATAACCGGTATGACGCCTGCAGCGATCACGATTCTACGGGTATATTTACGTACCAAAGAAGCAGCTTAACACTGATTGATGTCGGATTTCACCAGCGCTAAAACGTCGCACCGCCATGGGGTGATCAGCGTTTTGGTCGCCCTCCCTTTTGTCAGCCTGACAGGACTGTTTGGCAAGTTTCTAACTTTATCTCCATTACTGATCGTACAGGGCCGTACTGTTTTTGCCTTTGGAGCATTGTTTCTGGCACTGTTCTTCTTGCGTAAAAAAATCTTTTTCAGTGACCTTCGGGAATGGCTCTGGCTGGCACTGAGCGGAAGCATACTGGGGGTACACTGGATCGCATTTTTTCAGGCAATTCAAGTTTCCACTGTAGCAATTGGTTTGCTCTCATTTGCCAGTTACCCTTTATTCACCACCCTGCTGGAACCACTGTTTTTCCGTGAATCTCTTCGGGTACGAAATGTCTTTGCAGCATTGATTGTGATATGCGGATTGGCACTGATGGCTACCTCCAGTTCTGATGATTCAAACACAATTATATCCGGTTCTGTTTTTCATGGAATTTTATGGGGTTTGATGGCAGGATTTGGCTTTGCGGTACTTACCTTACTCAATCGGGGACACGTCAGAAAACACTCTGCGTTATTGATAACCTGCTGGCAAAATGGTTTTGCTGCACTGCTAATATTGCCCTGGTCTTTATCTGAATCATGGATTCTCAGCGGAAAAGAATTGGGTTTATTGTTTCTTCTTGGTGTAGTTTGTACAGTAGGAGGCCACACCTTGTTGATCAACGGCTTGCGTCATGTTCGTGCTCAAGTGGCAAGTTTGTTGATTGCCGGACTGGAACCGGTTTTTGCGATTTTGTTTGCACTTTTTCTGCTGGAAGAAATTCCTTCTTTGCAAACCTTGCTTGGAGGTGTCTTAATAATCAGCACTACCGTTTTCATAATTTACGGTACTGAACAAAAGGAAATCCCGGAACAAGCTGTATCCAAATAATAAGAAAAGTTTGAAAATAAATATGCAGGATACTGAAAAAAAAAGCATCAAAGATAAGGCCAGGTCTAGCGCCGGAACTATCCCCATTACTGCTGCGGATTTGGATAAAAAACCTATACGTGTCAGGAAAAAATCAAAAGCTGCTCCGGAAGAGAATGCCGGAGATTCAAAGTATAAAAGACCTAAAGTCTCAAAGCCGGAAAGCAATTATAAGCAAAACTCAAAACTCAAAACTCAAAACTCTGCTCAACTTCCCTGGAAAAGAAAAGACTGGCAGCAAACTGAAAGTGAAAACACTTTTGGAGCACCGCCAAAAAATGAAAAAAAAATAAAACAGCGAAGATCTGCATCGCAAATGTTTTTGAACAGTGAATCTTTTGGGGAACAGGAGGGACTGATGCTGGAAGCGCTGGGAGCTTCTGTGAAAGGGCGAAGCGAATACGATGTTACACAAGGTTTTCATCCTTATCCTGGACGATTCCATCCCGATTTGCCAAAGATTTTGCTCAAACAATTTCCTGAAGGAAGTACTGTTTTTGATCCATTTATGGGTGGAGGTACTGTTTTGCTTGAGGGTTTGCTTTGGAAGCACAAAGTTCTCGGAAACGATCTCAATCCTATTGCAAAAATGGTTACAAGGGAACGTTGTCGGTGGATTTCTGAAAAAAATGCAAGCCGTGTATGGAGTGCTTTGGAAGATGTACGGGAAAGAGTTAATATAAGAAGTCTGGCGAAAAAAAGTGTTCACCGACGAAATTTAAGCTGGCTCAGTCATTTCCATCCACCATATTTGTTTGTAGAACTTTTACATTGGATTGACGGCATTGAAAATCTTTACTCGGCAAATGAACGTGAAACTTTAGGTGCTGTTTTTTCAAGTTTGATCGTTAAATTCTCCAAAAAAATTTTTGAGACTTCTGAAAACACCAAACAACCTTCTTTTCCAAAAGGTGCAGTCGGAAAATGGATGGAACGCAAGACACAGGAATTGTTGAAAAATCAGCTGAAACTTGCAACAAAAATTCCGAATACTGCACCTGCAATAATTTGGAACGAAAACATTCTAGAATTGGAGGGACCGGAAGAAAAATCGGTAAACTGCACGATAACAAGTCCACCTTTTCCAGGAACATATGACTATCTCAAACTACACGAGCTGCGGATGAAGTGGCTGGATTTATCTTCAAATACAATGTCTTCTAGTGAAATTACGAACCGCAATTATTCACCAGGACAATGGAAGCAGGTTTTTCGGGAATTTATGCTGAAATTGCGTAGATGGACTGCTGAGGACGGTCTATGTTATCTGGTGTTGGGAGACTGGGTTGAGCGTAACAAACGTGTTAGTGGTTTGGAATTTACGCAAAAGTACGCAGACAGTATTGGTTGGAAAGTGACTGGAGGTGCTTCAGTTCAGCGTGAAATATATGATTCAGAGCTGCGTAAATCATTCGGAAAAACCGGGAAGTGGGAACACCTGATTTTGCTGCGGAAATGAGAAAAATTGTCAGCCCTCTGTTTCTGTTAAACCTTTGTCTGGATCGAGAATGAGTGTACGTATTTTGCCTGAATTACGTATTTTCAGTACCAAATTACCTTCAGCCACATCATCAAATCCATCTTCATCCATGAATGCACGGATGGTAATCAGACCTCTAAATTTTGAATCGTCAATACGCGGAGGATCAATCCCAACTAAAACTCGAGCAAAACCGTTTGCATCCAACATAAAACGTTTAGGCAGACGGATACGGTTGTAATCACTTTCAAAAATGACCAGGCCTTTGCGTTTGACAATCTTACTGCTGACACTGTTCTGAAGTTGAACACTGAATTGAAACTGTTTTGATTTTCCGTTCCTAAAATCGAACTCATATTCATCAGTTTTTAGATTCAGCAAATTAGGAATTGGAACTACTTTTTTTGACAAATCATCAGTTCTCCCAAACTCAGGCAACCACTGACCGGGATTTAAAATTGCGCGTGAAGAAAGATTACTGACTTCTACCTGGCCTTCTGTAAGGGAAACAGTGGCCTTGTTTTTATTTTCGGTGATTCTTACAGAAGTGCCTTTGACGCCGATCAGGGCAGTTGGAGTACGAATTTTGGTCCGTTGAAGACCTTTTTTGAAACGTCCGCGCAGAGAACCGTTGTTTAGTGTCAGCAGATATTTGAAAGTACGCCTGCTGGTGTTTTGTTCTTCAGATAAATCCAACATAAATTCTGAGTTTTGAAACAAACGAATGCGGGAGCCATCTCTGTACTCAACTGTTGCTTTTGATTTCCCGGATGTTCTGATTTTATTTCCGGCAAACAACAGCATTCCGTCTCTCCCTCGGCGACCTTTTGGATATTTATCGGTTACAACTTCTACACCTCCCTCAATTTGTAAAAGTGTTGCAATGGCTGGACTGCTGTCTTGAGCAGGAACCAATGTGGTAGTGAGGCTTAAGACTGAAATAAATAATAAGATTTTGAAGAGAAAGAATATTCGCATAATATTTCTCTTGGATCCCAGTTTAATTAAAGCTGCAAAAAGGCGTGTAAAATTTATTTAATCATCTAAGTTACCTGACCTGTTGCCAGAACTTCTGCAATTTGAATCGAGTTGAGAGCCGCGCCTTTGTATAGTTGATCGGCAACCACCCAAAATGTAAGGCCTTTAGGATGAGAAAAGTCTTCACGTATACGCCCTACAAATGTCTCAAATGTTTCACTTGCCTCCCACGGTGTTGGGTAACCTCCGTCAACTGGTTCATCCTTAACTATTATGCCCGGAGCTTTTTTTAGAATTTCACGAGCTTCTTCCGGAGATAATTTCTGTTCTGTTTCGATCCAAACTGCCTCTGAATGCGCCCGTAGGACGGGGACTCTGACACAAGTTGCAGAAATACCTATATCCGGTGCATCCATAATCTTATGTGTTTCATTGACCATTTTCATTTCTTCCCTTGTGTACCCGTTTTCGAGAAAAACGTCTACATGAGGAAAAAGATTGAATGCTATTTGTGTAGGAAATGCCGTAACTTCCAAGGGCTTATCATTTAACCAGGCTTGAGTCTGGTTGAGCAATTCTCTCATGCCTTTTGAACCTGCTCCGGAAGTGGATTGATAGGTAGAAACCACCACTCGTTTAATAGTTGCGGCCTGGTGCAGAGGGTTGAGCGCAACCACCATTTGGATTGTGGANCAATTTGGATTAGAAATTATGCCTTTGTGTTTGAACACCATTTGCGGGTTGATTTCTGGAACAACAAGCGGTACATCCGGATGTAATCGGAAAGCACTGCTGTTGTCAATCACCACTGTACCGGCATCAACTGCATGAGGTACAAATTCTTTGCTGCGCCCTTTTCCAGCAGAAAAAAACACCAAATCTACTCCTTGAAAAGATTTTGTCGTCAGTTCTTCAACAGTGATTTGTTCACCACAAAACTCAAGTTTCTTTCCAACGGAACGTTCGGAAGCAAGCAGTTTTAAATTGTTAATAGGAAATTTACGGAGTTCCAAAAGTTTAAGAAATTCCGTACCAACAGCACCGGTTGCACCGGCAATCGCAACATTTTTCAAATTTATTTTTTTGTGAAAGGAATATTAAAATATTTTGTTATTACTAATTGATAATGAGTGTCCACTGAATTCTGTATACATTAATAGTTACAGAATTAAGGGGCATCAGTTCAGAAGTTTTCAGGTTCCTGCTGACTTATAATGTTTTCGGCAAACTGAAACATAGCTGTCGTTTCCGCCGATCTGTATTTGCTCACCGGACTTTAACGGCTCTCCATTCTCATCAAGACGAAGTACCATGTTCGCTTTTTTACCACAGTGACAGATAGTCTTTATTTCCACCAGTTCGTCTGCCCACGCCAGTAAATGCAGACTTCCTTCAAAAAGCTCTCCCTTAAAATCAGTACGCAAACCATAGGCCAGTACAGGGATTCCAAGTTTATCAACAATCTCTCCTAATGCATAAACCTGGGTTTTTGTCAAAAATTGAGCTTCATCAAGCAAAATACAGCTCAAAGGAGTTTTTTTGTCAATTTTCTCTGTCAGAGCAAGTAAATCATCTTCTGACTCAAAACTGGCTGCATCCGACTCCAGTCCAATTCGTGAACGTACCCTGTCGGGGTTGTAACGATCATCAACTTTTGGCTTAAGTACCAGTGTTTTCATTCCACGCTCACGATAATTATATGCTGACTGAAGGAGTGTCGTGGTTTTTCCTGCATTCATTGCAGAATAGTAAAAATACAGCTTGGCCATCTGTGTCAGTGAAAAAAATGATGGTCACAAAAAACACCATTCTTTTCTTTGGACGAATGGTAGAAAAATCTATGAGCTAAGTATAATTCTTCTGGAAAATCTAAAAGAGGCAATTTTAGCAACAAATAAGAAAATAATAAAGGCAGAAATTACATGAAAGCATTGTGGAAGGGGCAAGGCACGCTTGTTGCTCATATTTATTAAGACCCCGGAGAGTGGCTCCGCCACTTGAATCCTTTTACGAATTCATGAATTTAAATCCTGAGCCTATCATGACCTGGGATTTGCTCCATATTCACTCCGGGGTGTAGCCTCAAAAGATACAGACATCCCAAACAGATTTCAAGCAGGAATTATAAAAAAAAATATTTTTTTGAAATATTTTTTTGCTGACTTGAAGACTATTTTTTTTAGTTCATTCCATACCTCTGATTTTTTTATTTTTATTGCTTTTTTGGATTTTATTACAAAAAAAGTAAGAAACAAAAAAAAATAAATTTCATAATTATTTTCCCGGAAATTTTTTTTTCTTTGTAAAAAATTTCACTTGAAGTTTTGTTAGCACTCTAGTATAGTGAGTGCTAAAAGGATTTTATTCGAAAAAATAAAGGTTATAATGGACACCCAAAAATTTACAGAAAAATCGCTGTCAGCCTTGGAAAATGCACACAGCGACGCAGTACGGCGTAAAAACTCCGAGTTGTCCACAGTCCATCTTTTGAGTGCCTTAACTTTCCAGGAAAATGGTTTAGTTCCCAGGATTTTCGAAAAAATGGAGCTCGATTCTGAAAAATTTACACAGGCACTGGAATCATCTTTGAAGTCTTTACCGACTCTTAGCGGGAGTTCAGCAGGAAGAGTGGGCGCTAGCGGTGAAATGAATCAGGCCTTGGTGCGAGCCGAAGATGAAGCAAAAAAACTGCAGGACGAATATGTAAGTGTTGAGCATCTTTTGCTGGCATTGACCGAGGAGGGACGTAAGGGGCCTGCAGGAAAAATATTGGCTGAGAATGGAGTTACACGTGAACGTTTAATGGGTACAATTCAGGATGTACGTGGAGGACAGAGAGTGACAAGTCAGAATCCTGAGGAAACATACGAGGCACTTGAAAAATATGGGACAAATCTGAGTCAGCGTGCACGTGATGGAAAGCTGGATCCTGTGATCGGTCGGGACGATGAAATTCGTAGAGTGATACAGGTACTTTCGCGTCGCACAAAAAACAATCCGGTTCTGATTGGAGAGCCGGGTGTAGGCAAAACTGCAATAGCCGAAGGTTTAGCACAGCGTATTGTTCGAAATGATGTGCCGGACAGTCTAAAAAATAAAAAGCTGGTTTCGCTTGATATGGGTGCCCTGATTGCCGGAGCGAAATATCGAGGTGAATTTGAAGAGCGTCTTAAAGCAGTCCTCAAGGAAGTTGTAGATTCAGATGGACAAATAATGCTTTTCATTGATGAACTGCATACAGTTGTCGGTGCGGGAAAAACTGAAGGTTCTATGGACGCAGGAAATTTGCTTAAACCAATGCTGGCTCGCGGCGAACTGCATTGTATTGGCGCCACTACTCTGGATGAATACCGAAAATATATCGAAAAAGACCCTGCACTCGAGCGGCGTTTTCAGCAGGTTTTGGTAGATCAGCCCACAGTTGAGGATACGATTTCGATTTTACGGGGCTTAAAGGAACGTTACGAAATACATCATGGTGTTCGTATAAAAGATGCAGCTTTGATTTCCGCCGCAACGCTTTCTCACCGCTATATTTCGGANCGCTTTCTTCCGGATAAAGCCATCGATTTGATGGATGAAGCGGCAGCGCGTTTAAGAGTAGAAATAAATTCCATGCCTGCTGAAATGGATGAAATATCACGGCGAATACTGCAATTGCAAATCGAAAAAGAAGCACTGAAAAAAGAAAATGATACTGCTTCCAAAGAGAGGCTGAAAAAACTGTCTAAAGAGTTGGCAGAGTTGCAGCACAGCTTTGACAATTTGACTCTGCAATGGGAAAAAGAAAAATCTGCTTTACAGGATATGAGTGGATTGAAGCAGGAAATAGAAGAAGTGCGTCTGCAAATTGAACGTGCACGGCAGGACTATAATTTGGAAGAGGCAGCACGTTTGGAATATGGTGAACTTCCGGAACTGGAAAAAAGGCTGAAAACCACACAATCTGAAGAACAAAGCAGCAAGAATCAACTACTCAAGGAAGAAGTAGATGCAGAGGACATTGCCGAAATTGTAGGACACTGGACCGGAATTCCTGTGCAGAAACTGATTGAAGGAGAAGGCGAAAAATTGTTGCGACTTCCGGAACAGTTGCATCAACGAGTGGTTGGACAGGATGAGGCGATTGATCTTGTTTCGGATGCAGTAAT
>JGI12001J15744_1000212_pt1 | contig 10036 bp, 20 predicted proteins | sample DeeseametaMP2634_FD_15744 | JGI IMG/M metagenome (IMG submission 15744) | reverse complement strand
CGAAGTCATAAGATTCAGAGCGACAAGCAACATCAAAACGCCGGGCAACGCCCGGCGTTTTTGTGTGAAAATCTGGCCGCAGTAGGATCAACTTCTCTCATGAAAAACACATGGATGAATAAACAGTATATTTCGGTATCTGTTCAATACAATGCGCGTTTTCAGGATCAAAGCAAAATGAGCAAGCACGCCATGAAGCTTATCAACAAAAAATAGCCTATATAAATAATATAGTTATAATCAAGCCCGGCGCGATAATGTGCCAAATGTAAAGATGCCTCCGGTGTGTAAATGAACACGCACGCTTTCACGCTGGCAAAAGGCGTCGCCTCAGGCACTTTTCATAGTGGTGCTAGGGGGTTATGCTCGAAATATTGAAAGGGACAGGGGTGTGTAAATGAGCACGCTCACGAATAAACTGTTAAGCATCTTCGTGATTGTGCCATCATAACCATGAATATGGGATCGTAAATGGATAGAACACCTTACAATATGGCTTTTGCGTGCTTCGATTGCCGCAAATCATTTAAACGGGAATTTGTTCTAACCGATGGAGTTCCGCTTGAAATGAAGTGTCCTCATTGCGGAGGGGTAGCTCATAATCTGGGGCGTCACTTTAAAGCGCCGAAGAAGGGCGATCTAAAACAGTGGCAAAAGGTGAGGTTTTTGTTTGATCACGGGTTTAGATTTCAAAAGATACGTGTAGGCCCGAAAGATAAGGATACTGTTCCATATCCAGATACACTTGAACAGGCCAAAGAATTTGTCGTCAAGTACAAGAATATGCGATAAAAGTAGGTCCAAATGCATAACAATCGCATGCAGTGGAGCAGCCTACGTTCCGCCCACTGATGCGGGCGTTATGCGCCATAGCTGGTGTAGTTCAATTAAATGGAAAAAATGCTAGAAGAACCTGAATATACTTTTGCTGTTTTACCTGCAGGGGCGAGCAGCTCTCAATATCCTGAGTCTGAGGATGATGGCGTGTATGTGCCAGAAAGTATTGCGGAGTGTATATTTGGAGTTGCTAAAGCATATAGGCTACAGTTTTCTGCCCACATGCCGGAAAATGTAAGTCTAAGATGGGAATACAATCAATCTGAGATTCAATGGGTAATTGAAGAGTTTAATTTTCTAAATGAACTATTAAATGATGAAGTTCTAAATAGCTACATCATTCAGCTAATTTATCTTTGTAAAAAAGTTCTGCGCAGTCAGAACAGATTAGCTCTAATAGTTGAAGGCCCATAATGCGCATAACAAGGCGCAGCAACGGACTGTCAAACCTTTCACTTTTTGTGCAGCTGCGCAGCACAAAAACCGCCAGTTTCGCCAGCCGCTGTGCGCGGCGTTACATGTATTTAGATAACCAGGAATTGGATGAATAATGAAAAGAATAGTTATACTTTCTTTCATATGTTTTTTTGTCGGTAATAGTTTTGCTGATGAAATTATAAGTGAAAAAGAGTTTGCTCAAAGGTATGTGAACGCGATTTCTTCGAAAATAGAGGGAGTTAAAGCTGAAATTAAAGGACATCTAGAAGTCGAGGTGACATACAGTGATGGAGAAGAATCTACAACATACCTTGATAACGCCTACAAAAATTATCGTTCAAGCCCATATGAGCTAGACGTTGTAATCGAAAGCTATAGCAAAGCACTAATGCAAAGTAACTCCGACGTTAAAGTTAAGATGGAAAAGAGTCATATCTTTCCCGTTATTAAAGATATCGAGTACATTGCGCAGATAACTGCACTGATGAAAAGAAATGAGAGTGATGGAGAATTTCCCTTCTATTACGAAAAACTAAATGAGGTGCTATATATTCTTTACGCTATTGATACACCGTCTTCTATCAAGTATATGCCGAAGGAAGACATAGCCAAGCTAGGTGTAAAGGAAGAAGAATTAAAAAGTCTCTCTATGGCCAACTTGAAGAAGGCTATACCATCAGTACAGATCGAAGGTGACCCGTCAACTATCTCGATGATTGTGGCTGATGGTACTTATGAAGCATCTTTTTTACTTTATGACGACCTTTGGACAAAGGATAATTTCCCTGTTAATGGAGATATAGTTGTTTATGTACCATCCAGAGATGTGGTGCTTGTTACAGGCTCTAACGATGTCGAAGGCCTAAAAAAAGTTAGAAGTATTGTGTATAACCCTGAAAATCAGTGGTCTCATATAGTCTCTGAAGTAGGCTTTGTTCGAAAAGGTGATAAATGGATAGAGTTCAACATGTAACAAGCAAAGGCAGCGGATAAACCGCTGCTTTGGGCGTTACTACTGCTTATGAATACAGGTCAAACTCTGAAATCGTTGTTGCCAGCTTTACTCATGCCGATCGTGATCTCGGTTGTAGCCGTTTATTCTTCGTATTGGTTTAAGTTTGCGAATGCTATTTTTTCATCTCAGTTTCTATGGGTAATTATTTCGGCAATTGTAGGGGCGTACTTTTTTAGCAATGTTGTTATTCAGTCACCTACAAAGAAGTTGCTGGCGTGGTTGGCTTTCGCAGCTTACTTAATATTTGCCATCTTTTGGACAAGCTTGATTTCTGCGTGTAGTTTGGGAGACTGTCTATGATTGGCATCAGTAACAAGCGGCCGTTGAGGCCACTGAAAAGCGTGGCGGGACGCGTAAAAAGCGCGCGCCCAAAGGCCGGGCGTTATGTTTTTAGGGATAAACCGTGGAAGATTTTATAAAAGTGCTATTTCAAATGGATATTAATAGAGGTATAGCGATCCTGGCTGTTCTTGGTTTTGGGGTATTCGCAATCGTAAAGGTGTTCTCTCACATGAAAGAAGGCTTTGGCACTTTTAATGTGCGAATAACCGGTATCGTTATAGTTGCTACATTTGCAAGTATATTGGCGGTTCTGAACCCAAGCTCTGAGTCTGCTGCGATAGGTATCCTTGGTGCGATTGCAGGTTATCTATTTGGGTTTGGTACAGAGAATAAGCAATAAAAACATAATAAGGCGCTCAAGCAAGGACGCAGCAAAGCTGCGCCGCTTAGCTTGGCGTTAAATGTATCTATGAATATACGTAAGATTATCAGTGGATTGCTTTTTGCATTCACCGTGACGTTATTTGGGCTCTCATTCAGTTCTTACTGGGATGCCTTGTTAGTCGGGCAAAAAATTCCAGTGACGATAGATTACTTAATCGATGTAGGGTTCATATCAGCTACAGTGCTTTGGTTCTGGATGCTGGGGAATTTTTTCCAGTCAGGTCCTAAAAAAGCTCGTGTTGCTATCGGATTTGCTATGTTATTTTTTAACATCGTGGCCGCTCCAATATACTGGTTAACTTACTATGTACGTCAGTCAAACACTTAACAAGCGCAGGCAAAATCGCACACTTCGTGTGCTGGACTCGCAACAAGTTGCTCGCCTTTGCTGCGGGCGTTACACGTCATGAAAAGAACGATTGCAATATTGCTAATACTATTTCCATTTTTCTGTTCAGCAGAAGATAACTTCTTGCACATGATGGTACAGGGCAAGTATATACTTGTTGGTAAAGTACTAGATTCAAACGCAACCTACCACGGCAAAGTTGAGATCGCAGATAATAAAGGCAAGCTAGTGGTGGTTCGTGAAATAAATGGCAGATGCACCAAAGGTATTGCGGCAATTGAATCCGCACTGAATGGTGACGCAAAGGTGCTTCGTATTAGATTCAAAGAAAGTGAAATCAACTTTGAGCAAACTTGTATGGTAGGCAGCGACCTAGACAATTATGCTAGAATCAGCTGCTATTTATATCAACCTAAAATACGTACTATGCAGCCAGGTTTAGAGGTCCTATTTTATGACCATACTGCAAAATAATCGTGTAACAAATCAAGCAAGAGGGACGCCGAAAATCGGCGCCTCTTCTTGAACCGTTAGCACTACATAACATGGACATCGAATATCTTAAGAAGAAGCGCCAGCTGAATGTTCAAGAGCAGAATGCCTTGGAAAAGCATCGGATTTATCAAGAGGCGTCTTACTGGCGAAAGAATGGCATTCCGAAAGGGCTTACCATTGCCTTGGAGGAGAAAGGTGTAGATACAGCGAAAAGCATATTATTACAGTACGAACAGGATTTCCCTGGCGTGAGTACAGACGAAGGAATTATTCTTACTCCAGATGCGAGATTCTACGAATTTGAAATGGATTTAGATGAAAATCGCAGTAAGGTAATCGAGCTCTATCTTTGGGACGATGTTACTTCTAAAGTAGAAATTAATGAACATAAGCCCGGTACGGGCTCGACCTGGGGATTCTTGGCATTAGAAGTTCTTCACGAGTTAAATCGGTGCTAACAAGCCAAGGAAAAATCGCCCTTTGGGCTGGACGCGCTTACGCGCGCCTTTGCTTGGGTAGGATCAGGGTCCCAGTATGAATAGAGAAGACGCACAGAAACTCGTAGAGTCCGAAATTTCTCGTATTCAAGATCCGCATGACCCGATAGAATGCGTTGTGCTTGAAGATGAGACCATTGAAAAGTCTTGGGGCTGGGTGTTTTTCTACCAGAGTAAGGCCTATTTAGAATCTAGTGATTTTCGACACATGGTTTGCGGAAACGCTCCATACATAGTAAATCGAGAAACTGGTGCAATTACCGTAACTGGCACAGCACATGATATAGAGCACTATATAAATGAATACGAAGCAGCGTTGTAGTCCAACACATAACAAACCGCTGAAATTCGTTACGGCCACAAGAAAAAGCGTGGCCTTCACTAGGACTCACTTCGCTCGCCTTCTGGTGGGGCGTTGTGCATAGGGAGAATTCATGACTGAAGCAGCATTTTGGATGATTATTGCACTTTTTGATTGGAGTCATGAGGGAAATGATGAAGCCGTTATTGAGCCGGCGGTAATTGAACTTTCAAAAAAGTCGATAGATGAAATTTTTCAGTTCGAAGAGATACTAGCTCAAAAGCTTCATGCGTTGGATAATCGCGCTCATGCGAAGGAGATTGGTGAAGAATCGTATATCAATGAAAACGAGTATTTTTCACCTGACTCATTTCTTTACTCGAGGTGTGTTGTAGTTGCTAACGGCCAGGATTTATATAGTGAAGTATTAAGTAACCCAGAGTCGTTCCCGAAGGATATGGAATTTGAATCTTTATTGTATGTCGGTTCTTCCGCATACGAGCGAAAGACCGGGAAGGAATATAATCACGTAACGACGCTAAGCTATGAAACTTACTCAAACATAGCTGGTTGGAAGTAATGCATAACAAGCGGCCGTTGAAGCCACTGAAAAGCGTGGCAGGACGCGCAAAAAGCGCGCGCCACAAGGCCGGGCGTTAGGCTCTTATCACTCCGCATGGAAGCCGATGTGAATTTTGAATTTGATACCTCAGAAAACCTTAAGATTGTAGATTCTGAACTTACCGAGATTCTGAAAGAAGTCTATGTAGATGGAGGATTCACAGATTCGGAACTTGCAGAAGAAATATTTGAAGCAACTGCGGTACGAGATAGGGGGGCCATCTTTGGTATTCGCAATCGAGAGAGCTTTGAGCTTGCGAGCATAGCGATTTGGGCCCGCCTGGTTCAAAGGCAAGTCGACTCGCAAAAGACGGAGAGGTCGAGATGCAGTTGCTTGGTGTAAGGTCTAAGTTTCGTGGCCAAGGATTAGGTAAGCGCCTAGTGGCTCAAGCGATTGCAGAGGCAAGAGCAGACTGTTGCTCTAAAATGGTGTTATGGACTCAGCGATCCATGGTTGCGGCGCATCACCTTTACGAGTCTAATGGGTTCTTGCAAGTTGGAAGTTTCGAGCGTAATGGACGAGAGTTCTTGGTCTACTCGATCAATCTATAGCCTAACAATGCCAAGCAGTTCGGTCGCTTCGCTCCCTTGGACAGCCTTGGTGTGCGCCCATTTGCACATGGCTACGCCATTCAAGCACAAATGGGCACACACCAAGGCTGCCGCTGTTGGCGACGTTAGCTGTCAAAAATGGATCAGGTGAATGATGAATATCTTCAATATATTCAAGAAAAAGGAATCTGAGTCTTCACCCAAAGAAAACTGGGAGAGTCTCAAGCCGATATTAGAGTCACATAGAAGGGTGGCTTGGTTCCCGAACACATTAGAAAAAGCCTCTAACCCTACGTCTTCAAAATTTTCTGGTGTTCCAGCGATTTCGAGAGATGAAAAGTGGCCTTGTTGTAGCAACTGCAATGAGCCTATGCAGCTATTCTTACAGTTAAACTCTCAAGAGCTCCCTGCGACGGAGAAAAATTTGTTCGGAGAGGGAATGCTGCAAGTTTTTTACTGCACAAACTGGGATAAAGAATGTGAGGTTAACTGTGAAGCATTCTTTCCTTTTTCAAAGAGTACTTTAGTAAGAGTTGTTGACTATAAAAGTGAAGTAATAGCGTCACCTGATTTAAGCCCCGTCAAAGATGCCTTTCCGGAAAGGCAAATAATAGGCTGGGAATCAAAGGAAGATTACCCCAATTGGGAAGAGCTTGAAAATTTAGGGGTAACGTTGACCGATGCGCAAAGTGATTTGCTTTGTGACATGGAGTACCCCCTACCGAAGGATAAGCTTCTTGGCTGGCCATATTGGGTGCAGGGGGTTGAATATCCCGATTGTCCTGAATGTGGAACACCCATGAAACTCATTTTCCAAATAGATTCAGAGGATAATCTCCCATATATGTTTGGAGATGTAGGCTGCTCACATATAACACAATGCGAGAGTCACAAAGATAAACTCGCAATTGCATGGGCATGCAGCTAACAAACGCGTCAATTAGGACGCTCGCAAGCTCGCGCCCATTACGCGGGCGTTAGCAGGATTTGGTGGTCATGCCTATGGATGAGTTCCGACTGAAGTTTGACAGTCCTGATGGAAGATATTCTGTTTTAGTTGAAAATGATGGAGCCTCATGTTGGGCTTACCTAATTGAGTCTGATCGTGGGAATATCCTGAAAGATGTATTTTTATATAGCCCGATTGAGTCCCGGGAAGATTTCAATAAGGTAGCAATGGCTGAAGGAGCTACGCCAGTATTGATAAATAGATACGCTTCTGAATCCGCAATCATTGATTCACTTGATACGTCCAGTCTAAAGATTGGGTGGTCGTCTACTTCCGGCAGCTTTTCAATCCTCTACAGAGACAGTCCAATCGCTGCTGTATACGCGGATCATCAGCGCGGATTTTCGAAGGCATTGATAGGAAGCTCCGGATTCGGAGAGGAGTGGGATGAAAATCGCTATAAACAGAACTTTCGTTGAAGCTGCTAACAAACCGCTGAATTTCGTTACGGCCACAAAAAGTGTGGCCTTCACTAGGACTCGCTTCGCTCGCCGTCTAGCGGGGCGTTAGCTACTTATCATGAATCAAGACAATAGAAAGCAATTTCAGGAGATGTGGGTAGAGGCAAAGGCTGAGATTCGAACTTGGTCGCCAAAGAAATCCTTTTTGAGGGAGTTCTTTATGTTTAGACCCAAGATTTACAAAAGGCTGAGGTGGTTTACTTCAGATGAATTGGAAATGGCGAGATCTGTTTCTCCCATGATGCTAGATTGCTTTGAAACATTTGGTGTCTGTGACATAAATGAAAGTTTTAAGATCCGCTCCCCAGAGCCTTCTACAAGCAATAGTAAGTTTATTAAAATAGGAAGCTTCTCTGGTTGCGGCAAATCCGGAGACATTGGTTTTCTTTCAGATGATCAAAAGCCTGGGCAAATCTATATTGAAAATAAAAAGAGTGCCGAGTTGGAGCTAATATCAGAGTCATTGGAGCTTCTTTTTATAATAGTAGCAAGTGAGGAAATAAGGTAGCAGATCACCCGCCGTCTAGCGGGGCGTTAATGGTCATATGAAGAACTTCGTTATATTCGTTCAGGGGGAGCCTTACATGTTTGAAGTTAATGGTAAGGTTCAGAAAGCTGGTTTTTTCGCAACGCGTCGGATTGAGGCTGATACAGAATACGAGGCAGCTCAAATTGTAATTCATCAGCTAAAAGTTGAACTTGAGTTGTGTGCAGATTCTACTCTAATTTTCGGTGTCGAACCTGAGCTAGAAGTAAAGATGACTCATGAAATGCCAAAGGAGCACAAGAACATATATTCGGGTTTCACTTACTATCCAATTGAGGAGTAAAGACCATTAACAAGGCAATAAAAAATCGCCCAGAAAAAGCGTGGGCAGGACTCGCTAGCGCTCATCGTTTAGCGGAGCGTTAATAGCCAGATGATGACCAAATACATTATTCCAGCATTGCTTTTGCTTTCTCTTACACTGAACTGCTACCTGTACCTTCAGTCAAGTAAATGGCAAACGGCTTGGGTGGAGCAATTTGTCACCACTAGCGAGATAGAGTCTATGCTGAGAGAGCTGGCGCCAGATGTTTCGTATGGTCGTATCGCCAAAGATGTAGCGGGAGCAGTCCCAATCGAAGCAACAGCGGAGGCGCAACGCGCTGGATTAGACCCAAATGCATTGCAGATCGGCAGCACTACATTACTGTTCAAAAAAGGATATTACGCAGGCAGTAAAGCGGCACTGCCAGACCATTAACAAGACTGAGTACGCGACAAGCACGTGTCATCGGCGATAGCCCTCCGAGTTACCCATAAAAATTAGACACCTCTCTACTTCTTAATGAGGATCTTTAAATGACAACGAATGCGAAGAAAAGTACATCAAATATACTGAAGGTTTTCGTCGTAAACTAGTACGCCGTTCCTATCTTCCAGTCAGGTAATCTATGGAAATATCACGCGCTGAATCCAGAGAGATCGACACTATAATGCACGTCTATGTGTCGGCAAGAGAAACAATGATACGATCCGGAAACCCACTGCAATGGCGGGAAGGTTATCCAACCCGGGAGCTTATATTAAAAGATATTGAGTCTGGTTGGCTGTACGTATGCAGGCAAAACGGTCGCTTGGTTGGGTGCTTCGCGCTGCTTGATGAAGAAGACGATACGTACAAAGATCTATACGATGGGGCGTGGCTCAATGACAGACCGTGCTCTGTTGTCCATCGTTTGGCGGTACTGGAAGCACGGCTTGGCGTGGGAGCTTCCTGTATTCATTGGTGTCTCAATGCGTGTTCGGATATTAAAGTTGACACTCACGCGGACAACCTGCCGATGCAGAGGTTGTTGGAGGCCAAGGGATTCCAGCGCTGTGGCAAGGTGAGGAACTCTTGGGGTGATGAGCGTATCGCATTTCAGATCTCGCGGTAGTTAATTTTGATTGATACGTCGTTGTGATGGATCTTTACTCGAGAGATATCATCGGATGGTTGCTGGACTTCAGCATGACGAATCAGCTGGTCATAGATACCTGCCAGATGGCGTATGACTTACGGTAGGTGAAGGCTGGTCTGATCCTTCATTCGGACCGCGGAGTGCGGTATCGTTCAGGGGAATATCTGCATCGGTTGCTCAGCAAAAGCATACGGCCTAGTATGAACAGAAAGGGAAACTGCTGGGACAACGCCGTCATGGAATCAATTCCCAAGGCTCAAAGTTGAATCCGTTTACGCTGACCAGCTGACGACAAAGCAGGAAGCGTACTAGCTCGTATTTGAATACATCGAACCGCTTTGTAACCGAGTGCGAAGGCACTCTGCGGTAGGCTATAACAGCCCAGCAGAGTATGAATAGGAATATCACGAGAAGTGTGCCTGGAATGGTGTTTACTTTTCGTGGGTAGGATCAAGGGTCAGAGAGTGAGAAAAGGCGCTTTTACATATAGTGGTTCCATGAGCCTGGGAAAGGGTTTCATTAAGCCGCTGAGAAGAGTGCAGGCATTCTTGGATCGTTGCACGCAATGCTCTGAACCGGACTATGTTTGTATATACCTATACGAAGGACATGACACTCCAGCAGATTTTTCAAGTTTCATTATCAGTGAAATGAAGGAGCGCTACGAGATATATGGTTGGACGGATCTTGGGCGATATATGCGGCATCAGTGGGTGGCAACTCAGGAAGAACTATATGATATCGCAGAAAGGTTGGAAGGATTGCGCCCGATAATGAAGACCGAAGTA
>JGI12001J15744_1000193_pt1 | contig 10400 bp, 9 predicted proteins | sample DeeseametaMP2634_FD_15744 | JGI IMG/M metagenome (IMG submission 15744) | reverse complement strand
ACTTTTAAATTTTTTTTATTAAACTACTGGTTGTATATATTACTTTAGTAGATATATATTTGCCACATGTCAAACACTAGGCACTTTACTAAAGTCTGAGTTGTGATTTAATATATAAGATTAATTTAATATTAATGAGAGAGGAAAAAATATGAGAAAAATATATTTAACCGTATTAGCATTCCTAACTTGGGCAATGATGTCGGTAGCAGCTTTTGCTGTTGATGTGATTGTTGTTTCGCATGGACAAGCTAATGACCCATTTTGGTCGGTTGCAAAAAATGGTGTAGATTCTGCATGTAAAGATATGAATATTACTTGCAAATATACTGCGCCTGGAACATTTGATATGGTTGAGATGGCAAAATTGATTGATAATGCTGTGGCTCAAAACCCTAAAGGCATAGTAATCACTCTTCCAGATGCCGCTGCTTTAGGCAAGTCAGTAAAAGCAGCTATTGCAGCTGGAATTCCTGTAATTTCAATGAACTCTGGTTCTGATGACTATGCTTCATTAGGTATCAGTGTACACGTTGGACAAACTGAGTTTGAAGCTGGTGTGGGTGGCGGACAAAAAATGAAAGCTGCCGGTGGTAAAAAAGCACTTTGCGTTAACCACGAAGTAGGTAACGTAGCACTTGATAGAAGATGTGCTGGTTTCAAAAAAGGATTTGGTGGTTCAGTTGACATTCTTGGTACTTCAAATGACCCAACAGAAATACAAAAAGCTGTTGCTGCAAAATTAGGTGCTGGTTATGACACAATTCTTACTTTAGGTGCTAGTCTTGCTGGAGAACCTGCATTAGCTGCTATAGAAGCTGCTGGAAAATTAGGAAAAGTAAGATTAGGTACATTTGATATGTCACCTAATATGCTTAAAGCTGCTGCTGCTGGAAAAGTAGAATTCTTGATAGATCAACAACAATATCTTCAAGGGTACTTACCTATAGTTATCTTTGCTCAATATATGAGATGGGGAACAATGCCTGCTGGTGTAGTGATGACTGGCCCTGGATTTGTAACTCCTGATAATGCTAGTTCTGTAATTAAGTGGGCAGCTCAAGGCTACAGATAAAATAAATTATATTTAAGGCCCGCATTATTGCGGGCCTTTTTTTTAAGAATTTTTTAATATACTGATCATTTAAAAATGTCCGCAAAACCTCAAAGCATTGGTGAAAAATCCGAAGATGAAAGATTAAGAAAAGTTTCTAAATTAAAGGTTATTCTTAATCGACCTGAACTAGGTGCTTTGGGTGGATCTATTTTGGTATTTATATTTTTTGGAATTATAGCTGGTGACTCAGGAATGTTTAGCGCCTATGGCACAATTAATTTTTTAGAAGTTTCAGCTAATCTTGGAATAATTGCTATTGCTGCTGCAATGTTAATGATTGGTGGAGAATTTGACTTATCAGTTGGTTCAATGATTGGTTTTGCTGGAATATGTATTGCTATCCCAGCAATTTATTGGGGCTGGCCTTTGTGGTCAGCGATAATTTTTGCTTTTGCAATAGCTGTATTAGTTGGTTATGCAAATGGATTATTGGTTGTTAGAACGGGTCTACCTTCTTTTATTGTTACACTAGCAATGCTTTTTATTTTGAGAGGCGCAACTCTGGCATTGACAAGATTAATTACCGGTAGAACACAAGTACCAGGATTAAGAGTTTTAATTGATAATGATCCAATTGCCTGGATATTTTCTGCTGATGCGTTTACAGGTCTTTTTGCATGGCTGGGATCTTTAGGTTTGATAACATTAAGACAAGATGGAACTCCACTTGCAATTGGGGTGCCAGCCTCTGTTTTGTGGTGGATTTTTTTAACAATTTTAGCTACCTGGATTTTAATGAAAACAAGATACGGTAATTGGATTTTTGCTTCGGGTGGAGATAAATTGGGTGCGCGTAATCTTGGAGTGCCAGTAACTAGAGTAAAAATTAGCTTATTTATTGGAACCGCAGTAGCTGCAACAATTTATGCATGCGTACAAGTTCTTGATGTTGGTTCTGCTGATACTATGAGGGGATTTTTAAAAGAATTAGAAGCAATTGTTGCTGCAGTAGTTGGTGGTTGTTTATTAACGGGAGGCTATGGTTCTGCAATTGGAGCTGCTTTTGGTGCATTAATTTTCGGAACTGTATCAATGGGTATTTATTACACCGACGTTGATACGGATTGGTTCAAAGTCTTTCTTGGAATGATGATGTTGATAGCAGTTATATTTAATAATTTTATTAGAAGAAGAGTTACAGAGAGCAAATAATGAGTGAAGAAACAATAGTTGAGTTTAATCAAATAAGTAAATTTTTCGGATCAGTAATTGCACTTCAAGAAGTTACGATGCATATCAAAAAAGGAGAAATTATGTGTCTTCTTGGAGATAATGGAGCAGGAAAATCAACTTTGATAAAAACCTTATCCGGTGTTCACAAACCTGATAAGGGAGAAATAATTGTTGAAGGAAAAAAAATAATATTTGACTCTCCAAGAGAGGCTTTGGATATGGGCATTGCGACAGTATATCAAGATTTAGCTTTGGTTTCATTAATGAGTGTAACAAGAAATTTTTTTATGGGTAGAGAACCTATAAAAGGTTTTGGTCCTTTTAAAACTTTTGATATTGAAAAAGCGAACAGTATAGCTGCGGAAAAAATGAAACAAATTGGAATTGATATAAGAGATGTCTCTCAAGCAGTTGGAACCATGTCAGGTGGTGAAAGACAATGTCTAGCCATATCAAGAGCTATCTATTTTGGTGCAAAAGTACTTATATTGGATGAACCAACATCTGCACTTGGGGTACATCAAGCGTCTGTCGTTCTTAAATATATTGTAAAAGCAGCGTCCCAAGGATTAGGTGTAATTTTAATTACTCACAATGTTCATCATGCTTATCCTGTGGGAAATAGCTTTACAATTTTGAGTAGAGGAAGAAGTATGGGCACATATTCTAAGCAAAAACTTTCTAGAGAAAAACTACTTAATATGATGGCAGGTGGTGAAGAATTGGATAAATTAGAAGTTGAGCTAAAAGAAATAGATAGAATTGGAAAAAAAAATAATTAATTTTTATTCTTTAAAATGCAAATAGGTATCGATTTAGGTGCAACTAAAATTGAATCGATTGTTTTAGATGATAAAGGAGAAGAGCTATATCGTGAGCGAGAAGAATCACCACATAATTATCAAGAAACTTTAAATTCAATCAATTTAATTGTTAACAAAATAGAAAAAAAATTTAATAAAAAACTTAATGTTGGAGTTTGTCATCCGGGCTCTTCATCTGCAGAGAATGGTTTTATTAAAAATGCCCACAATTCGCCTTGGCTTAATGACAAAAATTTCAATTTAGATATCTCAAACAAATTAAATAAAAATGTTTTATGTGAAAATGATGCTAATTGTTTTGCTCTTTCTGAAGCATTTGATGGTTCAGCTCAACATTATAAAATAGTTTTTGGAATAATTTTAGGATCTGGTTGTGGAGGAGGATTGATTATTAACAAAAAAATAGTAGCTGGTCCAAATAACTTAGCTGGTGAATGGGGACATAATTTTTTGCCTTTTTCAGGAACTTTGAAAGATGAACAAGTTAATACTAATGATAAATATAAAATGACGATTGAAAATTATTTATCTGGCAAGGGTTTAGAGAGATTATTTTTAAAAACATATAATGCGAAAATATCAGCACAAGAAATATTTAAAAATGCAATTAGTAAAAAAGATAAAAGATGTGCAGAGTTTATTGAAAGATTTAAAGATAGACTATCAAGAAGTTTATCTTTGTTAATTAATACAATTGACCCTGACGCTATTGTTTTTGGTGGAGGTGTTTCCAATGAAATTATATTTTTAGATGAAATAAAAAAAGATACAGAAAAGTGGTTAAATGAAAAAGAAATAAATACAGTTTTTCTCAAACCTAAGTATGGGGATGCCAGTGGGGTAAGAGGCGCAGCTTGGTTAGGTAGAAAGTTGTTATACTAATTAGCAACTTAACAATCCAGAGTATTTATTTTTTCCCAATCTGTTATTGGTTCTTTTTTTGAAAAAGTTTCTTTAGAATTAAAATCTTTTAATTCTTGCTCTTTTAATTTTAAATAACTTCTTAAAACTTTTTTTTCAAAAGCGGTTTCTAAAACTTCACTTTTGCTTAAATATTCTAGCGCTTGTTCCAAATCAGAAGGAAGTTTTTTAATATTAGGATAATTATCAGAGTCGGTGTACATATTGATAAATAGAGGTTCTCCAGGGTCACGTTTCTTTTCAATACCATCAATACCTGCAGCAATTATACCCGCTTGAAGTAAGTAAGGGTTAGCAGAACCATCCATTAATCGTAATTCAAATCGCCCCGAATCAGGCACTCTTATCATGTGAGTTCTATTATTTCCTGTATACGACACTCTACTTGGTGACCAAGTTGCTCCCGAAGCTGTGACAGGAGCATCAATTCTTCTATAACTATTAATTGAAGGATTAAAAAATGAACTTAAAGCTTCAGCAGAATGTAAGATACCTCCTAAAAAATTATAAGCTAATCTTGTAAGGCCCAACTTATCTCCTTTGTCTAAGAATAAATTTCTATTACCATTCCATAGAGATATGTGAGCATGACAACCGTTGCCGGTTAAGTTTTCAAAAGGTTTTGGCATAAAAGTTGCTCTTAAACCATGTTTTTCAGCAATAGCCTTTACCATAAATTTAAAAAATACATGTCGATCAGCAGTACCAAGACTGTCGGTATAATCCCAATTCATTTCAAATTGCCCATTAGCGTCCTCATGGTCGTTTTGGTAAGGGTTCCATCCTAAATTGATCATTGCATTACATATTTCTTTAATTAAATCATACTGGCGCATAAGTGCTGATTGGTCATAACAAGGTTTAGGTTGTATATCTCTGCTATCAGCAATTGCTGTTCCTTCAGGATTAATTAAAAAATATTCACATTCCACACCAGATTTTAAAACCATATTATTTTTAGCCAATCGTGCAATTTGCTTTTTCAACATCACTCGAGGTGAAGCTTCGACGGGTTTACCATTCATCCATAAATCGGAAGCTAACCAACCTACTTCTTTTTTCCAGGGAAGTTGAATTAAACTATCAGGATCTGGAATGGCAAACATATCCGGATCTGCTGGTGACATGTCCAGCCAAGCAGCAAAACCAGCAAAACCGGCTCCATTTTTTTGCATATCTTTAATGGCTTGAGTTGGGACCAGTTTTGATCTTAGTACTCCAAATAGATCAACGAAGCTGATTAAAAAGTATTTAATTTTTTTTTGTTTTGCTATTTTAGATAAATCTTTTGCCATAAAAAAAATTATTTAAAAAATTAAATCTCTATAAAATATTAATAAAACAACAACAATAATAATAATTGCCAAGTAAATTCCATACTTGGCACTTGGAAAGGCAAGTCTATTCATTCGATGTGGTATTTCAGGTTTTTTTTGATCTTCATCAGACATAATGATTTTTTAATCCTTAATATAAAAAAAGGGCGCTGACAAAAATCAGCGCCCCAATTTTTTAATATTTTATAATATTACCACTCAGTTATATTATTTTTATAATCGTTTGATCCGTGTTTTTTTCTAGCTAACTTTTGATGCTCTTCTGATTCTCCAACGGCTGTAGAAACATGCCACGCAAGCCAGAGAACTATTGCAATCGTCAACCACAACCATTCGGTTCCAACGAAAGGATAGATTTGACCTGCCACTTCATCAGCGGTCAGGTGTTCAACCCAATTTGTTACTGTAGGTTTCATATCTTTCCTCCTTTATCTATTAGATGAAGCAACTGCTCTTTCATCTTTTCGAGCTTGCTCCATAATGTTATAGTCTAGACCGGCTAACTCTACATCACGTGGGATACGTAATTTACCCGCAGCATGAAGTATTTTAGCAAGTATCCAGCCTGGTAAAAAGCCAAGAACACCGAACATAATAATTGCTCCGATAATCATTCCAATAGGATTGATTGCTGCATAACCATCATAACCTGAAGATGGGTAGCCCCATAGAACGAAACCGCAAATTACAAGTCCGACAACTCCGGCATAACCATGCACGGCAACTGCGCCAACGGCATCGTCAATCTTAAATTTACGCTCAACCCAGTAATGTAATTTGTATGCACACCACACACCTATAGCTGCAATAATCAGCGCTTGTAGTGGGTGATATAAATCATTACCAGCTGAAGAAGCAATAATACCGCCTAGTCCGCCTGAATAAGTCCAGAATGGATCGCCTTTAGAAACCCAATAACCCATTAATAACCCTCCTGATAAAGACATCAAGAAGTTCATAGTAATACCACCTAGTGTCGTTGGTGTTATATAGATGTTAGTAGCAGTAAAGTAAGTCACGCCTTCCATTCCATACTCAGGTCCTAAATCAAATATTGGAATATTACACGCCGCGTAAAATCCCCAGAAGCCTGTATAAATTAAAAACAGTCCTATACAAACTAGCCAAGGGTTTCTCGGTCCAATATTTCTTGGTTCTCCACTAGATGAAAATTTTCCAATCCGTGGGCCTAAGACGGTAAGTATACCTAAGGCAAATCCACCGCAAATTGCGTGAATTACACCAGAAGCATAAGCGTCATGATAGCCTAAAAGTTTGACCATCCAACCATCGAAATGCCATCCCCAAGCCGCATCAATCGACCAGAACACAGAACCAATTGCGATGGCCATTATGCCAAATGCAAAAGTTGTAATTCTTTCGATGACTGCTCCTGAAACTATAGAAGCTGCTGTCCAAGAAAATAGTAAGAACGCAGCCCAGAACACTCCCATGATATGATCATTTAGGTTAATTGCCATTAAAGCATTTGTTGGGTTAGCAAGATCATTAGCTCCAAACCCACCACCTAAAATCAAACCAGTACTCTCGGTCATTATAGACGGAGCGATACCTGGTCCAGTTGGAAATGCCCAATAAATCCACCAGCCGAAGAAAAACCACGTAATCGTTACCAATGGTATTAGTAACGTGTTTTTCATCAATGTGTGTTGATGGTGTTTATAACGGGAAGCTCCAACTTCATACATACAGAAACCCACGTGAATTAAAAACATGAGTACCACTGTCATCCAGTAGTAAAATTCCGTAAATATGGTAGTAAGAGCAGTTAATTCATTATCCATATTTCCCTCCTTATTAATTATTGTAAATATTCTATTAAGCTGGACAAGCAGTACAACACTGTAGAATTGTTGTCTATCAGTGCTTTTGAATGTTAAGACAACTTACGATTGTAGGCTTTAACCTTTTTTATAAGCTTTCTTTAAATCCACTAATGGATGTCGTGGAGACATTTGAAACTTAATTAATAACTCTCGAGCAATCATATCTCTTGATTGTTGATCGTTTGGTAGTTTTATTTTTTTTGGAATCGTGACCCAACCATTTGCATTTCTATCAAAAACAGCAGGTCTTCCTTCTTCATATCCCATATGAACATCTTCTAACCAATTTAGATCGTCCCAGCCCATGTGTTCGACATATTTTTTAAGAAAGGGTGTAATTTTTTTATAATCGGGTAACAAATTGACGTCATATCGATAACCAATATGTTGGCCGATCATTTTAGCTCTTGCATTCTCTTTTGGTTTGGAATTTTTTTTTACTTTTTTATTTTTTTTCTTTGTCATAACTACCTAAATTTTATGATAATTATCCACTCCGACTGTATGGTTAGTTCCACTTAAAGGAACTTTCGCCAAAGCCGATGCTTCCATGGTTAGTGCTGCTAAATCTTCTGGTTCCAAAGAGTGAACATTTGTTTTTCCGCACGCACGCGCTAAGAGTTGTAATTCTAATGCCATTGAATGAAGATAATTATAAACTCTTAATGCAGCATCATCTGGATTTAATCTTTTTCTTAATTTTGGATCTTGAGTAGCAACTCCGACGGGACAACGACCGGTATGACAATGATAGCAATGTCCAGCTTTTACTCCCATTTCTTTTTCAAAATTAGATTCTGGAATTTCTTTATTACAATTTAATGCAATCATGGCTCCAGTACCAATTGCAACTGCATCAGCTCCTAACGCTAAGGCTTTTGCAAGATCAGCGCCATCTCTTATTCCTCCTGCATAAATCAATGTTATATCTCCAGATTTACCAACATCATCTAAGCCCCTGCGTGCTTCACGAATGGCGGCAATTCCTGGAATACCGGTATTTGCAGCTGCGATATGTGGACCTGCACCTGTCGATCCTTCCATTCCATCTAAATAAATTGAATCGGGATCACATTTTGCAGCCATCCGGATATCATCATAAACTTTTGCTGCTCCTAATTTTAATTGTATTGGTACTTGATTATTCGTGAGTTCTCTCAATTCTTGAACTTTTAAAGCAAGGTCATCAGGACCGAGCCAATCGGGATGTCTTGCTGGTGATCGTTGGTCAATCCCTGATGGCAAAGAACGCATTTCGGCAACTTGGTCGGTTACTTTCTGTCCCATTAAATGACCACCCATTCCAACTTTTTGTCCTTGACCAATAAATACTTCAATACCATCCGCTAACTGAGCGTGATGTGGATTGAAACCATAACGTGATTGAATGCATTGATAGAACCATTTTTCAGAGTAACGTCGTTCATCTGGGATCATTCCTCCTTCACCTGAACAGGTTGCGCTTCCAGCCATGGTCGCACCTCTTGCCAAAGCTGTTTTTGCTTCATATGAAAGTGCACCAAAGCTCATACCGGTAATATAAACTGGTATCTCTAATTCAATTGGATTTTTGCATCTTGGACCGATGATTGTTTTTGTTTCACATTTTTCTCTATAACCTTCGATTACAAATCGAGTGAGTGTTCCGGGCAAAAATACTAAATCATCAAACGTAGGAATTTTCTTCATTAAGGCCATGCCTCGCATTCGGTAACGGCCTAGTTGAGCTTTTATATGAATGTCATTAATGACATCAGGTGTAAAAATTGCATTCTGACCTAATATGCTTTTATCTTTTTCTTCAGTTTTACTATTATTTTTATTCTTTTTTTTAGCCATAAACTATATAGCTCCTTTTTTCTCAGTTGGTTCCAACTTATCGTAATTCCAAAGTTTTTTGCCAGAGACAATCTTTGTCATTTTTGAAACATCAAAATCTGAACCAATTTCAGCTACTTTAAGTTTTCGCTTTAACCAAGCAATATCCAGCGATGTTAGTTTTGATTCAACAGCATCACTACCTAAAGACTTTATTGTGCCACCAACGAAAATGGTGCCATCGTACATAGAGTCACCTAAATTTGGACCAGTATTTCCAAGTATAATAATTCTTCCTCTTTGCATCATGAAACCAGTAAAGATACCCGCATCACCGCCAATCATAATTGTACCGCCTTTCATGTCGATGCCAGTTCTTGCGCCTACACTACCTCTGCAAATTAAATCACCACCACGAATTGCTGCACCAAAACATGAGCCGGCGTTTTTTTCTACAACTACTTTTCCAGCCATCATGTTTTCTGCACAAGACCAACCAACTCTCCCAGTGATTCTCACAATTGGACCATCAATAGATCCAACGGCAAAATACCCAAGCGATCCTTCAAAGATCAAATTTAGTTTGTTCAAAATTCCTACTCCGAGACTGTGCTTTCCTTGAGGATTTTTGACAACAATTGTCCCATAACCTTCTTCTATCAAAGAATTCAATTTACCGTTAAGTTCTTTGCAACTTTTATCTGCTACATCCACTTCTGTTCTTTTATTAAAATCAACATCATATGCACCATAATAAAAGAAATTTTCTGCCTCTTCTGAATTAAAAAAAACTTGCTGTGTTCTTCCTGTTAAAACTTCTTTGTGAAGTCCCATTGAATGGGCTTTCGAGTCTTTTACTTGTTTTAAGTTTGCCATACTTTCACTTCTCCTTCATAGGGATCGTAGGTATCTATTTCTTGAGGTAACAAGGTTCTTATTGCTATTTCCTCGGATCCCAAAGCTACCAAATCGTCAGATTCATATAAAACCATTGGTTTTGCAGCCATGACATCCTTTGCCATACCTAAAGAGTCTTTCGTTGCAACTAAATAAGTAAAAACACCATCTAATTCTTTAATAGAATCTTTCATACCTTGCTCTAAGGTTACTCCGCTTCTCATTTTTTCAGCTAAATAAACGGCAATCAACTCTGAGTCACATTCAGACACAAAACGCATTCCTTTGCGTTCAAGAATTCTTCGATTATTCCAATAACTTGTTAATTGTCCGTTATGTACTACAGACATATCACTAAAAGGGTAGCCCCAAAAAGGATGTGCAGAACGTATGTCTACCCCTGATTCAGTAGCCATTCTTGAATGTCCAATAGCATGTGTTCCTTTCATCTTATATATTCCATACT
>JGI12001J15744_1000187_pt1 | contig 10468 bp, 9 predicted proteins | sample DeeseametaMP2634_FD_15744 | JGI IMG/M metagenome (IMG submission 15744) | reverse complement strand
ATAGCCACCCCAATCGACAATACATCTGCTCCGCCGCCTTCCCAGTCGGAACATGAAGTTCTGGCCATTTCCAGTACTCCCGGATCATCAACCCTCAAATTGGTCTTGAGATAATCGAAATAGGAATGGGAATACATGTAGTCCTCCAACTCCTCCCTGGGCACGTCGAGTACATGGAGACCGCCATTCAAAACCCGGAGTAGCTGTTCTTTACCCTTTTCGCTGAGAGGTGCTTGTTGGGCAGCCTCTTCATGTGAAATTTCCGGACGTGGAAGCCCTTCTACCCACCATGGATAGTTGCCATATGGATGCTTTACCACCTTGTCCTCTCCAAACATTTGTTTGTTGAAATAGGTGATTGCACCAAGCTTATTCCTCTTATAGAAGTTGACATCATAGGCTGTCTTAAATTGGTCCAGATCTATGCCTATTTCCTTCAGCAGAGTGAGCACGAGTTCACTTCGTGCATGTGGACTTACAAATGTCTGTGAACCCCCATTTGTCAATCGGAGGTCGCCGTTGATCGTGTGCTCATTCCGCCTGGCATGACCTCCAAAGTCATCATGATTGTCGAGTATCAGCACCTTCGTGTCTTTTCCATGTTCTTTCTGAAAGAAATATGCAGCGGACANCCCACTGATCCCTCCCCCAACGACAATGAGATCGTACTCTTCTTTCAAGTTGGTGGTTGGCCCCCAATCTGATTTCNNNNCCCAGGCCNGACTGTGTGCGTGGGTGTTTGAGCCGGGTTGACTTCCTCTAAGTCCGGTGAGCGCTGGCGGATAGTAGGATGGCTCTAAAGCTGCCAAAACAGCGTCAGAGGTANACCCAAAAGGAAGCATATAAGCTCCGGCTGCCATTAGTGTTCCATTAATAAAATCTCTTCTTGTTATTTCATTCATTATTTAAGTGAATAATTTTATTGAACCATGCATGTAGTGACTATTATTCATTATCAATCAGTTACAGAATGGGGTCTTGTTTTTCATAATAGTTATTCAAATTTCACCAACTTTCCTTCAATTTTTTNGCCACTCTTAAAGGTAAGTGTATCTGCAAATAAGATTGAAGTATGTGCAAAAATAAGTATTATTGATATTAGGNATTTCATTTAATTAAATATGACCTTTTCTTATAAATAATAATAATAATCCCCCAGTGAGTAAACCTGATATCAATGCATAAAACCATATGGATAATCCCGGCTGCAGAAACATAAATAATATATAGATGAGGTTAACAACAAATCCACCCAATAACATTCTTTTAACCCATATCATTTTTCTTCTCCTTTATTTGAGCCAGAGGTGTTTCGTTTAGTTGTTAGAAATCAATTTTCCATCCTTGTAAGTTCCTTCTTCTTTCTTTTGGCCATTCCGATACCAATAAGTCCCTAATCCTTTTTTTCTACAGCTTTTAGTTTATTGCTGTGTTCGGTAATCTTTCGAACAATCCACTTGTTTAGGAACATAAGAACTGCAATAGCAATTGTCCATTGGAATAAAATGGTGCCTACATTGTAGATATTATCGGATGAAAATGGGTGAAGCCATGTTTCGGGAGCAGACTTATAGCTATCGTAGGCAAACCATCCCAGTAAAAAAATCATTTGTGAGGGAGCTAAAAATGCGATGATTATATCCCAATATCGGCCAATTTTTATATTTGATCCAGGATGATTTAAATTTTCTTCTCGGAATTTTTTTACACCGTAGGGAATAACGGAGATGGCAAAAAATAATCCCGCCAACATAAGAGCGACTCCCCATACCCAATCCTGATTATCCAAAACGGGCATCCAGATAGCCGAAGGCACTCCTAATACGAATACACCCACACAAATTATTTTCACTGCTTTTGTGCGGCCCATCCCGGCATCCACAAATGCGCGAGTAGAAACTTCGACCTGGGCAATCATACTGGTAAAGGCGGCAAAAGCCAGGGCAGAAAAGAACAGGATCATAAAAAACTGACCCATAACCATCGTCTTAAAAAGCTGTGGCATCCAAATAAAAGTGATGCCCTTATTGCCTTCGTTAAAAACAGTTTTTTGCATTAATTCGGTTGAAAATACAGCTCCATTTTCTACTGCTGTACCCAGGGAACCCAATCCATTAAGAACAGATGGGTCTGTTTTGGCCTGTTCCATTAATTGAGGAACCGCAGAGAAAACTGTGCTGAATACCATAATGGCGGCCAATAGGGAAATAATGTTATTGGCTGTGGGGAGCATGATAGCATTCAAGGTGGTGTCTTCGTTTTTTCGCATATAGGCAGCATAGCAAAGTACCAGGCCCCATCCGGCTCCTGTATCCCAGGCGTTTTGAATGAGAGCCTCCACCCAAATTTTTGGATGTGCCAGGTTAGCCCAGTCTATGGTAAATAGAAACGATAATCCTTCCGATGCCCCCGGTAAAAACAAGGCTCTAACCGTTAAAACGAGTATAAGGAAGATAAGTATGGGCATGAGAATGCTGGTTACTTTTTCTATAGATTTTACACCTTTGAGAACTATCCACGAGACAGAACCAATTATTAAAGCGTGAAATATAATGGGGGAATACGATGATGTAAACGAAACCCAAAAGGCCCCGGGAGAATTTTCGGGGATCTCTTTGAAGATAGCGGCTAGAGCATACCTGGCTGTCCACCCCGCCACAACACAGTAATAAAAAGTAATAGCAGTTGTGACAAAAACACAAAAAGCACCCATCCAGGCCCACCTGGGCCCCATCATTTCCATAAAGGCTTTAATAGGTCCAGATCTTGTTTTGCGCCCCATGCCAAATTCCAGTAATATTATGGGTATAGACCATAAAAACAAAAATGCTATCCAGGCGATTAAAAACTCACCTCCACCATTAGAGGCGACAATGCGAGGGAATCGCCAAATGTTCCCTGTGCCAACAGCCATGCCGAGCATAGCCAACAACATGGTCCACCTGGAACTAAAAAAGGAATTTTCGCTTGAATCATTCATGAGATCTTCTTTTGTGAAGGTATGCGTACAACGTCTGTTACTTCTATTTCTATTTAACTGATTTTATGGTCCTGGTTCTGTTTTACCTAAATATTAGGAGGGTTGTGACTTTTGAGATGTAAAAAAATTGACACCCTCATTACTATCGCAGGTAAAGTACGGATCGCCCAATACATCCATTTTAGCTGTGATGCCCAATCCGGGTCTTTGATTAATTGATAGACATCCATTTTGTCTCTGGGGGGCATCGTCGGCTATGCTTTGAGTAACATAGCTGTTGAAATCCGTGCTCGAAAATAAAAAATTAGTAGGAGTACTGTGGGCTAAATGGGCTATGGCCGCAGTTACGATATCTCCCCCCCATGTGTCTTCAATTGTCATGGCAAGGCCAAGGGATACGCACAAGTCTCTGGCTTGTTTGGCTTTTGTTAAACCACCAAATTTGCTGATTTTGATATTTACGACATCCATGGCTCTATCGTTATATGCCCTCAAAATTTGACTTATCCCATCAATGTTTTCGTCTAATATAAAGGGCAGGGGGGTGCGTTGTCGAATGTTGAGGCATTCTTCGTAAGACAGGCAGGGTTGTTCAATATACACATTTAATTCTCTTACGGCAGCAACAACTTTGGCTGCGTCATGCATAAGCCAACCCGTATTGGCATCGGCTACCAGTGTGTCACCCTTCTCCATAATTTTAGCTACAGCATGTATTCGTTCTATATCGGTTTGATAATCTCCCCCAACTTTCAATTGAAATTTGGTGTAGCCTTCATTTTTATATTTCTCAACCTTTTTAACCATTGCCTCGGGTGATTCCTGAGAAATAGCTCTGTAAAGTTTAAAATTGCTTCCATATTTACCCCCTAATAAAATGGCTACAGGCAGCCCGGCTTTTTGGCCGAGGATATCCCAGCAGGCAACATCAAGGGCCGACTTTACATAGGGGTGGCCCTTAAGGTTAATATCCATGTGTCTGTTTAATACTTCGAGGGCAGTGGGGTCCATGCCTATTAAAAGGGGTGATAATTCGGCCAAACCTGCCCTTGCCCCTCTGGCGAAGGATGGCAAATAGGCTGGACCAAGAGGGCAAATTTCACCTACCCCAGTGTATCCCTCATCTGTTTCGACTATTACGACAGTGGAGTCAAATACATCTACACTTTTGCCCCCCGACCAACTGTAATTTCCTTCGTGTAAAGGCAAATCAACCTGATAAGTAGTAATATTTGTGATTTTCATTTTCTACTCCCTTATTTGAGCCAGAGGCGTTTCATACTGGAAATTACACAGAAATTTTAAGAGCCGATATGTAAAAAGCTGTGAGCCTGTTCTTGGTATAAACAAAACAGCCTCACGCTTGGTGAGGCTGTTTGAGCCAGAGGCGTTTCATTTAATTCTTCTCCCGTTCATCCCGAACTCTAATCGCCCTCAACGCATCCAATATCTCTTGCTGGGTAATCAGCCCCTTGCGAGTTAGAAGGGTCACAATGTCTTCGTAAGTTCCAACCCAATCTCCCTGCGTTTATAAATGATCTCTCCCTTACCGTGCCCTTTTGGATAAACAATAAGAATCGTGTTCCCATCTTCTAAAAGAACCATGCTTGAATGCCCTAAATAAATACCATCTTCCTGATCCACAATCGTTTGAAGATCTGTTCTCTTATTTAATTCAATGGTTGGAATGGTAAATGACATCGAATCAGAACCAATTAACAATGAAAAAAACATAATTAAGATTCCAAATTGTTTCATCTCAAAATAAAACCATCCTTCAAGGGGTCATTGGGATTAATCCAAAAGGTGTTTTTCCCAGTGAGAAACGCCATCCCTCTTACCTCAGGGATGACTGCTTGATATTTTCCAAAAGTTGTTATTTCATCAACCTTAACCGAAAAAGTAGAGCCAATAATACTTTCGATGGTAATGGATTCACTAATACCAATTTCACCACGTGCATAGTGAATTGCAGCACGGGCACTGACACCAGTTCCCGTTGGACTTCTGTCGACTTCACCTTCCGCAAAAATGCAAACATTCCGACTGTGGTTATTTGAATTTTTTGGTGGTCCGGTAAAGATTGTACCATATAAAAAATTCATTTCTGGTTCGGTTGGGTGATCCATTTTAACAGAGGTCATAATTGCCTGCTTGATCAAGGCTCCCTTTTCGATGAGTTCATCGTGGTATTCTTCTGTACAATCCAAACCAACTTGGGCTGCATCAACAAATGCGTAATATGCACCACCGAAGGCCAAATCATACCGAATATTTCCCAATCCCGGTACATTCACAATTGAATCCATTTGCTGTACAAATGAAGGTACATTGTGAAATCCTATGCTTGTGATTTCTCCATGTCTTACTTCTGCAAAAGAGCGAATAAACCCTGAAGGAACATCCATTTTCACTTCTGTGACGGGTTCAGTTTTTTCGATTAATCCAGTTTCCACAAACACTTTTGTTAATGCAATGACTGCATGACCACAGCCCGTGGAATATCCTTCATTATGAATAAAAATGACCCCAAAATCTGCGCCAGGCGTATCAGAATCCACGATGAGTGCTCCGTACATATCCGCGTGTCCCCGCGGTTCCCACATGAGTGCTTTTCTAATTTGATCAAAATCATTTTTGGCACTATCGCGTTTTTCTAAAAGAGTCGCTCCCTTTAGTTTCGGAAACCCGGAAATGATAATCCGAAGCGGTTCCCCACCCGTATGGGCATCGATGGTTTGAATCTCAAACCAATCTTCTGGCGCTTGCCAATTTTTCAGTTTTTTTATCTCAATCATCATTCAATTTTTTCAGTATCAAATTTACCATGGCAAGATCCTGGATAGCACTTCCCACCGATTTAAATAAAGTAACTTCATTTTCTGATTCCCGGGCCGGGATTTCACCGGCTACAACCTGCCCCAATTCGCCATGAACTTTTTCAAAGGACCATTGTCCTTCTTCCATCGGAATTATGAGGTCTCCCGCTTCTTTTTTGCAGGCTTTCATTTGGTCAACGATGATTTTAGACTGGATAACTATATCTGAAGACACCTCCCTCATCGTTGGCTGGTGTGACCCAATGACATTCAAATGACTACCTGATTTAATGTTTCCAAATTCAATCAGTGGCAACTGAGATGGTGTAGTTGTACAAATTATATCGGCTTCTTTTAAGGTTGCTTGAGATCCAATTTCACAATTGACCTTTTTGGCATGTGAATCACAAAATTTTGCAGCAGTGTCATCATTTCGACTGAATACAATGAACTTTTCAATTTCCCGAACTTTCATGATTGCTTCTATATGAGAAGCAGCCTGAATACCGGTCCCAAAAATTGCACAAATAGTTGCATCCTTTTTTGCCATGAGATCTGTGGCCAATCCAGATGCTGCCGCTGTTCGAATCGCCGTAATGGATTCTCCATCCAAGGTCGCTACGTGGTTGCCTTTTGAAGCATCAAAAACTTGAACCACGCCATAAATCAGAGGCAGACCTTTATGGGGATTTGAATAATTTACGGATACGATCTTCACGCAATAGTAAGGACTCCCAATTGCATAAGCCGGCATAATCAGGGATGTGGCATTTTTATCCGGGAGATCCAAACTCAAACGAGTAGGTACATGGGCATCACCGCTGCTTAACTGGATGAAAGCAGACTTCATAGCATGGATGGCCTCCTTCATGGAAACCATTTCTGAAATTTGTTTTTTATTTAAAGAAATCATGGATTGATTTCTATTTCGGATTTGTAACTAATTCTAACGTAATTATAATATTCATTATAAGGTCTTAGAGTTTTAATGTATTGTAGTATAAAATTTAAACGCTGGGATCTCTTGCCATTCAAATTTTAACCCTTTCCATTTTACATCCAAAGATTCCTGTCCGCCCCGCTCAAAAAATTGCACTTCAAACTTTTGGAGTACCCTTTTCAATACTATATCTCCAGATATAGTTTTCCGTCCATGAAGCCCATCATTAGAATAATAACCATTCAGAAAAATATTGTAATCTGCTATTCTTGGGTTCATGTTTATCCATATTTGTCCATCTTTGATGTTACCTGCCAATTCACCTTTACCTATCTGGGGACCTATATCTTCTTGACTAAAACCATCTACCGCTGTGATATCCCATGAAACTGTTACAGTTGAATCTTTAGCAATATTTATTTTCAAGAAACAGTCGCACATATCACCATGTTTTTGGAGTTTTCTTTATCTTCACAGGAAAAGATTAGTATCGTAAATAAGATGACCCATAGGCGTTTCATTTAACTAATCAATGGCTTCTGAAGATTGATTTACTGTATCAGAAAAATAAAATTTAATTTTAAGCTTTCCATCTACTCTAACCATATAAGCACTTTCAAGCCATTCGAAATTAAGTAGTGTTTTCTTACCTTCATTTAGAGTTACAAATCTTCCTTTGTTATTGAAATATGCATGAGCAGATTCCTTATCAATAGAAATTTTCATGTCACTTAATTCCCAATCATCTTCAATTGTATTAAAGGAGCTTGCAAAATCGAGAAACTCTGAAGCATTGAATTTCTTCCCCATTTCATATAATACATAATCATCTGTTACATAATTATAGAAATTGTTTTTGTCACTGCTTTCAACAGAAAAAGAATCAAACATCCCTAGAATTGTATCTTTGACATCCTGTTCCGTTATTTCTTGATAAGAACTGCAACCACTTAATAGAAAGGTTATTGATAGTATAATTATTTTTTTCATTTTATTCTCCTTTATTTGAGCCAGAGGCGTTTCATATGGGAAATTATACAGTATTATCCCACAAACAAAAAAGCCCCACGCTTGGGGAGGCAGATACTTTGAACCGGCGTCTGGATTCCATATTTACGGAGGAGTTAGAGTAAGGATCGAGAGTTGACTAGAAGTCAACTCTCAACTCCTAAACTATTTCGCCACTTTCCTGAACTTTAGGAGGTAGCGGTCCATTGTGTGTCGTCCTTCGTCGAAGCCTGTAATAGAATGATCGTCATCAGGATTCCGAAGCATATCAGAACTTTCTACAAGCTCAAAACCGTGGGAAGTACATTCGTCGATAACAACCTGTTCGTTTAAGCGATGGGTTTCATCATCCCATCCTGGACGATCTGTGGCAACATCCACGATACCGAGAATTCCGTTCGGTTTCAAAGCTGCGTGCAATTCCGCAAGAAGTTGATCGCGGGGCGTTTTTGTATCGTGGTAATTTCGGATGGAAACCATTACATTGATACTACCAGCCGGGAGATCCGACGGCTTTGAAAATATCTGTACATTTGAAAGGTTAGCTTCTTTAATACGTTCTTCAATTTTGTCAAGAGTATCGTATCGCCCTGAGCCGTAGAATCCCATCATGCAATATACCTTACCGTCGTCGCCCATAAGTCGGGAAAGGAGATGTGTATTGTATCCTCCGCCGGGCCAAAGATCGGCCACTGTTATACCGGGTTCAATTCCCAAGAACGTGTAGACATCGATGGCTTTTCGGTGTGCATCTTGTTCTTTCTCTTCAGAAGAGCGTGCGGGATCATCGAGAACGGATCTATCAAGAGAAGCAGGTTTACTACAGGATGAGAGCACAATCATTCCCAGTAAAGACACCAGAACAGTAAAGTTTTTCATTTTAAACTCCTTTATTTGAGCCAGAGGCGTTTCATAGCGGAATTTACACAGTATTGTCCCACAAACAAAAACCCCCGCTAATGGGCGGGGCTTGGTGGTTAATTAGTTACTTATTTGCCCATCCGGATCAACCGTCCCGGGCGTTGTCCAGTTAATTCATCATTTTCAATCACAATTTCCCCAGAGACGATTGTGGCACGGTAGCCTTCAGCCCTTTGCAATAAGCGTTGTCCNCCGGCGGGAAGGTCCTGTACCATCTCCGGGGAGAATAACTTCAACCTGGCTATATCAATAATATTGATGTCTGCTTTCATGCCCGTTTTTAATTCACCACGATCTCGTATTCCAAGATAATCTGCATTTTTTTTTGTTAGGGNATGAATGGCTTTTTTCAGTGGAATTTTATCGCCGGTTTTCCGGTCTCTTGTCCAATAGGAAAGAAGATAAGTGGGAAAACTACCATCACAAATAGTGCCAACATGAGCGCCCCCATCGGATAATCCGGAAAGTGATTGGGGATGATTCATCATTTTCAGGATATTATCGTAATTAAATTCGGTGTAATTGTAAATGGGGAAATAAAGCAGCGCTTTCCCATCCTGTTTCAGCATGGCATCATAAATGGATTCCAATGGACTTTTACCTGCTGCTTTCCCTTTGTACAAAATGGATTTTTCAATGGGTTGTTCGTAATCCGGGTTTTCACCCAACTCAAATAATTTTGCCGAAACTGTATCAATTTGTTGAAGAAAATAATCAACAATGGGCGGAATGGATGTGCCATCTACTGCAAGCCGTTCCGAATTTTCCTTGAGTATTTGTGTTTTAAATTTTGGGTCATGCATTTTCTTCACCCGGTATTCCAAAGATAAATGACTAATTTTCTTGTAGCTGGGGAATCCCATGAAAGGATGAAAAGTACATTGCAAACCCACCATGACGCCGATTGCCCGGGGTGCAACCTGCATGAATATTTTTATGCCCTTGGCATTGGCTTTTTCAACACGGTCAATAATTTTCAGCCATTGCCCCGGTTCAAAATCCCGCTGCATGACAGAAATAGATGTGGGGTGATTTTCCCCACCCGCTTGGGCGAATGCTTCCACAATATCAAATTCAGAATCAAATTTGTCGCTGCCCCGTTCCATGTCAAAATCGCTTACTGCCTGTAGTACACCGTGATTTAAACGGTGAAAAGCTTTGGCAATACCCACCAATTCTTCCAATGATGATTCAGACGCCGGCGTCCATTCGCCATCGGCTGTGCGGTGCACATCGGACCGACCAGTCGTAAAGCCGAAAGCACCTGCTTCCAATCCTGCCCGCACAATATTTCGCATTTTTACAATGTCGTCTTCCGTTGCTTTTTCCTGTGCCAAGGCCCGCTCACCCATGACAAAAACCCGGACAGGATCGTGGGGAATCTGCACACCAAAATTAATGGTGTGGGGCAGAGCATCAATGGCATTCATATATTCGGGGAAATGGTTCCAGTTCCAAGTCAACCCTTCCGCAAGGGCTGTCCCGGGAATATCTTCGACACCTTCCATAAGACGAATGAGCCTATCATGATCCGCTTCGTGAACAGGTGCAAATCCCACGCCGCAATTTCCGAGAATGGCGGTGGTAACACCATGGTTCACCGAAGGACGCAATTCTTCATCCCAGGTAATTTGTCCGTCATAATGGGTATGCAAGTCAATGAACCCCGGCGTAACAATCGCATCTTTGGCATCAATTGTTTTTTGAGCCGAACCGTGACATACTCCTATTTCGACAATTTTACCGTTCAGGATTGCAAGATTTGCCGAATATCCCCATGAGCCTGTACCGTCGAAAATT
>JGI12001J15744_1000149_pt1 | contig 11850 bp, 7 predicted proteins | sample DeeseametaMP2634_FD_15744 | JGI IMG/M metagenome (IMG submission 15744) | reverse complement strand
CCAGCCGGCCCTAACCGCCCCACTGGAGGCGCCATCGGTGAACTGAAGGTATATCTCTTCGACGTTCATAAGCCTACCGGCTGCACTGGAGTAAAAGTCTAGTAAAGAAACCAGGGACCGCGAGGAACTAATCGACCACCACGTTGACCAAGCGGCCGGGGACGTAGACCGTCTTGGCCACCGACTTCCCTTCAACGTAGCTCTGTATCCTGGGGCTGGCCAAAGCCAATGCCTGGGCCTCGCTCTCTTCGATACCCACGGCGACTTCGATCTTGTCCCGCACCTTGCCGTTGACCTGCAAGATCAATGTTATGACGTCTTCGGCCGCCAGGCCGTCGTCCCAGGTGGGAAAGTCCTGCTGATGGATGCTGTAGGGGTGGCCGTTCATCTCCCAAAGCTCCTCAGTCATGTGGGGGGCCATTGGGGCTAGAAGCAGCAACAGGCTCTTCGTGCACTCCAGCCAGGTCTTGGCGTCGACGCTGCCGTCGGCCCACACCTTGTTCAGGTGGTTGGTCAACTCCATCAGGGAAGCGATGGCTGTGTTGAACTTGAACCGGTCTAGATCGCCGTGGCACTTGCGGATGGTCTGGTGCAGCAGGCGGTTGGTGTCACGCACCGTGTCTGCGTCAACCGAGTTAGAGCCCAGTTTATTCACGTCGCGCGTTGCTATGTCCCAGACCCGGTTCAGCCATCTGGCTGTTCCATTGATGCCAACATCGCTCCACGGACCGCCCTGGTCCCAAGGGCCTATGAACATCAGGAAACAGCGCACGGCGTCGGCCCCGAGTTTGCCGACAAAATCGTCCGGGTTGACCACATTTCCCCGGCTCTTGCTCATCTTTTCGTGGTCCCCACCCAGGATCACGCCCTGGTTGAACAGCCTCAAGAAAGGCTCGTCATAGTCGATCAGACCCATGTCGTGCATGCCCTTGGTGAAGAAACGGGAATAGAGCAGGTGCATCACCGCATGCTCAGCTCCGCCGGTGTATTGGTCCACGGTCATCCACCGCTGGAGCAGGCCCGGATCCGCCGGTTCGTCGTCATTGTGGGGGTCCAAGTAGCGCATCATGTACCAAGACGAGTCCATGAACGTGTCCATGGTGTCGGTCTCCCGGCGGGCGTCGGCGCCGCACTTGGGACACTTGGTATGGACAAAATCATGGTTGGTAGCCAACGGCGACTCGCCGGTAGGCTTGAAATCGGCGTCCTGGGGCAGCAACACCGGGAGGTCAGATTCAGGCACCGGCACCACACCGCAGGCGTCGCAATAGATCATGGGGATTGGCGTGCCCCAATAACGCTGTCTTGAGATCAGCCAGTCGCGCATGCGGTAGGAGACGGTCCTGCTTCCCCAGCCCTTCTTTTCTAGGTCAACGGCGATGGCTGTCTTGCCTTCATCGTTGGTCATACCGTCGTAAGCCCCGGAATTGGTCATGAATCCATCGCCCAGGTAGGCGTCCGGAAGGTCCTTGCCGTCCCACTCGATGGGCGCTATGACGGTCCGGATGGGCAGTTTATATTTCCGGGCGAATATGAAGTCGCGGGCGTCGTGGGCTGGAACGCCCATAACCGCCCCGGTGCCGTAGGTGGTGAGAACGTAGTCGCCGATATAGACCGGCACACGTTCGCCGTTCAGGTGGTTCACCGCGTAACTGCCGGTGAACACACCGGTCTTCTCTTTGTCGGCCGAGAGGCGGTCGATCTCAGAGGTCTGGCGAGCCTTGCTGATGTATTCTTCAACAATCTCACGGTTGTTGTCAGTGGTCAGCCCAGGCACCAATGGATGCTCTGGGGCTAGCACGATGAACGTCACACCGAAGATGGTGTCTATCCGGGTGGTGAACGTGCGTACCTCTTTCTCCTCGAGGCCAGCCGCGGAGATGTCGAAGGCTATCTCAACGCCCTCGCTGCGGCCGATCCAGTTCTGCTGCATGGTCAGGATCTTGTCCGGCCACTCTTCAAGGCCGGTGAAATCCAGGAGTTGGTCGGCGTACTCAGTGATCTTGAAGAACCACTGCTCCAGATCGCGGCGGGTGATCTCCGTACCGCAACGTTCGCAGGCCCCGTTGATCACCTGTTCGTTGGCCAGCACAGTTTGGCACGAAGGGCACCAGACCACGGGGGCTTTGGCGCGGTAGGCCTGGCCTTTCTCAAAGAATTTCAGGAAGAACCACTGGTTCCAGCGATAATACTCGGGCAGACAGGTGATAACTTCCCGGTCCCAGTCGTATATCGCGCCGATGGACCGTAGTTGGCGGCGCATATTCTCAATGTTGCTGATCGTCCATTCGTAGGGATGGATGCCACGGATGATGGCCGCGTTCTCAGCGGGCAGACCGAAAGCGTCAAAACCGATTGGATGGAGCACGTTGTAGCCCTGCATCCTCCGAAACCGTGCGTGGGCGTCCGCCGGGGCCAAGGCGTACCAGTGGCCGATGTGGAGGTCGCCGGAAGGGTACGGATACATGGTCATCTCGTACCATTTGGGGCGGGGGTCGTCGTCGGACACCTTGTGCAGGCCGTCCTGTTCCCAACGTGCCTGCCATTTGCTATCGATCGCGGCGGGGTCGAAAGCCAGTTCAACCTGCCGGGGGCTGCTGGTCATCTATGGTCTCCTCAAGTCCGGGGCGCCGGCAGATTCCGTATCAAGGCCGACGTTTCTCGTGAGCATCATATTAGCATATACGGTGTTCTAGGCACGAAATGAAAAGGTCCAAGTTATCTGATTTCAGTGGAACAGGCCCTTTTGGTTCATTGACACAAGTATGGGCGAATTCTAAAATTCTAACTACTCCTATATTCTTCTCAGAAATACGGTCTTAGATATACAGCTTCGGTCGTGTCGCGCTTCTTCTTGAAGAGATTTCCCCACGTTTTCCACACGTTTTTCATGGATTCCTTACTCTTGTCAGATTCCGTAAGCCTTTTCATTTTGCCAGTTACCAACCGCTGTCTCGGCGGACGGTTACTTGCTGAGTTCCTAGGCGCTAAAGATGGCATTTAGACGCCGGCGCAGGCCGGTCGACAACATCATCAGGCTCCGGAGGCGGCGGGAATTGCGGCCCACAGTGGCCGAAGTCGAGCCGCCCAAACAGAACAAGCCTCGTTTCGGCACCACCACGATCTTGCTCCTGGGATTCGCTCTATTGATTGCGGCTGGCGGAGGGTTACTGACTCTTCCGATAGCTCAGAATGGCTCCGGGTTCACCGAACTGGAAACCGCATTCTTCACCTCCGTTTCGGCGGTCACCGTTACCGGCCACACGGTTGTAGAAACCGGCACCTACTGGTCTGTCTTTGGCCAAGCGATCATCTTCGTGTTGATGTTGGTCGGCGGGCTGGGTTTCATGGTTATCAGCACTTTCATATTGCTGCTGATCGGCCAAAGATCAACCCTCCAGGAACGGCTTTTGACCCGCGACCTGATGCGCGACACCGTTGGGGTGGACCAGATGGGCGGGTTGCGCCACATCGGCCGTACTGTTATCGGCGCTGTGTTCTTGTTGTACGCGATGGGCGCCGTGGTTATCTTTTTCCAGATCGACGCCCTCGATGGAATGGGAACCCTGCGGTCCATGTGGCATTCAACGTTCCTCTCAGTCTCCTCGTTCAACAACGCCGGATTCAACATCATCCCGGAAGTGCCGGGCGGAAGCAGCGTGGCCCGCTTCTTCTCGGACCCCGGCCTTTTGATAACGATGACTGTCTTGATGGTCCTTGGAGGCTTGGGTTGGGTCTTAGTGGTGGATGTGTCCCGGAAACGTCGAATATCCCGGTTCTCCCTGGAGACGAAGCTCGTGCTCGTGACCAGCATCCTACTGTGGGTATTGGGCGCGGGTGTCCTGTTCCTGGCCGAGTTCAATAACTCGGCAACGATGGGCAGCTTCGGTTGGGTGGACAAGGTCATGGGGGCCATCTTCAGTTCGGTCAGCGGCCGCACGGCCGGCTTCTCAATCATGGACTTTGGCGAGGTCAAGGATGTAACGAAATCCACGTTCGCAGGCCTGATGTTCATCGGCGGCGCGGCCGGTTCGGTGGCCGGCGGCATCAAGGTCGCCACATTCGCTGTCTTGATGGCGGCCGTGATCTCGTCACTGAAGGGCCGTCCCCACGCCGAGGCATTTGGCCGGGAGATTCACCAATCGCAACTACACCGAGCCCTTACCGTCGCGGTTCTCGGCTTCGCGTTCATAGTGGTGTCAGCGACGGTTTTGACGACTCTTGAACCGGACATTCCATTCCTGGACATCATCTTCGATACAGTATCGGCTTTCGGCACTACCGGCGCTTCGACCGGGATCATCGCTGAAACCGGAGTCGCCTCAAAGATCCTGTTCATGACGCTGATGTATGTGGGCCGGCTGGGCCCGGTGGCTTTGGCGCTGGCCTTGGCCACTGAAGACGATACCGAGGTGTACCGCTTTGCCCAAGAAAGCGTTAAAATAGGCTGATAGGCTTACCAGGGGATAAAAACTGTGAAAAAACAAGTCTGTGTGATCGGTCTCGGCAGGTTCGGGTCCACCTTGGCCCAAGAGCTTTTTCAGAGCGGTCATGACGTTCTGGCCATCGACCTTGATGAAGCGAAGGTCCAAGAACAGCTGGACCGGTCCACCTACGCCGTGCGTGCCGACGCCACCAATGAGTCCATCCTGAAAGAACTGGGCGTCGCCGATTACGACGTCTGCGTGGTGTCCTTGGGCAGCGAAAACATCCAATCCAGCATCCTAGTCTCCGTGCTGCTGAAGAGCATGGGAATCCCTTTCATCATTGCCCGCGCCGCCAATGAACTGCACGGTTCCACCCTGGAACGGATTGGCGTGGACCGCGTGGTCTACCCCGAGGCGGAAAGCGCCCGGCGCACCGCCCACGTTGGCTTCGATACCGGAGTCATCGATTACATGCCCATCGTGCCCGACTTTGGCATCAGCAAGCTAAGGCCGCCTGAAGAGATGCTGGGTCACACATTGGAGGAGGCAGGACTGGCCGGAACAGCGGACCGCCACGGGATATCCGTACTGGCCATTCGCCGGGGGCGGACATCCTTCCTCCACCCGGCCAAGGATGAAGAGATCAAGGCCGGCGACGTTCTGATCGTGGCGGCGACCAACGAAAATCTAGGCAAGATTTCAGAGATCGCCAAGCATCTCGAACCGGCTTCAAACGAGCGTCATTCCCACCGTAACGGCGCCTGATTCCGATACAGACAATCCACTTGATCCCAAGAATCATCTATCTACCCGCGTTGGCGGCTTGACCTGATCGGCCNCTTTGCCCAAACTAAAATCCGTCTGAATGTAATGCGTCTGGAACCACCATATCCAGACCACAACCAACGGCCGAAAAACAGGCTCTGCAATCCGTTTTTCAACGCCGTCCTAGATTCGTAAAAATCTTATTGTATTGGGTGACCACTGCTCGTATAATCTGCCATTGATTATTGGCTGCGAACTGGGTAAAACCCCCGTGGTCGAGCCTATGTCACCCGATTCAGGACGGTGCCCGGCTATGCGATTGGACGCAAAACGGCTCTTGGTGCCAGTGAACGGCAAATCATACAGCGAACGCACATTCCGGCTGGCATGCCAGATGGCGCGGGAATCCAAAACTGAACTTCACGCGGTCTACGTGATCGAGGTCCCGTTGGAACTGTCTTTGGAATCTGAGATCGCCGAAGACATCAACAAGGGCGAGGAGATCCTGGCCCGCATCGAAGCCATCGCCTCCGAAGAGAAGTACAAAGGCCTCCAAGCCCGGTTCCTGCGGGCAAGGCAGGCCGGACCCGCCATAGTGCTGGAATCCGAAGACCGGTTCATGGACCTGCTGATCGTGGGCGTTCCTTACAACCGCCGGTTCGGGTCCTGCACTTTTGGCACCACGGCGTCTTATATCTTTCACAACGCCTCATGCCAGGTGATGTTCTGGCGGGAACAGGCCCCGTCCCCCATCTTCCCCAGGGATTAGACCATGCGAGTATTGATTTTCGGTTGTAACCGGCTCAGCACCAGCCTCGTGGGTGATCTCGCCGGGGAAGGCAAGGAGATCACGGTACTGGGCGGCGAACGGGACTGCCTGGAAAGCTTGGCCACCCTCCCCGGAGTCCGCGTTGTGCTTACCGCGGAACCCATGATGCAGGACTATCTCCAAGAGGGCGGCATCGACCATGCCGATGTTTTTCTGGCCATGTCCTCCGACGACCATCAAAACATCCTGGTTGCCCAGATCGCCAAGCACATATTCAATGTCCCTAAAGTGGTGTGCCATCTGGGCAACCCCCAACTACAGGTCATGTATGCAGCCCTGGGTCTGGAAGTGGTAGGCTATTCAATCGGCCTGCTGCAGGATGTCCGCCAGGCCATAGAAGGAAAATCCTAAGAACTAGATGTACGTAGTGATCGCCTGATGTACGTAGTCATCGTTGGCTGCAGCGAGTCCGGCTACCATCTGTCCAAGGCGTTGATTGCCGGTGGACACGAGGTGGTCGTCGTAGAGAAGAACGCGGAGCGTTATCACCTCCTGAATGAGGAATTGGGCAGCGTGGCCTTGCTGGGCGACGGCACGGACGAGGCCACCCTGAAGCGCGCCGGCATCGCCCGGGCCGATGTGGTCGTGAGTCTGACTGGGGCGGACGCCACCAACCTGGTCATCTCGCAGATGACCAAGCATATCTTCCAAGTCCCCCGGACCATGGCCCTGATCAAAGACCCTAAGAACGAGCCCATCTTCCATGAGATTGGCGTCGACGTGGTGGTGAACTCCACCCATCTGGTGCTGGCCAGCCTGGAGGAAGGGGTCCCGGGAAGACCGTTGGTGCACCTCATGAACCTACGCGTACCAGGCATGGAATTAGTCAGCGTTTCCATACCTGAAGACGCCAACATCATCGGCAAACCGCTCAATGAGATCGAGCTTCCCCCGAACAGTTTCATAACCCTGATGGTCAAGAAAAAGCGGGGCCACCCTACCCACCGGCCGGTCAGTGGTGGAACCCTCAGATGAACTGGTGGCGGTCGTGCCAGAGGGCGAAGAGCAGATACTCTACGACATCCTGACGGGAGTGTAGCCATGGCCCGCACCTTGGGCTTCCTGGGCCCGTCCGGCACCTACACTGAAGAAGCCTGTATCCTTTACGACTCGTCAGCCGAGCTACGCCCCTACCCGACGATCACCGGTGTCGGCAAAGCGGTCGTTTCCGGGGAATTGGAAGAAGGGATTGTCCCCATCGAAAACAGCCTGGAAGGCTCGGTTACTTTTACGCTGGACCTGTTGATCAGCCAGCCTAGTTTGTTCATCAAGGGCGAAGTAGTCGTTCCCATAGAGCATTACCTGATGGCCAAACCAGGGACTGTGCCGTCCAAGATCAAGGTGATCTACTCGCACCCACAGGCATTGGCCCAGTGCCGGACGTATCTCGAGGAGAACTACCCCCAGGCCCAACAGATGGCTTCCCTCAGCACTGCATCGGCGGTATCGGACTCGTTTGCCAGTACCGTTCCGGCAGCGGCCATCGCGCCGCGCCGTGCGTCGGAATTGAACGAGGTGGACGTACTGGACCAGGGCATTCAAGACGTCGCGTCCAACGTAACCAGGTTCGCTGTGTTGGGGCTGTCGGACCACGCGCCCACCGGAAAGGACAAGACGTCCATGGCATTTACGTTTGAGGACGACGAGCCAGGACTGCTCTACAGGGTTTTGAGAGAATTCGAGAAACGTAATATCAATCTCTTCAAGATTGAATCACGGCCCACCAAGCAATATCTGGGTGAGTACATCTTCCTGATGGATTGCGGAGGACACCGGGAGGAATCTCCCATGAAAGAGGCGCTGGCGGCGTTGTCCGAACCAATCAGTATGCTGCGAGTCCTTGGCTCTTATCCCCGGTGGAGTCCAAAGCCTTAAAGCGGCCTTTTGGTAATTTGAAAACTTGCCGGAAAAAACGTCGGCCCTCCTCCAGCGGCATTGCTAAGAAACCCAAACACCACACACAACACTTCTTAGCTGGTCAACCGATTGGAGAAGGGCCGACCGGGACAGGCCTTGTACGGTCGGTCCACCCGGTAAACGCCCCCCACGGTGGTCCTGACACTTAAGGCACGAGGCCCGTGCACCCGTCTTATTTAATGGCTTCTACTTCCTAAGCAGAGCCTCCAACATTCTCTGATTGTTGAACGATTGATAATCGTTATTTAAGAATGTTTTTATACTTTAACCAAAATTGGCCTTTATGTCAAATCAGGCCCAATCACGGTGGGAATCTGCCTGCTTAAAGCCTTGACAACCGCCCGCACCGGTCTGCGGCTCCCCTTTAAGGCCTCAGTTCCAACGGGCTTCGTAGATGGCGGTCCCCTGGTTCTCGAAAACTTTCCGGCCCAGGGTTTCGAACTTGTTCAAACCTTTGCCCGGGTAGGTAATCCGCTCCAGATCGCCCACCACCACGTACTTCACCTGGTACCGGCGCAACAGGTCCAGGGCCCTTTTTTCGTTGGTGGTCTCGTACATCTCCCGGACATCCTGCGCCCGGTCCGTGATAGCGTAAGAATAGGCCGTGCGCTGCTGGATCTGATGCCACGGCCAGCCGATGACGGTGGGCAGTCCCGTGTAGTTGGCGAACCGGGCGCCCCACCGGTACTGACTCAGGTGCGCCTCCAAGATGACCGGAGATCCTTTCACATTGTCTTGGACCCATTCGATGGCTTCCTGGTCCCATTTCAGTTCAAACGGCTGCTCCTGCTCTTGGTGGACCGCCGCAGCCATGTATGCCGTGCCGTCCAGGGTCGATGGGCCGTCGGTGAACCGGTCGGAGACCCGCGCCCGGCTGCCCAGGGCCGTGTAGACCAGGCTGGAGCCAATCAGGACCGCCAGCACGGCCATCCAGACGCCCGACCGCAGTCCGATATTCGGCCGCAGGAACCCAGAGGCCCCCAGGTGCCACAACATGTAGGCCGCGACTATGCTGAGCAGGACCCAAATCTCCAAGTAGTACTTGAAGAAGGTATTCATCCTGCCGATGTCTCCTTCCACCCGGACCAGGTCCACTCCGATGCCGATGAACAGCGCTAGACTCAACAGGAACAAGGGAACCACTTCGTAGGCGCGTTCTTCATTCTTAGAAGCAAAGATGTTCCAGGCGACGATCCCCACCAAGGCCAGGAACACCATCAGCAAAGTCACATTCCAGAACCCGGCGGCGGCAAAGAAGACTGCGGCCAGACCCACGGCCGCAACACAGACCCTCATCCAGGCGATCCCTTGCACGGTTACCTGATAGTCGCGGTCGCCGAAGCTCCAGACCAGTTCTTTCAGCGTGCCGCGGGCCTGATAGAGCAGGAACGAAGCTATCACGAATAAGAAGAATCCGTGGATGCCAAGGAACCGGTCAACCGGGGTCCGCCACTTGGACACATCCAGACCGCTGTTGAACGTCTCGTAGGCCTGATGGAAGGGCAGGAACGCCAGGATGCTTACAGCCACGACTCCCACCGCCAACACACCCAGCAAAGCGAATTTCTCGGTCCGGGACCCGTTGGTAAAATGAACCGCCAACGAGAGCAGACCCAGCGTGAGGATCAGATAGGGCGGGAAGTCCCAGCTATTCACCACCCAAAGCGACCCCAGGCCCAAACCCAAGGCAACCGCCGATACGACGGTCCAAACCCAGCCGCCGTCTCTCAACCCGATCACCAGATTCAGGCCCAGCCCGATCACCAGCAGGGTGAATGGGATCACCATCATGTGGGCGTGGAGGTCGGCGAACAAGAAGGTGAAGAAGGGGAACTCGGTGATGTGGAAAGATACGTCTGAGATTCCCGGGATCCTATCGGGCACCCAGAAAGCGATGGGGTTGGGGTCGAAATTCTCCATGCTGGGCAACATACGGCTGCTGCGCCAGAAATCGAAGGCCGGGAATGGGGTGCTGTCGACCACTTTGTACCAGGTGTTCTGGACGATCTGGACCATGCCGTCGAGATTACCGACCACCGCGGTGAACAGGCCCGCGGTCACCCCCGCGCCAACGGGATTCCAGACCCATTTCCTCCATTGCGTGGGCTCATCGCCGAACCTCATGGGCGAAAGAACACCGACACCCGGTACCAAGATTTCCCGCCCAGCCGCCCGCCGTTGCCGGACTCCCTCAGCCAGGTTGTAGACCAACGTGTAGGCCCCGGTGATCGTCAGGGCGAAGAACATTGGCACGGCCAGATTGAAAGCCGTGGTGGGCAGGATGCCGGTGACGCGGATGATGCCGGAGATCACGAAGTAGCCCCAGTAGTAGTAGTTCAGGAGGCCGCCGGCGAACCAGGGGTCGAATGGCGGCAGGGTGGTCGAGCGGACCACCGCGGTCAGATAGGCCAGCTCCATGGGTTTCTCGCCGCCCCGGAACGGGTGCCAAAGGTCAGGATTGGCATAGCGCAGCAAGACGAATCCGAGGAACGCCACCAAGAAAAGTGCCTCACCGAAGAGCAACAACCGCCAATGCTCCGTGAGAAATTCCTTTATCTCTCTCCATTTAAAAGCCAGGGTAGCCGCCGATAATCCGGCCACGACCAGGATTCCCAGATAGACCGCCGACCGCGAGAAGTCCATCAGCCCCAACGACACCGTGATCCAAGTTATGTAACTCACCGCCAACAGCCCAAAGATGCGGGCTAAGATGATCCCACGGTCTGGGAGCGGACGGAAGATGAACATGGTGAACGGCAAGGCCACGAGGTAGACCAACTCAACCACCAGCAGCCAAGCAAGCACCGGCACATCGTTGGTCCAACTATCCCGGTCCACGATGTCGGAGAACGTCCCGCCTTCCTGCTGGGAGACCAGGTCCTCCGGAGAGAGCAATAGACCAACAGAACGGTCTTCGGACACCGGCTGGCTCGCTTGCAGTCCGATACGGATGACGCCCTCCGTCAGGTGCGCCGTATTCTTGAATAGAAGCACGCGCGGGTGGTCGTAGCCGACGGCATTGTCGTCGGCGTAGCCCAGGTCCAAGCTGATGGACGGGCTATCTCCGGGATTCAGCGGTGTTGGCTGTTCTAGGCCGGCTCGGCCGATGGCGTCGTTGCGGAAGGCCACTCCCAAAAGTTCGGGGTAATTGGTGAACTCCCGGTCCAGCTCGTATCCCAGCCGGCCACTGAACAGGCCCTGGTAATACTGGTTGCTTAACGGGAAGCGCTCCGGGTCGCGGGCGGCGCTGGTATAGGGGCGGTTGCTGTAGAAGACCACGTATTCCGACGAGGCAAGTTTGCCGGCCAGTATGTTCATCTTCTCTGGGGTGTCGGCGTCATAGACCGGGAACTGCCAGACGTTATACGAGTACAGGTTTGGCACGAACTCGTCCCAGTGGTTATCGCTGACGATGGCCGTGCCTCGGGGCACATTCTCGTTGATCCACTCCGACGCCGTGACCGCCGGATGGTCCTCGGCGTAGACCTTCTGAAACGCCAGAGCGTAGAAACCGGTCGCGGCCACCACGAACACGACCATGGCGATGGCGAATCCGGGCAAGAAGCGCGCCGGGTCGAACCGCTGGTATACCAGGTGAACCTGCAGCGGACGGTAGGCGGAGAACATCCACAGCAGCATCCGAGAACCCATGATGATCATGATGGGCATCAGTGGGAAGACGTACCGCAGGAAGTGGACCTCGAAGGTCTCCAAGAAGATGAATCCGGGCACAACCCAGGCAAGCAGGAACAGGTCGGCCCGGCGGGTCGTCTTGCTGAAAGCGGCCACCGCCGCGGTGAACGGGATGGATGCCCAGGCGACGATCCCCAACGGGATGCCCAATCCCCAGACCGATGACTGCTGGATCTGGTAGAAGAACGCCGGGGTGTCAACGTATTGGATGGTGAAGGG
>JGI12001J15744_1000147_pt1 | contig 11888 bp, 10 predicted proteins | sample DeeseametaMP2634_FD_15744 | JGI IMG/M metagenome (IMG submission 15744) | reverse complement strand
CTGCCATCTTGGCGCCCATAGCATTCATCCCGCCCGCCAAAACGAAGATTTCCGGACGCTCGAACAACTCCTTTAGTCTTGTGGTCATGCGTTTCTTGTCTTGCATCACACTTCCTATGTCCTTTCCACAAATTAGTGGTCGATTTACCCTTCACTTGATGACGCGACGACAGCAAGTTCTCGGGTCCCTTTCCTCTTATGCCGATATCGTGATCAGCTTACGACTCAGGTTCCGTAGTCTACATGAAGCCTAATCAAGCGGCACAAGCATTGAGTTTGTCTGGGACCTCCGGTGACAGTCCAGATCTCCAGAATTCATGGACGGGTTAAAGGGTTATACAGACTGATCTGTGTGACCATCCGAGCGCTACGGCAGGCGGTGAACTTCCCGACTATATCAATGGTAGGATGGGGAGAAATTCACCGATTTCAGGGGGCACAGATGGCCGACAAAATACGTTTGGGTATCATAGGAGCCAATATCCACCGGGGATGGGCGCCAAGAGCACATTTGCCAGCGGTGGTGGCAAGCCCCGAGTTCGAGTTGACCGCTGTTTGCACCACCCGCCAGGAGAGTGCCGATGAGGCCAGGCAAAAATTCGGGGCGAGACTGGCGTTCGATGACTACCATGAGTTGATAGATCATCCTGACATAGACGCAGTAGCCGTTAGCCTGAGGGTCCCAGCGCACTATGAGCCAACTATGGCAGCTCTTAACGCAGGGAAGCACGTCTACACGGAGTGGCCTCTAGGGCGAACTACCGCCGAAGCGAAGGAGATGGCTGATTTGGCTCAGGCCAAGGGAGTCCGAAACATGGTTGGACTTCAAGCCCGTGCGAATCCGGGCATATTATTCGTGAAGGACTTGGTATCGTCCGGTTATGTTGGAGATGTGATGTCCTGTCACGTAAGCCGCATCAATGGCGGTGGCCTCGAGAGAACCTCGGACCGGACCTGGCAACGAGATGTTGACCTCGGCGCTAACACTTTGACCATCGCTTGTGGGCATACGATCGACGCGTTACGTTTCGTGGTCGGCAACTTCAGTCATATTTCTGCAGTGGTGAGTAACCAATCTAAGGAATGGTTTGAGGTCGACACTGAGCAAACAGTTGAAGTCACCTCCCCAGATAACATCTTGGTCAGCGGAAAACTCGTAAACGGCGGGGTTGGCTCAGTACACGTAGCGAGCAATCCATGGGTTGGCAGCGGCTATCGCATGGAGATATACGGACGAGGCGGGACCTTGATCGTATCTTCAGAGGGATCTGCGAACACGAGCGCTGTTCGTATTCAGGGTGCAAAAGGGGGAAACACGCTGGAGGACCTAGAGGTACCGGGGAAATATAGGTTCGTGCTTGAAGGGATGCCCGAAGGAGAGCCATACAACGTGGGGCAAATGTACTACCAGTTTGGCCAATCTATCTCGTCGGGTAACGACTGCCAGCCCGATTTCAACGAAGCTGTAGAGCTACATCGCTTCATCGACGATATAAGGGAGTCTTCGGACCGAGGGCGAGAAATCGCAGTGGACACAAAATAAGTTTACCTCCAGTTACCGACCAACGTGCGTGGCCGAGTATCCAATACGCCTAATCGAGCAGACCCACAGAGGCTATGTATGAACGCAACCAAAACCCTTTCCCAGTTTGTCGCCAACTCCCGCTACGATGATTTCGATGATTCTGTCGTAGAGGCTGCCAAGATCGCTATTCTAGATGGAGTTGCAAACATGTTGGCGGGCTCTACTCAGGAGCTAGCGAGTATAGTCGGTCGCTACGTCCAAGATATGGGTGGATCTCCGCAATCGTCGGTAGTCGGATGGGGATTCAAAACCAACGCTCCGTCCGCCGCTTTCGCCAATGGAGTCTTTGGCCATTGCCTGGATTTCGAGATTCAAGGTTACCCGCCGACTCACGGTACGTCTTCTTGCCTACCCGCGGCGCTGGCTCTTGGAGAGGAAAGACATACTAACGGCAAGGCAATCATAGAAGCATACGTCATGGGATGGGAGATTCAAGGGCGGCTGAGGGCCGCGTCCGCCGCCTTTTCGAATCCGGCCTATCACCCCCCGGGCTTGGTAGGACCCTTAGGTGGAGCCGTCGCTGGTGCGAAAGTCCTTGGACTAGATGCGTGGCATATCCAGATGGCTATGGGCATCGCTGCGTCTCGTACGGGAGGGCTGACTGCCAATACCGGCACCATGGTTAAATCCACCCACACCGGAAACGCCGCCCGAATGGGAGCAGAGGCTGCCATCCTTGCCGCCGCAGGTTATACCAGCAGCGACTCGATCTTAGAGGCTCCCAACGGTTATTCGGATGCTCTCTTCGATGGCAACATGGATTGGGAGATCCTAACAAATGGGTTAGGCGTATCCTACCGATTAGTCGATCCCGGATTCGACATCAAGCGGTTCCCTGCCCAGCTTCACATGCAAAATCCTATCGAAGCCGTACTAAACCTCCTGGAGTCGCATAACCTTCGAGCCGATGACGTTGAAAATTTAACCGTCCACACGGGCGGCCGAGGGCATTCTGGATCGCTGCCTGCGAGCGGGCTTGACGGAAAGTTCAGTATCGAATATTGCGCGGCAGCCGCGCTATTGGATGGGAAAGTCGGCATCGAAACCTTCACCGACGACCGTCGATTTTCACCTGATATGGAAGAGACATTAGGAAAGATTCAAGTGGAACCCGGTAACCAGGACTCAGCCGACGTAAAAGTAACTGCGCTACTGAAAGACGGACGCTCCGCAGAAGCAGAATGTCGAGGCTTCCGAGGGTCTGCCCGGAACCCTATGAGCCGAGAGGAACGCATGGACAAANTCATCGACTGCGTAGGCCGTGTGCTGACCGACCAGGACGCCGATCGTTTGGTGAGTCTGATCGAAGACCTAGAAAATGTGGCTGACATTTCCGAAATAATGGACTTAATTGGACGACAACCAAGCGTTTAGGCCGGTTGATCAACGTAGAGATGCATCATTTCATACTTGGCTTTGGCCAGACAAATGACCGATCCGAAAAGGCTCTCACAAGAGGGAAATCAATGACTTTAGAAAAACCTTTGGACTATCAAGTCAGCACTGCCGACCGCCATATCATCTGTTCGCCCAACGCTATTTCCGGCATTGCCAACTCTCTGGAAGAATTGGGTGCAAAGCGGGCGCTAGTCGTTTGCGGTCCAACGATTCTTGAACATTCCAACGTAGTCCAGCGTGTGCAAAAGGCGTTGGGCGACCGCTGCATCGGGCTGTATTCAGGCGTTGCTCCCCACGCTCCTGTTGAGATGCTGGAAGAAGCAGTCGCCACAGCCCGAGAACTTCAACCGGATGCCCTCATAGCCGTTGGAGGTGGCAGCACTAGTGACACCTGCAAAGGAATTGCCGTACTTCTGGCGGAGGGCGGAGACATACTCGACTATGTGATTCGTTTCGAGCCGCCCGACCGGATATTTATCCCGGAGACCCCTAACAAAAAGATTCCAATTATCGCGGTGCCAACAACATTTGGCGGAGCTGAGATAGGAAGCGGGGGCGGAGGTTTCACCAGCAAATCCCTTGGCCGCAAACTATCGCTGGCTGGCGAAGGCACGACTCCGAAAATTGTGATTATCGATGGCGAGGCCCTCGCGACCACGCCAATGAGCATATTGCTGTCCACCGGGATCGGTCAGTTGCGTATCGCGGTAGAGAGTGTGTATTCCACTGACCACCATCCGGTTGGTGATGCCTTGGCGCTACATACGATCAAAATGCTGGTCGACTATCTCCCTCGCTGCTCCAGCCGAGAGATCGACTATCTCTTGCAAGCCAAGTCGGCAGCGTGCATGGTTATGATTGCTCGGCCGGGCTTGGGATTGAACACCGCCACTGCACACCATGTGGGTGGTCTGTATGACGTCCCTCACGGCGAAGCAAATGCCATACTCCTTCCCCACACCATGCGTTTCAATCTGGACGATTCCGCCGACCGGCAAGCCCTCATTGCCCAGGCCATGGGCATAGACACATCTGGAATGACTGACCTGGACGCGGGAATGGCCGCAGCCGATGGAGTCGACCAGCTTTGTCGCACTCTTGGATTGCCGGAACGGTTAAGAGATGTAGGAGTCCCAGAGGAAGGTCTTGAGCTGATCGCCGCTGCAACCTTACATGACCGGAGCCTCGCCACCAATCCCAAGCCCATCAGCGACGCCGGACCGATCATGTCCGTTTTGCGGGACGCATGGTAACGGCAGAGTTGATCAGTTATTCGTTAGTCGACCTAAAAGAAGAACATATCAATACCCCATGGCTGCGGGCGAGCCTCGACGGGATCTCCAATGATGGGAAAACGGTAGTTGAAATCAAATGTGGCAAAAAGATCTATAATTCGGCCAAAGAAAATTGTATTTAATACCGTGGAGTTGCATTCGCTGTCCCGAACGAAGCGCACTAGCCACTGAGCTACACCCTAGAGATACCCGATCCGCCTTGTTTAATTGTGCTTTGTAACGGTCGAGGCTCAACACCTAAGCCACTCTTTTCAACCAGGCAACTGAACTAATTTGTATCCACCGCGATGCCTGGAGAGTTAGTTGCTGGGCGCTTCGACCCTACTCCAACTCCACCATAACAACCATCTTATGCCTGGGCTTGGCAACCAACCCCACTTACTCCGCCGTACCCGCATCAGGTTTCTCCGGCTCTTCACTTTCACGGACAGACCTATCCGCTTGTGAAGACCCCTGGTCGTGCTGTAGCGCAGGTGGGGCAGCATCCTGGGCCGGACTGCCCGATCCAAGGATTGGTCCGATTTGGTCCTCTTCCGCTGTCGGTGTCTGGTCTTTCCACAGGCCGGCCAGCCCGACCAACGTCTGCCTGACCTTTCCGGACACTACAGCGTTAATGACTACCTGGGGCTAGGGAAGCGCTTCCCCTTTTTCATACAATCCGGTACTGTCTACCGTATTGCCGATCACAGAGGTGAATGATGCCTATCTTGTACCGAGCCAACGCCAAGACGGAAGAGGGTTATCCGGGTATCCCCAGGACCATCCTGGTGGATGCCAGCCACGGTGCCGAATCCCTCTGGGTGGGGCATCTTGAGATCGAACCTGGTGCCCGGGTCACCACCCATATCCATCCCGACACGGAAGAAGCGATGGTCATCGTTGAAGGGACACTAGAGGCGGTGCTGGGAGACGAAGTGGTCACGCTGGGCCCAGGGGACACTGTATTAGCCCCGGCAGGAGTGAAGCACGGTTTCGTGAACCGCTCAGAGAGCAAGGCGGCATTGTTGGCTTCTTTCCCCAAGACCTCCTTCCAGCGTCTCACGGCTGACTGAGCGAAGCGGTGACGCCCTCTTCTACCGCTAGATGTACATCTAGCGAATATTGGCGCACCAACTGATTACGAATCACCTATAAACTATACCCAGGTGTAACGCCGTGTGTTGTAGAGGCTGAAGCGTGGCTATGACCCAATAATTAAAGGCCGGGTTCAACAGATCTGGCATCGTAATCGTGGAGATTCTGCTCAGGAGATTCATGGGAAGTGCCAGGCTGACCTGATTATCGGTCCTGATTGTCCTTCCACAAAAACAATTGACATTACGCACAGTTGTAAGGAGATTTCTATGACAACCAATCAGGCTGTCGTCGTCGACCAAAAGGCCCCTGGCAAACTCATCATCCATGATATTGCAATGCCGCAGCCTTTGCCCTCGGAAGCATTGGTACGCGTGTCGGCCATTTCCCTCAACCGCGGTGAAACGCGCCGATCCATCCAAGCGGAGGACGGCTGGCGTCCAGGCTGGGACCTCGCTGGTGTGGTGGAACAGGCTGCTGCAGATGGCTCAGGTCCTCACACGGGTGGGCGTGTTGTGGGCTTCCTGCCCGATGGTGCCTGGGCGCAACATGTGGCAGTTCCCAGCCATGCACTCGCGTCCCTGCCTGACGCCGTCACCTTCGCCCAGGCGGCCACGTTACCTGTCGCTGGCCTGACTGCCCTCTACTCCCTGGCTAAACGGGGGCAGTTGCTCGGTCGTCGTGTGCTCATTACCGGCGCTACCGGCGGAGTAGGCGATTTTGCGGTCCAACTAGCACGGTTGTCCGGTGCCCATGTGGTCGCTTCGGTACGCCGTGCCGACCAAGTCCCTGAGGTGCAGCAAGCTGGGGCAGATGAGGTCGTTATCGGTAACGACATCGCGGCTTTCACGGCGAGTGGGCCCTACGACCTGGTAGTGGAATCTCTGGGTGGGACGGCCCTAGCGGCAGCGTTAGGGTCGTTGGCCAAGGACGGTGTCTGTGTGTCACTGGGTATCTCAGCCGCCGATGAATCGACCTTTGATGTCCGCAAGTTTTTCACGACAGGCCGCACCACGCTGTATGGTTTCATCCTCTTCGATGAATTGCATACCGAACCCGCCGCGGTCGGTCTGGCACGTCTCGCCGGACTAATTGCTACGGGCAAACTCACCCCTAGGATTAGCGTTGAAGCACCGTGGACGCAAATCGCAGATGTGGCGGGTCAGCTTCTGGACCGTAGCTTTCCGGGGAAAGCAGTTCTCCATGTTGGCAACCATTGAAATCGAGTTAGAGTTCAGGAGTTGAAGGGTTGGTACAGACCGACAATATACGCCGCCTGGTGGTGGCTCCAGGAATACCCCTAAACTCAGCTCCCGCCAGGATATCGCGGTCAACATGAGGGCAACGACTGCCAGGAGAGAAACCGGTCTGTAAATCACCCCTATTCTATCGGCCAACTGGTCTTGGTGTGAACAGACCGCCTAGTATATTCAACGTCGATAACCTCAACGGAAAGGAGTCCAACTAATGGCTGATGTTCCAATACACTACAAACCGATAACAGAGCTAGCCGGCCTAATTCGGTCCAAGAGCATCTCGCCCGTCGAAGTTACCGCCGAGATTCTCCAACGGATCGGCCAACTAGATGGTCGTTTTAAGAGCTATGCGACTGTAATGACGGAGCACGCAGAACTCGCAGCGAAAAAAGCTGAACAGGAAATCGCCGGCGGTCACTACAGGAGTCTCCTGCATGGGGTGCCCGTCGCTGTGAAAGACCTATGCTTCACCAACGGCGTTCGCACCATGGGCGGCTGCAAGGTTCTTGCCAACCACATCCCTAGTTTCGACTCGACTGTGGTAGCCAGGTTAGAGGCAGCGGGTGCGGTGCTTCTAGGGAAGCTGAACCTTACCGAGGGCGCAATGGGTGGCTACAACCCTGATTTCAACATTCCGGTCAATCCATGGAACCCGGAACGATGGGCCGGCGCGTCGTCTAGTGGATCAGGTGTGGCGACGGCTCTTGGGCTCTGTTTTGCCTCCTTGGGCAGCGATACCGGGGGCTCGATCAGGTTCCCAGCCGCCGCCTGTGGAGTTGTCGGGCTAAAACCTACGTGGGGTCGTGTTAGCCGCTACGGCGTCCTGGCGCTTGCCGAATCCCTTGACCATGTGGGACCCCTCACCCGCAGCTCCGCTGATGCGGGCATCGTGCTTCAAGCTATTGCCGGGCAGGACGACAACGACCCAACCTCACTTCCTGATGCCGTGCCAGACATATTGGCCCAGATCGGCGATGGGGTGAAGGGCATTCGAATCGGCTTGGATGAGGGGTACGTTGGAGATGGGGTTGATCCGCAGCTATCCCAAGCGGTCCTTGACGGTGTGAAGGCCCTGGAAGCTCTGGGTGCCCAAATCGTGAACGTCAAGATGCCGGACGTGGATAAGTATTTGCCAGGGTTGGCCCGTACTCTGCACGGCAGAAGCGCTAGCGGCCCACAGGGAATTTTATCCATCTAGGCGCGATGACTACGGCCCGTATTTCAGCGGCTGGCTGGACATGGGTGCGAAATTGACCGGCGCGGACTACGCCGAGGCGAACGTCCTGCGAAATGAGTGCAACGGGCTGGTCCGGCTGGTTTTTCAGGACATTGACGTGCTAGCCTGCCCCTCTACAATCGCTCCGCCGCATCCCGTGACGCTGGAGAGCCTATATGGCCCAAGGGACGAGAATCGTGGAATGGCTTTCCAGCGCTTCACCGTCCCCTACGATTTCAACGGCGCTCCGACCCTGTCCCTTCCTTGTGGTTTGAGTAGTGACGGACTGCCCCTCAGTCTTCAGTTTGTTGGCAAGCATCTGGCGGAGCCGTTGCTTTGCCGGATTGGCAATACCTACGAACAAGCTACCAACTGGAACACCCTCCGCCCTCCGGTGTAATTTCCGTGGGTTTTATGGGGTATCAGACTAACTACTTAGTCACATTGCGGGTCAACCGGAGTCATCGAATGCCTAGCGGAGAAGACCGAAATTGGGTGCGGCTCTGTATAGCGGTAGACGGATTTCGGGCCAGGTATCAAAAATGGCCGGAAAATGCGTTATTAAGTATATGAACTAGAGTCCAACTGCCCAGCAACGAACTTTCCTGGAATCTCGGTGGATTCGAATCGGTTCAATCGCCTGGTTGAAAAGAGCGGTTAAGGTTTGAGCCTCGACAATTACTAAGCCTTATCAAACAAGTCTGATCCCGGCATATCAGGGGTAGCGCGCGTCGTTCGGGACAACGAGGCCGGAGGTTCAAATCCTCTCACCCAGACCATTAATTGACTAAACTCATCAAATGAATGGTCTTATTTGCTGATATTGTAGATTAACCACACAGCATCGCTTCTTATTTCTAGATCTCAGCAAAAAGCCCCTTCCAAATTGGAAGGGGCTTTTTGCTGCCTAATTTCGTGGCAGCCCGCCTCGGGGTCGAACCGAGAACCTACTGATTAAGAGTTAATAGCCCAGCTTGTTTATGCCTGTTACTCTCTTTCGTTTAGTGTTGTTTGATAAAGGATTCGTAGCTAACGACACGATACGGTATAGAATAACACCCAGCAAATGTGACCATTTTGTGACCATTCACAGTTTCAACTTACCCCCAGCCAATCCTGGAAACCGGCCCAGCCTTGGTCTTTGTATATCCTTGCGGGATCGGTAGAGATGTTAAGTGCCAAGAAGGGCGGCCACAACATCATCCGGATCACCGAACGCATTTAGCCACCCACGCCGATACTACATAACGGATTACCAATACAAGAATGATTGATTTCACGATACCTCAAATAGCCCAAGAGCTTGGGATGGGCCAAGGCCAAGTGGCAGCCACAGTCTCGTTACTGGACGATGGCGCCACCGTCCCTTTCATCGCCCGCTACCGGAAGGAGAACACCGCCAGCCTGGACGAAGTGGCCATCACCAGCATCCGGAACCGGCTGTCTCAAATTCGCGAATTAAGAGCCCGACGAACGGCAATCCTGGAATCCCTGGAAAAACGGGGACTGCTGATTGATGAATTGCGGCAGGCCGTCCTTGCTGCGCAGACCATGGCCGAACTGGAAGACATCTACCTGCCCTACCGTCCAAAGCGGCGTACCAGAGCCACCATCGCCAAGGAAAAGGGGCTGGAGCCGCTGGCGCTGCATCTCTGGGGCCAGCAGGAATTCGACGTCAAACTGGCCGCCGCCGAGTATGTCGACTCAAACACCCGCACGGTCAACGGGGTGGCAGACGTTACAGAAGCGCTGAGCGGCGCCCGCGACATCATCGCCGAGTGGGTCAGTGAAGACACGGTGGCCCGTCGGGAGATTCGCAGGCTGTTCTGGTCCCAGGGGACGTTCTCTTCCTCAGTCGTCTCCGGAAAGAGGGGGGACGCTGGAAAATTCCGCGACTACTTCGATTGGGAAGAGCCAGTATTGAAGGTGCCCTCCCACCGGGTGTTGGCCATGCTCCGGGGCGAGAAAGAGTCCATACTCTCGATCCGTATCTCGCCGCCAACCGTACAGGCAGTTGCCGTGTTGCAGGAGATATTCATCACGGGGGACACCGAGGCCTCCCATGAGGTCCGGCAGGCGGTGCAAGACCGCTACAAGCCGCTATTGGAAGCCTCCATGGAGACTGAAGTCCGCAAAGAGGTACGGCTCCGAGCCGAGGACGTCGCCATTGCCGTGTTCGCCGACAACCTGCGAGAACTGCTGCTGGCCCCGGCCCTGGGGCAGAAGAACGTGCTGGCCCTGGACCCTGGGTTCCGCTCCGGCTGCAAATTGGTCTGCCTGGACCGTCAGGCGCGTCTGCTGCACAACGATACCGTCTACCCGCATATGGGAGACCGGGCCGAGCAGGAAGCCGGGAACAAGATAGTGGACCTGTGCCGTCTCTACGATGTTGAGGCCATTGCCGTGGGCAACGGCACCGCCGGCCGCGAGACCGAATCCTTCCTCAGAACCCTGGAATTGGACACGAATATCAATATCGTGATGGTCAACGAGAGTGGAGCATCGGTGTATTCGGCCTCGGAAGTGGCCCGAAGCGAGTTCCCCGACCATGACCTAACCGTCCGAGGCGCAGTTTCGATTGGTCGGAGACTCATGGACCCGCTGGCCGAGCTGGTCAAGATCGACCCCAAGGCCATCGGCGTCGGCCAATACCAGCACGACGTCGACCAGAAAGCCCTCAAAGAGCGACTGGACGATGTGGTGGGCAGCTGCGTGAACAACGTGGGAGTGGAGCTGAACACCGCCAGCGGCGAGTTGCTGTCCTACGTGTCGGGTCTAGGCCCCAAACTGGCCAATGCCATCGTGGACTACCGGAACGAGAACGGCCCCTTTGCCACCCGAGAGGCCCTTAAAAAGGTGCCCCGACTAGGCCCCAAGGCCTTTGAGCAGGCGGCGGGATTTCTGCGCATCAGGGAGGGTGACAACCCGCTCGACGCCAGCGCGGTGCACCCGGAGTCCTACAAAGTGGTTCGGGCCATCGCCAAAGACTTGGGCCAGCCATTGGACCAGGTGGTGGGCAACGCCAGCATCGCCACCCAGATCGCCCCCAACCGCTACGTGACTGACAAAGTCGGACTGCCCACCATGACTGACATCATCGAGGAACTGGCCCGGCCCGGACGTGACCCCCGTCAGAAGTACGAAGCCTTCAGTTTCGCCGAGGGCATCAACAAGATTGAAGACCTAACCGTTGGCATGAAACTCCCCGGAATAATCACCAACGTCACCGCCTTTGGTGCCTTCGTAGACCTAGGCGTCCATCAGGACGGCCTAATCCACATCAGCCAACTAGCCAACAAGTACGTAAGCAACCCCGCCGACGAGGTAAAAGTTCAACAGCAAGTCTGGGTAACGGTGCTAGAAGTGGACCTCGAAAGAAAGAGGATAGGGTTGAGTATGAAGGGGTAAGTAAGGGATTGAAATTTAGGAAGGCACCGATCAGAGGGGGTAAATCCAATGCTTAAAGAAGGGGAACTGGAGACGGTTTTATCACAACTGATACCGGAAGGTAACAAAAGTAGGGTATCGGGATATGGACTAGAGACGTACGCGGCCGGAAATGTGTACATGCTGCACTAGATAGCCGGCTAAGCCAATCTCTGACCTCTAAAACGACAATTGCCAAACTCAGATCGCATGTTGCTGCCGTCCGACATCCCAAGGAACACAGCTGTAATCGTAGATTTCGTCATTGAGATTGCGGCTGGTTAATACCTGAATCTCCCGCTCACCTCGGCCAACGAGAACGGGGCAGAAATTATCAAATTAAAAATCCACGGACTTAAGAAGGTGCCGGAAACAACATGCCCTTGGCGGTGTTACCGCCAAGNGCATNTTGTTTATTCATTTTTACTGTTTTGCTTGAGCGCGGATAAGCGCCCGCAAATTCATTGGCTTAGTAGCGTCCGCCGCCGCCGCCTGATCCGCCACCCTGTCGGCTGAAGCAGTCGCTGCAGTAAACAGGACGGTCGCCGCGAGGACGGAACGGCACAGAGGCCTCATTTCCGCACTCGGCGCAAACCACGGTATGCATCTCGCGAGGTCCGCCGCCGAAGCCGCCGCCG
>JGI12001J15744_1000129_pt1 | contig 12353 bp, 9 predicted proteins | sample DeeseametaMP2634_FD_15744 | JGI IMG/M metagenome (IMG submission 15744) | reverse complement strand
AAGTATACGGGGTAGACCCGTATCGTGGGTTCGAATCCCACCGTCTCCGCCATTAAGTCTTGGGTTGTCCCACAACCCAGAGATTTTCCCCCAATACCCCGCCCACAGCGGGGTTTTTGTTTTCATCCGCACTGGTAGACTTTTCTCAACCACCAAAATCTGCGTATTCTCTGCAAAAGTCTCAGATCCCAAATTGACGGTGCGTTTGCGCCCACCCTAATTCCCTGCTTAACAGGGAATTAACAGGGATTTTTTTATAAAACAACCCTCACGAAGAACGCAGAGGCGAGGCTCTGCCTTACGCACAAAGCTTGAGACAATCTAAAAACAGGGAAATCGGCAGGGAATTATTGAAAGTATTTGGTAAGGGTATCAAAGCTTTTATTGATAGAATGGCGCACGTACGACTCGGAGTAGTTTTCACGGTCTTGTCAGATTAAAAATCCAGTGCTTGTGATTATGGGGTAAAATACTCCCATGAAAAAGCCAAATCCCTTCAAATATTACAAAACCAGCCCTGAAATCATTAAGCTTGCTGTGATGTACTATGTACGATTCCCACTCAGCTTGCGTAATGTAGAAGATATTTTGCATGAGCGGGGTATTGATATTTGTCATGAAACTGTACGCTTTTGGTGGAATAAGTTCGGTACTTATTTCGCAAATGGCCTGAAGCAAAGGCACAGCCCCTACTCTCACTCAAACTGGCGTTGGCATATTGACGAAGTGTTTGTCAAAATCAATGGCAAGAATCACTACCTATGGCGTGCAATTGACCATGAGGGCGTAGTTCTAGACTGCTTCGTTTCCAAGCGCAGAGACAGGAAAACAGCGCTTAAATTTCTGAAGAGACTTATCAAGACTTACGGAAACCCAAATAAAATAGTGACGGATAAGCTTGCATCTTATGGCGCAGCACTACAAGATTTAGGGATTAGACACCTGCAAGAAACAACGCAGTACGCTAACAATTTAGCGGAGAATTCGCACCTTCATTTCAGGCGACGAGAACGAGGTATGAACCGGTTTAGGTCGATGCGTTCCTTGCAGAAATTTGTAGCAATACATGCCACATTCCAAAACCATTTCAACCATCAACGCCACCTAGAACAACGACAACATTTTAAAGATTTACGAACCGCTTCACTCAACCAGTGGCGGCAAATTACTATGGCCTAAGGCCTATTTCATATAAACTTTAGCTGAGACTTTTTAGTTTAGTCTGACAGCACCTTATGAAACGTATTATTTTATTATTAACATCAGTCTTCCTAGCTTCACCAGGGTATGCGCAGGAACACTCTATGCACATGAACCATGATCAAAGTAAAACAAATTACGGTGAAAAAATCCCTAAGGCACCGCCACCAGAAAGTGCTGGCACTGGTCCAGCAGACTCCGCCGAAAGTATCTGGGGTGCACAGTCAATGCGTAAAGCCCGCAATGAGCTTGCCCATAAAAGTGGTGGGACTAAATACGCTTGGTTTCAAGCTGACAGGCTGGAGCATCGATCTAAAGATGGTGCCGATGCTTATGTGTGGGATGTACAAGGCTATTACGGAGGCGACTACCACAAGATTTGGTTTAAGTCAGAGGGAGAAGGTCAAGACTACAACTCGCCAGAAAGTGCAGATATTGAAATCTTGTATAGTAGGGCTATTGCACCTTACTACGACTTTCAAACTGGTATTCGTTACGATTGGGCCGGCAAAGACTTAGCACACGCCGTGGTGGGTATACAAGGCCTAGCTCCCTACATGTTTGAGTTTGATACAGCCGCTTACTTGTCAGAAGATGGTGACTTAACGGCCAGTACCGAAGTTGAGCTAGACCAAAAGATAACACAAAGGCTCATTTTACAGCCCCGTGTAGAGGCCGGGTTCTCGGCGCAAAAAGTTGAAAACAGGGGAATCGGAGACGGCCTAACTTCATTTGCTACAGGTGTGCGCATGAGATACGAAATTAGGCGTGAATTTGCGCCCTATGTTGGTATCGAATACGAGCGCAAGGTTGGTGAAACAGCTGATATTGCAAGGCGTGAAGGCGAAGATGTTGGAAATACATTTTTCATTGCAGGCGTCAGGTTCTGGTTCTAACTTAATAAAAAGGCAGAGCTAAGCTCTGCCTTTTTCTCACTCTCTAGAGCATCCAAGCTCCCATAGCAACCATCATTATATTCTCTGTCAGAGAGATAAATCCTAAAGGCACGTTACTTTTACCGCCTACGCAGGCACACTTAAGCTCTCTTTTGTCGATATAGACAGCTTTGAACACCGAGATACCGTTCACGGCCCCAATAAATATCGCCGCAGGGGCAGCCAATATTGTGGCGAAGCCAGAAAGCATGGCAACACCTGCTAATAGTTCTACAAATGGGTAGACTAAAGAATACTTAACCCACTTTTGTGCAAGCAAGTCATAATTTAAAAACTGAAGGCTAAACGACTCCAGGTCTCTAAGCTTTTGAACAGCAAGTACGCACATGCTGAGTGCTATAAATAGCTCTAATACTTTTATTATGTTTATAGTTCCGAGAGAAGAAGCCAAAGATACGGCCATCAAGAAGGTAGAAGCAAAAATTGCAATGACAGGCATGTATGATGTCTGAGAGTCATCAGCCCCAAAGTGTTTTTTTAAATCAGTATACCCACCAATTCTTTCACCATTTAAAAGTATTTGAGGGGTAGTCTCAACTTGATATTTTTTCTTTATTTTATCGGTTTCTTCTTTGGTAGTTAAATGAACATCTTTAACCTCATACCCCTTTGATCTTAAAAGATTCAAAGCCTTGAGGCCGTAGGGACAAATGTGCTTATCCATAACCATTCTGTATAGAGTTGCGTTATCTTTCATGGTAACTATTCCTTTTTCTAACTTAGTTATCTTTTGTCTCAATAGAGAATTGACCAACCCGAGAAAAGAAAAATGTTGCTGACCAAGTCAAAAGGGTCTTGTCAGATTAAAAATCCAGTGCTTGTGATTATGGGGTAAAATACTCCCATGAAAAAGCCAAATCCCTTCAAATATTACAAAACCAGCCCTGAAATCATTAAGCTTGCTGTGATGTACTATGTACGATTCCCACTCAGCTTGCGTAATGTAGAAGATATTTTGCATGAGCGGGGTATTGATATTTGTCATGAAACTGTACGCTTTTGGTGGAATAAGTTCGGTACTTATTTCGCAAATGGCCTGAAGCAAAGGCACAGCCCCTACTCTCACTCAAACTGGCGTTGGCATATTGACGAAGTGTTTGTCAAAATCAATGGCAAGAATCACTACCTATGGCGTGCAATTGACCATGAGGGCGTAGTTCTAGACTGCTTCGTTTCCAAGCGCAGAGACAGGAAAACAGCGCTTAAATTTCTGAAGAGACTTATCAAGACTTACGGAAACCCAAATAAAATAGTGACGGATAAGCTTGCATCTTATGGCGCAGCACTACAAGATTTAGGGATTAGACACCTACAAGAAACAACGCAGTACGCTAACAATTTAGCGGAGAATTCGCACCTTCATTTCAGGCGACGAGAACGAGGTATGAACCGGTTTAGGTCGATGCGTTCCTTGCAGAAATTTGTAGCAATACATGCCACATTCCAAAACCATTTCAACCATCAACGCCACCTAGAACAACGACAACATTTTAAAGATTTACGAGCCGCTTCACTCAACCAGTGGCGGCAAATTACTATGGCATAAGCCTATTTCATATAAACTTTAGCTGAGATTTTTTAGTTTAGTCTGACAGCACCCTTGGGGTCAGAATGAGAACTACATGTGTTATTTTCAAATTCGAGTGTCGAATGTTCTATCTCAAATTTATCTTGAAGCAGTTTTTTAAGGCATCTTTTCAGCGCATCCATGTCAGTATCTTTTTCCAACACTACGTGAGCTTCTAAAGCATTACGATGTTCATCAAGCTGCCACACATGCACATGATGAACATTTAATACACCCTCAACAGCTTCCATGACTGAAGTCACATTCTGCATATTCAGGCCTTTTGGTGCCCCTTCCATAAGGAGGTGAATAACTTTGGGAGTTTCGGTGAAGCCTTGGTAAAGAACATACCCTGATATCAGTAAAGTCATGGCTGCATCTGTCCAAACCCAACCATAAAGCAAGATAAGCGTCCCGGCAATAATCACACCAACCGATGCGAGAGCATCTGTTACGTTGTGCAGAAAAGCCGCCTTGATATTCATACTGGTTTTGGACTGGCTATAAGTGAGCAGTGCGGTAAAAACATCAACGGCTAATGCAATTCCGGCGACGATAACGACCATCCATCCCGCCACCGGCTCCGGCGTGATAAAGCGCATGATCGCTTCATAGCATAGATACAAGCCTATGATGATAAGCGTAGTTAAATTGATGAGCGCTGCCACGGTTTCCGCACGCTTATAGCCGAATGTTTTGAACTGATCGGGTGGTTTACGGCCTATGCGTATCGCAACCAGCGCAATAAGAAGCGAGGCGGCATCACTGAAATTATGCAGTGCATCAGCAATTAGTGACAAACTGCCTGATACAGCCCCACCGATAATTTGAGCAAATGTTAAAAGGATATTGGCAAGCACCGCCCACCAAAGGCGGCGCTCACCTATTTGAGAGGGGTCGCTATGGTGATGATTATGCCCCATACCGCGCCTCTTTTTTCTTTCTGCGGTTTTTCAGAAAATTCTTCCCTGGGAAGAACTTATACAGAGCTGGCAAAACCAACAATGTCAGGATGGTTGAGGATATAATCCCACCGATGACAACAGTCGCCAGTGGCCTTTGCACTTCTGAGCCTGCGCCGACATTAAAGGCCATCGGGACGAACCCAAGAGAGGCCACAAGTGCTGTCATCAGAACAGGTCTCAGACGCGTCAAAGCGCCTTCAATAATCGCTTCATCAAGTGCTCTACCTTTGGCCTGCAAATCACGGATGAAGGAAATCATCACCACGCCATTCAAGACTGCCACACCAGACAGGGCAATAAAACCAACCCCTGCAGAAATTGACAGCGGAATATCGCGAAGCATCAAAGCCGCTATACCACCTGTTAAAGCCAATGGCACGCCAGAGAAAATCACCAGTGCGGCACGCGCAGAGTTAAACGCCATAAATAGCAGGCCGAAAATCAGGGCTAGTGCAATAGGAACAACAATCATCAGTCTTGTTTTAGCCGAGATAAGCTGCTCAAACGTCCCCCCATATTCAACCCAATAACCAGAAGGAAGGCTTACTTGAGTTTTTACTGCCTCCTGAAGTTCAGCTACAAAGCTACCAAGGTCTCGCTCTCTAACATTTGCTGTTACAGTAATACGACGTTTGGCGTTTTCTCGGCTGATCTGTGCAGGGCCAAAAGCAATGTTTAGGTCGGCAACTTCTTTAAGTGGAACATAATCTGGCCTGCTATCAGCTCCCTCCATTTCGGCAAGGGGTAACGGCACAGGCAGCCTTTCCAATGTTTCAATGTCACTGCGTAAATGTTCCGGCAAGCGCACAACAATGTCAAAGCGTCTATCGCCCTCATAAAGAACACCAGCTTCACGACCACCCATGGCAACTTCCACCACTTCTTGGACATCGGCCACATTTAATCCATAACGCTCTAGACGTTTACGGTCAGGAACGACGCTGAGCGTTGGAAGACCTGTAACTTGTTCAACCTTGACGTCTGCTGCTCCAGAAACTGANCGCAAAACTTTTTCAATATCTTGCGCGGAAGCTAAAAGCTGATCCATATCATCGCCATAAATCTTTACGGCTAGATCACTCCTTACACCCGATATCAATTCATTAAAGCGGAGTTCGATGGGTTGAGAGAATTCATAGGCACTGCCCGGCACTTTCTCAAGCGCAATTTCCATTTCCTCAATCAAATCGGCTTTTAACTTATCAGGGTTTGGCCATTCATCACGAGGCTTAAGCAAAACATAAATATCAGCGATATTTGGTGGCATCGCATCTGTGGCAACTTCTGCTGTCCCGATACGCGCAATAATTGTTCGCACTTCAGGAAATTTCATGACCTCCTCTTCAAGTTTAAACTGCATCTCTACAGATTGAGTCAATGATGTACCAGGCGCGCGAAGAGCCTGTATGGCAATGTCTCCCTCATCAAGCGAGGGAACAAACTCTGCCCCCATCCTTGTGGCCCCAAACAAGCTGACAACGACTAAAGCAACAGCAAAACTAATAACAGGTAAAGGCCGACGAAGCGTAAATTTTAGCAAGGGCTCATACCCTTTTTTAGCACCTCCGATAATGCGACCTTCCTTTTCATCAACTTTGCCAGTGATAAATGTAGCAACTGCTGCAGGCACAAAAGTGAGTGATAATACCAAAGCGGAAAGCAATGCCATCACAACCGTTAAAGCCATCGGGTGGAACATCTTACCTTCAACACCCGTCAGGGCAAAGATCGGCAAATAAACAACCGTAATAATAATCACGCCAAAAATACTGGGCTTGATAACTTCTGCTGTGGCTTTTGCCGCTAGATCAAAGCGTTCTTCCTTGCTGAGCAAGCGCCCTAACTGGTGCTGTGCCATGCCGAAACGACGAATACAGTTCTCCATTATGATAACCGCGCCATCAACAATCAGACCAAAATCCAGCGCGCCAAGGCTCATCAAATTACCAGATACCTTGTTTTCGACCATGCCTGTAATTGTCATCAGCATAGAGATCGGAATAACCGCCGCTGTAATCAAAGCAGCTCTTAGATTACCCAAAAGCAGGAAAAGAATAACAATAACGAGCAAAGCGCCTTCAACAAGGTTCTTCTCGACTGTTTTAATTGTACGCTCTACCAATGTTGTTCTGTCATAAACTGCATTCGTGACAACGCCTTCAGGCAAACTAGAAGCAATCTCTTCCAGTTTTTTCCCAACACGCTGTGCCACATCCTGCGAGTTTTCTCCCATCAACATCATGGCCGTACCAAGCACAACTTCACGTCCGTTCTCAGTTGCAGCACCTGTTCGTAAAGGTGAACCTAGTTTAACATCGGCAACATCGCCAATACGGATAGTGACCTCATCACGCTTTGCAAGAATGATCTTATTTATATCTTCAATGCTCTCAACCTGACCTGGAATACGAACTAGATATTGCTCTCCGTTGCGTTCGATATAACCCGCGCCGACGTTATCGTTGTTCTTCTCAAGAGCTTGTAAAACATCATGAATTGTCAAGTCATAGCTAAGCAACCGTTCGGGATAAGGTGTCACATGGAATTGTTGTTCATACCCACCAATCGTATTGACCTCAACCACGCCTTTTAAGTTACGAAGCTGCGGTACAATGATCCATTCCTGTATGGTTAATAAATCCATCGGAGTGTAAGCTGATCCGTCTTCCTTTTTTGCACCTTCTCCAGCTTCAACTGTATAGAAGAAAATTTCCCCAAGACCTGTTGAGACAGGCCCCATGATTGGCTCTATTCCTTCTGGCACCTCACTTTTTATTTGCTGAAGTTTTTCACTGATAAGTTGACGTGCAAAATAAATATCTGTGCCATCTTCAAAAATGACCGTTACTTGCGATAGGCCATAACGAGACAATGAGCGAGTATGGTCAAGTTTAGGGATACCCGCCAAGACCGTTTCAATCGGGAATGTGATACGCTGCTCGACTTCTAACGGCGAATATCCTGCTGCCTCAGTATTAATTTGCACTTGCACATTCGTAATATCAGGAACAGCATCAATCGGAAGACGATTAAAATTGTAAATGCCAAGAGCGCATAAGCACAGCACAACAATCATCACCAACCAACGATGGCGTATAGATAGGGAAACAATATTTTCTAACATGGAAATTTTCTCTTCATTATTATTCATTTTTAATGAGAATGCGCTGCGGTGGCTTTCAAAATATCTGACTTGACGATAAAACTTCCGTCAGAAACGTAAGCCTCACCAACTTTAAGCCCCTGAATAATTTCAACGTAACCATCATTTTTGCGACCTATCTTCACCGGCCGGGGGATATATGAGTTCCCTTCCTTGACGAAAACCACGTCACCCAGATCTTCCATTTTTTGCAAGGCGCTCGCTTTCACGGCTATTTGCGCTTCAGTTTCAGCAACACGCACATCACCTTCTATGGTCATGCCAGGCTTCCATATTCGTTCTGGATTAGGCAGAACAATAATTGCAATTTGCGTTTGGGTTAATTCATCGGCCGTAGGAAACAACATATCGATTTTGCCCATAGCGGTTTTATCCCCTTCGAGCGTATGAATAGAAACACGTTGCCCGCTCTCGACATAATCGGCATCACGGTGGAATACATGAAATTTGGCCCATACGTTAGAAAGGTCTGCAATCACAAAAAGCACATCACCATTAGCAACATCGCCGATATTGGTATTGCGCTCCAGAACAACGCCGTTGATTGGTGCTTTAACATTGTAATCCTGAAGACTTTCATTCGATTCAACAACCGCCAGAACTTGCCCTTTTTCAACGCGCTCTCCCAAATTAACATTAACGCTCCGCACGATCCCTTCAAAACGAGCACGAACGTCTGCTCTCGTATTTTGATTCAGAGTAATACGACCTGTTAGCGGTATTGTCTGACTTACCATAGCTGGAGCAGCTGTATTAATAACAATGCCCATGCGCTGAACAGATTCAGGCGCTATTTCAGCTTTACCTTCCTCATGTTCTCCATGTTCATCTTCACCTTCTTCATGACCTTCCTCAGGTTTTGTCGAGCCATGCCCATGACCATCGTGATCATCTTGTTCTTGATGGGCATCATGACCATGGTCCTCATGATTATCAGTTTCCTCACCATGTTCGTTATGCTCATCCCCATCAGCATGCGCATGGTCTTCGGCTTCATCGTGCTTTTCAACAGTTTCCGGATAAGCATCCGCTGCGTGTGCAGATACAGTTATGATGGGCGTTATCAACCAACCAAATATTGCGGCTAGTAATAAATAATATTTCATTCTTGGGTCTCTCCTATTTTAAAGAAATTGTTTGTTGAATGAGCTCAGCATGAGCGCTCATAAGAAAATCAACTTGCGCCTTGGCTCTGTGAAATTGCCGAAGACTATTCAAATGAGCTTCTTGCATTTCATAAAGAGTGCGCTGAGCATCCAACAATTCCAAGAATGAGAACCGTCCTAACCCATACCCTTCAGAAGCTTGGTTATAGGCTCTAAGAGCGCTTGGAATAATTTCATCCTGATAACGTTTGACTGCATTTGACGCGGCCAGAATTTGTGCATAAATCAATTCAGCCGATTCTTTTAATGACAGGATAGCCGCCCCTGCTTCATATTCAGCTTTAAAGCTTTTAGCACGTTCAGAAGCAATATTTCCCTGGTTACGATTAAAGAATGGCAATGGTATAGAAATACTCGCAATCAATGCGTTACTGTTTGTTTCGTTAAACCGACGAACGCCTAAACCCAGCCGAGGGTTGGGAATTGCGTTTGCCCGGGCTAGATCAATTCTGCTCTTTGACTGAAGCCTTTTTAGACCCGCAATAAGTGCTAGAGGGGATTCCTGTATTGCAGCCAGCAGGTCTTCTTTTTCTGGCAAGTCTATAACTGTCAATAAGGGCTTATATTCAAAGCCTAGCTCATCCACATTCCCAGAAAGTAGGCGTTCAAACCGAGCTTTAGATGATTCAAAAATCTCTAAAGCAGCTGTTTTCTCTATTTCAGCAGCTTGTTGCTCAATATCAACCTTAGTGTGTTGAATATCAGATGCAGCGGCAGCCTTTACACGCCCCTTGACTGCCAAATGCGTTTTATTGGCCAGTTCAAGTCGTTTTTCTGCCAAATTAAGCCTTTGATGCGCAATGTTTAGTTCGGCATAAGCTTGGTGGATGTTTGCCAGTATGCCTAAGATATCAGCTATCGTTTGTCCCTGAGCGATTTGAAGCTCATAATTGGCGACTTCTCGACGGTAACGACGCTCCCCCCCAATTTCTAGCTCTTGTTCAATCCCGTAGGTGACTTCAGCTGTGCCTGTACCAGAAAACTGGTCATTGCCACCAAAATTTTCCATCTCTACGGTTGCTTCGGGGTTTGGTCTTAATCTTGCCTGTAAAAGGTTTCCTTTTGCTATATTCACTGAAGCAAGCGCAGCCTGAATATCAGGGTTGCGTTCGAGCGCCGTTACAAAAACACGACGCAATTCGTCAGCATCATCTTGTGCAAAGCCCTCAACAGGCAGGAGAAGTAGAGACGTGCTTAATAGTAAGGTAAATATTATATTTTTCATAAATTAGCCTTTTGCTCGGTTAACGTGGTTAAACGTCAGCAAGTGATTGCTGGCAAACGAATCCGGGCAAAAGTCTATGTAAATTTAGGAATTAAAGACGCATTTTGCCCTTAGGCGAAAATACGAGGGGGGGCGCTTGAGGCCAAAAATAACGTCAGTTATGAGTACATCGCTATCAAGCGAATAACGCTTATCAATCCCTGAAACACTCATGAGAGAATTTACCGTTACTTGACCAAGCATATGAGAGTGTGCACATCCATGACCACAATGCGTAGCCTCATGGTTGCCACCGTAATTGTCTTTTGAAGAGTCTTCACCATTATTAGACACAGTATCTACATCATGATGAACCGATACCGAAAGGTTTTGTGTATTGCTCAACTCATCAATAGAATGAGCATCTGCAGAAGATAAAACCCCTCCAGACACGATCATAACAGAAATAAGTATGTGCAATATTTTTTTCATCGATTATATGATAGGGGCGAATAGCAGATTATACAAGTTATTTTTTAAATGCTCTCCTTCCGCAAACGCAAAGCATTCAGAACCACCGAAATTGATGATGCACTCATGGCAAAAGCGGCGAACATGGGGCTAATTAAGATACCAAAAAATGGAAACAAAACCCCTGCAGCAACAGGCACCCCTGCCGTATTGTAGGCAAGCGCAAAAAAGAGGTTCTGGCGTATGTTTCGCATGGTTGCTCGCACCAAGCGGCGGGCGCGAACAATACCGTCAAGGTCACCCTTAACAAGGGTAAAACCCGCGCTTTCAATGGCCACATCAGCACCTGTTCCCATGGCGATACCCACGTCAGCCTGGGCTAAGGCAGGAGCATCATTTACACCGTCCCCTGCCATGGCAACTTTATGCCCCTGTTTTTGAAGTTCCTTAATGATATTGGCCTTATCCTCAGGCAGAACATCGGCACGAATTTCGTCAATACCCAAACGCGCAGCAACGGCCTTGGCCGTACGCTCGTTATCGCCGGTGGCCATAATAATTCTGAAACCCAGTTGGTGAAGCTCTTGTAATGCCTTGGGTGTAGTTTCTTTCACGGGGTCAGCTACACTAACAAGCCCCGCGATATTATTATCGAGAATAACAAACATGACTGTCTCACCCTCATCGCGGCGGGCATTTGCCGTTTCAGACAATGATCCACCATTAAGCCCCATATCAGCAACCAATTTACTGTTGCCCAGCGCGACATTATGACCATTAACGATGCCTTTTACGCCCTTACCAGTAATGGCCTCAAAGTCAGTTGCATCAACCATCTTTACGTCGCGCTCTTCTGCACCTCGAACAATGGCTTCTGCGAGTGGATGTTCTGAACCACGTTCCAACGATGCAGCAAGGCGAAGAACTTCGTCTTCCTCATGGCCATCTTCAGGAAGTACAGCAACCAGTTTGGGCTTGCCCTCGGTCAGCGTTCCTGTCTTATCGACAATAAGTGTGTCAACCTTTTCAAAGCGCTCCAAGGCCTCGGCATTTTTAATCAAAACGGTCTTGTCAGATTAAAATCCAGCCCTTGTGATTATGGGGTAAAATGACCCCATGAAAAAGCCAAATCCCTTCAAATATTACAAAACCAGCCCTGAAATCATTAAGCTTGCTGTGATGTATTATGTACGATTCCCACTCAGCTTGCGTAATGTAGAAGATATTTTGCATGAGCGGGGTATTGATATCTGCCATGAAACGGTTCGCTTCTGGTGGAATAAGTTTGGTACTCATTTCGCAAATAGCCTGAAGCAAAGACGCAGCACCTACTCTCACTCAAACTGGCGTTGGCATATTGATGAAGTGTTTGTCAAAATCAATGGTAAGAATCACTATCTATGGCGTGCAATTGACCATGAGGGCGTAGTTCTAGACTGCTTCGTTTCCAAGCGCAGAGATAGAAAAACAGCGCTAAAATTTCTGAGGAAACTTATCAAGACTTACGGAAAACCAAATAAAATAGTGACTGATAAGCTAGCATCTTATGGCGCTGCACTACGAGACTTAGGGATTAGACACCTACAAGAAACAACGCAGTACGCTAACAATTTAGCGGAGAATTCGCACCTTCATTTCAGGCGACGAGAACGAGGTATGAA
>JGI12001J15744_1000128_pt1 | contig 12366 bp, 12 predicted proteins | sample DeeseametaMP2634_FD_15744 | JGI IMG/M metagenome (IMG submission 15744) | reverse complement strand
CCCCGCCAATGCCAACAAGACCGGCAACTGGCACGGCTGGCCAACCAAGGACCTGAACCCCGTAACGCTCATGGATGACGAGGGCCGCACGGTTCGCATCCGCACCCCGGTGATGGACCTGGAGGGGCTGATCACTCCCACGGACCTGCACTACACAGTGCAGCATTTCGACGTGCCGCCGGTGGTGGCCACGGACAAATGGGAGTTGAAGATCCACGGCCAGGTCAAGAACGAACTCACCTTAAACTTCGACCAGCTCCGCCGCTTCCCCGGACGCAGCGTCCGCACAGTCATGGAATGCTCCGGCAGCGACGCCACATTCTTCGAGTATTTCAAAGACGAGGGCCCCAAGCCCTCACGGACCCAGGAATGCATGATTCTCAGCGCCAGCGAATGGACCGGAGTCCCGTTGGCCGCCGTGTTGAATGCTGCCGGCCTCAACGATAAGTCGCTCTATGTGCGGGCCATCGGCAATGACGAGGGCGTGCCCGCCACCGCAGCCGAAGGCACGAAGCCTTTCTACTACGACAAGGGCTTGCCCATGCAGAAAGCCCTCCATCCCGACACCATCTTGGCCTGGGCCCAGAACGGTCAGCTCCTGGAGCATCTCCACGGAGCGCCGGTCCGTCTGCTGGTGCCCGGTTGGTCCGGCAACTGGTCGGTGAAGTGGATCACCGATCTGGAGATCTTGGACCACATGCCCGACTGCTGGTACCACTACCAGTTCTACTATTACGGCGATTCGGCTGAGGACCCCAACAAAGAACTCATCACCACGCTCGGTGTAAAGTCCATCGTGACCCAGCCCAACGACGACACCGAAAAGATGACCAAGGGCGTACACATGATCCGCGGCTATGCCTGGAGTGGCGCCGGCGCCATCTCCGAGGTCGATGTCAGCGTCGACGGCGGAGACACCTGGCACTCAGCCCACATAGAACAGCCCCGCGACCGGTTCATGTGGGTGCGTTGGTCTTATCGGTGGGACGTGGACAAGCCCGGCGAATACAACATCATGTCGCGTGCCACCGACGAAGTGGGCCGGGTACAATCCCGGGAGCCCCGCTACAACAACATGCGCAAGAACTTCAGCGCCATTGTCGGATACCCAGTGACCGTCGAATAGCCGGCAAACCATAAAAAGAATGGATTCTTGATGACTGTAGATAAACAACAACCCTTTCGACCAAAGCGTACCTGGTACTTGTGGAGTAACCCATGCCGATAATCGACCATGCAACTGTCCGTCTAGCCCCCACCATGGAACGGGTGCGGGAGCGGTATCTGGTATCTAAAGACCTGGGTGCGGTATCATTGACCGTGAAGGAAGTGGAGATCTCTCCCGGCTGGGAGGGACGCATGCACACACACCCTGTGGATGTCTCCATCCAAGTATTATCCGGGGCCATTCAGGTCATCTTGGGAGATGAAGTCAAGACGGTCCGGGCGGGCACCACGTTGTTGGCGCCGCCAGGCGTGCCCCACAAGTTGATACACCATCTTTGGACTCCAGCCCTGCTGTTGATCACCTATCCCTCAGCAGACCTGGAAACCGACCACCTGGAATAATCAAAAACCGCAACATCTTTGAGGAGGAGCCCACATGGCCCTGCCACAGATTGGCACGAAAGCAGAACCGCAGATCATTCCGACCAATGCCGGCCTTCGCACTTGGGCTGTGCCCCCAGAGGGATTGCAGGACAACATCGTTCCCAACGACCTGTTTTACATCCGCAATCACTGGACTGAAAGTCCTGAGATCGATATCAATACTTTTCAGTTGAAGATAGACGGAGAGGTCGAGCGGACCATCTCCCTGTCATTTGACGACCTCAAGAAATTGCCCCAGAAACGCTTCCAGGTGACGTTTGAGTGTTGCGGCAACAGCCCGGTGCCCGATTACTACACCAAGGCCCTGCGCATCAGTTCCGTCATGGAGCAGATCAAGGGCCACGGAATCATGGGCAATGCTGAGTGGGCCGGAGTCTCGCTCAAGGATGTCCTGGAGTTGGCCGGTGTCAAAGATTCGGCGGTCGAAGTGATGTTTGAGGGCGCCGACCACGGTCCCGACGAAGTGGTGGGCGATCCCTCCGAAGTCACTTACGAGCGCAGCCTGCCAATGGCCAAAGCCCTCCACGAGGATACGATCTTGGCCTACGAGATGAACGGCGAACCCCTGCCCAAGGAGCACGGCTATCCGCTGCGTCTGATGGTCTCGGGTTGGTACGGCATGAACTCGGTTAAGTGGCTGGTGGGCATCCATGTGTTGGACCACGAGTTCAAGGGCTTCTACATGACCGAGCGGTACATGACCATGAACGAACCTGGCAGCGCAGTGCCGTACCGTTATTACACCAAGCTGCAGGTGAAATCCATCATCACCAGTCCGGTCCCCGGCGAGATCGTCCCCGCCAGCGGGTACAACCTGGCCGGCGCGGCCTGGTCTGGCGAAGAAGACATCGAAGAGGTGGAGATCAGCACCGATGGCGGCGAGACCTGGGACCCCGTGCAAAAGCTCCACGACCGGGAAGCCTACTCGTGGTACCGCTGGGAGCACAACTGGAAGCCCAAGGCTCCAGGCAAATACACCCTGATGTGCCGCGCCACCAACGTGTTGGGCGTCACCCAGCCCATGGAGTTCCCCAATCCCTGGGACGGCCGGGGCTACGGCAACAACATGGTCTTCCCATTCGAGGTTGAAGTTCGGGACTAAGATCGCCAGATTTATCGGAGGATCCCTAGGGGAATCGTATAACCGGAAACCAAAATCAGATTGACCAAATCAAGTCGCATACCAGTCCCGCTCACGTTCTCTATCGTGCTGGCCGTAGTCATCGCCCTGATCATATTCTTCGGGGCGTGGGCGGTGTCGGCCGACGTGGGCCAACGCACCCTGGCTTTTGGCCTACCAGGCACCACGCCGACCCTTAGCGGCGCCAACCTTCAGGAAACCGATTCGGGGCCATATCAGATCGCCCGCTTGGGCGATCATGAGACCGCCAGGGATACCTGGTGGGGCGGCGCATTCTTGAGGGCTTGCCCATTGCATTAGAGCAGACTGGATCACCGCGATTAATAAAAAAGGACAAAGAGAGACCTGACCGGCTCATTGGCCGGTCCACCTCCCTCGGGTAAACCCAACGCCATGGCGGTCACCACTACCCCTACCCCTGCAAGAACTCGCTCCCCAAAGGGGATCCACCGCGCCTGGATAATCCTAGCGATCCTAGCCATAGCCCAGATCGTCGGCCAGTCCATCAGCATGGCGGCTGGAGTCATGGTCGCTCCTCTGAATGACCCGGACGGCGGTTTCGGCTGGAACATCGGCCTGATCGGGGCGGCCTTGGCCTCTTACTACCTCTTCGGAGCGCTGGCCGCGCCGATAACCGGCATGCTCGGCGACCGCTACGGCGCCCGTCCCATGATGTTAGCTTGCGGTGTCCTCTACGCAGCCAGCATGGTCCTGATCGGCACCGTGACCCATCTCTGGCAATTCTTCTTGTACTTCGGTGTGATGCTGTCGGTCACTCAGTCATTGGCCATGGTGCCACTGTTGGCGTCGGTCAATGGCTGGTTCAAACAACGGCTGGGCCTGGCCACCGGACTTCTTTGGGCCTCGGGTGGTATCGGCGCCGCGGTCGTCGCACCCGGAATCGCCAACCTTCTGAACGCCGTCGGATGGCAGCAAACATTCACCTATATCGGCCTTGCCGGCGGCGGGATGATGGTCTTTTTGACCCTCTTTTACCGCTCCAAGCCCTCGGATGCCGGAGTTACCGCCTTAGGAGCGCGCGCTGGCGACCCCGCGGAGATCGTTCGGGGCAAAGACATCGATCGTTTGCGCCTCAAGGTTTTCAACAAGGCCATGCGCCGGACCCGGGCATTCTGGAACCTGCCCACGATTCACGGCCTGGGCTGCGCCGGTCACGGAATCGTATTGATCTACTCCATCCCGTTGGCCATCGAACAGGGAGTCAGCCTGACTGCGGCGTCGTACATTCTGGCGCTTATATCCATCTTCAGCATCGTGGGCCGGTTCATGGCCCCGATATTGGCGGAGCGCATGGGCGCCAAGCCCGTGATGATGACCGCCTTGTTCGTCCAGGGCCTTACAGTCCTCGTGCTGTTCTGGGCGCAAGACGCCTGGACTTTCTACCTGTTCGCCGGCCTGTTCGGGCTGGGATTCGGGGGTGAGATGTCCGCGTACCTGGTGGTGAACCGCCAGTACTTCGGAACGGGTCCATTGGCAACCCTCTACGGGTTTGAGATGATGGGGGCGCTTTCGGGCCACGCCATAGCGACTATCTTAGGTGGGCTGGCCATCTTCATAACCGGTTCGTTCAATCCGGCGTTGGTGCTGTCCATGTTCTTCAGCTTCTCCGGCGTGCTGGTCATCTACAGCATGGAGTCCAGCGCCAAAGTCCTGATTCCCGATTGGGAGGAAGCACTTCCTCCGGAAGCCAAGACCACGCCGCAGATCTCGGAACGAGCGGTCCGGGCGGCACTGATCGAGCAATTGGACTCGGACTAGCGGGCGAACCGAGCATTTTGGGAGTAACAGGAATGGCTGAACTCATCGACTTGACCCTGACACTGGGCAGCGAACGTATCAGTCTGGTGCCCGGGTTGGTGGGCGTGGAGACCGAGTCCATCCAGACCCACGCCACCCATGCCCGGTCCAACCAGAAGCTGTGCTTGGCGACCCATATCGGCACCCACGTTGATGCCCCGTTCCATTTCGTCGACGGCGCAACGACCATCGATAATATGCCGCTGGAGAAGTACGCCGGCCCGGCTTTGCTACTGGACCTTCGCGCGGTGGCCAAAGGCCAGACGCCGTTATCGGTCTCGGAGCTCACGGACGCCGGTGCAAGCCCAGCCCCCGTCAAGGACAAGATCGTGATCTTGTTCACCGGCTGGGCGGAAGCCGAGTCCGGAGGGCCCCGTTTCTACGGGCACGGTCCCTATCTCAGCACTGAAGGGGCAGCCTACCTGGCCGACTGCGGCGCCAACGCCGTGGCCGTGGACTTCCCCATCGACAAACACCCAGACACGCCCCTATCGACGATCAAGGACTTCCCGGTCCACCGCCTGCTTCTAGGGCAGAACATTCCCCTCATCGAGAACCTGATCAACCTGGACAAGCTGGTGGGCAAAGAGTTTGAACTCTGGGCTCTGCCGCTGAAACTCAAAGGGGGAGACGGCGCCGCGACCAGGGCCGTAGCCCGCATCCTCTAGCCCCTCATCACGATGGCAACACCGAGACCACGTGAAGCCACGCCAATCCTGCTAGCCACTGGGAACGGTGACAAACAGACCGCCTTCAGGTCGTTGCTAGACGGCCTCCCGTTGCACCCGGTCACCCCCAACGACCTCGGCTTCACGGCGTCGCCTAATGAAGACGGCGACACCCATCAAGCCATCGCCTGTGAGAAAGCCGTGGAGTGGTCCAAAGCTGGTTCCATGTTGGCCATCGCATCTGACGGCGGTCTGGTCGTCCCGGCTCTGGGGCCTGCCTGGGAGAGCCGTCATACCCGCAGGTTCGCCGGCCCGGAGGTCGATGACTCGCAGCGGGTCGACCGGCTGTTGGAACTCATGGCGCCGTACACAGGGGCCGATAGGAACGCATCATGGGCCGAGGCGCTGGCCATCGCCTATAAGGGCAGGCTTTTGGCTTCCTGGGAGCTTCTCGGGGTTACTGGTGAGATAGCCCAGGCCCGCCAACCCGGCCCGGTACCCGAATTTTGGGCATTCACGGTTTGGAACTTCCCAGAACTTGGAAAAACATACAACGAACTGACACCGGACGAACTGGAATCCATGAACGACCACTGGATCCGACTGGGCAACCTAGTCCGGCATTTTTTCCGATCGATATTCGTTCCTCCATCAGAGTAACTTGGGTAGAATAATCCGTCGCATCAACCCGGCTGTGCCGGCCGGTGGTGCGCTTAACGCCTTTGGGATACAATTACTGCCCGTGCCTGACCAGGCCTCAAATGCCAACTGCCGGAGACAGTGACTCTATTGACCACCACCGGAAAAACCCCTAGAAATACCGCCAAAAAAACAGAAGAGACTCCGTGTGAGTACCAAGCTCCCGAGTCCATCGAAGCCGTACAGGAATTGCTGCGCGGCCAAGACTACATCTCCGACCGTGCGCTGGCGGTGCCCATATTCCTGGCGATGAAGCTGCAAAGGCCCCTATTCCTGGAAGGAGAGGCTGGAGTCGGCAAGACCGAGATCGCCCGCGCGCTGGCCAACGGTCTGGGCACCAAGTTGATCCGCCTGCAATGCTACGAAGGACTGGACATAAATCAGGCGGTTTACGAGTGGAACCACACCCGTCAGATACTAGAGATTCGCCTGATGGAAGCGGCGGGAAACGTCGACCGGGAAGCCGCCAATGCCGACCTGTTCAGCGAGAACTTCCTGATCAAACGCCCGCTGCTCCAAGCCATCGACGAGGCGGAAGAGCGGCCGCCGGTGCTCCTGATCGACGAACTCGACCGCTCCGACGAGGAATTCGAAGGGTTCTTGCTGGAGCTTCTGGGGGACTACCAGATCACCATTCCCGAGTTAGGCACCTATAAGGCGGCCCACCCGCCAATCGTAATCATCACCTCGAACCGCACTAGGGAGATCCACGACGCCCTGAAGCGCCGCTGCCTCTACCATTGGGTCGATTACCCCGACTACCAGAAGGAGTTGCAGATAATCACCGCCAGGATTCCCGGCGCCCCCAGGAAGTTGGCCGAACAGGTGACGGCCTTCATTCAAGAGATGCGGGAGACCGAACTATTCAAGATCCCCGGAATATCTGAAACCCTGGACTGGCTGTCAGCCCTGCTGGCCTTGAACCAGACTGAACTCGACCCGTCGGTGATCGACGACACTCTGGGCATGATGCTCAAGTACCAAGACGATATCGAGACCGTCAAAGGTGAGCCGGTGCGGGCGATGTTGGAACGCTCCAAGAACCGCGGCCCACGCCGTGGCGGCCGCCGCCGCGGTTAACTTAAGTAATCATGCCTGGTCCCATACCGATCATCCCCAACGATGCAGGCCCCGACGGCCATATCCTGCACAGCTTGACGCTCTTCGGCGAGATGCTGCGCCGCGTGGGGCTGGAGATCGGCTCTGGCAACATGCTGGACCTGGTCCGGGCAACAGAATACGTGTCCATCGGCAAGCGCGGGGAATTCTTCCAAGCCGCCCGCAGCATCCTAGTGCATCGCAAGCAAGACCTGCCAATCTTCGATGAGGCTTTCCAGGTGTTCTGGCGCAAGCCTTCAGACCGCACCACGACGATGGACCTGCGCTCCTTGGGCGAACAGAAGCGGTTCCGGAAGCCCCAGGTGAGCACGGGCCGCGACGATGAGCCCGAGGGCGCCGGAACATTCGAAGGCGATCCGGACGACGATTCCGTACAGAACGTGGACCTGAGCCGNACCTACAGCGCGGTTGAGGTATTCCGCGAAAAAGACTTCTCCGAGTTCACACTCNGGGAGATGGCCGATGCCCGCCACATGATGGCCAGNCTGACCTGGGACCTGGGTAAACGCCGCACCCGCCGGTTGGCGCCCGGCCGGTCCGGCCCGCTGGACTTGCGCCGCACCATGCGCCAGAGTCTCAGATACGGCGGAGAATTCCTGGAATTGGCCCACCGGTCTCCCAAGGACAAGCCTCGCTCTTTGGTGCTCATCTGCGACGTCAGCGGCTCCATGGAGCGTTACACACGGATGCTCCTCCAGTTCATCCATACTATTGCCAGCGGCTTCGACAAATTAGAGGCCTTCTTGTTCGCCACACGCCTGACTCGCATCACCCGGCACTTGAAATACCGGAGCATCGACCAAGCCATCGACGAGGTCTCGAAATCGGTGCCCGATTGGGCCGGTGGGACCCGCATCGGCGACGCGGTGAAGACTTTCAACTACCAATGGCTGCGGCGGGTCCTCCGGGGCCAGGCCGTTGTGCTGATAATATCCGACGGCTGGGACCGGGGCGACCCGGAACTGCTGGCCAAGGAGACCTCCCGGCTTCAACGCAGTTGCCACCGTCTGGTCTGGCTGAACCCTCTCTTGGGCTCGCCCGACTACCAGCCTCTGACCCAGGGAATGAAGGCCGCGCTGCCGTTCGTGGATGATTTCCTGCCGGTCCACAACCTGAACAGCCTGGAATCTCTGGCCCAACATATAAGTAGTTTGGGACCCGACCGCGCTCTGGGACAGGCCTACCGCGCTCCTGCTGAGGAAGAACTGGAACCCGAGCCGGTTGTCGCGGCAGACCGGCCCATCGACCGGCTGAAACTGCCCACGTTCCAGCACCCCGAATGGGGCAAGCGCCGCTAGCCTACCCGCCAAAGAGCCGGGGCCGGGCTGCCCGTAGTAGCAGGACCACGCCGAACGACATCCCCGCCAGCACCGCGCCGGCTACGGCGTCCAGGATGAAGTGGTTGCCGGTGAGCGTGATGGCGAAGAAGGTCAGGACCGGGTACAGCAGGCCGGCGGCCCGGTACCAGCCTGGGAACGACCGCCAGAACAACACCCCGAGAATCACTGTCCAACTGAAGTGTAGGCTGGGCATGGCGGCGGAGATGTTGTAGTACGAGGCCATTCCATCGCTGCCGTAGAACTTGGGGCCGAATTCCTGGATGGAGTCAGTCAATTCGACGCTAGGGATCGCGAACGGCGAAGCCACCGGGAATATCATGAATGTCAGCAACGCCACGCCCAGGTTGATGAAAACAACGGTCCGGTAGAAGTTGTAGCCCTGTCGGTCCTTCAGGTGCAGGATTAACGCCGCAGTGAGGATAACGGGCCAATAGGTGATGATGTAAACCCAGTTCAGCGTCACCACCAGGGCTTTCACATTCTCCAAAGCCCAAGCCTGCCAACCCGGCTCCCAGAGAAACCCCAAGTCCCGCTGGATGGACACAACTTTCTCGCCGTTGACCAGGCCCACGGCCCGGGTGTCGGAGTGGACCAGCCCTCTGGTGGCCAGATAGACAAGATAGGCGCCGAAATAGAGGGAGGTTTCGATTAAAGCGGCGCGCTTGTCTCGAATGGCGGAGATCACGGTGGTTTCATGCCGGATGGTCGGAACGGGGACTGCTCACAGGAAACCTTGATGGTCCGACGTTGGAAATGCGTTCCCCGAAACCAGTGTGGGCGGCCGTTGCTGGCTGTCTGACAGCCAGTTTTCCATATCACTAACTGTCCTCGCGGCAGGCCCAAACTTCGCGTGCGTCCAGGATACTACGCCAGGCACGAAGAACCGTCTTCGGAACCCAAGCTCCATGGTCAAGAAAGAAGCCATGATCAACAGCCCCCCTCCGATCGCGTCCATTATGTAGTGGTTCCCGGTGATCGTGATGGCGAACAGGGTCATTGTCGGGTAGATAACTCCGAATACTTTGAGCAGTTTGTTGTTGGTCCGGAGGAAGATAATGCCAAACATCACCGTCCAGCTGAAATGAAGACTGGGCATGGCCGCATAGGCGTTGTAGTAGTTGGCGAGGTCCCGGCTGGCGTAACCGGATGGACCGAAGATGTTGATTGTGTCCACAAAATGATCTGCGATCATCCGGGGCGGCGCCAGCGGGAATAGCATGAACCCTACCAGGGCGATCAAAAAGCTGAGAAGGACGACGTTCCGGTAGTACTTGTACCTTTCACGATTGGTGAAATACAGGACTATGGATGCCGTCAGAACGATGGGGAAAAAGGTGACGATGTACGCCCAATTGAAAAAGATGACCAACGACCTGGCGCTTTCGATGGTCCAAGACTGCCATACCGGCTCCCAGAAGAAACCAAGGTTCTTCTCAAAATCGATCACTCGTTGGGCGTTGGCGAGGGCCGTACCCTGGAAATCCGAAAAAACCAAAGTGCGGGAGTACATGTAGGCGAAGTACGTGCCTACGACTAACCCGATCTCTCTTAGGTGTGGAAGCCAGATTCCGGAGAGAGTAAATTGTGGAAAATGGTATTTGATCGTAGCCATAATTAGGCTGTAACGGTGACCACTTGTATTAAGATCCGGTGGAACATCCACGCCGCCCAACACTCATGACTCATCTAGTTTTGATCCGCTGACAGCGGGGAAGTTTCGGTTTCGGTTCCTATCGCCCAGCGCGATTTAAAAGGCCTATATCTATACGAATTTTGCCAGAGATTCAATGATTTTTCCAGACCCTTGCGGCGCGGATTTTAGACCGGTTCTTCGGTATTCGCCGCCGCTGATTCTTCGCCTCGCCCCTTTTGGGAAACCGTGACCGCCTCGGGACCACTCTGACCGTTTTCGCGTTTTAACCCGTTACCGTTGACTGGCTTGGCGCCGCTGACCTGAAGCACAACAGGCTCAGGATGCAGGTCCACGGATCCCCGGCGCCGCGCGGCTTTACTTCTTTGGTAAACGCTGCAGTCCAGGCAGCCGACCCACTCTCCGGGTACGAAGTTCTTTTGGTACAGCGCCCGGGCCGCCTGGTATTTATCGTTGTTCCAGATCTGTTTAACTGAAGATTGGTTCAGATCGCCGAAATCCTGGGTCTTGTCGGTGAGATAGCAGCACGGGGCGAACCCGCCGTCCCAGTTGACCACGGCAGACCGCCAAGGCCGCCAACAGAGCCGCCCGTCCTCTGCGTACGGTTTGAAGAATGGGTCCTCCCGCAGGTACTCAGGGTGCTGGCGGGGCAGCCATTTTTCGGCTAGTTCGAGGTCGTCTTCGCCATGAGGGAAGTCCACCTTCTTGAACACCAGGGCGTTTACCCCCAACTCGTCAGCCAATGCCCTAGCCTCCTCAAGTTGGTGCTCGTTCTGCCGCATGACGATGAACTGCCATTCGATATGGGGGGTTGTTGAGCCCAACTCGCGCTTCTTTCGGTCCAAAAGCCGCAGGTTGTCCAACACGCGGTCCAGATGGCCGGTAACCCGGTAGATCTCGTAGACGTCTTGGGTCACTCCGTCCAATGACACGATCAAAACATCCAGACCCGACCTGATAACCTGCTCGGCCATCTCAGGGGTCAAGGGTTTGTTCAGATTGGAGCTGATGATCGTGGCGATCTTCTGCTTGTGGGCGTACGCGATGTATTCATGGATCCGAGGGTTCAGGAAGGGCTCTCCCCAACTGTAAAGCGTGAGCCATATACAAGATTGCTTTATCTGGTCTACGACGCTGGTGAACAAGCCAAAGTCCATCACCCCCTGGTCCCGGTGAATGGTGCCTTTGCCCGTGTGGCACAGGGGACATTTCAGTTGGCAGATGTTGGTGGTGTCGATCTCCCATTCGTAGGGAGACCCCCAGACAACGCGGCGGGCAAACCGGACCTGGAACTCAATGCGAATCAGGTTCCAGAATTTGCGCCAACTGAAGTACTGGGTTGCCAGCCAGAACCGCTGTTCGCGCCGGCCGTCGGCCACGGACTTAATCACGCCGCCATTGCGGCCCTCAAAAAAGAAAATGGCCGCCCCGAGTAACCTAAAAATTAGATTTTTTTTCCGGACCATTGCCTATCCAGTCAAATGCCGTACCGGACAAGGTTCCGAGGAGGCTTGAAATTTATCTAATAGCGAGATGTTTTGCCCGGCTAGTCTGAAGGGCAATGATACCCCCGGCAGAAGCAGTCCATCAACCGGACCTGGCAAGATCTACCCCTTGGACCGGGTGTGACCGCCTTCGGGACCCTGCCGCAAATTGACGGCGTTCAAACGGCCGGAGTATCCTAGTCACACTTCCCGAGGCCCCTGCGCTTAGATTTCACATGCGCCAGCCTTGCCGGGCGGATTGCCCTGCGTTCCGATGATCGGAACTGAACTGGAGCCAAGATTGAACGACACAAAGCAGATTTTCTCTCCAGCCCAAAGGTCGTTGCTGGCCGGCGTGATCAACCGAATCATCCCTTCAAATGACGAGATGCCAGGCGCGGGCGACCTGGGGATAGCCGCTTTCATAGAGGAAACAGCCGGCGCCTCCACCAGTTTGACCCGCCTTTTCAATCAGGGTTTGGCGCAGATCGCCGTTGCCGCCGGACAGGACTCCTCCAGCGGTTTCGACGGCCTGCCGGATACAGCTAAAGACGATCTTTTAAGGTCCATCGAGGTGGCCGACCCCGCGTTCTTCGACCAGTTGGTCCTACAGACCTACAACGGCTATTACACCAATCCCGAAGTTTTCGAGCGCCTTGGCTACGAGACGCCAAAATTGGCTCCGCCGGGCGCCCAGCCGGANCTGTTGGATGTGTCCCTGCTGGACCAACAGCGAAACCGCGAGCCCTTCTGGAAAAAAGTCTAGAATATCTATAGTCAAAATAGGCGGCTGTTAGCCTAGTCCATCCCGATTTTCCCATTCCGGACCAAATGG
>JGI12001J15744_1000116_pt1 | contig 12737 bp, 14 predicted proteins | sample DeeseametaMP2634_FD_15744 | JGI IMG/M metagenome (IMG submission 15744) | reverse complement strand
CATTTTTTTTTGGGGGGGGGGAGAGTCAAGGCAGCAGAGCAATGCTTAATACACGCATATGCGCTTGCGCGCAAATGCATGTGTCGATATAATCTTGTTATCAACGCTAATGTGTTTACAGCAACGCAAGACTAATTCGGAGAAGATTGTGCTTTTAGTGCCAACAAACCCAGACTACCGTTAATACTCGAACAGTTTTGGCCGTTCTTCTTTGAAGTTGGTGTATTTTGACCACAAAGAGCTACATTCATTTGAATCTATTACGTCAGTTATTTGTCTTACAGTAGCCATATCGTTTTCTACTAGCAATGCAGACACTTGTGATAACATTTCGTCTTTAGCGGGTTTTTCTTCAGATATTTCGTGAAGTTTCAAACATCCCCTGATAAAAACCAAGCTGTCTACCATGCAGATTACGCGAAAAATGAAACGCGGTAACCGCTCTGGTGTTTTGTATTCGCTTCGTTCTTCGTTTAACCAAAAGAGTACATTCTGCTCAAAAGCAACAAGGTTTTCATTGATCCGTTGTGTTGCATCGACATTCAATATACCAAACCGCGACATTTCAGCCTCATAAAACGCAAGATCTAGTAATGCTTCGTAATACAGCATTTTAGCATCTTCTAGCTTGTTTTTGACTTTTTCAAACCGTGAAATTGCGTGCTCTTGAATTGAAATCACTTCTCTTAATATGCTTGGATCACACCGAACCGTTGCTGTTTCATCAATTGAAATAAGCGTTAAGTCGTTAAAAAACCGATCGTAACCATCTTCCACTAAGAACCGGCGAAGATATATGGAGACCGCTAGATTTTTAAATATCAGCCCATTTTGTGTTTCTGTTTCTCCCATTAGATTTTCAAATGCTGTTTCTGCATGTTGAACCTTGTCTAAATTTAATTGCTCAAGACGCCTTACTTCTTCCTTATGATCTTGAGTGAGGCGAACAATATCGTTTTCGTGCCTCTCAGTCAGTGAATTAATTTGCCGCTGCGTGTTCATTTGTAGTTCGATCAGTTCACGATCCGTTGCTTCTCTCAAGGCAACTAAGTCGCTCTCAGCTTCATCTTTAACTGCCTTCGTTCGCGAACTTTGAACATGGTTCATCCAAGCAATTGCCGCTGAAATCATGGCGACCAACAGCGAAATAAGTGCCAGCGCCATTGTTGCAAGGTTTCGACTGGTTTCATTTGTGAAATCTCTAGACGCGAGTAGTGTTTCAGATTTAGTTGATTTGTGCAGTTGATTTAAATGAGGTTGCAATTGCATTCGAATGTCTTGCATGTTGAGAACCTGCAACGACTGCTTTACCTGCTCTAACTCTTGAGCACTCAACTCACGTAACTCTGCGTCAGAAGCCTCTGAAATTTTCTAATACGCGTCATCAATTTGTACTTTAAGACCAGTTAATCCTCTGTAAAAATCGCCATGCTCACGATCATTTGGATGTGCGAGCGATGATGACATCACAAGAAACAAACATATCCATCTTTTCATAAATTATTTCCTTGTTACAAGTAACCACAATGCCAATTCAATATGGGTAGAACATACGTTCACAATATCGAAATCGTCACAGCAATGACTAAAAAACTTTTAGTCAGGGCGCAGAAGAGAGCTCATAAACAGACCAGTAGGATCGTATTGTTGTTTTAATAATTTCAAACGAGCTGTGTGTTGGCCGTAGTAAAGAGCAAGTGGCGACCCATTCCCCATGTCATAATTTTGGTAAGAATGACCATTAAAAAACGGTAATAGCAAATCGAAAGATTTATTCACCCAATCGATAACTTCAGTATCGTCACATTCAGCTTGAGTGATCCCTGTGATACTACAGACGAAAGAAGCGTTGCGGTGAATAAATGCCGAATCGTCAGCGTTTACATCCTGAATAGCGCCACAAAGCGGGTCTAGCATAAATCCACCTGAATTTACCGGACAAGCTCGGTAACACGATAAAAGTGTTTCAATGAATTCGTCTGATAGCTCGCCTTCAATTATGCCATTTCGCCAATACAAACTCAGATCACTATCGTAGTCATTGGATTGGCATTCAACGTATTGCGACCGCCTACTTAACAATGTGGCACCGTCTTGCCATTTGGCTACAGAATCCAAACCGTGCACCCAGTCCTCACTAAACCCCATTATCGAAATTCGTGCTTTATCGTGCATCGATCGCGAGAGATATGCATATAGAAAAACCGATCTGTTATCACTGAGCACTGTTTTGCTATATTGCCTAAGAATAGATCGTGCGTGACATAATGGCCACTCGAGTATTCGGCCATCAATATTTTGGGGGGCATCATTTAATTTAAACGTGACATCGGTCACAACGCCAAATTGACCATGGCCACACCCTTTTAATGCCCAAAACAAATCCGGATGTTGGGATTCGGTCACTTGTCTTACTTTACCGTCAGCAGTTATCAATCCAAACGCGAGCACATTGTCGCAACTCAAACCAAGCTTTCTGGACAAAAAACCGATCCCCCCTCCCAATGTTGCGCCGACAACACCAACATCGGGACAGGTACCCAAAGGAACTACTTTGTTGTGTTGCGCTAGAAAATGGTCCAATTCACTATTTTTGACGCCTGCGCCGACGTTTACTGAGCTCTTATCAACATTCAGTACAGTTGTTTTAAACATCGACATATCAATTACAATTGCATTGTTAAGGACCGACATGCCACTTACACCATGCCCTTGACCCTTAATTGTAATAGATAAGCGCAACTGCTTTGCACATCTGACAATGTGTATAATATCGGTCTTTGTTTTAGGTTGAATAATTACTAACGGAAAACGCGAAACACCTTGATTGAATACTTTCCTGTTTTCTTCATATTCTGCACTACCCGGTGACCAGAATGCGCCGTCAACAAGACTTGCCAGTTCTACCAAACTTGTTTCAGTAGCCCGCGTGATTGAATCTGTTTTTGTCTGTTTTGCAGGTGAAACTTCAACAATACTCTCAAGTAGATTCCAACTTCGACTACCAAAAGTGTTTGGCGTGATATCGCTCAGCAATTGTCGCAGATATTGTGCAACTAATCGGGGAGGTAAAAGCTTGTTTGCTGAATACATACTGCGCATTAACTCCGATGCAGGCAACGCGTGATTTGAAGCTTGCCTTATCGTTTCCTGCATTTTGGTGTCGACGTTTCCAGGAGCCACAGTTGTAAAAACAGCAATATCGTTATCGACTTCAAGTTGAAAACACTGGCACAGCATATTTAATGATGCTTTGCTCACACAATAAGCTGAGGCGCCAGCAACGGGTTGTACTGGCAAATCACTGGTTAAAAACATCACGCGGCTATGACTAAATTTTTTTAAGCATATCTGCGTTAAAAGGCGAGGTACTTCGACATTTATCCATTGGGTTGCCTCCCACTCATCAGGGGCGACGTTGCTAATATCTCCAAATGGCATGACAACACCTGCGCAATGGATCAGGTAGCTAAAGTGAGTATGCTGATTGACAACGTTTTGAAGGCTTTTAATACAATCCCTATTAGTGAAATCGATACACTCGATTCTGACCCTATCCCCATAAGACCTTTTAAGCTGTTGTAAAGTTTCTGGATTTCTACAAAGTGCTACGATCTGGATAAAAGGGTAGGAGAGTAGAAGCTCTTTTGTAAGCGCAAGTCCTATACCAGAGCTAGCGCCTGATATTAGTGCTGTCTGTTGATACAACATCTTAAAAGCCTATTTCGTAGAAGAGTGAAAGCTCACTTATATGTTTGATAGCTTCAGCATAAGTAAAGTCCTTGAATGGATAAATAAAGTTAATGATTTGATTACAGAAATGTAATCAAACCGTAATCGATTCGTTGTGATGCTTTGATCTGAATCAACTACAGTTGAAATGAAATCACTACGATTAAATACATAAACATTTTATTAAGGTGCCTACGACGAACAAGGACAACTAGATATCACAGCCAATGGGTTTGATATCAACTTTATTAGTACTCACGCCATCATCAGAGGCGAGTATATTAAAACTGAAACGGACTCATTTGTTGAGCGAGATCATGAGCAAACTATTGACTCATTTTCACGCAATGGATGGTTTTTACAAGGTACTTTCTTCGTTGGGCATGCTTTTCAATCCCTAGGTAGTACTGAATTGGTCCTTGAATATGCTGAAACCAATAAAATTGAAGAAGCGGAGCGCTGGATGGTAGGTGTCAACTATTGGTTGGACCCTCGTTCAGTTATTAAGGTGGGCTATGAAGATACAGACGTAGTTGAAGGCCCTGATGATACACGGTTTGCTGTGCAATTCAGCTATGGATTCTAGGGGATATCATGAACAAGAAATTAATTATATGTGCACTAATCACATTTATTTCGTTACCGAACTTGGCAGACGATGAAACCACACTTTCTGGCGCAGAGTTAATTAATAACAACTGTGCGCGTTGTCATAACAGTAGGCCTGTGCGTGAGTTTTCTATCAGTGAGTGGAGAGTGATCATGCCACACATGCGCGAAAAAGCGCATTTAACCGGCAGCGAAGTATAAGCCATTCTTGAATTCATGGAAATAGCTTCTAGTCCTGCTCAACCGGTAGAGGTGACTCTGGCTAAATCATTAACAGTCAATCCACGTGACGTACTCACTCGATATGGTTGTCAGGGGTGTCATCAAGTGCAAGGCGCAGGCGGAACACTCGGTCCATCGCTGGATAATGTTATTAGCGAAAAAGGCAGGGCATTCTTTTTGCGCAAAGTTAAGGAGCCTCAATTTAATAACTCGTCGTCCGCAATGCCGCAAATGCCGATTACAGATGATGAGCTTGAAGCTTTAGCTGAGTTTTTATCGTCCATATAGCCTATTGACCTGAGTCTAAGACATTAGATTAAGGTGACAAGACGTAAACTTTAAACCTAAAACGCTCAACTGAGCATAATCAAAGGAAACAATCTTATGAAAAAGCTTACTTCACTATTACTGGCCAGTGCTTTAGTCGTTGCGCCAATAGCGACTTCTTTTGCATATCAACAGACTGACAAATCTGATATGCCGATGATGGATGGTCAGATGATGCAAAAGATGCAGACGCATATGGAAGAAATGCGCGCAGTATTGGATGCCGTTAAGAGTGAATCGGATCCGGAGAAGCGCGAAGCCATGTTGCATGAGCATGCCCAAAAGATGCAAGACATGATGGGCATGATGGAAGGAAGCGACTCGATGGGGATGAAAGCGGGAAAAGGAATGAAACACAAACACACTGATATGTCCACCGAAGACAAAATGAAAATGATGGAACAGCGTATGTCGATGATGGAAGACATGATGAGCCAAATGATGGGGCACACCGCTGAAAAGTCTAAACCAATACATAAACACAAATAGAGCTAATCACCACGTTACGAGGCAGGAGGTGACCTGCTGTCTCGCTTATTTCAATAATCACAGGAATTTTACATGAATAAATTAATTAAGTTTTTTTCAATTGTAGTCTTGTCAGTTGGACTCCTCGGAGGATGCGCAAGCCAGGTTTATCACGACTACATCATGAGTGGGCAAGTTGTTACAGTCGATGATAAGCAAGCAGTGGTATGTGTATCTGATACGGATGGTTTGAAGGAACATCAAGTTTTTAATGTCTATAGAACTGTCTACGACCCTACAGCAATCTCAGAAGGTGAAAACAGCTATTCACGAGAGTTCGTTGGGAAAATTCGTCTTGGAAAAACTAAGGATAAGCACTTCGCGGAAGCTATTGTGCTGGATGGCGAAATTACGCGTTATGACATGGTCGAGTTTGACCGTGGTTTTTGATTAATATTTTAATTAGGAGTATGCCGTTGTGAATAATAGAGTTTATCACCAACCCTACCGTATAGCGGTTATTGTGACGCTGGTATTAGTGAGTGTCTTATTCACAACCGCGTGCTCAGCAGTACCACAAAGTACTGAGCCAGACAAAAAAAACAATTCATCAGAAACTAAAGAAACTCAGCCTGAGTTAAACGTTGATGACTTCGCTAAAATCCAAACCGCTTTGCGCTCGTTAGACAATTCATTAGCGACCCAGCCAAAAAGCAATGAGAGTGTAAATCCGAGTGATACCAGTGTTTCACTCAATACATCATCAATGCCACTTTCAGCAACAAACACAATGAAAATGGGAAAGAGTAAGAATAAAGGCATGATGCCAATGCGCGGGAAATCGTGCATGGGAATGATGTGCAAAATGATGATGAAAAACAGCTCAATGATGGGTACACCACCTGAACAAAATAAAACACAGATATCTGGTTCTCCATTAAATGAAAGCTTACCCGGTGTCAGTGGAGCGCTGCATTTATACCACGTTGGAGAGCAAGCTTTTTTCTTAAACCACAAAGAGACACTCGAATTGACCGATGGTCAGTACCAAACGCTTCTCACGATCCGAACTGAATGGGAGTCTACTCAACAAAGCTTTACGCTGCAGCGAAGTGCGTTAGAAGCATCGTTGTGGGAATTGACCGCTCAGGGGCTACCTCAATACGACAATATCAAAGACACCATTGCTGAAATAGAAGCCACAAACAGCGCCTTGCGGTTGCAGTTTATTACATCGGTAGGGAAAGCGGTATCAGTATTAACGCCCTCTCAGATCGCTAAGATAAATAGCCTGTGGATGGCCGAACAAACAGGTGAGTTATGAGCATGTGGTGGCCACACACATCATTTTTTCTGCGTTACGCCGTCATTTTGAACGTTATGCTGTTATTCGCAACGACGAGCAGTTACGCACAGCAACAGCCAGAGGATAGTGAGCATGCGAGCCACCATCCTGAAGCTACCAATGATCCCACTGTCAACGCTAATACGGATGTTTTGCCGACTGCTACACAAGGTAAAGGACCGCTGGGCAATGCTGACGCCATGATGGGACCCGGTATGGCAAAAGGCATGGATAAAATGATGGAGAAAATGGGTGCACCCAAACCTAAAGATCTCTATCCCACGCTAATGCGCATGCATTCAGCTACACCCGAACAAAGAGAGACTGTTCTGATTAAAGCAACCGCAAGAATGCAACAAGGAAGTGAGCAACTTGCTACAGGTTTTGATTGGCTTGCCCGCGCAGCTGCCACTGATGACTATTCCCAAATGCAAATGGCTGTTGAAACAGTTAAAGAGGGTATAGCCCATTTTGACAGTGGTCTTGCTGCGAAACGTGCCATACAAGACGGGCAAGAACCACGAAGAGTGGCATTAACCTGGTTCAAGTCACAAATGAATTTGCTTCCCAGTGCGCCGGAAAAAGGTACTTCAACCCTATTTGGTATGACACCGTTTCACAGCGCAGTGATGCTCGTTTTACTCATATTTACAATTGTTATGGTGTATGTGTATGGATTTAAGATGCGCAGAGCTGCCGCGCTGCTCGAAGAGCTTAAGTCTACTGACACCGCAAGCACATCTGCGCCAACGACAAAAGTTTCCTCTGTTGTCGAATCTAATCCGGCTGCCCAGCAGCATGCTTCGGCACCNGCGCAAAGTAGCGAGCCAGCATTGTCATCCACTGCCTCATCGCGCAAGGGCACGTTTAGTGGCGGTATGGTAGTAACCGCGATTTTTAATGAAACCCATGATGTTAAAACGTTACGTCTAGCCAGCCCAGATGGACAAACCATTCCATTTGATTTCGAACCAGGTCAATTTGTCACGTTCACACTGAACATCGATGGTTTTGAAAAGCCAGTTAAGCGCTCATACACCATTGCATCATCGCCCACTGAACAGTATTACTTTGAAGTTACGATAAAGCGAGAGGAGTTCGGTGTGGTTTCTCGTTATATGCATGACGCGGTTGAGGTAGGAAATACGCTTTCAATTAAAGCCCCCGGCGGTAAATTTTATTTCAATGGTCATGGTTCAAACAGCGTGGTGTTGATTTCTGGGGGAGTGGGGATCACACCGATGATGAGCGCTGTCCGCTACTTGACGACGACGTGCTGGGACGGTGATATTTATTTTCTGTTTTGTACGCGAACGTCCAACGACTTTATTTTTGAACAGGAATTAAAATATCTGCAAGCACGTCATCCTCGGTTAAAAGTACTGGTCAGTATGACTCAAGCAGAGGGTACATCCTGGATGGGGCCCCAAGGCCGCTTTTCATCCGCAATGATAAACGAATTTGTGCCAGATATTGCCTCAAAAACTGCGCATATTTGTGGGCCTCCTGCAATGATGGATGCTACGAAAAAAATGCTAGCCGAATTGGGTATGCCTAACACGCATATTAAAACCGAAGCGTTTGGGGCTGCTAAACCAGAGCCCGCTCCCGTTAAACCTCAATTAGCCACTAACACCAACGCAGGCAACAACAGACAAGTACGGTTTAGTCTTTCAGACGTCGAAGCCCACGCGGGTCCGGATGAGACCGTATTAGACGTCGCTGATGGACTCGATGTAGATATAGAGAATTCATGCAGAGCGGGTTCGTGCGGGAGTTGTAAGGTGAAACTGCTACGTGGTGACGTCGATATGGAGGTTGATGATGGGCTGGAGCCTGAAGATAAGCTCAGTGGGTATATTCTGGCGTGCCAAGCTATCCCTAAATCTGATGTGGAGGTTGAGGCTTAATGAATTCTCAAGAGCGCACAATTGTAAGCAGCTTGGTTGTCCTAATGATCCTGCTATGGCTCGGTTTTGTATGGCATAGAGACCCAGCATTCCCAGGCAGTTTTATTGGATTTGGCGTGGGTTTAAGCGCTTCGGTATTAATGCTTATCCCATTGGTATACATGACCATTAAGCGTAACAAATCACTTAAGAAAGTCGTGACGAAGCACATCGCTATGCCAACGCTCTGCGTATACATATCTATGCTGGTGTGCTGGGGCCTATTCTAGCGCTGATCCATAGTGCCCATCGTTTTGATAGTGCTACCGGAGTTTCGCTTGTTATCTTTATGATGGTCGTTGTGATCAGTGGGTTTGTGGGTCGATATGTACTCGGTCTTATTTCATCGAATGTGAAAGAGAAAAAGCGCCAAGTAAATGAACTCCACGTTGCGCTTTCTAACGCAAAACAGGCGTTGAAAGACGCAGTCTGTGATGACAGATATTCGACGTTTGCCCAAACATCCGCACGACATATTCCTTACATCACGTTAAATGTGCCTACTTCAGCACAAAGTAAATTGTTCAAACAAGAAAGCCAGGTTCTTTCTATCATTGATACAATTTCCGATGTTGAGTACAGCATTCTCATTCATGACACCGCGAAGGTGTGGTTTGCTCGTTGGTTAAAATTTCACATCGTGATTTCAATGACACTTTATGTAGTCCTGTTTTTTCACATTTTCAGTGAAGTTTACTTTGGACTGCGCTGGTTATGATGAAATGGATAATAATCGTTCTTGGCTTAGTTGCTGCTGGCTTTGGCGTCAGTCATTTCATTCATATGCCTGAAGATAGCGCACAAATTCCATGGGAAAAAATGGTTGAACCCGGTTCACTCAATAAAGCACATGCCTTTCTCGCGGATGACTGTTTGAGTTGTCACACACCGGTGAAGGGCGTTGAGCGTGACAAATGTGTGGCGTGTCATGCAAATGATACGCATATCGTTGCGCGTCAACCCACTGCATTTCATACCGACATCAAAGAATGTGCAAGTTGCCATGTAGAGCACAAAGGTGAATCGGCCAACATTTCGCTCATGAGCCATATAGCGTTAGTCGACATTGGTTTCAATATGCTCCCCAACCCAAATGTCCCGTTTGACGAGGGCGCTGCCACCATGGCGTTTTTGGAGAACATACTAGCGAATAAACAAACTCCTGAGCCCTTGTTTGTGCACCCTGAGGTCAGTGATAAAGAAGCCTTATTAAATTGTACGCAATGTCACAGCAACGATGATCGCCATTTAGGTCTATTTGGAGAGGATTGCGTGCAGTGTCACAGCACAGACAAATGGTCATTGCCAAAGTTTATTCACCCGTCGAGTCAATCACGTGATTGCAATCAATGTCATGAAGCGCCGCCCAGTCACTATATGCAGCATTTTAAAATGATTTCCGCCAAAGTGGCAGGCGAGCCTAAAGCTAAAGTTGAGGAATGCTATGCCTGCCATCAATCTACGTCCTGGAACGATATTAAGCGTGCCGGGTGGTATAAACACCATTAAGGGGTACAAACTGTGATCACAAATTCCATTGCGCTCGCAACCTCGGTGCTGATCGCAATAGTATTGTGTCTGCCTCGCTTACGACAATCTTTCCAATGGCGAGCAACAGTCACACCGTTGGCTTCCATTATTGGTAGTGGCTTTTTGATCATTGCACCACTGCTGCATTCGGTAATGGGGAAATGGGCACTGCTTGGAATAGTGTTGTTGTCCATTCTGGCATATGCGCTGGGGTCGGTTATTCGCTTCAATATACGCCACGCAGAACCTGAGCTAGCTAGCAATCAACAAAGCAGTATTATGACGCTTGAAAAAGCAAGTCAATGGGCGCTTGGTGCGGCATATGCCATTTCCGTGGCGTTTTATATTAGTTTGTTTGCAGCGTTTGTTTTTGATCGTTTATCTATCTCTGATACGACGTACATCAAACTGTTTACCAGTGGGTTGCTTGTCATCATTATGGTGGTCGCTTGGCTTCGAGGTGCTAGGGGGCTAGAGACCATTGAGCTATTCGCCGTGACAATAAAGTTGGCTATTATAGTAGGTGTGCTCGCAGCGCTGGCAACCTACGACATACAAGTACAAAGTGCTTGGTTTCAACATGAAGCGATACAGGCATTGAGCCATTTTGAAACTGTTAGCATGCTCGCAGGGATGCTCATGGTAACGCAAGGGTTCGAGACAACCCGTTTTATGGGGAATAACTATACGCCAGAACAGCGCATTAAAGCGAGTCGTTATGCTCAGTGGATCGCTATTTTTCTCTATGTTGTTTTTATCGGTCTAACGTGTCCTATTTTCCTGAATTTTCCGATCACGGAATTAAACGAAACAACGATTAGCTACACCCTAGGGCAAGCAATATGGGTATTGCCGATTTTATTACTGGTTGCCGCCACGGCAAGTCAGTTAAGTGCAGCATTAGCCGATACTATCGGTGGCGGAGGCCTCTTAAAAGAGCTTTTCCATTTACCTATCTCCCCCCAATTTTACTACGTTTTAGTTATCGCCATCGCAGGTATATTAGTTTGGTCATCTAACGTATTTGAAATTATTAATCTCGCTTCAAAAGGGTTTGCACTTTATTACCTGATCCAAACAATAATCGTGATCAAACTCGTGATGCGTCAAAGCACAGGTCAACGCATTAGGTCAACAAAATTACTTGGTCTATCGGTGATCGTTCTCTGTTTATTCTTTGTGATTGGCTGGTCAATTCCAGCACCTCATAGCTAATAAGGAAAATACCGATGCTATCACTAGAAACTACACCAACAATTGACCAAATTAAAAATGCGGCTAAGCGCTACGCTATCATTGGTGTTGGAAATCTACTGCAGCGAGATGATGGCGTTGGTGTGCACGCGGTTCGTGCTCTGCAACCCCTGCTAAAGTCTTATTCAAATGTATCTTGCATTGACGCTGGGACACTGAGCTATGAACTTTTGGAGTGGGTCGCGAGTTCCGATCATACGATAGTCATCGACGCGGCCTACATGCGCTGTTCGCCTGGTACGGTGAGAGTGTTTGAGGACGAGGCAATTGCGGATCAGTTTAAGCAAGCGACGACCCATTCCGTTCACCAGATCACGTTACGCGATACATTGTTGACCAGCCAAACGTTATATTCAAAACCTTCTGCGGTGACGTTAATTGGCGTAGAGCCTGAGGCGATAGAGTGGGGAACCTCTTTGAGTCCAAAGGTAAATGCAGCGTTATCATCGATCATCGATATCGCATTTGCTTGCTTATCAAGCGACGACATTCAGGCCTATAAACCGGCAACCCAAAAGGAGGCACGATGACCGAAGAACTCATTTTTATGACATCCAATGCTGAAAAAACCGGCAACGTAATGCCGCTTTTGCATCAGATACGTCATGCGTTGTCTCAGTTAATTGAACGACAAGAACAAACCACGATTGATCTGCGACGATTGCCTTTAAGCGCTAGCGAAGAAGCGCAGTTAGAAGCTTTTCTTGGGCATGGAGAGGTTAAAGCTGATATTCAGGCGCTGGGTGATACGGTGCTAATCGAATCACGCTACGCAGGCGTTTGGCTTGAAATTCACTATAACGAAGATGTGGAGATCATGGGCAAATACGTTCATATCTGTACCTGTCCACCAATCATAAAATCTCAGCCAGAAGATATGGTGTTATCGCTCAGCAATATAGTGTCTGACATCCATTCGTTGTCTCATCAATCTTCTGATGAAACGGCTAAGGAGGATTGAAATGGCGCTACCAACATTAAACAAGCAGTTACAAGCGTCCGGTATCTCAAGACGCACATTTCTTAAGTTTTGCGCTACAACGGCGTCTTTACTGGCATTGCCGCAAAGCGCTGTTGCCGATTTGGCGACTGCCCTTGGCAATGCGAGAAGACCCTCTGTGATTTGGTTGCCCTTTCAAGAGTGCACAGGGTGTACCGAAGCAATATTGCGCTCTCATGCTCCCACATTGGAAAGCCTTATTTTCGATCATATTTCGTTGGATTATCAGCATACGATAATGGCTGCTGCGGGAGAGCAAGCTGAAGACGCTAGGCGTGCGGCGATGAACGCGCACAAAGGG
>JGI12001J15744_1000113_pt1 | contig 12869 bp, 9 predicted proteins | sample DeeseametaMP2634_FD_15744 | JGI IMG/M metagenome (IMG submission 15744) | reverse complement strand
GATTGAGGGACCCCTCCGCGGACACAAAGACCGTCAAATTACTCCGGTATTACTAAAGGAATATGAGTCTGCAATCAACTGTAACGGTAACGGTGCATGCTTCGATTACTCACCTGAAAACGTGATGTGTCCGTCTTCAAGAATTACCCGTGATCGTCTTCATTCTCCACAGGGAAGAGCAGGAATGATGCGAGAATGGTTACGCTTGCTTTCTGTGAATCAACAGTCAGGAGTTTCAGGAAAAAAGCCTCTCGGTTTTCTGTATAATTTGCTCAATAAAATTCAGAATTCATGGCGTAAAAAACAGGGTGAGTACGATTTTTCACACGAAGTTTATGAGTCAATGGCAGGTTGTTTAGCCTGCAAAGCATGTGCTACTCAGTGTCCGGTGCATGTTGATGTTCCTGAATTCCGCTCAAAATTTCTTGACCTTTATCATGGACGTTATTTGCGTCCACTCAAAGATTATTTGGTTGGCTCAACTGAGAGCTTCGGCCGTTTATTTTCCCAAATGCCGTTGCTGGCAAACGCATTACTCAGTTGGCCGCTGAGCCGTATGTTGCTGAAAAATCTAATTGGTTTAAGAGATTTGCCGGAATACAGTCCAGAATCTGTCAGGAGGCTCCTGCGGAAGGCTGATGCCCCTGCATTTGACGTGGACGAGTTAATTATGCGCACGCCGGAAGAATTGGAGCGTAGTGTGATTCTGCTGCAGGATGCTTTTACTTCGTTTTATGAATCCCAAGTTGTTATGGATTTTTATGAACTGTTGAAACAACTAGACTATACAGTATACGTTGCCCCGTTTAGTCCAAACGGAAAACCACTGCATGTTAAAGGCTTTCTGAAACAATTCCGTAAAGTTGTAGAGAAAAACACAAATTGGCTGTCGTATGCAGCTCGATGCGGAATTCCTCTTGTCGGTCTTGATCCAAGTGTGGTACTAACATATCGCGATGAATATTTGAAAATTCTCGGAGAAAATAAGTTGCCGTTTGAGGTTCTGCTGCCGCAAGAATTCTTGGTAAAAAAATCAAAAAAACTTCCTGGACATGCAGTCTCAATAAGTAAAAAAATACAAGAATATCAGTTGTTGGGACATTGTACCGAAAAAACTGGAGCACAGCTTTCACAGGAATTATGGCAGGATGTTTTTGAGGCATTTGGTTTGTCATTGGAGTTGATTCCGGCAGGTTGTTGCGGCATGGCTGGAACATACGGACACGAAACTGATCATTTTGAAGAATCACGTGGAATTTACAATTTAAGCTGGAGCAAAAAGATTCCGGAGGATCCATTATTACGACAGAACATTTTGGCTAGCGGTTTTTCCTGCCGCAGCCAGGTGAAGCGTTTTGAAGGTTTTCGACCACTGCATCCGTTACAGGCACTTTTAAGAGAAATTATCTCGGTAAATTCATTTCAAAATGAATAACTTATTTTTACATCCAGATCCAAAAAATTAAATGGAAGAAATTAACTTTGAAGAAATTAACTTTGAAGACTTTTTACGGGTTCAGATCAGGACTGGAACTATTCTGGAAGCAACTCTCAATACAAAGGCACAAAATCCTGCCTACATCCTGCGCATAGATTTTGGTCCACTGGGGATTAAAACAAGTTCTGCGCAAATTATTGAAAATTACCAACCAGATGAATTAGCAGGCTTGCAAATATCGGCAGTATTGAATTTTCCTGCCAAACGTGTTGCCGGATTTAAATCTGAGGTGCTAGTACTTGGAGCTTATTCTGAAGAAAAAGGAGTGGTGCTGCTGACACCAACTGATTCTGTGGAAAATGGTTCCCTTGTGGGCTGAGTTGTTTCAGCTTTTAGTTCTGCATCACTATGGATTTTGCTGATGAATTTATCTTTAGCTTTCCAAAGCTCGTTCAGGCAGTTCCTGACTGCCAATGAACCTCCTTTTGCCCGGATTGTTTCCAGTGACGGTACCACTCCTTCTCCAAGCTTCAAGGATTCAATTCTAACCACAATTTTGTGGACCCTGCCAAACAGCAAATCAGAAAAATTAGGAGAGGAGTGACCGGGATATACCAGTGTGACATTGAGTATGGATGTAATTTCGTCGCCTAAACTACTCAAAACTGTGTGTATTCCACCAGCCCTAGGGTTGAGTAAATTAATGAAGGATGACTTGGTTCTGGCGTGTTTTTCCGGAGTGAAGCGAGTGCCTTCTGCATAATTCAAAATAGTCACTGGATGTCCCCGTAATTTCTCACAGGAAAGTTTAGCGGTTTCCAAATCTTTGCCACGCAATTCCGGATGACTTTTTAGAGTTTCTTTGGAATAACGCTTCATAGTTGGATATTCCAGAGCCCAGAGCGCCTGACCCAGGAAAGGAATCCACAGCAGTCGCTGCTTAATAAAGAAGAGCAAAAATGGAATTTGTTTTAAAAAAATTCCCTGTGCAACTGGAATATCAAGTAGTGAAAGATGATTGCTGATAACCAGATATGTACCATCTGTTCTCAAATTAACCAGGCCTTCAATGTCCCATTCAAGATGATAAAATACATTCAAAAGGAAATTGTTTGTGATAATAAAACCTCCGGAAATCCAGTAAGAAACTCTGCCCCATAAACGACGCCAACCCGACAGCGGAATCACGAATTTAATTGGAGCGCATAGGCTGACAAGAGTTCCGTGGAACGATGTATTAAGAACGAACAAAAAAACAAAAATTGGAATCCTTAACAAATTTGTCAATAGCTTTACCATCTGTAGATTGAAATAGCTGGTATATTAAAGTTGTGTTTTCAGGACTTTGTTTTTAAACAAAACACCGATTGATGGTGACTGAAAATCAAGAGAAAATCAAGTTTCTAAATTGTAAACAAGTTAGTGAGGGCTAGTTTGTTTTACTGACAAAGCGCAGGATTTCCGTTAATCCCATTGGTGGAAACAACCAGTAATCCGGAAGATATCCGGAAGGAGAAACTGGTTCCAGTTGATGATTCAAGTGGATCCTGTGGCTGAATGACAACATGATGCGGGAATGCTTCAGCTGAAAAATTGGACCGGAAGTATTTTTGGGGAAGGGCCCCGTATTTGTTCCAATCAGAATTCCATCCGGAATTTGTTTGGTTAAGGCAGACAGAAACTGACAGCCGTTTCCACAATGCTGGTTGGCCAGAACTATCAGGCGAGTGTTCATCCTGGGTGCATCTTTTTTCCCGTTGAAAATGAACTTGGTTTCCACCCATTTTTCAGTAATTTCTTTTTCCCTGAAATGAAATATGAGGGCCTTTAACTGCTGGAGTTTTTGTTCCAGTTGATCTTTTCCTACCAACAAACGTGCAGTGGAATGATGCAGATTCCATTGAACTCGATTCAGCAGTCCTTTTAAAATAGGGATTGTTTGCCGTTCCCGTACAATCACATTTTTCCAATGATTACTGGTAAATTCCTTGAGCCACTTTTCAATAAAGGCAAAACTACCGTTCGCATTACCCCGTACATCAATAATCAGTGTGGGGGTATTCTGTAGTTTTCTGGCAAGTTTATGGAATTGCTTGACTGCAATCTCTTCGGGGTTGCCGTCCCTGTACCAGCGAATGTAAGGTGTCCTCCCGCCTTTAAATTCAAATACAGGCATTTCCTGTCTATTTAGTTCTGCTGCTGGAAAAATGAGCGGAAGCATGATTTCTTGTTTCTCACCGGAATCATTTTCAAATGCACAATCCAGAGGTTGAAGCTGGTGATTTGCCTGTTGCCCTAACATAAAAAGTTTTTCAGTCTGCCTTTCCGGTAAAATGGGGAAGAACACCTCCATAGTTGTTTTGCAGTCGATAAACCAGTGATTAACAATTTTATTTGGGTGCTTCAAAGAGGGCAAAACACTGAAGCGTTTCCGTTGTTGTGCCATACGGATTCCTGTGTAAAATGCCACTTTTGGTTCAATTCGCTGAACGTAATGCCGTTTTTTTAAGAACAGATCTGCCTGTATATTAGAATCTTCTGTAAACTCCAAAGTTTTTATCAGTTGTTCTTGAAAATGGTGTGTCAGTACAGGATTTATATCTGGCAATAAGTGGTCTTCTAAGTTCTTAAAGGCCGATTTCCAGCTGACACCTTTCTGCTCAAGAATGGGATAACGGACATAGTTATCTTGCAGCAGGCGTTCTGCCTGCACTAAATCTTCCTGAATTTGTTTGTCTGAAAGAAACAAGGGGCCGCTTCCGGAAAAGTCAAGAGAATCAACCGTTTCAAACCCCCTGCTAACTCCTGCAAGGAGAAAAGTAAAAAGTATGACAAAGAGGCATAACCTCATAAATAGTTGAAGCAAAAAGAGTCTATAATTTGCCACACGTATTTCAGCGTTTCTTAAAGTCTTAACAAGATCCATTTTATATTTTTTGCAAATAATCACTGAAGAGCATCAGCCATTCGGAAAAATCGAGGCTTTCCGGTCGGCGGAGACCATACTTTTCACGAAGTGAATTTTCACAGTTTTGAAACCATTCCGGGAAATGCCGGCGAATCCCATTCAGCAAGGTTTTACGGCGCTGCTGAAACAGAAGATGACTCCACTTGAGAAACTGTTTTTCTTCTTCGTGTGTGAGACTGGAACTATGAGGTATAAGTTGGATTATTCCCGAATCAACTTTTGGTGCAGGACGAAAAGAGTCTGGAGAAATGATTTTTATAATATTCCTTTCAAAACCCAGGGCTCCAACCAGAGACAATGGCCCATAAATTTTTCCGGAGTCAGGTGATGCACAAATCCTTTCTGCTACCTCCAACTGTACCATTATTGTCAGTGACTGCCATGCTTTTCGAACGAAGAGCATCCGTAATAATAATGGAGTGGCAATATTGTATGGTAAATTTGCGACTACTTTTGCAGGTGCACTAACTATTTTAGCCAAATCTTCAGGAGATACTTTCATTATGTCCTGATCAATTAAAGTAAATCTTGCTTCGTGTTCAAATTGTTTTCTTAATTTTTCACACAATGCAGGATCAACTTCGATTGCAGTGACTTGAGCACCTCTTTCCAGCAATGAACGTGTCAGCATTCCACGGCCGGGACCAATTTCCAGGATCGAATCTCCATTGTGAACATCTGCAGCCTCTACTATCGTCTCTGCTACGTTATTGTGGATAAGAAAATTTTGGCCCCATTTTTTTTTGGTCATTTGATGTGAATTGATTGAGCTTTGATATAAGCAGGAATAATGTTGCCGGTCTTGTAAATTGAGTGGATTACCTTTTAATCCTGGAGTTGTTTCATTCAAATTATTTAACTGTATTTTAAAAGAGCTGCCAAATAAAAGCAAATTTCAGTTTAATAATCAAAATATTTTCTAAATAGAGCTTGACTAAATAGTACAACTGAAATANTCTCAACGTTACAATTTAGAATTCAATAATTTATTAATCTCCGATTCGCCAAAACCTAACGTGGTAGCCACGGTTTGGCGAACGATAGGGTAGGTTGGGAAACTGATCTGCCTCCCGGCTTTGGAAAGGAGAACCTCCATGATTGACCTTCACGGTCGCAATATTAATAAACTTCGTATTTCTCTCACAGAGGTCTGCAACATGGCCTGTACTTACTGTGTCACCAGCCTGAGTGATCACAGGCGTACACCTGATGAGTTGAGTGCAGATCAAATGTTGAGACTTGTCCGGATGCTTAAAGAACATGCCGGAATTGAAAAGGTGCGTCTGACTGGCGGCGAGCCTCTTCTTTACCCAAACTTGATTCCAGTGATTTCTGGTATTCGTGAAATGGGTATTGGCAATATCGGGATGACCACAAATGGTCAATTGCTGGCCAAAAAAGTTAAAGCTCTTGTTGAAGCAGGTCTCCAAAACGTTAACCTGAGTCTTGATTCCCTTGAGCCGGAAAAATTTAAACGTTTAGGTCGAGTTGGAAAACTACATAAAACACTGGAAGGAATTGAAGAATGTATGAAAATTGGACTGCGCGTCAAGGTCAACATGGTAGTAGTCAAGGGTGAAAATGAAGATGAAATCGTTAAAATGCTTGAATATGGTGTTAGACAGGGAGTTGAAATACGCTACCTCGAGTTGATGGCGATGGGACCGCTTTATAAAAAAGATGATTTTAAATTAGTGACAATGCATGAAATTCTGGAGCGAATTTCTACACGTTATACTGTGCAGCCTGTTTCAGCAGAAGTTGACTCAACTTCACTTCGTTATTGGGTCCCTGGTGGGTATTTTGGAATTATTCCAAACAACAGCGCACCTTTTTGTTCCACTTGTTCCCGTTTACGCCTGACTTCCAACGGCCAACTCATCGGTTGCCTGAGTAATCCTGCACCGCTCTCAATTCGTCATTTATTGGATCATCCAGATCCGCAAGAACCTCTCCAAAAGCTTGTCCAAAAATCGATTTCCTACAAACAAGATGCAGCATTCACGGGTTCTGCTCTTGTCATGTCTCGTATCGGCGGTTAATCTGCGATATCTTCCAGTGGGGTAACACTTGCATTTTATGTAGGTTTCCTGTAAAAGTTTTGTAATACTTAGAGCAAGTATAGTTGCAATTCGCTAAGTTTTGATCCACATATCATCTGAGACTTTCCCTATGCGTACATTTTTTCTGCAAACCACTGTGGTCATTCTGGCCATTAATGTGGTTTCGTTTTTTTATCTTCCTGAAGTTCTCTGGTCGATGGTTATTTTCGGGCCGCTAATTTTGCTCGGTCTGCGTGACATAACTCAAAAATCTCACTCTATCTTGCGAAATTTTCCTGTGTTGGGACACATGCGTTTTTTGCTTGAGGAGATTCGTCCGGAAATGTACCAGTATTTTGTAGAATCAGATACGAGCGGGCGTCCTTTTAGTCGAGAACAGCGAAGCGTCGTTTACGCCCGAGCAAAAAACACGCGTGATACGATTCCTTTTGGTACAGTCGAAGATGTTTATGAAACCGGCTACGAATGGGTCAACCACTCACTCAGTCCAAAAAAAATGGAGCATGCGGACGTGCGAGTCATGATTGGAGGCCCCGACTGCAAGCAGCCATATTCGGCCAGCCTCCTCAATATATCAGCAATGAGCTTTGGCGCGCTGAGTAAAAACGCAGTGATTGCGCTCAATCAAGGAGCTAAGATCGGCGGTTTTGCACACAACACTGGAGAAGGAGGAGTCAGCCCATATCATCTCCAGGGAGGTGATTTGATCTGGCAAGTGGGAACCGGTTATTTTGGCTGTCGTGACAAAGAGGGAAAATTTTGTCCGGATACTTTTACCGATAATGCGCTGAGAGAACAAGTTAAAATGGTTGAAATTAAGTTGTCGCAAGGTGCAAAACCAGGACATGGAGGAATTCTTCCTGCCGCAAAACTGACTGCGGAAATTGCTAAAATTCGGGATGTGCCGATGGGGAAGGATGTGGATTCTCCTCCCGGACACACTGTCTTCACAAATCCTCTTGAATTTATAGATTTCGTTACCCAACTCCGGGAATTATCCGGAGGCAAACCAATCGGTTTTAAGTTGTGTGTGGGAAAACGCAGGGAGTTTATCGCCATATGCAAAGCCATGCACGAAACAGGAATTGCCCCGGACTTTATCTCAGTTGATGGTGGTGAAGGCGGGACTGGTGCGGCTCCGATGGAATTTTCTAATCATATCGGAACTCCGCTTGTTGAGGGCTTGATTTTTGTGCATAACGTTTTGGTTGGCTTTGATTTACGTAAAAAGGTTAAAATTATCAGCAGTGGAAAAATGACCTCCGGATTTGGACTGGTCAAGCGACTTGCTTTAGGTGCAGATATTTGTAACTCAGCCAGAGCAATGATGATGGCGCTGGGCTGTATTCAGGCCCGTAAGTGTAACTCAAACCTTTGTCCGGTTGGTGTGACAACACAAAATCCCAGCTTGTTTGGTGCACTTGTTCCGGAAGAAAAAAGTCAACGCGTCAATAATTATCATCGCAATACTGTGGATAGTGCCTGTCAAATCATGGGCGCAATGGGTCTGGAAAAAGCAGAAGAATTAAGACCATGGCACTTGATGCGCAGAATCGAGGCCTATGAAATCAGGAATTTTTCTGAAATCTACGAATACATCGAGACTGGCTCACTGCTCCAGGACACCAAGCCTGAAAGCTATGCACGTGCCTGTGATGCAGCACGTTCTGATAGTTTTACTGCAACAAATTAAGGAATGTGCACCCGCTGAAAACTGTGAAATGCATTCCTGGAATAGATAACTGATAACTAAAAAAAATATGAAAGCATCTGATTTATTTGTAAAAGCGCTTGAAGAAGAGGGGGTGGAATATATTTTCGGCATTCCAGGTGAAGAGAATCTGGATTTGCTTAATTCACTCAAAGACTCGTCAATCAAGCTGATCCTGACTCGACACGAACAAGCAGCCGGTTTCATGGCAGCCACTTACGGAAGGCTCACCGGCAAGTCAGGAGTCGCCCTGTCCACTCTTGGACCAGGAGCCACGAATCTTGTGACTGCAGCAGCATATTCTCAGCTTGCAGCTATGCCGATGGTGATGATTACAGGACAAAAACCTGTGTCAAACACAGCAAGCAGGGTAAGTTCCAGATTCTTGATGTAGTCGATATGATGCGCCCATTGACTAAATATACACATTCGATTGTGAGCGGAAACAACATTCCTTCAAGTATCCGGGAAGCTTTCAGGATTTCCCAGGAAGAACGTCCTGGAGCAGCACATTTAGAGTTGCCGGAAGATGTTGCTGGAGAGGAAGCTGAATCCCAGCCACTGCCGTGCAGCCGTGCTCGTCGCCCAGTAGCAGAAGGGAAAGCTATCAAGCAGGCAGTGGAAATGATTGAAAAAGCAAAAAATCCGCTGCTTTTGATTGGAGCTGGGTCCAACCGGAAAATGCCGGCAAGAATGTTACGGGCTTTTGTGGATAAAACCCAAATGCCTTTTATCAGTACACAGATGGGAAAGGGTGTATTAGACGAACGTGATCCCTTGTTTTTGGGAAACGCAGCACTGTCCGCTAATGACTTTTTGCACCGTGCCATAGCGAAAGCGGATTTGATTATAAACGTGGGACACGACGATATTGAAAAACCTCCTTTTTTCATGGAACAGGATTCATTTCAGGTTATTCACATTAATTTTTTAACAGCAGAAGTAGATCCGGTTTATTTCCCTCAGCTGGAAGTTATAGGTGATATTGCAAACAGCATCTGGCAAATCAATGAGCGAATCATGCCGCAGGGTTCTTGGGATTTTTCTTATTCATTAAAGGTCAAAAAAGCTGTGGATGCACACCTCCTTGAAGGTGCAGATGATCCGCGTTTCCCAATGCTGCCTCAACGTTTCGTTGCAGATGTACGTGAAGCGATGCCCTCCAACGGAATCATTGCACTGGACAATGGTGTTTACAAAATTTGGTTTGCTCGTAATTACAAAGCTCATGAAGCAAACACCGTTTTGCTCGACAACGCATTGGCCACNATGGGNGCCGGATTACCCTCTGCAATGGGTGCGCACATGGTTTTTCCAAAACGCAAAGTGATGGCGATTTGCGGAGACGGTGGTTTCATGATGAATGCCCAGGAACTGGAAACGGCGGTGCGTCTCAAAATGAATTTGATTTGCCTGATTTTACGGGATAACTCTTATGGAATGATTCGCTGGAAGCAGGCAAATTTGGGATTTGAAGATTTTGGTCTGGAATACGGCAATCCGGATTTTGTCAAGTTTGCAGAATGTCATGGCGCAAACGGATATCGAGTGGAAAAAACAGAAGATTTTGTTCAACTTTTGAAAAAATGCAATGATACTCCGGGGGTTCATATTGTTGAGTTGCCGGTTGATTATTCGGAAAATGATCGTATTTTGAATCACGAAATAAAAGAACGAAGTAAAAGAATTTAATAATTGACTCTGTTATAGTTAATTGTTGGTGAATCGATCAAGCCTGAATTTCCACATAAATTTAGTCAGGCACTGAGGCTACGAGGCTCTATTCCATTATTTTCCCCAATTTTTAGCAGTTCAAGATCTTTGTACCTTGGTACAGGAAACTTCAAAAGAAATAACTGTTTTGCAGGGCTGCATTCTTGCCGTAATATCGCAAACAAATTTTAAGTTAAAATTCATTCAATGGAAAAGTACGATCTGTGTATAATTGGCGGTGGACCATCCGGCTATGCAGCCGCCATGCGTGCGGTTGATTTTAATAAAAGCGTTTTGCTTGTTGAACGGGATCGTCTGGGTGGTGCCGGAATATACGACGGTGCACTTTCCTCTAAAACATTTTGGGAAATTTCCAAAGAATTTGCTTCATTCAGTAAAAAGATGCTTCACTATGGTTTGGCCGAACCGGATGTGCATTTTCATAATGTGCTGCAGGAAGTGAATGACGCGGTTTTTGAGCGTTCAGATCAACTTGAAGAACACCTGCGGCTGGTCATTCAGCTGCGTCCGGAAGCCTTTCGCTACATCAAAGGAAGTGCTCATTTAATCAGCTCAAGTGAAATTGAGCTGGAAACCGACTCCGGTACAGAAAAGGTAAATGCGGAAAATATCATAATTGCTACCGGAAGTCGTCCCCGTAAAATCCCCTCAATTACAATTGACGAGGATATCATCATGACCAGCGATGGCATCAGTTCGCTGGAAGAGTTTCCCGAGAGTCTCGTAATTCTCGGAGCAGGAGTAATCGGCTGTGAGTTTGCCACTATCTTTTCCAATTTCGGAAAAACAAAAGTTCATATTATTTCCAAAGAAGATCGGATTTTACCTTTTGAAGATCCGGACCTGGCCAAAGTGATTGAAGCAAATTTAGAGGCCAATGGAGTGCTCATTCATCATGAATCAAAACTTGATAAAATGGAAATTACGAATGGAGGGGTTGAATATGTTCTTGAGCATCCGAATGGAGAGAAAGAGGTTTTTCATGCAGAAAAAGCTTTGGTTTCGGTAGGACGTGTACCGAATATTGAAAATACCGGTTTGCACGAAATAGGAATGGAACTGAGTGAATCAGGACACATTATTGATAATGACACACAAACCAGTATTTCCAACATTTATGCAGCAGGAGATATTACTGCAGACATTGCACTGGTTAATGTGGGTGAATTGGAAGGACGTCATGCTGTTGAAAAAATTTACGGCAAACCAAAAAGATCAGTGATCTACGAAAATATTTCAACAATCATGTTCCTCAATCCTGAGGTTGCAGGAGTGGGTATGAATGAACAGCAGGCTCAAAAAGCTGAACTGGATTATCGTGTTGCCAGCTATGATTTTCGCTGTATTCCAAGAGCTATTGCCATGCGCAACACTCAGGGTTTTTTTAAAATCCTTGTAACAGATGACGATCAAATGAAAGTCCTCGGTTTACGTGCAGTTGGTGAACATGCATCCAGTGCAATTCAGGCTGTTGCTTTACTTATTGCCACAAATAAGGGTATTGAAGAATTATCAGAATTGATCCACCCTCACCCGTCTATTATTGAAGGCATTCAGGAATGTATTCGAATGCTCCTAGGAAAATCGATCTACAAACCCTTTATATTTCAGGAATATCTCCAGCATAAACGTTTCAGAGACGGTCAATACATCGACTGAAAAATGTCTGAATCATGCCGGGTTAGTTTCAAAAAATACATTAAATAATGCTAAGTACAAAAATTATTTGCACCATTGGTCCTGCCAGTAACTCTCCTAAAAAGCTGGCGGAGTTGGCTGAGGCAGGAATGAATATCGCGCGTTTGAATTTCTCACATGGAACGCATCATTCTCATAAAAAAATAATTGAGCAAATTCGAAAATTGAATAAGGACAGGCAATACCCAATTGCAATTATGCTTGATACCCAGGGTCCTGAAATCAGGACTGGTGATAAGGTAATAACGCTTATTTCCGGAAAACGTGTGTGTGTCACTATTCCTCCAAATGAAGAGTCAGAGGGTACACTTTTTGTCAACTATGTTGATTTAAAAGATGATCTGAAAGAGGGAAGTTGTATTTCCCTTGACGGAGGTTTGATAAGTTTAAAAGTTTGTGGTAAAAACAAAAAAGGGCTTGACTGCGAAGTGATTGACGGCGGTGTCGTTAAGGCCCATAGACATGTGAATTTGCCGGGAGCAATCGTTAAACTGCCTGGAATCACAGAAACAGATAAACGGGATATCTTTTTTGGAATTGAACAAAAAGTGGACGTCATTGCTCTGTCTTTCGTGCGCAGTTCGGAAACGATCCGGGAGGTGAGGGCTTCACTTGGAGTGCATGCTCAGCAAATTAAGCTTATTGCAAAAATTGAAAACCAGGAGGGTGTTGAGCGCCTCGAAGAAATTGTCCAGGAAGCTGATGGAGTCATGGTTGCCCGTGGTGATTTAGGAATTGAAGTTGAGCTGGAAGAGGTCCCGCAAATTCAAAGACGGATTGCTTATTTGTGTGCTAAATATGGAAAGCGTTTAATAGTGGCAACTCAAATGCTGGAATCAATGATTGAAAATCCAGTACCGACACGAGCGGAAGTTACTGATGTCGCTAATGCTGTTTTTGAACAGACAGATGCAATTATGCTTTCCGGAGAAACTTCTGTCGGTAAATATCCTGTCCGTTCGGTAGAAACTCTGGTACGGATTGCAAGGCGTACAGAAAATTATCCCGGTGTGAATTATACTGAAAAATTGATAAAAAAGTCTAAAGGTCAGCACCTTGCTGAAGCTGCAATCCAAATTGCCGCAAAATTAAAAATACGCGCAATTGTTGTTATCACCCGCAACGGACGAGGTGCAGAATATCTCTCAAATCTGCGTCCACGCGAGATTGGGCTTTACTCATTCACTAATAATTCTAAAGTATTTTCTTCAATGACGCTCTACAGGAGTGTCTATCCTTTCCTGATGGAATTCCGGA
>JGI12001J15744_1000109_pt1 | contig 13112 bp, 10 predicted proteins | sample DeeseametaMP2634_FD_15744 | JGI IMG/M metagenome (IMG submission 15744) | reverse complement strand
GGAAAACCTACCTCACCTACGTCACGTCGCAACTGGGCGGTTTCGACTATGAGACTTTGGCGGAGAAGTGGATCCGCGACGGACGCCGCCTGGCCCAGGTGGGGCGCTGCACCGGTCCAGTTGAGTGGCGTGGGCCCATCGTCGTCGACGATCTACGCTTTCTTCTGACGAATACTACCTCGCCGGTAAAGGTTACTCTGCCCGGTCCCATGACGGTGACCGACTCCACGTACGACGCCTACTACGGCGACGAGCGGACATTTGCCCTGGAGGTGGCCGCCGCCATCAACCGTGAAGCCAAGGCCCTCGACGCTCTGGGGCCGGCGGTGATCCAGTTCGACGAACCGGTGTTCAGCCGTTACCCGGACAAGGTCGCCGAATGGGGCATCGAGGCCCTGGACCGTGCGGCGGATGGACTGCACGCCCAGACGGCGGTCCACGTCTGCTACAGCTACACGATGCCCGGCGTGGAACGCCCGATCAGACCCAGCTATCCTCAGATTTTGGCTGAACTGGAACGGTCCCAGATAGACCAATTGGCCTTGGAATTCCATGCGCCGCAACTGGACCCAAAACTCTTGGAATTCTGTCCTTCCAAGACGGTCCTTTTCGGATGCATCGACAACGCGGACCCGGTGGTTGAAAACGCGGAAGTGATAGCCCAGCGGCTATTGGCGGCTGCCGAGTATCATGACCCGGAGAAGCTGCAAGCGGCGCCCGATTGCGGGCTGGTGCTGCTGAGCCAAGCGACTGCACGGGCAAAGCTTTCGGCCCTATTCCGAGGCGCCCAGATCGCCCGAGACCAGCTGTCCGACCCCAGAGGAAGAGCCCATGGCCATCACCACGATTGATCCCTGCGATAAAGCCGGCATGGCTTTAACTTAGATGGCTGAACCTTTCATCACGACCGTCATCGGCAGCATGCCGAAGCCGCCCTGGCTCTATCAGAAGCCGCCGGCGGACGCCATGAAAACCGGCCTCCAAGGCGGCGACGCAGACTGGCTGCTTTCCGGTGAGGCCTTGACCGAAGCCCAGAACGATGCCGTTCGCCTGGCCGTTTTCGACCAAGAGGCGGCTGGTGTACTCATCATCAGCGACGGTGAACAACGACGGGTATCCTTCATCACCGGCATCACCTCCCAGATGGACGGGTTCGACTACGAAACTCTGGGGAAAAATGGATCCGAGACGGACGGCGGCTGGCTGAAGTGGGTCGCTGCACCGGACCGGTCGAATGGCGCGGTCCAATCTTGACGCCGGACTTGGAGTTTCTGCTCACTCAAACAATCTCTCCAGTTAAGGTCACTCTGCCCGGGCCGATGACCGTGGTCGATTCGACATTCGACGCCTATTACGGAGACGAGCGGGCCTTTGGGATGGCAGTAGCAGACGCCATCAACAAAGAAGCCAGAGCGCTGGATGCTTTGGGTCCCGCCGTGATTCAGTTCGACGAGCCGGTGTTCAGCCGTTACCCTGAGAAAGTGGCCGAATGGGGCATCGAGGCCCTGGACCGGTGCGCGGAAGGCCTTAACGCTGAGACCGCAGTCCACGTATGCTACGGTTATCCCACCGGCGACGCGCGTCCGATAAAGCCGAGCTACCCGGAGATTCTTGTCCTGCTGGAGGGGTCTCAGATCGACCAACTGGCACTGGAGTTCCAAGCGCCGCAACTTGACCCAGCGCTGTTGGAACTCTGTCCGTCCAAGACCATCCTGTTCGGCTGCGTGGACAACGGCGACCCCAAGGTAGAAGACGCAGAACAGATCGCCCGGCGGCTGCTGGCGGCCGCTGAGCACCATGACACTGAGAAGATTCAGGCTGCTCCCGACTGCGGACTAACACCGTTGAGCCAATCGATCGCCCGGGCCAAGCTGTCAGCCCTATCCCGCGGAGCCCAGATCGCCAGAGACCGCTAGCCGACCCGAGAGGTAAAGCCCATGGCCACCACTGACACAAAATCAGACACGGAATTCCAACATGTCGCCCTCGAGCGCCACGACCACGTGGCGGTAATCACACTTCAGCGTCCCGACCGATTGAACGCCCTGAACCGGCAGATGGGGCTGGAGCTGCACGAGGCTCTCGACCAACTGGCCGGAGAGTTTCCCGAGATTCGGGTGGTTGTAATAACCGGTGCGGGCCGGGGTTTCTGCTCCGGGGCCGACGTTGGCGATATGCCGGCGCGCATGGCCAAGGGAGGCGACCGGAACCCAAAAACTAGTGACGACGGCCCTTCAATCACCATGAAATTGGCGCCCCATCTACGGGAGATCCCCCAGCCGGTGATCGCAGCGGTGAACGGCGTGGCTGCCGGGGCTGGGCTGGGCATCGCTCTGTCTTGTGACATCAGGATAGCCTCGGACGCCGCCCGGTTCACCTCGGTCTTCGTCAAGCGGTCTCTGGTGCCGGACGCCGGGGTTTCCGAGATACTTTCCGCAGTGGCAGGGCCTGGCATCGCCGCCGAGATGGCCTACACCGGCCGGGTCTACGACGCCCAGTGGGCACTGGCCAAGGGCTTGGTCAATGAGGTCGTTCCTGCCGACGATTTGATGGCCCAGGCCGAAGCCTTGGCCCAAGAGATAGCCGCCAATCCGCCGCTGGCGGTGAAAGCGACCAAGGCGCTTTTCAACAGCCATTACCCTGACTTGAACCGGGTTATCGAGGTCGAGCACCGGGCCAACGACCCGCTACACGGTACCTCTGATCAGACGGAAGCCGTTCAGGCGTTCCTGGAAAAACGGGCGCCCAATTTCACTGGGAGTTAAGCAGTCCCATCCAAACGCGCGGCGGCCGCGTATCCTCTATATGACCTGCTTACCGTTGGATAGCGCGTATGCTATCCTGGCGAAACACCCCTGGTGTCAAACTGACCTAGATATTAGAGAGGGACCAAGTTGAACTGCCCACGCTGTGACGTTGCTCTAGACGAGAAAAAGCTCAAGGGTATCGAAATAGACCACTGCCCTCAGTGCAAGGGACTATGGCTGGACTTTCACGAGTTGGACCAACTTGAAGACCACTCCATGGACGATGACGACAGCAAAGGGATGATCGAGTACTCCCGGCGGGAAAGCGATATCTCATGCCCGCATTGCCAAGAGGTCATGGAGACGTTCAACTACCGGGCCCACGACCTGCCCATCGACCACTGCAAGAACCAGTGCGGCTACTGGCTGGACGAAGGCGAAGAGAAGAAAGTCCTAGACATCATGAAGCAGCGGGTCCAAGACCTGAAGCGCTCCAGTTCCGCTCAGGACTCATGGGCCAAGTTCATGGAACGCGGCGGCACCCGTTCCTTCCTCACCAAGGTCAAGGACCTGTTCAAAGGGTAGAAGTGGGCCGGTAGGCGCCTCATCGCCGCTGATTCTCGCTGCTTGACGCCATCGCCGCCCCGTGGTGTTAATCTGCGGCCGCAATTCCCCACTGTCATTCTGAGGCGTTAGCCGAAGAATCTCTTTTCCGTCCTGAACCGCCTTGCACCAAAGCACCGAGACCCTTCGCGCGCTTAAGGCACCATCAGGGTGACAATGTAGGTGGCTTACGGTTGGAAAGATCGGGCAAACCTGGAGCATTCCAGGCATCAACCCCGCTCCAACTCCTCCATGAACAGCTCCAACGAGGCATCCGCGCGGGAGTAGTCGTAGGTGGCATAGCGGCGTTGGCGGAGTTGGACCACATCGCCATTGAAGTAACGCTCGTATAGGGTCTGGCGGGAACCGAACTGGGTGCCGATCAGGTCCCAGGCCAGCCGGAACAACCGCACTTTTTTCTTGGCGTCGATCGACGCTCCCTGGTAGAACTTGCCGATCTCTCCGGCCAACGGCCCCGCCAGGTCTTCCTCGGTGGGGGTCAGCATCAGCCCTCCGGCGGCCAGTTGCTGCACAATCGCCGCGACCCTCTCATAGGCGTCGGGATACCAGTTGCGCATGGCGATCCAAGGCTCAGCAGCCGGCCAGATTCCCTCGCCCTCATACGGCGCGGCGTCGGCCTCGGCGGCGCGCATATAGGCCCGCACTGTCTCCAGAGTGTCGATAACTTCGGCGTTCTTCTCCTGTACATGGGCGAACCCGCCGATACCGATGCCCTCGGTGATCCCGTGCACGATGCCCAGGATGAATTCCAGCTTGGCGATGCTCTTGACCGCCACCTGCTGCATGTACTGACGCCACAGCGTTGCCTTCTGGACGGTCATGTTGGCCAGCTCGACGTCGTCGTAGATGAACACCCGCTCCCATGGGATGAGCACATCGTCGAAGATCGCCAAGGCGTCCATCTCGTCGTACTGCCCGGACAGCGGATATTCTGCCAGCGGGCGGCCCAAGTCGTGGCTGGGACGGCAGATGAACTTGAGGCCGGGAGTTGCCACCGGTATGGCGAACCCGATGCAGTATTTTCGGTCCTCTTCGTTGTCGGGGCGCAGGGGCCGGTAGACCGGGGCGAAGATCTCGTCGGAGAATGGGGCCAGGGTAGCCAGAAGCTTGGCGCCCCGTACGATCACGCCCTCGCTGGTGCGGTCGACCACGCCCACCGCCGTGTACGGGTCCGGCAATTCGGCCAGGGAGAGGGAACGGTTGACCTGGGGGTGGCCGAAGGCATGAGTCAGGCACAAGTCCCGCTCTCGGACGTACTCGTGGTAGTTGCGCAGGTTCGCTTCGTGCCGCTTGTCGTTCAGGCCAAAGAGATGGGCCAGTTGGCGGGAGGCGGTGACTTGGATGTTCACATAGTCGGGCGTGCGCCCCAGCATGCCGTGACAAGACTGGGCGACGATCTCCATGGCGCCACGGCGGCGCAGCAGGTCATCTTGCGTCTCGGGCACCAGATACGACAAGGCCACGGGCTCACCGCTGGTGGGCGACTTGAACGTCATCTTGTCGTGATGTTCAGGGGAGTGCTGGAGGTCGTATATGCCGGCCAGGGTTTTGGCCATCCGGGCGGTCTTGGGGTGGGTAGTGACGTCCGCCACCCGTTCGCCTTCCAGCCAGACCTCCCGGCCGTCTCTAAGACCCTCCAAGAACTGTTCGCCGGTCCGTACCGCCATCTAAAACCTCTGGTCGCGAGTCATCTGATCAATGGGTTACTACGGCAGACCATGCCTGTCACCCTGATAGAGCCGTAAGCGCGCGAACGGTCTTGTTGCCCTCGTCCAGTATCGTTACAGATTGCAACGAGATTCCTCGGCTGACGCCTCGGAATGACAGTGTCGGGGATGCAGCGGGGAGCTATTTGTAGGGAACGTCCCAACGGTCGATGCCGCAGACCTCTTCCAATGGCTTTCGCGTAACCGAGCCGAACTCGCCCCGCGGGTAGCCCAGCGGCATGCAGTAGACAATCTCGGCGGTGTCGGGGATGCTGAGCAGTTTCTTGACGCGGTCATCAACCACGGCGTGCAGAGTGGCGATGGTGCCGCCGATACCGTAGGCCCTGGCCGCCAATAGCAGGTTTTGGGCCGAGGGGATTATTCCGCCCGAGCCGCCCTTATTGAGGGCGCAGATCAGTACCATCACCGGTGCGTCGCCAAACTCATTGGCCAGCCGCATGGCCGAGCGTGTCGAGTTCTTGCCAGGCGGAATGTCTTCCGGCCCCATGATTCCTTGGTCTTTGCGCTTGGACCACCAGGCTTCGTGATAGAGCTCGCCCAACTGCTTCCGGGTGTCGGCGTCTTTCACCACGATGAAATGCCACTGCTGGGTATTGCCGCCGTTGGGGGCGCGGATAGCCGCCTCCATGATGTCCCGCATCACGTCGTCGGGGATCGGGTCCGGCTTCAGGCGTCGGATGGCCCTTTGGGTGAACATCGCTTCGCCAAGGGTCATGGTCAATCGGTCTGCAGTGGTCATGGTTAGCTCTCCAATCTATTCGTCTATATGTTACGCGGAGCTGGCAGTCTTTTTTCGGCGGTCGGCCCTTGGCTCGGCCAACAGGCGGCCATAGCCCAGCAACGGCTCAGTCTCTCCCGCCTGGCTGAGGGCGCTCCATAGGGTGGCCGTATGCGAGGTGACCACCGGCTTGCCGATNTCATCTTCCAGGGCTTGGGCGGCGGCCATGCCGTCGTGGTTCATGCAGCTTATGAACAGGCCGTCAGCTTCCTCGGCGTAGTCCTTCCAGGCGTTCATCGCGAAATCGAATATCTCCTGGGGCGGGACCGCTGCGAAACCTTCCGCCGTTTCCAAGCCCATGCCCTTCATGATCAGCGGCTCGATGCCGGCTTCCTGAAGGTAAGCCCGTTCGGCTACGTGATGGCTGTCGGGGTAAGGGGTGGTCACCACGATCTTCTTCAGTCCCAGGTGTTGCAACGCCTCAGCGACGGCCAGCATGGTGGAGGTTATCGGTGTGCCGAACTGGTCTTCCAACTCTTGGCAGAACTGCCGGTCCGCTTCCATCCCCCGCAGCGCCCCGCTGACGGTGCAGCAATAGGCCACGGAATCGACTTTGGCGCTGGCCAGCTCGCCAACAGCGCGGCCGGCGTTGCTCTCCATCTCGATCAGGGCGTCTATGCTCTCGCCCTCCGCCAGCATCATTCGGCTGGTCAGGAACGCCACCCCTGGAGGAGCGGCCTTGGGATAGCGCAGTTCGGAGACCGACGATGCACTCACCACCACCAAGCCGATCTTGGTCCGCACGTCTAGCTGGTCCATCTGTTATCTCCCAAGGGAAAGCTCTTCTAGTTCTTCCGGAGGATCACCGAAACTCGCGTGGGCGTTTCGGTTGCCAATTTTAGCACACCGTTAGGCGGGAAGAGTTGCTATAATGTGCCCCATCTTCCCTTCGAACAGAGTTAAACAGGAGGCGCTGTGCCCGATATTCCCTTGGATGCAAGACAAGCCTTTCAACGTTTGGGGGTAAGCCCCGTTATCAACGCCGCGGGGTCCGTCACCAAGTACGGCGGCACCCGGACTCGGCCCGAAGTACTTGAAGTGATGGCTGGAGCGGCCCGCATCATGGTCAACGTGGACGACCTGAACCGCAAGGCCGGAGAGGAGATTGCCCGGCTGACTGGGGCGGAAGCAGGCTTCGTGTGCAGCGGTGCGGCCGGGGGCCTGGTGCTTCAAGCCGCCGCGTGTATCGCCGGCAAGGACCCCGTGAAGATGCGGCAGCTGCCCGACACCACGGGCATGAAAGACGAAATCATAATCCAGAACATGCACCGCTTCCCCTACGAGCAGGCCTACCGCGCCGGCGGCGCCAAGCTGGTGGAGATCGGCGATTCCAGATACTCACACCCCTGGGAACTGGAGGGAGCTATAGGCGAGAAAACCGCCGCGGTGGCCTTCCTCTGCGCGCCAATGACCAACCGCAGGGCCATTCCGTTGGCCCAGGTCTGCGAGATCGCCCACAGCAAGGGCGTGCCCGTAGTGGTCGACGCTGCGTCCATGCTGCCCCCTCGGGCCAACTTGAAGAGATTCCTGGCCGACGGCGCCGATATGATCGCATTCAGCGGCGGGAAGGGCATCCGCGGCCCCCAGGGTACCGGCATCCTCTGTGGACGGGCCGACTTGATCGAGGCCGCCGCCGCCCACGCCAATCCAGCCCAGTTCCTGGGACGGCCCATGAAAGTGGCCAAGGAAGAGATCATGGGGCTGGTGACCGCCCTGAACATGTTCTTGGAGGAAGACGAAGAAGCGGAGATGCGGGCCTACCGGGTGCTGGCCGAGCAGGTGGTGGACGCTCTCAGCGAGGTGCCTGGCCTGAAGATTACCTTGGAGCATGACGACCACGATTACCTGATCCCCCACGCGATCATGCATTTCGGTCCCGACTGGAACGGCCCCAGCAGGAATGAGATCCTCAAAAGGATGGAAGAAAGCGAGACCCCCATCTACCTGCACTTCCTAGGCCAGCCCGACGAATTGGGGGTAGACCCGCTGAACCTGACCGAAGAAGAGAATTCCATCGTTATAAGGCGTCTAAGAGAAGAATTAACCCGGTAAAGAAAAACAGCATCTATTGATCTAAGGAGAATCAGATGGCCATCAAGATCGATTTAAGAGTTCCCCCCTGCAAGCCCGTCCCGGAGATCACCGCCTTCGTTCAGGAATGCGAGGACGCCGGCTTCGACGGCGTAGGCATGCTGGACTCGCAGATGCTCGAACGGGATGTCTTTGTCTGCATGGCCCATGCGCTGCTGAACACCAAGACCATAAACGTCGCCTCTGCCGTCACCAACCCCGTCACCCGGCACCCTTCGGTGCTGGCATCGGCGGCGCAGACGGTCTCGGAGGTTGCGCCGGGACGTGCTCAGATCTGGATCGGGCGGGGCTACAGTTCCGCCAACGTGGTCGGCATCCCGCCGGCCACCGTGCGCCAGATGCGGGACGCGGTGGTCATGATGAAGTCGCTGATGGCCGGTGGCGAATACGACTTCGGCGAGACATCCAGCCGCATGAAACACGGAGGGGGAACTGCCACCCCGGTCTACATCGCGGCCACGGGCCCTCGTGTTATGAAAGTGGCCGGTGAGGTCGCTGACGGCGCGGTCTTGATGACCGGCATCCACCCCAACGCTGTGGCCGAAGCCCGGGAGTTGATCGCCGACGGGGCTAAGGCAGCCGGGCGCAACCCCGACGATATCGAGACGATCTTCACCTGCACAACCATCATCAGAGACGACATCAAAGAGGCCCGGGAGATCGCCCGGCCCCTGGCGGTGCAGCGTCTGATGGAGAAAACCTACGTTCGCTGGCTAAAGGCTGCCGGCATGGATTTCTCAGAATTTGAACTACCCCGGGGCCTATGGGAACTCTACCCAGACGTTCCCCACGCCGAGGACTGGGAGAAGGCCAAGGAACTGTGCGCGTTCCTGCCCGACGACGCCCTGGCCCAGTTGTGCGACACCATGGGCCTCATCGGATCCCCGGAGTACTGCGCCGAGCGCATCAAGCAGGCGGAAGCGGCGGGCCTGGAGCACCTATACCTGATGACCGACCAGACCTACGATTTTGCGACCGGGGAATTGGCGGCCTTCCGAGACAAGATATTCCCGGCGCTGGGCAGGTCTAAACAGCCGGCGTAGGAACGGATGCACACGAAGGATAATTGAGTGGATTTCGGCCTTCCCCGGAAGGACAAAAAGACGTGCTAACCTCCAACCGTTATTCCTGCGGAAGCAGGAACCCACTCCGCGATGACGTTCTCTTGCGAAGATCGTTCGAACGGCTAAACCCGGTAAACCAGTGGATTCCGGCTTTCGCCGCAAAAACGTGCTAACCCCCACCGTCATTCCTGCGGAAGCAAGAACCCACTCCGCGATGACGTTCTCTTACGAAGATCGTTCGAACGGCTAAACCCGGTAAACCAATGGATTCCGGCTTTCGCCGGAAAGACGTGCTGACCCCCACCATCATTCCTGCGAACCCAGTACGGTCTTAGGGATTGATAGTTGGCTACTTCAAACATTCTGGATTCTGGCCTTCGCCAGAATGACGAGTGATGGCGTAGGTGCGGATTTTCAACCCGACCTTTTTATCGTGAATGCTGTTCGGTACGCGCAGTCATTACGTCGCAGATTCCGTCATTCCAGCGAAGGCTGGAATCCAGGAGCCGCTTTCGGGACGACGGTTGGAAGGTCCAGCCTTCAGCGCACCCCGCCGCCCCGTTCCTGCTCGATCAGCATCCGGCGCAGTATCTTGCCAGAGGCATTTTGGGGGATGGAGTCTACGAATTGGACTTGGCGTATCTACTTGAAGGAGGCTACCTGACCGGCGATGAATCCCATAATCTCTTCGGAGTTCGGCGAAGAACTGAGGGCCATGAAGTACCTCGGTAGCCGTTGGATTTGCGTTAATTTCTGGCCCGGATTCTACCGCGCTTGGAATCAAGGGCCGGTTAAATACCGGGTAAGATTGCGAGACCGCTGAATGTGACGGAAGAATCCCTAATCGACGAAGGGCATCAAAATCACCGTGGGGATTGACAGATGCCAGACCTGAGCGCGTTCAGACTATTGACCGGAGTTGTCGCCTTGATTGCCGTCGCCTGCGGAGCGTCCTCGACTGCTCCCGCCGAGGCTCCAGAGTCCGTTGCGCAACCATCTGCGCGACCTGAATCCACCCCCACCTAGGTCCCGCCGACCCGGCAGCGGCTGGCGCCGGACCCACTCTTTGATCCGACACCAACCCCGAGGCTGGCCGTGGTGCTGAGAGACATCCAAGGCCTCTCCATGGAGGAATCCGCCGAGGCGTTGGATATTTCGATCGCCTCTCTGAAATCCCGTCTCCACCGCGCCAGGATCCTCCTCCGAAAGCCCTGGAATCGTATTCGGCGTTATCGTTGTTGCCCGATCCGGAGACCTTGGCCGATTCTTAGTAAAACCCCATAGGGGAATGCGTCATGAAAACCGGCGGAATAATGTCGTTTTTCCCAAGTCCGATTACTAGTGACAACACGACCCCGGTTCGTTAACATAATTTGGGGATTTCACTTCCCTCCGCTCTTAGGGTGAATCGGCTTAGCAACCAGCGCCCCGGCTGTTTGAGCGCCATCACCACATCCCGTTGACGTTAGGGGGTCCCACCTTGGCTGACCAGGCCCTTGACCAACTCTGTATCAACACCATCAGATTCTTGGCCGTGGATACCGTCCAGAAGGCAAAATCGGGCCACCCCGGCACCCCCATGGGAGCGGCGCCCATGGCCTACGCCTTGTGGGACCGGTTCCTAAAACACAACCCAGCCGACCCAACCTGGCCCAACCGTGACCGCTTCGTCCTTTCCTGCGGTCACGCGTCCGCGCTGCTATATTCCCTGCTCCACCTGACCGGTTATAACCTGCCCATGGATGAGCTTAAGCAGTTCCGCCAGTGGGGCAGCAAGACGCCGGGCCACCCTGAACACGGTCTGACCCCAGGCGTTGAAGCCACCACCGGACCATTGGGCCAAGGCTTCGGCAATGCCGTCGGCATGGCCCTGGCCGAACGGTGGCTGGCCGGCCAGTACAACCGGCCCGGCCACGAGATAATCGACCACCATACCTACGCCCTCGTGTCCGACGGAGACCTTCAGGAAGGGATCGCATCGGAGGCGGCATCCATGGCCGGCACCCTGGGTCTTGGCAAGCTCATCATGCTCTACGACGATAACGATATCTCCATCGAAGGCGACACCGACATAACCTTCGGCGAGAACGTGGCCCAAAGGTTCCAGGCCTACGGATGGCATGTGATCGGTCCCATCGAAGGGATGGATGTCGAAGCGGTTTCGTCAGCGTTGACCGCCGCAAAAGCGGAGACCGGAAAGCCCAGTATTATCGTCTGCCGCACGGTGATCGGGTACGGTAGCCCCAATAAGGCCGGCAAAGGATCCGCCCACGGAGACCCCCTGGGCGAAGAGGAAGTGGTCCTAGCCAAAGAGAACCTAAAATGGGCTCCCTCAGATGCGTTTTCCATACCCGCCGAAGCCGGAGCACACCTGGGTTTGGCCTCTGGACGGGGCGATGTAAAACAAGCCGAATGGAACGCGGCGTTCAGCGAATACCGGGAAGCCTTCCCCGAAGACGCCCAGCAACTGGACGACGCCTTACGCGGGAAGTTGCCCGCTGGGTGGGAAGACGGACTTAACGGATTGTTCGACAAGCCCGACCCCATAGCCACACGCTCGGCATCGAACGTGGTGATGAACGCTATCTCAAAAAATGTCCCCGCGTTCATTGGCGGCTCCGCCGACCTGGCCCCGTCAACCAGGACGATCTTGGATGACCGTGGCCACATCGGAAACGGCGAATTTTCCGGGCACAATCTGCACTTCGGAGTGCGGGAGCACGCCATGGGCGCCGTGGCCAACGGCATCGCTCTGCATGGCGGCGCCATCCCTTACACGGCCACCTTCCTGGTTTTCTCCGACTACATGCGCCCGTCCATCAGGTTGGGAGCGATCATGGGGCAGCAGGTGATCTACGTCTTTACCCACGACTCGATCGGAGTAGGTGAAGACGGGCCCACCCATCAGCCCATCGAGCACCTGATGGCCCTCCGCGAGATACCTGGCTTGGTTGTCAGCCGCCCGGCCGACGCCACCGAAACGGTGGAAGTATGGCGCGGCGCCATGGCCCGCCAGGACGGTCCCACCGTGATGGCATTCACCCGTCAAAACCTGCCGGTCCTGGACCGCTCGGTACTGAGTCCGGCCTCAGGTGTTCTCAAGGGCGCTTACATCCTTTGGGAGAGCGGAGATTCTCCCCAGGTCGTGATAATGGCCACCGGCTCCGAGGTCCACATCGCCCTCGAGGCGGGACAGGCGCTGGACAGCGAAGGCATCGCGGCCAGGGTTGTATCCATGCCGTCCTGGGAGGTCTTCGACGAGCAGCCCAAAGAGTACCGCGACAGCGTGTTGCCGCCGTCCCTGCGGGCCCGGGTCTCCGTTGAGGCGGGCACCACTATGGGGTGGGAGCGGTACGTGGGCTTGGACGGGGCTTCCGTTGGGATGAGCGGCTACGGCGCCTCAGCGCCCGCGGCAGTGCTCTACGAAAATTTCGACATCACGGCCAAACGGGTCGCCGACGAAGCCCGGAAGTTGGTCAACGGGGCCGGCTAAACTCCGGCCCGAATACCTGCCGGCGCCTGACCAACCGACATTTGTCTGGAGGACCTGATGCGGAAGTTTGACCTTATCGTGATTGGCTCCGGCTCCGGCTTGGAGGTCTCCGCAGATCTATCCGACGCCGGTTGATCCGTGGCAATCATCGAGGAAGGCCCCTTCGGCGGCACCTGCTTGAACCGGGGCTGCATCCCCTCCAAGATGTTCATCCACTGCGCCGACGTCATGCAGACCATCGAGAACGCCGCCGCCTTCGGTATCCATGCCAAGGTCGAAAGCATCGATTGGCAGTTCATCGTCAAACGGGCCTTTGAAGAGGTTNACGCCGATGCCGCCATGNTCGAGCGCGGCAACCGGCAGAGCGAAAATATCGAGGTCTTCAAGGGCCGCGGACGGTTCACCGGCCCAAAAACTCTGGTGGTCGACATCCCTGGTTCCAGTGAAGAGGAACTGACCGCCGAGACCATCCTCATAGCCGCCGGCACCCGCCCCTGGGTTCCCGAGATTCCAGGCTTGGACCAAACGCCGTATATCACGTCCGACGAGGCGCTTCGCCTGCCGGAACAACCCAAGAAGCTGACCATC
>JGI12001J15744_1000093_pt1 | contig 14014 bp, 13 predicted proteins | sample DeeseametaMP2634_FD_15744 | JGI IMG/M metagenome (IMG submission 15744) | reverse complement strand
TTCCATCAGAGATGATTTTAGTTATAGCCTTTGATCTTTTCGATTTAGAGCCAAAAAGTTCTTTTGCCACACGTCCACGCCATCCTGCTTCATCAAGCTCAGGAAATGTATGTCTCNAAGGATTTTCTTTTTTAAAACCAAACCTTTCAGGCATAACTCTCCGAAACATGATGTAGTCAATCAAATCACCTCTTTCTTTAGAACCGAGTTGGTTATAGGATGAGTTTGCTACATAAAGATGAAATCCTTCATTACCTGAAAAAGATGTTCTGACATTCTTATCATCTATTTGTAAATCATTTGTTAAAATTTTAATCAAATTCAAAACTTCTTTTTTTACACCAGAAATACAATTATCGCAAGTCAATGATAAAAGATCCAGTTTGTTTGATTTGCATTTAGGGCACGTATCGTGTAGCAAAGATACCTCACCACAAGAAAGACACTTTACGCATGTNTGATCTTTCCTGCAAGATAGGTTTAGATCCTTTGCATCTATGTCAAAAATAAGATCCGCTTCCTTCCAGTCTTTTTCTGCCATTGGTAAATTTGGAAAAGTGTAATATGCATTTGANCAAAAAACATCAGAAGGTACATTTGTCATTAACATCAAATGTAAATCTTTGTCAGTTTTTAACGAAATATGTCTGACCATTCCAGAATTAAATTTTTTATAACCATACTCCCTTTCTAGTGATCTATCTGGAATGTGAATAAAATCGAAATGATCAAAATAATACTGCTTGAAAGTTTCTTCTAAAAACTTTAAATCATTTTCAAGCATTTACAATCTTTTCTTTCCAAACTGCATTGGATTTATAATATTATCACAATCTGGTGTAGCAAAGCACATGTCATGGCTTTCTATCTTATCACATGACGGACAAGAATATTTTGTGTTACTGCCTGTTTCACCTGAAATTTGTTTAATTTGGTACCGTGTAACTTTTTCATTCCAATCAGGAGCATTTTTGAATAATGGTGTAATCTCGTCTATAGTCTGTCCTCTTCCAAGAAGAAATGTTGCTAACATAAATCTGCCAAAATGAGGCAAATTTTCCCCATTGTTGAGTGCTTCTATTGCATGTTTAATGCACGGCGGATATTCTGTTGATACAATTGTATTAACTACAAATTTTTTGGCTAGTTCAGATAATTTGTTAACTTTATCCTCAAACCCTTTAGACATAGNTGGTGTGTTGGCAGCTCTAATCCTAGAACNNATATANCCNCCAAGTTCCTTTCGAATCAATCTTGCAGATTCATGTGNACTTAAAAAAACCATGCCGTTCTCAACATGTCTATTAACTAACTTCCATTCAAGCTCATGAAAATTTACAGCGTGCTGNAAGTAGTCAGAAATTGGAATAACAAAGTAGTCTCCAGCCTTTTTGATAGTTACAGAAAAAANATCTCGGAAAATTTTGATTGCAAATTCCTCGCTTGTTTTATTTGAATTACTAACTAGATCTCTTTCCAGAAATTTTTCAGCCCGACGAGCCTCAGCTAGAGAAAATCTGTTGATCAGTGTGTTAAGTCCACTTAGTTTTAGCAGTACAATTGCTATCAAAAATGAAAATACATTTAGTGGAAGTACGGTGTCTTTTTCGCTCGAATTATCTGCTTTAGGATTGTAAATTTTTCCCTCTGCTGCAGACTCAATCCGTTCATATGCTTTATCCACAATAATCTTAAGATCCGGATCAGTGGCAAATTGTTCTAATGTGAATCCTTTATCCTTTAGATACTGTCCTGCTTCAGCTAAAAAAGGATATTTTACAATCTCGTCTTGTCCTAAACTAACCATATACAGACTACCCAAACCTTTCTAAAAAATTTGATTTAAAAGCTTTCAAAACAAAAAAACAATACTGTTTAAATTATGCTATGAAGGTTTTCAGGCGTGCANATTGGGCTTCACGTTTCGATTTCAGGTTCTATTGCTAATGCAGTTACCAATGCCGTAGAACGTGAATGTTCTGCATTTCAAATCTTTACAGGAAATCCTAGGGGGTGGTATACCAAAAATCTTGCAAATGAAGATGTTTCAAATTACAAGAAAAATCTTAGCGAGTGTGATATTGATAGGTTTGCAACAGTAGCGCATATGCCGTATCTTCCAAATCTTTCTACTCCAGACATTCTCAGCTATGAAAAATCGATCAAGGCTATGATAAGGGAGGTTGAACGGTGTGCCAAAATAGGAATACCATATCTTGTAACACATCTGGGAAGCCACAAAGGATCTGGAGAAGAAAAGGGAATCCAGAAATTAACAAGCGCGCTAATGGAAGTTGCCAAAACAACAAAGGATGTCACCATCCTTCTTGAAAATACTGCTGGGCAAAAAAATTCAGTAGGCTCTGATTTTACGCAGCTAGCAGAGATCTTCTTCAGCTTAGAACCTGCAGATCGATTTGGAATCTGCATTGATACATGTCATGCATTTGCAGCAGGATATGATCTAAAAAATCAAAAAAATGTAAAAGACGCATTTGAAAAATTTGATAAAGAGATTGGATTGAAACATTTGAAAATTCTCCATTTGAACGATTCTAAGGGTGAGCTAGGATCTCATCTTGATAGACATGACCATATCGGTTTAGGTCAGATAGGAAACGCTGGATTAAGCAAAGTAATCAAATTAATGAATAAAAATAAAATTCCAATAATATTAGAGACCCCAATTGATGATAGGCGAGACGAGTTTGAAGATATTGGAACCGCTAAAGAACTTGCATAAAACTAATTTATTTCACCTAGGTGGCTTGCAATTATGAAATACGATGATGTTATGAAGCTTGCACTGGAACGAGGATTTTACTTTCCAAGTTGCGAGGTTTATTCTGATGCACAGGCAGGCTTTTGGGAATATGGACCAGCTGGTGTAGGTCTGAAGAACAAGTTCATAGAACTTTGGAGAAGGGAACTGATTAGACGTGACAAAATGATTGAGGTTGATGGTTCGCAAATAATGTCAAGTCTGTGTTTGAGGCATCTGGTCATTTAGCTAGTTTTGCTGACCCCATTGTAAGATGTACAAAATGCAAATCAACATACCGAGCAGACAAAATAATAGTTGACGCCACCAAAACTGTCATTCCCGAAAGTGCTGGTCTTGATGAATTTGACAAAGTTATCACTGAAAAAAATGTAAAATGCCCAAAGTGTAATGGTGATTTTGGAAGTACTAAAAAATTCAATATGATGTTTCAGGTTGGAATAGGACCGGAAGGTGAAGAAGCTTACCTAAGACCTGAAACATGTCAGTCCATCTTTGTTGATTTTCCACGACTTTTCAAGACTATGAGGGGAAAGCTTCCACTAGGAATTGCACAAATAGGTAAGAGCTTTAGAAATGAGATTGCCCCAAGGCAAAGCCTACTAAGGCTAAGAGAGTTTTATCAGGCAGAAATTGAGGTATTTTGCAACCCTGCTAGACTAAATGATCTGGACAAGTTTTCAGAGATAGAGAACACAAAGATTCCAATTCAAGTTGATAATGAAGTGAAAATTATGACTTGTAAAGAGGCTGTAGATTCAAAAATAATTCCAAACAAGTTTGTTGCCTACTACTTGGGAATATTAATCGAGTTTTATGAAAAAGCTGGCATAGATATACAAAAAAGCAGATTTCGGAAATTAGAAGAAAAGGAAAAAGCATTCTATGCGGAAGTTGCTTTTGATTTTGAAGTTGAAACAACTACGGGATGGCTTGAGCTTGTAGCATGCAACTATAGAGCGGATTATGACTTGAGTGGACACGCTACTAAGAGTAAAGAAAAGTTTGAGGTAATGGACAATGACGAAAAAGTACTTCCGCATGTTTTTGAACTTTCTATGGGAATAGACCGTAGTTTGTACACCATATTAGAACATAGTTTACGGGAAGACAAAGAAAATGATAGGACCGTGCTATCACTCAAGCCGTATTTATCTCCAATTCATGTTGGAGTATTATCACTTGTAAAAAAAGATGGTCTTGCAGAAAAAACAGATGAGATTTATCTAAAAATCAAGCGAAAGTATGATGTGTTTTTGGATCATTCTGGTGCGATAGGAAGAAGATACAGAAGACTAGACGAAGTTGGTGCGCCCTATGCTATTACAATTGACCACCAAACGTTACAAGATGATACGGTTACTCTTAGAATGCGTGACTCGATGGAACAAAATAGAATAAAAGTTTCTGAATTGGATGAGATACTTTCTAAGAAAACAGCTTTCCCTTAATCTTTAAGGTTTCAAAAATAAAAATAGAAAAAATTGGACTTTGTCTCAGCATCTATTCAAGGAAATCCATTGGATTAGATGGAGTTTTGGACGGAAGTTCTGTTGGGGTTGTTGATGGAGTTGTTGTTGGTATTGATGGGAAATTGTTCGTCTGTTTGTTGCTCAGCAACAGCTTCTGCCTCCTGAAGAATTGCGTTTGTCTCTTCATTCATGGCACTATCTTGCACCTCAAACGAATCGCCTGAAAGTGAATCAGTCATCAATCCGTTCAGTGTTTCTGTCATAGAGTTCAACTCAGAATCAGCTTCTGGCATGAATTTACTCATTGTTGGTTTCAAACCTTTCATAGTTGCCATTGCTGGTCCAATTGCAACCATCGCATCACCGAGATCATGAATAGTCGTTAGTCGTAATTGTACTTGTTCAATGGAGTTTCTGGTATTACCAAGTACCCTTGAAACTTTACGAACTTCTGCTAGTTCAGAAGATAAAACCCTACTAGCTTGTGTATCATGATTCTGCATTGCAGTTACAATTCTATCAAAAAGTTGTTGGTCCCTTTGATGTAAGTTTGTCAACATGGCGTCCATCTTTGAAGTTTGCACTTGAAGTTTGTTAACTGCCGTTTGAATTCGTGGCTTGAGTGCGCCCTGCGGCTTTACAGTATCACGAATTTTTTCAGTCATACTTTTTACTTCTCTATGTGCCCATGACTTTTCAAAAGATGTCATAGAGCATCGTTTACAATTTTATTCATAATACTGGGTGTGTAATTAGATCAACCCTGGGCTAAATTTAGCTAACAAACAGTAAAAACTGGAACAAATCACTTGGATTTATGGCAAAAATCGCAGTGTTTGACTCTGGATTTGGGTCTCTTTCAATAATAAAGCCAATACAACAAGCAATAAAATCTGACATCGTCTATTTTGCTGACCAGAAAAATTTCCCATATGGTAAAAAATCAAAGTCTCAATTAACCAAAATCATAACCAAAACAGTAAACATGTTAGAAGAAAAATTTGAGCCGGATTTGATAGTAATTGGCTCTAATACTCCATCTCTATTAGTTGAGATAAATAAAAAAAATATAGTAAAAGTATTACCACCAATCAAAAAGGCAGCCAAAATTTCCATGACAGGAAATGTTGCAATACTTGCCACCCTTGCCCTAATCCGAAGTAAAAAATTATCCGAATATGTAAGAAAGAGCAGGTTGCCCAAACATGTCAATCTAAAGAGGATTGATGCAACTCAGTTAGTGCGTTTGGTGGAAGAAGGAAAATTTCTTGACAATCGGAAATTGTGTGAAAAAACTGTTAGAAAAGTACTTTCAAAACCATTTTTGAAATCGAATGTTGACGTAGCAATATTATCTAGTACTCATTTACCATTTTTACTACCATTTTTGAAAAAACAATTTCCAAATATTACATTTGTAGATCCTGCAAATGAGATAGCTCAGAAAGTTAGAAAAATTGTGGCAAAAAAACCATCAAAAACAAACACAATGAAAATTTTTACATCGTCTGACCCAAAAAAATTTCAAAGGTATCTTTGGCAAATTGGAATTAAAAAAAATGTTAGCCTCTTGGTTTAGTCTTTGCCTTCCTAAACATATGGCTATATGTTTTATCGTATAGGCGAGAATATTCGTATGACTTTGGTTTTATAACATCACCGATTATGATTATAGCGGTTCGCGTAATCTTTTGATCTCTAACCTTCTTTGCTATTGTATCCAGCGTTCCTGTAATAATTTTTTCATCATCCCAACTTGCACGATAAACAACTCCAACGGGTGTTGATTTTGGATATCCACCTGCCAGTGCTTCTTTTACTATATTTGATAAAAGATGTACACTAAGATAGAAGATCATTGTTGCTCGATGTTTTGCAAGCTCTGATATTTTCTCACGCTTTGGAACTTTTGTGCGTTTTTCTGCTCTTGATATTATCATTGTTTGTGTTACGCCAGGAAGTGTTAGCTGAGCTCCAAGTGCAGCTGCAGATGCTAGAAATGATGTAACTCCAGGTATTATTACAGAATCAATTTTTTCTTTATACAGGTTGTCCATCTGTTCACGTATTGCACCGTAAATGGATGGATCACCATCATGAAGTCGTACAACCTTTTTGCCTTTTTTGGCATTTTTTTTTAACAGATCAAAAATTTCTTCGCGTACAAGTTTTGCTGCATCATATCTTCTGGCTTTTTTGCACAGTTTAAGAATCTCTGGCGGAATCAAAGAGCCAGAATATACAACAACATCTGCCTGCTGAATTAGTTTTTTTGCCTTGACAGTAATTAGATCTGGATCACCAGGCCCACATCCCACAAAGTAAACCTTAGGCACGCTTTACCACCAGAATAGAGAAATATTTGGTAGTCAGGGTGTCATCACTAACTTCACCCAATGTCATTTTTCTAATTATTTCATGATCTGTACCAAGATCCTGCCCAATTGCAAAAATAGAACTATCAGGGAACCCTGCATCCTTTAAGACCTGTATGACTTGATCAAAATATCTTCCATCTTTAAGAAAGATCATGCTTTCTGAGTTTCTTGCAATTTCCTTTACAGTAGTCAAATCATAACAAGATGGAATTATTGAGACTTTTTCTGCACCTTCAGCTACGCTAACTCCAATTTTTGATGCAAAACTGAATATGGAAACTATGCCAGGAACTACGCTAATTTTCATTTCCGGGTAATTGGCTTTAATCTCTCTGTGCATGTATATCCATGTACTATACAGGTATGGATCTCCTATTGTAATGTAAACAACATTTTTTCCAGACAATACTTTTTCGGCCATTATCTTTGCGTTTTTTTTCCAGGTTGCCTCAAGTACATCTTTGTCCTTTGTCATTGGAAATATCAGTCGCACAATTTCTTGGTTTTTCGATTTATCAATTATATCAGAAACAATGGATAACACAATACTTGGTCTATCCTCATTTGAAGCAGGGCACATGATTGTATCCGCTGCATTAATGGCGTTTACAGCTTTGACTGTTAATAATTCTGGATCTCCGGGTCCGCATCCAACACAAACTAATTCAGCCATAAAAAATCATCTTTTTAATTTTTTGTGGCAGACAATATTGTGACTGGATTTCGTGCAAGCATCATAGTTCCTGTAGACGTCTTTCGACTCTTTGAAATGGTAACCTGAGTTATGTCAACTGACTTGAGACCTTGCTCCTGTACAAAAGACAGAACAGAAAATATTGTCTCTATCTGTATCATTCCTATTACTATTCTTCCTTCTAGCTTAAGCTTGTCTAGACACATCTTCACAATTTCTGTCGTATCTTTACCTGTTCCACCCACAAAGATTGCATCCGCATCAGGTAACTCAGAGATAGCTTCAATGGCATTCTTGTCTATTACAGAAACGTTTGATATACCAAACTTTGCAAGATTTTTTTTTGTTAATTCTACTGCTTTTGGATCATAATCTACTGCATGGACATGACCAGAATCTTCTACCTGTAATGCTGCCTCTACTGACATGGAGCCAGAGCCGCAACCAATATCATAAACAATCATTCCGGGTTTTAGTCTGCCCTTTGAAATCTGAACCACTCGCACTTCTTCCTTTGTAATTGGAACATTTTCATCTCGTTCAAAAAGTTCGTCAGGAATACCGGGAGTTTTTGTCTTCCACATATGATACAACCAGTCTAAGTAAATGGCAGTGAAAGGTCATCTCTTGGAAGATTCAAAAGCGTATAGGTCATGATCCATGCGAACAAGTACATGAAGATAAAACTGCCAATTCCTGTTGTTACAAGTTTCTTTCTATCCGACTTTGGGAAGTTTATCTTCATTCCCTTTGCTATGAAGCAAGTGATAATGAAAAGAACAATCATAAAAATAATTGATGACCATCTGTGCTCTTCGGTGTCTTCTATTCCCTCAAAGAGAAATGTTGCACTCGCTCCTCCAATAAGTGCAAGGCCAATGCGCAGCCAGAAAAGCATGTTAGTACGTTTTTTGGTGATGTTTTGTTGTTCCTCAGAGACTGCTGGTTGAGTTGGTGGTATCTTTGATGTGTCAGTGGATTTTGTTTCTATCTTTGATTCCGATTCAAGTTCCGGTTCCGGTTCAGTTTTTGATTTCTCTTCTACAGTTTGATCAGGAGAAAGTTTCTTTTTCATTTCATTATAATCCCATTCATTTAGTCCAACTGCCTCGTAAATTGTTTGATCAGGATAATTTCGGTCAAACCAATCCTTGTATTTTTCTTCTAAAAGATATCGCTTGAGATAGCTACGAGGGTCTTTGTCAGGGTCTACAAAATCCTCAATTTTTTTACCCTTTGAGCCAAACCTTATTCTTTTTTTACCGTGTCCAACCAATTAAATTTCTAGATTGATTCCGCAGTGCCATTTTTAATACCTTTGTCTGTGTATACAAATAATCGATAAGAGTATAATCGGTGGCTCTTTTTACTCATATTATGACACTAGCTGGAATTGAATTAAGATATCTTGTTAATGACATCAACAAAAGAATTGATGGTTACTATCTTAGTAACATCTATGGGATTACAAAAGACGGCCTACTTTTCAAATTTCATCACCCAGAAAAACCTGACATTTTACTTATGTTGTCCACTTTTGGAATTTGGATAACAAATGTGAAGATAGAACAGATTGAGCCAAACAAGTTGTTAAAGCACCTTAGAAGTAACCTACTCAGATTCAAACTCAAGGAGGTAAAGCAGATAGGCACTGAAAGAATTGTATACTTGACGCTTTCTTATTTTGAAAAGGAATTTGTCATTGTTGTAGAGTTGTTTAGTGATGGAAACATCATCATTTGTAACAATGAAATGAAAATCCTAGCGTTGTCACATTCCATTAACGTCAGACACAGACAACTACGTGTAGGCTCACAATATGTTCAACCTCCACTAGACAACTTGGATATTTTGAATATGACCGAGAAAGATTTTGAGGCTATTCATTCCGTTTCCACCCCCGTGGCAAAATGGATAGGAAAAACATTGGGATTACCCAGAAAGTATATCGAAGAGATAACAAGATTGGCAAAAGTAGAATCAAAAAAGAAAGGAGAAGATGTATCTAATGAGGAGGTAAAGCGATTATTTGACTCCGCCACACAAATTGTTAACAATGTTGTAAATGGCCAACATGATCCTGAAATTGTTCGAAATGATGAGACGTATGTTAATCCAATTTCCTTAGAGGGAGAAAACCATGAAAAAATTGCCAGCTTTATGGATGGCCTTGATACAGTTTTCACTGAAAGCATTCTTACCAAAGGAAAAACAATTCAGAGCTCCTCGTTTACCAAAAAAATTTCAGAATTGGAAACAAGACTTGATGAGCAAACAAAGGCAATTAAGGTAGTAACCGAAAAATCGGAAAAAATTGCTGCAGTAGCAAACTCACTTTTTGAAGGACTTTCTCAGGGAATTTCATCAATGGATGATTCCAAAATTACTGCCCTGCTGAAAAAGAACAACTCGGAGATTGTAAAAGAAAAAGGAATAACATATCTCAAAGTTGAGGATGAAAAAATCAAAATAGATTTGAACTCGTCTCTTCCCACAACCGCTTCCACATTATTCAACGAATCAAAAAAGCAAAAAGCTGCCATAGGCTCCATTGAAAAATTACTGATAAAAACTGAAAACGAGCTTGAAAAAGTGATTGAGAAAGGTGAGAGTGCAAAGTCAGTTAGCTTTACACAGGTTAGAAAGAAAAACTGGTTTGAACGGTATAGATGGTTTTACACAACAGATGGCGTCTTGGCGGTGGGAGGACGTGACTCTTCATCAAACTCTGCCATTATCCGGAAGCACCTTGATAAAAACGACAAGGTTTTCCATGCTGAAATATCTGGCTCGCCATTTTTCTTACTAAAGGATAATGCCACATCTACGCCCGCAAGCCTTACTGAAGTTGCCCATGCCACAGTCTGCTTTAGCAAAGTATGGAAGGAAGCATTCTATGGTTCAAGCGCTTACTGGGTTAACCCAGACCAAGTCAAAAAAGGCGCTCCCAGCGGACAATCTATGGCCAAGGGATCTTTTATGATAGAGGGACAGCGCAACTTTGTAAAAATATCAACCTTGAAGATGTGTGTTGCCATAATCAAACATGAGGAAAGCTATTTGCTTACCTGCGGTCCGCCAAGCCTGAAAGATACAGCAGTTTGCTATGCAATGATAGAACCCACAGGACAGGATATGGCTGATGTTGCAAAAAGAATTCGTTATGAATTTTTGTCAAGCAATGAGGAGATTGCAAAGCCATTTAGTATTGATGATTATGTGCGAGTCTTGCCTGCGGGTGCATGTAAAATAATAGAATCTGGATCAGGAACCTAAATTTTCTCGGTATCTTTTCTTGTAAGGATCCTTGTATCTTTTTTTCTTCCTGACGCTCTTAACCAAGCGATACATCATCTCCGTCTTTCATACTGGCATATTCATCAGGTGACAAAATAAACAAAGGAATGTTTGCGAGTGCACAGCCAGATGCAACAGTAAGATCCACTTTTTGGCAAGCCATTGCAGCAGGAGCAGAATTGTTTGATTTTAGCGAATAGATGGTGTATGCACCAACACTACTGCCTATTCCATTTGGAAAAACTAGAATCGAACCTGCAATCTTTTTCCCAAACAGATCATGTTTTTGGTCAGTAATTGCTCCCGTTTTTTTGTCAACAGAACCCAGAAAGTTAATTGGCTGGTTGGACTTGACAACCTTTCCAGTAACCTTTCCTCTTACAATAGTTTTCAGAGTCAACTTGTCTCATCCCTCACTATTTCTGACAGTGGTTTTAGGTTTACATCCAAGCCGTTTGAGTTTTTCAGATAGTATGCGCCCTTGATGCTGTTTGTGGTAACACTGTCTACATCCTTTTTGGTAACCAGTGGGGTAAGACATGTGCAACAATCTGACATCAACTCACACCCAGCGCTTTCAAGTTGACCCGCATACCCCAGGTGCCTTGCCTGTTCCTGGATAGCCCTTGGGCAGAATATCAGACATCTTTTCTTGAATGCCCTTCCCTTTAGCATTGAAGCCAGGTCATTCATCTCCTCCAGTCCAAGCTGTGGGCTGCCAAGCGTAATCAGGTCGCCCGACTCTGCGGTGTTCAGTTCGTCGTAGACTTTCTGCATCTCCTTTTCGTCAAAATCTACCTTTTCTGATGCGTCGGAATTGTCATCCAAAACAAACTTGCCACAGGTTCCAGACGTTCCCATGCTGGCGCACAACGACTTGCTACATCTTTTATCCAAATTCTTTACGCCAGAAATTGCAACAGACTTGTCCGCCACCTTTCCAGCAAAATATCCCAACAGTCCAAATGTCAGCTCGTTTGGCTCGGAAACCTTCATGGCGATTGACATGGTTGGGGAATCGTCCTTTCGTAGATCAGAGTATGGGCTTTTGCCAGTGATTGCGCTTGCCAGCGCAGAAAACGCGCTTTCCTTGTTTGTCTTTAGCTTTCCAATCGAGTTTGCATAAATTGCCGCATTGGTTTCCGCAAAGGCTACCTGTGTGCCTTCCTGTGGCATGTCATAGACCTCATAAGGAATGCAGGAGAACGACGGAGTTACTCCCATCTTTTTGTATGATTTTTTAATGCTTTCCTGCTTTTGTATAAAATTTTCATCGAGACCAAACTTTTCTACGCTGTCCTTATCATAGCCCATCGGGTTTACCGTAGTCCTTACCCTGAACTTTGCACTCTTGCTTAGAGTTGCCAGAAACTCCTCGCCTGCATCGCCAATCGTGTTATAGTTTACGCCGGAGACATGCGCCCAATGAATCGGCACAAGTTTTTCAGCGTCGGTTGCCTCACCGGTAGCTGACAAAATCCTGTATGCTATTTGCAGCGCTTCACCATGTTCTCCGTTTAGAGATTTCTCTTCGTCCTCTGTTAATTCCAATAATTGTGATTTGGTTTTTCTCTATAATAGTGATTACGAACGTGGGGTGCCACACTTGCCACAAAACTTTGCGGTTGGCTTTAGTCTGGTTCCACAACTGTTACAAGATGAAGATGTTTCTTTTTTCTCTGCTGGTTTTCTTGCAACGTACTTGCTCTCATATTCTTCAAGCTCTTCCCTAGCAGGTTTTGGCGTTCCTGATCCTCTCTTTACAGCAAAGACAATTCCAATAATTACGGCGCCTATTGCAACAGCTCCACCTGCAATATAGAGCGGTGGAATTGAAGTTCCGGATGAGCCTGAAAGCTGACAAACACCATTAACTAACACTGTTCCTTCGCCACATCCACTAGATTCTACAGGCGCAAGCTGACATACTCCGTCTACTAGTACTGTTCCTTCGCCACATCCTCCAGCTGCAAACACACTTGGAAGCATTACAATTCCAACTAGGAGAATTCCTAAACAAGCGGGGAGAATCATTGTTTTTTGCATACTAATTACACTCTTTTAGCTATCGCTTCGCCCCACAGTTAGTACAAAACATATCCTTTGCGGGAATCTTGGATCCGCATTCTTCACAAAATGGATTAGGTTTTTTTGATTTAGATTTCTTTACTTTCGGACTCTCGTCTTCGGGAGACCTGTAATATCGTGAAAATACTTCTGGCTCTGTTTTCTGACTGCCTTTGGGTTTTTCTGCTGGGGCGGTCTGCTCCTTCTTCACTTTCGGACTGTCTGCAGTTTTTTCAGCTGAGACGGCTGGCTTTTCGTTTCCAACAATTCTGAAAACCTTGATGCCCGTGATTGGGGATGTGCCCTTGACAGCCCACTTGCCGTTTTTCATCTTTACAGCCTTCGGGTTTTGAATCTCTACCTTCCTTTTTGCCTTAACGTCGTAGGCTTTCCAAGTAACTTTAGTTGCTGATTCATTCAGATACTTTTTTTCATATTCTTCCAGTTCCTGCTGTCTCGATTTCTTCTTTGGCTCTGGTTTTGGCTTTCTCTGTACAGTTTTTCTTGTTGCCTTAACTTTGTAGGTCTTCCGAGAAACTTTGGTTTCTGATTTTCCCAGATGTTTTTTTTCATATTCTTCCAGATCTTGCTGTCTCGATTTCTTCTTAGGCTCTAGTTTTAGCACTATCCGTGCAGTTTCCCTAGTTGTCTTTGTTTGCTCATCAAGTTTTGTTTCCAATTCTGCAATTTTTTTGGTAAGACCTTCCCGTGCAGTTTCCCTGGTTGAGCTTTCACCTACATCACCATCAGCAGTAAAGGCAAAGCCACCAGATGCCTGCTGCTCTCCTGATCCAGCCTCTTGCTTTGTTTCAGGTTCCGGCTTTTGTGTTCCACAGCTGGTACAAAACTTTTCATCAGCAGGAATTTCCGAGCCGCATTTTTCACAAAACAGATTAGGTTTCTCTGATACAGACACGACTCTTGCTTGATAGATTTTGTCTCCCAGGTGAGTCTTGATCAAATCTTGCAGAAAGTCCTTGTCAGATATGAAAAGTTCCTTGCCGCTCTCAAGACTTTGTCTTATGTTCATCAGCCGATATTTGTCTCCCTTGCCAAGTGCAATTAGCATCTCTACTTGTTCAATCTTAGATAGCAATGGTTTTCGTTTTATTAGCTGAAAATTAAACTTATAACAAAAAATCATACGAAATTCTATGTAAATGAAGAGGATTCTTGATGGCATGCAAAAGACGATGATGGCTGTCAAGCCACCCAGATATACAGCATTAGAAGGGTTACACCAAGCTGAAACTGCCAGTCCTTTCAAAATACTGATTGGAACAGTGCTTTCCGCAAGAACAAGGGATGAGAATACTACCAAGGC
>JGI12001J15744_1000043_pt1 | contig 17845 bp, 15 predicted proteins | sample DeeseametaMP2634_FD_15744 | JGI IMG/M metagenome (IMG submission 15744) | reverse complement strand
CCGTCTGCCACGATTTCAGTTGCAGCCGCCGCACCAACATGTTCCAGACCGGCAGGTAAGTGGTGGGGGCCGCCGCGGCATGCTCGAAGGACACGCTATCGGCCAAAAGGTGGGCATTGGCAGCCGGAAGTGAGATGTAATCAGCATAGCTGCCGTCGATGGCGCTGCCCAAAAACCGGGAGCGGCGGCAGAGGTCGTCCTGGCCCGCCAGGCACGGCGCACATTGCATGCAACTCAGACGGGGGTTAATGACAACCCTGTCGCCGGGTTTGAAACCGGCCACGCCGTCACCGACCTCCGCGATCTCACCGGCGCAGTCGCCGCCGAGGATCAAGGGCGGCGGAAACTCCCGCTCCAGCCCCCGGCCGCCGTCCCTGGTGTAGAGATCCAGGCGGTTCAGCGCCGTGGCCCTGACCTTGATCTTGACCTCGCCCGCCTGCACTTGTGGCTCCGGGCGTTCGCCGTAGGTCAGGACCTCGGGGCCGCCGTGGGCTTCGATATAGACTGCTTGCATGGCCGTGTTCTCCTTGAAGTCAGCTGACAGCTATCAGTTATCAGCCGTCATTTTTTTAAAGATTCAGGGGTTGGTGGGTGCTAGGGGCGGTGTCCGTAGTAGCAGTCATCGCATAGGAATACTATGGCGAATGCGTCTTCGTGGCTGCCGATACGGCCGCATTGGGGTACTTCGCTGTCTTGGCTCCACGGCTGGTGGAACTTTCCGCCGCACATCTGACAGGACGTTTCTTGGATGCCGTCCAGAGCGTCGCCGCAGATGACGCAGGACTCCAGATCGTTCTCAGGTGTTTCCAGGTTTTCCGGGACGCCCATCTGTTCTGCCATCTATAAATCCGCCATCCCGCAGTGATCAACTACTTCGCGAGATAATCTGCTGCACCAGGGCCCGTTCGTCAGCTTCGCTGGATACCAGGCCGTCCAATTTCGCCGCGTTCAGCTCCCGCAATATCTCGCCGATCTTGACGCCGGGGGGAACACCCATCGCCAGCAGATCGTCGCCGCTCAAGACCGGACTCACCAGCCGCCATTCATCAAGATACCTGCTTAGCCTCGCCGCAACCTGTGGGTCCTCGGAGATACGGGCAAAGGCCGCTATGGCGTTGGGATCCAAGCCGTCCAAATATCGGCTGATCCGGGAAACCGGTCCGTCGAAGGAGGACTCAGCTTCTCTCAACGCAATGGTATCACGTACCACCCGCGCCCAATCAGTGGGAAGGTTCAGCCGCCGGCTCACGCCCTCCCCGTCGGCTGCGGATAACGGCACCGCCAGGGCGGCCAGATAATCGGTCGGAGGTGAGTTTGTCTTCGCGGCAAGTCCGGCCAGCCATTGCCCATCGGTCAACGCCGGGTGAATCGCCGGCAACACACTCAGTTCGATCGCCCGAACCAGCATCTCGGCGGCCCGGTGTTCTTCGAAGATCTTTTGAAATTCATGCCGCCAACGGTCTCCGGATACCGCGTCCGCGTGGCCACTGGCTGAGGTCTGTTTCATCTCCACCAACGTGGTCTCGCTGATCTGAAACTCCAGCCTCTGTTCGTAGCGAACGGCCCGCATCAAACGCGTGGGGTCGTCGGTAAAGCTGCCTGGATGCAGAGTCGCCACAAACCTGTTCGCTAAGTCTTCCAGACCGCGGTGGGGATCGATGACTTCTGGGGAGTCCTCGGACAGTGGCAGCGCCATGGCATTGACGGAGAAATCCCGGCGGGCCAGGTCGTCATCAAGGTTGCTGGCAGAAACTTCAGGTAGCGACCCTGGGAACGGATAGAGCTCCTTTCTGGCGGTGACGATATCGATCCGGTCTCCATCGACCAGTACGGTGGCCGTGCCGAACCTGGCGTGCACGGTTACCTCGCCGCCAAGCTCTTCCGCCAGATCTGCCGCCAGGGCCGGCGCATCGCCGGCCAAGACAAAGTCCAGGTCGTTGGCCACCGGCAGGCCAAGCACGGCGTCGCGCACCGGGCCGCCCACCAGGTAAACGGGAAGCCCTTTTTCCGCCGAGCGCCGGCGCAAGGAGTTGAACACCGCCAATGCGCCACCGCTGACACCTCCGGCGACTCGGTCCAAAGAGATACGGGTTGGCGGCCGGGAATCAGGCGTGGGAGGGCCTCCTTTCATGAGCGGGACCGGAGCGAAAATTATAGCATGACAGGCTCAGAAACCAGGTATGAAAGCGCCCCGATATGGTTAGCTGAAATGACCTAAAACCTGCACGAAGTGCTTTGACAACCTTTCGCGCGGTGGATACAATCGATTCGTACGACTATCGTACGCTCAGGCCAAACGTGCGCACAGACGCGCGGGCTGGCGAATTTTGGGAGGTAACACCATGGCCGATGCCCAGTTCACCACCTTTTATGATTTCCGTTGACCCTTCGTTTACAACGCAGCCGTGTGGCTGTCGAAGGTAGAGGAATCCACCGGAGAGACGATCAAGATCGATTGGAAGCCCTTCTCTCTGGCCCAGGTCAATAGCGACAATAACGACGGCGGCATCAAGCTCTGGGAGCAGTCCGAGGTCATCGACGGGACCGACAAGACGTTCTTGGCCCACATGTCCGGCCTGGCCGCGAAGCGCCAGGGAGACGAGGCGTTCAAGTCCTTCTTCATGGCCCTGCTCCGCGCCCGCCACGAAGACAAGAAGGACCTGCTGGACCCAGCCGTCATGGAAGAAGCTGCGGTTGCCGCCGGTCTCGATATGGCCCGCTTCCGCGAGGACGCGGCCGACCCGGAACTGTTGAAAGACATCGCAGAGTCTCACACCATCGCAGTGGAAGAATATGGGGCATTCGGCGTACCGACCTTCATATCCGATAACGGCAACGCCACGTTCCTCAAGATGTTCATACCCCCGGACGAACAGGCCGCGGAGATCTACGAGACGATGTCCAAAGCCATGAATGAGTTCGCCCACGTCGGCGAGTTCAAGCGCCCGCAGCCCCCTTGGCCTCATGGGGTCATCTAGAAACCAGTCCGCGCTCAACCGGGCCTCCGAAAAGGCCCTTGAATCAGTGCTGGGGTTCTCCTTCAAGGACCCCAGCCTGCTACACCTAGCGCTGGTTCACCTCTCGTATTGCAACGAGCATGACTTGGAGCCGTCTGAGTCCTACGAAAGGCTGGAATTCTTGGGCGACGCCGTCCTCGAACTGGCCGTCTCCACTGAACTCTACATCCGTTTTCCAAAGGCTGACGAAGGGGACCTCACCAAGACCCGTTCCTCGTTGGTCCGCCGTGAGACACTGGCAAAGATCGCCCGCCGTATCGACCTGGGTAGTTATCTGTATGTTGGCAAAGGCGCCGAGGCCACCAACGGACGCCAGCAAGACTCGGTTTTAGCCGCGGCTTTCGAAGCCTTGATCGCGGCGGTCTACATCGACCAGGGCAACGAGTTCACCCGCCAGCTCATCCTTAAGTTGATGGACCCCGAACTAGCCCAGGCCCAACAAACAGACAGCCCTCCCGAGAACCCCAAGTCCGTCCTTCAAGAGATGGTCCAAGGTCAGGGGATGGAGCCCCCCACGTATGACCTGATCAGCAGCGAAGGTCCCGACCACGGCCCTGTGTTCACCATCGATGTGATAGTCAACGGCCAGGTTGTGGGCACCGGTTCCGGCGGGAAGAAGTCCGAGGCGGAACGGGCCGCCGCCAGGGCCGCATTGGCCGCCCTCTCCGGCCAGGTCTAGACAGGCATCATTCCCCGGACCACAATTACCTTGCTTACTACTAAGACTCCACTGGGACGCCACAGGAAGGCAGATGCTCAGATTCTTCAAACGTAACCGCCAACAGGACCTCGAACACACCCAGGATGCGGTGAAACCCAGCCGCGAGCGGTGGTTCGGGCGCATCCTGAATGTGCTCCGGTCTTCCAAGCTGGACGACGCCCTCTGGGAAGAACTGGAAGAGATACTGATCTCGTCGGACGTTGGCGTCGATACATCACTCCGCATCATCGAGGAGCTGAAGGTCACCGTCAGAGAGAAACATCTTGAGTCCGGCGAACAGGTATTCGAGTCGCTTAAAGAATCCCTGGTGGCCGGCATGGAGCCTGAAAACCCCGAATCTGTCTGGACGGATGAGACTGAGGTGTCGGGGCCGTATGTGATACTGATGGTGGGCATCAACGGGGTGGGGAAGACCACCAGCATCGCCAAGCTAGCTAATCATTTCACCCAGGAAGGGAAGAAGGTGATCCTGGGCGCGGCGGACACCTTCCGGGCTGCCGCCGCCGAGCAACTGGAAATCCTTGGCAAGCAGATCGGCGTAGATGTTATTAGCCACGAGTCCGGCGGGGACCCCGGCGCAGTGGCCTTCGACACCTATCAGGCCGGCAAGGCGCGGGGCGCCGACATAGTCATCATCGACACCGCCGGCAGGCTGCATACCAAGTCCAACCTGATGGAGGAACTCCGCAAGGTCCACCGGGTGTTGGCCCGGTTGGAACCCCAGGCGCCCCACCAGGTGATCCTGACTCTGGACGCCACCACCGGATTGAACGGTCTGGCCCAAGCCAAGTCTTTCAAGGAAGCAGTGAATTGCACCGGCATATTCCTGGCCAAACTNGACGGGACCGCNCGGGGCGGCATCGTTCTTGCCATCAAGCAGGAACTGCAGATGCCGATCCTGTTCATCGGCACGGGCGAGGGTGTCTCGGACCTGGCCGCCTTCGACACCCGCGACTTCGTGGAATCGCTGCTGGCGCCCGTTACCTGACGCTCCGGTTATTCAAGCCCTGCCTTCCGTTCGCCCTGTCCTTCCGCGGAAGGATGTCGAAGGGCCACTCGACACTAGAGTCGTTCTCCTGGCAAACTGACGCCCTCACCCTAACCCTCTCCCGTGCGCGGGAGAGGGTACTTTGCGACGACGTTCCGCTCATTCTGCGCCTGTCGAAGGATCCAGCAGCAGATCATACTGGGTTTTTTACAAACTTCCTGGCCAGGCGGCCAACTTGTAGGTCATGCTAGACGCGCTGGTCTGGTACATCGCCGTTCAGGTCCTTGGCATCCTGGCCCTCCCCGCGGCCTTCGTGCTTTTCCGGCGGCTGCCCGACCGTGGCTTCACCCTGGCCAAACCCGCCGCGATGGTGTTCTTCTCCTACATCCTGTGGGTGCTGGGCCTCTCCCACATCGCTCCCAACACCCAATTGACCATCATCGTGGTCCTAGCCGTGGCCGTTGTTCCCAGCGTCTATCTATTCCGGCGCAACCTGGCGGAGATCAAAACATTCGCCCGGCAGAATTGGCCGGTCCTAGTGGCGGCAGAGGTCCTGTTTGTCGGCTTCTTCCTGATGTGGGTGGGCATCATCTCCGAAGCCCCCGCCATCAACCACACCGAGAAGCCCATGGACTTCGGGTTCATGAACGCGGTGCTCCAGAGCCGGTTCTTCCCGCCCGAAGACCCGTGGCTGTCGGGAAATCCCATCAGCTACTACTACTTCGGCCATTTCATGATGGCCTTCCTAGCCCAGTTGACCGGAGTTGCCTCCAGCATGGGCTACAACCTGGGCATTTCTCTGGTCCCGGCTTTGGTTGCCGCGGGCGCCTTCGGACTGGTCTACAACCTGGTACGGCTTTCGGGCGGCACTCTCCGGGCGGGGATCATCTTCGGCGCCGCCGGCCCAGCGCTGATACTGCTGGCCGGAAACCTGGAAGGGGCCATGGAGTTCGTGCATCTGCGGGGCTGGGCGGGCGAGGGGTTCTGGGAATGGGCCGGCATCAAGGACCTGACCGGCACAAGTATCGGATCGGGGGTTTTCCCCGACAGCTTCTGGTGGTGGTTCAGGGCCACGCGGGTGATCGATACGCTGTCGGGCGGCGTGAGCCTGGATTACACAATCACCGAATTTCCGATGTTCAGTTACATCCTGGGCGACCTGCATCCCCACGTCACGAGCCTGCCCTTCGTCATATTGGGCTTGGGTCTGAGCCTGAATATCTTTCTATCTCCCGAGAGATTGGGACTGATTTGGCTGCGGGACCATGCCCTCGAATCGGCGGCGATCGCGCTGTTCATCGGCTCCCTGGCCTTCATAAACATCTGGGACATGCCGGTCGTCGCGGCGTTGTTTGGTGCCGCGGCCCTGGTGAAAGCCTACGGAGACCACGGCGGCAACCTGGCTCAGGCCGCCAAGGGAGCGGTAGTGGTAGTGGCGCCAGTTCTGGTGGTGGCGGTGGCCCTATTTTTCCCGTTCTACCACGACTTCGACGCCGCGACGTCGGGAATCTTGCCGCTCCGGGACGTGAACACCCGGCCCTTCCTGCTGTTCTTGGTGCTGGGGCCTTTCATACTCCTGGCCGTCTCGTTATTGCTACGGCAGATATCCAGCCTCAAGCGTCCTTCCGACGGAGACAGTTCGGCCGCAGTGCTAGTCATGGTGGTGGCGGTAACGCCGTTCTTGCTCTGGGTTGCTCTGGCCTTCTTCGCCACCTGGATCGATGACGGAGCCGCTGCCGCTTTTGGCGAGATTGGAGGCCGGATGATACTGGTGGTGCCGGGGCTGGCCCTGGTGGCCTTGGCGGGGTTCAGCGCGATGCAGCGGGTCAGGCTGAAGTTGGACCCGGCGATGGCGTTCCCGTTGCTGCTGGCGGCACTGGCTTTCTACCTGTTGATCGGCGCCGAGTTGTTCTACGTGGTGGACCAGTTCGGCGGCGGGTTCCGGCGGATGAACACGGTGTTCAAGACCTATTACCAAGCCTGGCTACTGCTGGGAATCGTTGGCGCCTACGGTCTGTATTACATCTGGTCGGTCCGCTCTTCGGTCTCATCATCCCTGAAACTGGCCCGCTACTTCCGGGTGGGTCGCTGGACATGGGTGGGGGCCACGGCTTTTCTTCTGCTGGTGTCTTTCTACTACCCGGTGGGGGCGGTCTTGGACCGTACCGGATTGTTCCAAGAAGGACATACGCTGGACCACAACACCCTGGACGGACTGGCTTTTCTGAAGGGGCCTGGGGAGAACGAACCGGGGGAATACGCCGCAATCCAGTGGCTCCGGGACGACACACCCTGGGGCCGCATCACCGAAGCCGTCGGAGGAGATTACTCGAGGTTCGCCCGGGTATCCTCCAGCACCGGCCTGCCGACGGTCCTGGGCTGGATCGGCCACGAACAGCAGTGGCGCACTTCGACCGCATCCTTCCAGACCAGGGAGAATGATGTGCGGGCCATCTACAGTAGCGCCGATGCGGATGAGGTTAGGCGGTTGCTAGAGTCCTACGATGTGCGCTACGTTTATCTGGGCTCAAGAGAGCGCGATACCTACGGAGGCGAGAACCTGGCCGGCTTCACCGGTTTCTTGAGAACCGCATTTGAGCAGGACGGCGTAATAATCTTCGAGATGCTTCAATTAAATACTTCCGCAGGCGGCCGAAAATAGATGACCGGCGACAGAAGATTTAAACTCATGCCTGGAAGGTTTGTCTCCCGTCTTTGGAGCGGCCGCAGATTTGGCTTACTGGAAGCCGGGTTCTTGCTGGTGATCATCGTGGCCCTGGCCATGCGGCTCTGGGAACTGGGCGGCCGCACTATCCACTACGGAACCGGGGGAATACGCCGCGATCCAGTGGCTCCGGGACGACACACCCTGGGGCCGCATCACCGAAGCCGTCGGAGGGGATTACTCGAGGTTCGCCCGGGTATCCTCCAGCACCGGCCTGCCGACGGTCCTGGGCTGGATCGGCCACGAACAGCAGTGGCGCACTTCGACCGCATCCTTCCAGACCAGGGAGAATGATGTGCGGGCCATCTACAGTAGCGCCGATGCGGATGAGGTTAGGCGGTTGCTAGAGTCCTACGATGTGCGCTACGTTTATCTGGGCTCAAGAGAGCGCGATACCTACGGAGGCGAGAACCTGGCCGGCTTCACCGGTTTCTTGAGAACCGCATTTGAGCAGGACGGCGTAATAATCTTCGAGATGCTTCAATTAAATACTTCCGCAGGCGGCCGAAAATAGATGACCGGCGACAGAAGATTTAAACTCATGCCTGGAAGGTTTGTCTCCCGTCTTTGGAGCGGCCGCAGATTTGGCTTACTGGAAGCCGGGTTCTTGCTAGTGATCATCGTGGCCCTGGCCATGCGGCTCTGGGAACTGGGCGGCCGCACTATCCACTACGACGAGGCCATCCACCTGCACTATGCCTGGCGTCTGTCGGAGAGCAGCGGCGCGTTCTTGGGTTGGCCCTGGATCTTCGGCACCGACTACATCCACTCGCCATGGATGCACGGCCCGTTCCAGATCGAGTTCACCGCCCTGATGTTCAAGATATTCGGCGATACCGACGTGACCGGCCGGCTGGGCTACGTCTTATTTGGGACGGCGTTGGTGGCCGTGCCCTACTTCTTCCGGGAGTACTTGGGACGCACCGCCTCGTTGATGGCGGCGGTGATGCTGGTCCTGTCGCCAACCATCCTTTATTTCAGCCGGTTCGGGCGAAACGATATCATCATGGCCTTTTTCGCCTCGGCACTGCTGATGCTGATGTGGCGGTACATCCACGAAGGCCACCGGCGCTACCTCTACCTGGCGTCCGCTGTTCTGGCGCTGATGTTCGCCACCAAAGAGACCGCCTACCTGGTGGTGGGAATCTTCGGGCTAGTGCTGATTTTACTCACGATAGGGGCCCGCCTTCCTTGGCTGCGGGACCAGTCTACACGTCCCTACCTGGGAGGCCCTGCCGGTTTCTTCTTGCTGTTAACCACCCTAACCCTGCCCCAGTGGTCGGCATTATCCGGGTTTTTTCAGGGAATCTTTGGCCTGATGCTGGTCAACCCGGACCCGCAGACAGGAAACAATGTGGCTAATGTGGACGGCACCGGCGGGTTGGTCGGAGCGCCCGCCTGGGCCGATGAAACTCTGCTGTTGCCGGTGCGGGACCTGGGTATAGGAGTTCACGTTGCGGTGGTCGTCGTGGGCCTGGCGGTCTTGGCCTGGCTGCTCAGGCGCGGGCCGCTGACGGCCAGGCGGATCTTGTGCATCTCTGGGACGCCTCTAGCGGTTACCGCAGGGGTGGCGTTATTGCTCTACCGGCCGCTGGCGGGCCTGGTCGACACCCGGGGCGTACCGGCCCTGGACCTGGGGCTGGCAGCCCTCCTAGCCACCGGGGCGGTTTCGAGCCTGATCTACTTCCGGTATCCGGTGCGAAATGGTGTCCTGTTGCTGCTGATTCCGGCATTGCTGACCGCCCTTTACGCTGTTTTTTTCACCCCGGTGCTGGACCTCCAGGCGGTGGTGGACGGCATATTGCCCAGCGAGGTGACCATCGGCGCGGCGGCCAATGGGGTCCCCGTAAACTACGTGGTCGCGCTGGGGGTATTATCGGCCGCGATAATCGTCTCCATAGTCATCGGAGTCCAATGGATCGGCGGCGCCTGGCTGGTCTGCGCCGGTATCTTCTATCTGATCTGGGCCACTCTATACACGACTTTCTTCACACACCTGTCGGGGGCATTCAGCGGCTCCTGGCAGGGCATGGGCTACTGGGTCGCCCAGCAAGAGGTGGCCCGGGGCAACCAGCCCTGGTACTACTACTTCGTCGGGCTACCGGTCTATGAACTGCTGCCGGCGGTCTTCGGCATCGCCGGGGCGGTCTACTTCATCAGACGGGGCGACATGTTGGGGTTGGCGCTGATTTTCTGGGCCGGGGTCACATTCCTGGCCTACACCCTAGCCAGCGAAAAGATGCCCTGGCTTCTGGTGAACATCACTCTGCCACTCATCTTTCTGTCCGCCAAATTTCTGGGTGAGCTGGCGGAGTCGGTCCGCTGGCGTCAGGCCCTGCGGCAGGGAGCTGGTGGCCTGTTTTTCCTAACCCCGCTGGCGGCGTCGGGCGGACTATTCGTGCTCTACGCCTACACAGGTAACGACGGTGGCCTGACGGCGCAACACTGGGTAATCTTGGCGGGCTCCGCCGCAGTCCTGGCCTTGGCCGCTTACTTGATCAGGGTTAGCTCGACCGCCGGGGGAGGGGCGCTGGCCACGTTGGGCATCGCGGCCTTATTGCTGGGCTTTGGCGGTTGGAGTGCGCTCCGGGCAGGCTATACCTTCGACGATTCCAACCGCGAGATACTGGTGTATGCCCAAGGAGGCTCGGACCTCAAAGACACCTTTGCCGCTCTGGAAGACCAGGTCTTCTCCTCGCCATCCGGCGATACCAGCAACGCCTCCACACAAAGGCGAGCGGTGGAAGTCGACTATGACATCTGGTATCCCTTCCAGTGGTACGTGCGGAACGCCGAATCAGACGGGCTGCTCAGGTTCACCTGCTTCAAGTCTGAGGGGGATGACGGCTGGAACTCCGGTTGCAACTCTTTGGAATCCACACTGGGAGAGGACGAGTTCAGGCCGGATTCGCTGCTGCTGGCCGCCGATCATGCCGGCCGGACCGGCGGGGAATTGCTGGAATACACTAAGAGCGAACCCCTCCACAGCCTTCTATGGTTTCCCGAGACCTACCGCCGTCCCTTAGAGGCACGCCAGGACGAAGAATGGACGGACGAGCTGAAGAAAGACCTGGAGTTTTTCAAAGATGTGGCCTCTAGCAAAGGGGCCTGGCGCAGCGCTCTGAGTTATTGGATCTTCAGGGACCTGGAGAAAGACTGGTTCACCGGCGACTACTACATATTTAAACGATGACCGGGGAACGATGACCGCACCCGTGATGGCCGTTCCAGTCCCGTGCCCGTCTTGGCCCGCTATTCGCGCCCCAGGTATACTGAATCCAAGACACATGGGCTGGATATAAGGACCAGACAAGTTGTTCATCAATAAATGGCAGTTCTGGCTGGGCGGAGCCGTCAGCGCGGGTCTGCTGCTCCTCCTGCTTTACCAGGTGGACCTGGGCGAACTCAAAGACGCCCTACGGGACGCCAATTACTTCTTGTTGGCGCCGTCCATCGCGGTATACTTCGTCGCCGTCTTGTTCCGGGCCGTCCGCTGGCGGTACTTGCTTGCGCCCATGGGCCTGATACCGGTGGGACGGCTCTACCCGGTGGTGGTGATCGGCTACATGGCCAACAACTTGTTGCCGGTGCGTCTGGGCGAGCTTGTCCGGTCTTATTTTTTGGCGCGCCGGGAGAACGTGAACACCAGTTCAGCCCTGGCAACCATCGCCGTAGAGCGTGTTTACGACGGGATCACGCTGCTGGCATTCGCCACTTTGGCCGCACCGTGGCTGTTGCTTTTGGGCGAATTCGACGGAGCTGCCGACGTATCCCGTACTACCGGAATCATCTTTTTAGCGGCGACAATCGCAGCCTTCGGTGTATTGCTGGCAGTCTTTACCCTCTTGGGCAGCTCGCCGGCATTCGCCGCCCGAATGGGAGGCCTGCTGAACTTCGTCCCTACCGGACCCAGACCCAAGATCAAGGGGTTCTACTGGACATTCGTGGCCGGCCTGGCTGTCCTGAACTCTCCCTCGAAACACCTGGCACTGTTCCTGTATTCGCTGCCGGTGTGGCTGCTCGAAGGCTCCATGTATTTCATGCTGGCTTATTCATTCGGCATAGACGAGCATTTCGACTCGGTGGGTGTCCTGCTGCTGGTGGTGCTGCTGCTGACCGCCACCTCTAATCTAGCGACTTCAGTTCCCAGCGCCATCGGGGGAATCGGGCCTTTTGAGATAGTGGCCCAGCAGACGTTGATGGCCCTGGGCGTGGGCGCGTCGTTGGCCGGGGCTTACAGCGGGTTCGTGCACCTGGTGGCCCTCTGGCTGCCGGTCAACGTGGCGGGCCTGGCCCTGTTGTGGAAGAACAACCTGTCCCTCAGGGAGATGAGCGCCGCCAGCCGGGCCCACAGCTTCGAGCCAACATCCGGACTGGCAGGTGAATCTGCGGGAGAACGCGACTGATGCGAGTGGGAATCATCGGAGGCGGCGTGGCCGGACTTGCTGCCGCCTATCATCTAACCAAGGAAGGACACTTCGCGGAGGTCTTCGAAGTGGCCCCATTCTTGGGCGGCCAGGCGTCCACCTTCGATGTCTTCGGCGGACGGCTGGAGCGCGGGTATCACCACCTATTCGTCAGCGACACCGAGATCACCGACCTGATCCAAGAACTAGGCCTGGGCGACAAATTGGCCTGGCTGGAGTCCAGCGTCGGTTTCTATCACGGTGGCAAGGTCTGGGATTTCGCCAGTCCCATGGACCTGCTGCGGTTCAAGCCACTGCCGCTCCTAGACCGCATCCGAGTCGGCCTCTGGACTTTCATCCTGCAGAAGACCAAGTCCTACAGCAAGTTCGAAGGGGTAACGGCGAAAGACTGGCTTTCCAAACGGATGGGCCGACGCGGTTACGAAGTCATTTGGGAGCCCTTGCTCCGGGGGAAGTTCGGCGAATTTTACGACAAGATCGGCATGACCTGGATCTGGAACAAGGTGACCCTGCGGGTGGCCTCCAGAAAAGGGGCCGGGCAGGTGGAGCATCTGGGGTACCCCATGGGCAGCTTCGGCGAGGTGATCGAAGTCCTGGCCGAACGCGTCGCCCAACAAGGCGGCGTAGTCCATACCTCGGCTTCGGTGACTCAGATCATAGAAGCCGACGGCTCGACCACCGCCATGGACGTGAAACTGGAAGGCGGCGAGACCGAACGGCGGGAGTATGACGCCATCATCGCCACCACCCCGTCGTATGTGTTTACCAGGCTCGCCCCGGCCATGCCGGTGGAATACCAGAGTAAATTGGAGAACGTTGACTACCTGTCGGCGGTCCTGATGGTGTTGGTCATGGACCGGCCGTTCACCAACAAATATTGGATGAACATCGCGGACCCCGGCATGCCGTTCGTGGCCCTGATCGAGCACACCAACCTGATAGACAAAGAACTCTACGGCGGCAAGCACATCCTCTACATCAGCAACTATCCCAGCCGGGACAACGAGCTGTATAAGATGTCGGGCGACGAACTCATGGACCTGTTCGTGCCCCACCTGCAGAAGATCAACCCGGACTTCGATCGCTCTTGGGTCATCGAATACCAACACCACCGGGTTGACGGCGCCCAGCCCATCGTGGGCATCAACTACGGGGCGAGGATCCCTGACCACCGCACGCCGTTAAAAGGCCTGTACCTGGCCAACACCACGCAGATCTACCCCGAAGACCGGGGCACCAACTATTCGGTGCGCATGGGCCGTCAGGTGGCCCGGATGGTGGTTGACGACGCGTCGTCAACTACGTGAAGAATCAGTCCCTTCTCCCGCTTGCCGGGGAAGGTTAGGTCCGACGAAGTCGAGACTCTTGACGAAGTCGGAGATGAGGGCGATACCTCCCGCAAGTCATCTCCCATCAAAGCAAGATCACTCAATAAACCCCATATCCCAGTGTTGCAAATCTCAGCCGGTCTTGTACAATCTATACGTCCCCAGAGATACAGGCCCGCGAGTGGGCGTACCGGTAGGAGAATACCTTGGCCAACGAGAAAGAACCCCAACAGAAATCCGGCGAGACCCGCCGCAGTTTCCTAGCCAAGATGGGACTGGGCGCGGCCGCCCTGGCCATCGTCGGCGGTCCGTTGGGCATGATTGGCCGATTCCGGGGCTCCGAGAATAAGGCCGCCTCTCAAGACTTCCCCATCGAAGACTCCATCTTCCGCCCGGCATCCGACCCCCGCCGGGACTCCCGCCGCAACGGCTAACTACCCCGCGCCTCTACTGGCGTTCTCTAAGCGTTGTCATGCCTACGGGCCGGTCGCACTCCTTTTGGAATACGACGCAAGAGACCGATTGCCTCCCTCTCACCGGGCCTAGATTTCCACTTCGGCCGCCTCTTTCTCAGCCTGTCACCCTGAGCAAAGCCGAAGGGTCTGCCAGCTTCGAGATTGGAAGATTCTTCGTCGGCCTACGGCACTCCTCAGAATGACAGTTAGAGACAGTCGTTTCTAGGGTATTGGCCGCTAAGGTCTTTTATAGCGCAACGGCTATCGCCGGCCGAACTCGCGCTCCATGTGATTGGAACTGAAGTGGACCATGGTGGGCCGTCCGTGGGGGCAGGTATGGGGGTTGGGCGTGGCCTCCAGTTGTTCCAGCAAGGCAGCCATCTCCGGCTCGGTCAACGACTTCCCTGCCCTGATGGCCCCGTGGCAGGCGATCGAAGCCGCCGTCACGTCCTCTTTCTGCCGCACCAGACCCTCAAAGGCCGTCATGTCCAGCACGTCTAATAGCGANTTGGCCGGGTCGGTCTCGCCGAAGATGGCGGGAACAGCACGGAGTAGGTAGCTGCCGTCGCCGAAGGGTTCGAACTGGAACCCGTAATTCTCCAAAGATTCGCGGTTGGACTGCAGCGTGTCTCCCTGGGACGGAGACAGCTCAACCGAGACCAGTTCCAACAGGGGCTGGGACTGGGATTCTTGTTCCGAGTTCTTCTGGGAGATGCGGTCAAAGAGCACCCGTTCGTGGGCGGCGTGCTGGTCCACCAAGAACATGCCGGCCGGCCCCTCGGCCACGATGTAGGTGAGCTTGAGCTGGCCAACCACCTTCAACGGCGGTGCGGGCTGCCGTGGGTCTGCCGCGTGCGCCGGACCGCCCGCGAACCCGCCCTGGTGATCGGGCATTCCATTGTGCGAAGAACTGGCGTTCCTAAGACCGCCGAAGGCGCTTCTGGGGAAGAATGAAGGCGTGACGGCCGCAGGGTAGTCCGAATCAGGAGGCGGGGCCAGGTTCGGGACCGGGGAATCGGCCACCAACACGGCGCGGACGGCCCGCTGCACCACGGAGAAGACCCGGCTCTCCTCCCTGAAGCGGACTTCGCGTTTGGAAGGATGGGAGTTAACGTCCACTTCCTCGTAGGGGATGCTGATATTCAGTGCCGCCAGCGGGTAGCGTTTCACTTGGAGCAGGCCCGTGTAAGCCTCTTCCACCGCGTAAGACAGCATCCGGCTCTGGACCCAGCGGCGGTTCACGAAGAAGGTCATGTAGGTGCGGTTGGCGCGAGTCAGGCTGGGCGCGCCGGCGAATCCGTCCACCTGGTAGCCGGTTTCCGAGTCCTCGCCGTGGACCTCCAGCATGGCCGTGGCGGCTTGGGGTCCGTACACCGCCAACAGGGCCTCTCGGGGCAAGCCGTTGCCGGGGCTGGTGAATGAGACCCGGCCGTCCACCAGCAACTGGAAGCGTATCCCCGGAAATACCAGGACGTAGCGGCTGACCAGTTCTTGGATGCGGGAGGTCTCCGCCGAAGACGAACGCAAGAATTTTCGACGGGCCGGCAGGTTGCCGAACAAGTCTGAGACCTCAACGGCGGTGCCTGTGGGACACCCCTGAGCGCCGGAAGAGACGGTCTCGCCCCAGAGGAGTTCCAACCGATATCCACCGGGATCCAGAGGCTGGCGGGTGGTGATGACCGAGCGGGAGACGGCGGCGATGCTGGGCAGGGCCTCGCCCCGAAAGCCCAGCGTGGCGATGGCGTCCAACTGCTCTTGATTATCGAGCTTGCTGGTGGCGTGGCGCTGGAAGGCGATGGCGACTTCTTCTTTGGGGATGCCGTGGCCGTCGTCGATGACCTTGATCTGTTCCACGCCGCCGGCCTTGATCTCAACAGTGATCTGGCTGGCGCCGGCGTCGATGGAGTTCTCCACCAGTTCTTTGACCACCGACGCGGGTCTTTCAACGACCTCGCCCGCGGCGATCTTGGCGGCTAGGTCTGGGGGCAGGACTTTAATGGACATGGTCAAGTCCTGGGCGGCAGCTACTTAGAAGAGGGGTACTATCGAACCCTTCTTGCGGTATTGTTTGTCTTCCGAGGTGCCGGTGGCGGCGAAATCGCAGACGATGCGGTAGATCCGCTGCATCTCTTGGTCCACCGACCGCTTGAAGAAATAGGGTGGCACCCACACTCCGCCGAAGGCCGCGACCACCTCCGGGTAGTCGTCGATGACAAAGTCGGGCTCGAAGGGGACGCCCAACTCCTCCAGACGTTCGTGGAAGTGGTGGGTCGGCTTCTCGTAGACGCCGCTCACATATTGGTTCAGCTCGAATTTGTTGACGACTTCCCAACGCTCACCCATCCCGGACCAGATATAAATCTTGTGGTTTTCGTCCAATAACGCCTGGAAGGTTTCCTTGGTATCCGGCCTCAGGCTATTGTCCAACCCGAGGATGGTGTAGTCCACATCAAAAAAGATATTCATCGGCAGCTAACGGGCCCTCTGTTCCTTCTCTTTTTAGAAATTTTACGGATATGGGCCAGGATTATAGCCCAGAGTTCCCGTAGGTTCATTGTTTCATATAAGCCGATTATGTCAATTATCTAACCGGCTTCGGCTATGGCTGCTTCCACCGCGGCATTGCCGCCGCCGACCATCAGTTTGCCGCCGACCTTGAGCAAGGGACGGCGCACCAATTTGGGCTCTTGCAGCATCAGATCGATCATCTCGTCATCGGAGAGTTCCTTATCGGCCAGGCCCAGTTTCTTCAGGCTGGGGCTGCGGCGGGCAAAGATGTTTTCCGTACCGGCCATGGCGGCCAACTCACGGACCTCTGTCTCGCTGAGCGTGTCTTTGAAGAAATCCCGGTCTTTTACCTCAAGTCCTTTCTGTAAGAGCAACTCTCTTACCTTGCGGCAGGTCGATCAACGTGGCCACCAGTAGAATTCAACTGTCTGGCTCAATTCGGCCTCCAAAACGCTATGCGGAACGAGATTTTAGGATGGGACGCCGGAAATCCACGGCGTATCTTATACCCGGTGGAAGGCTGTGAATAGGGGCGGTGTTCAGCTCGCCGATTTGCTTTTCCCGATTGAATTTCTTTGCACAAATGTCAACCTGAGCTAAGCCGAATGGTCTGCCAAGCCGGAGTTTGGCAGATTCTTCGTCGGCCTACGGCGCTTCTCAGAATGACAGAATTGAATCAGTTTAGTTCTCGTATCGGGCTAAGGCGTTTGAAATAATATTTTCCATTCAGTCCTGTCTAACCGGGGATACCCTACCCGCATATGTCATCCTGAGCGAAGCGAAGCATCTGCCAAGCTTCGGTCCTCATCCCAACTTTCGGATAAATCGACCCAGTAGGGGTTCATTCCTTGGTCCGTCAAAGTTGGCAGCTTTTTCGCCGCTGCGGCTGGCGAGGAATGACAGTTCTTGAGGAAAGACGGGTAACAAAGGGGCTTTCACAACCCTTCTTGGGCCTCTTTTTGCAGCTCATATAGCTTGTTTATCGCCTCGAGGGGCGTCAGGTTTGGGATGTCCAGTCCTTGAAGGAGTTTCTGCAATCGCCCGCCGTCATTGAACAGCGCCATCTGCTGCGCCGGCTCTCTTTTGGCACGGACCTGACCCCCGCCGTTCTGTTGGCTTTGGGCTTCCAGATCGGCCAGCACTTCCCAAGCTCGGTTGATCACGCCCTGGGGCAGCCCGGCCAGTTGGGCCACGTGCACGCCGTAGCTCTTGTCGGCTCCGCCGGGAACTATCTTGTGCAGGAAGACCACCTTGTTGCCTTCTTCGGTCACCGCCACGCTGCAGTTGCGCACCCCAGGCAGACTGGCGGCCAGGTGGGTCAGCTCGTGGTAATGGGTGGCGAATAGGGTCTTGCAGCCCAACCTGGGGTCGTTGTGGATATGTTCGATGACCGAGCGCGCGATGGACAGGCCGTCGTAGGTGCTGGTGCCCCGTCCGATCTCATCCAAGATCACCAANGACCGCGGAGTGGCCTGGTTCAAGATGGCGGCGGTCTCAACCATCTCAACCATGAACGTTGACTGCCCTGTGGCCAGGTCGTCTTGCAGTCCGACCCTAGTGAAGATGCGGTCCACCAGACCGATGGTCGCTTCAGACGCCGGAACGAAGCAGCCGATCTGCGCCATGAGCGTGATGATGGCCACCTGGCGGATGTAAGTGGACTTACCCGCCATATT